>Ga0190310_1000339_pt1 | contig 16148 bp, 15 predicted proteins | sample 48700778_MG_FD_165059 | JGI IMG/M metagenome (GOLD analysis project Ga0190310, IMG submission 165059) | Hydrothermal vent sediment bacterial communities from Southern Trench, Guaymas Basin, Mexico - 4870-07-7-8_MG | ecosystem: Environmental > Aquatic > Marine > Hydrothermal vents > Sediment ... | reverse complement strand
CAAGCCCAGGCAGCCCTATTTAACCTTCAAGGCTCAGGTAGCTGGGCTGGCCACCCTCCACACGCTCGATTATTTTCGGCACTATCCACTCGAAGCCCACGGCCATCATGTGGCAGCCAGCCAGGCGGGTCGTTCTCTTCAGCTCCCTTATCATCTCCGTGAATATCTCGACGTTCTCCTCATAAACGGCCTGCTTACCGCCCCTCTCCTTAGCCTTTATGATGCGCTCCTGTATCTCCTCAGGAACCTTTATGCCCGGCACGTACTTTATCATGTACTTCATCATGCCGACGGACTTGAAGGGCGTTATGCCTATTAGGACTGGCACCCTCCAGCGCTCGGCCTCCTTCAGGAAGGCCTTGGCCACCTCTATGTCGTAGACGCACTGCGTCTGTATGAAGTCGATGCCTATCTCCACCTTTCGCTCTATCTTAAGGAGCTCTGGCTCGATGGGCTCTGCGTTCGGGTTGGCCGCTATGCCCACGTGGAACTTGGGCGGGTGCTCTATCTTGTTGCCAGCTAGGTCCACGCCGTCATCGACCATGCGCCTTATGAGGTACACTAAGGTGCTGGAGTCCAAGTCGAAGACGGGCTTGGCCTGTGGGTTATCGCCCACGCTCGGGTGGTCGCCCGTGAGGGCCAGGACGTTCCTTATGCCGAGGGCGTAGGCGCCCAGTAGGTCGGCCGTTATGGCCAGGCGGTTCCTGTCACGGCAGGTGATCTGGTAAATGGCCTCTATGCCCGTGCCACGCTGGATCAGGTAGCTGGCGGCCAGGGAGGACATGTAAGCGTAGGCCGTTGGGTTGTCCGTCACGTTTATGGCTATGACCCAGCCCCTCAGGGCCTTGAATGCCTCTATTATGTCCGATATGTCCGTGGTCTTGTGGGGCTCCGCCTCGCCCGTGTAGACGAACCTCCCAGCCCTTATGTTCTTCATCAGGGCGCTGTAAACGGGCTTCTCACCCGACATGGCCCATCACCTCCAGACCCTCTCCCTGGGCCTGGACCACTCAGACCAGTCCTTCGGCAGCCTGAGCTTCTTGAACAGGTCCAGGCGCCCCTGCTCCTTTAGGCGCTCGTATATGAGGATCCAGGCGCAATCCGTCTGCCACTGAGTCGCCTCGCACTTCCCGTTCGCCTGGCCACCACAGGGGCCGTTCAGGAGGCCCTTGGCGCACCTGGTTAGCGGGCAGATGCCGCCAGTGTAGAAGAGGAGGCAATCGCCACAGGCACGGCAGCGCTCGTGGAAGCTCCTCAGGCGCTCCGTTATGCCTATGAACTTCGTGTTCAGGGCTGGCACTATGGGCTTGCCCGTCACCTCCGCCACGGCCTGGGCGCCAGAGCCACAGGCCATGACCAAGATGGCCTCGGCGTTCCCCACAGCCTCCTTGTAGGGCCTCAGCACGTCCCTGCGCAGGAAGCGGTAATCGCAGCACTCCTCGGGCACAGCCCAGCCCAGGACTTCCTTCCCCCACTCCTTCAGGACCTCGGCCATCTCCTTGACCTGCTCCTCGCCGCCCGTCTCGCACTTGGTGGCACAGGAGCCACAGCCGACTATGAACACCTTGGAGAAGCCCTCGAGCATCTCCCTTATCTCTTCCAGGGGCTTCCTCTCCGTGATTATCATCCTTGCCACCGATGGCGCCTACACCCCCGCCTTATAATGTTGGCGCCTATCCAATGGCCCACGCACAGGCTTCTACCTAGCCCCCAGCCAGGCGAGGCTGCCTCTTCCTACGCCTGTAGAGCACGAAGGTGCGCCCCCTGACCTCTATTAGCTCAGCTTCGGTTTTCCTGGCCACCTCAGCCGCTATTTCTCCTACCGTGCGCTCAACCAAAGCGCTCTTCTGCACCTTTACCTTAACGGCTCTATGGGCATCTAGCTGTTTTGATATCTCGCCCACGAGTCCCTCTGTAACTCCAGCCTTCCCAACCCAAACTGTAGGCTTTTCATGCGACATGGCGCTGGCCAGGCGCCTCTTGAAGCGCTTGGATACCATTTCCTACCGCCCCTTAGGACGGCCAGGCCCCCTTATATCCTTAGTGCTTAGGTAGCTAGCCCTAGACCTACTCATACCGTTACGCCAGGTTAATATGGCTTAGTCAAGCAGATGGGGAGGTCGGTGGAATTGGCTAGGCGTGTGCTGGATAAGCTGAGGGCTGCTTTACGTGTCCTTAAGCCAGGTAGGCCCTACCACGCCCAGTGGTTTGTAACGAGCCGTTGCAATTATAGGTGCAGGGGCTGTGATGTATGGCTTAGGCAATCCTCTAGGCCAAGGGAGCTAGATGCAGATGATATAAAAGAGGGCCTAAGGGAGCTTGAGAAGCTTGGCGTTGTGGAGCTCGTCATAACTGGTGGCAACCCCCTGCTCAGGGAGGACATAGGCGATATAATAAGGGAGGCCTCTAGGCGCTTCCTGACGACCGTTTATGATAATGGTAGCTTAGCAGCCGACAAGATAGATGAGCTTAAGCATGCTGATTTCGTGGCTATCTCACTTGATTCTCTTAGGCCAGAGCTAAATGACCACATAAAGGGCGTGAAGGGGGCTTGGAGGAGGGCTGTTAGGTCTATTATGGTGCTTAAGGAGGAGGGGCTCACGCCAGTTGTATCCGCCATGATATCACAGCTAAACCTAACGGAGATAGTTGACTTCTCCCGCTACTGGGCCTCAAGGGGTGTGCCCGTCATCTACTGTCTTTACTACTACGACCCATTCTCAGAGGGCCTATTTGGTATAGGCCGTGAGGTAGATGAGCTAGCCATAAGGGATAGGAGGCTCGCAGCCAAGGTCTTCGCTGAGCTTGAGGCCCTTAGGTCTAGGGAGTGCCCGCTTATCTGGGTGCCAAACCGCACCTTGAGGGCCACTAGGCTCCTATTTGAGCATGGCATAAGGACTTGGGCCTGTACAGCCCTATCTAGCTTCATAATGATTGATGAGCGGGGCCGTGTATCTGGCTGCCACTGCAAGCCACCAGTTGGGAGCGTCTTTGAGATAAATGATATATGGGAGAGCGAGGAGTTCCAGGCTCTTAGGGCTAAGAACAGGGCCTGCAGGGAGTGCATATACCTGTGCTATATATTCTACTCGCAATACTCAACGCCAGCCAGCATGATAGCTCTCTCAGCCGAGATGGCCCGATCCTACATCTTCCTCTGGAAGAGCAAGCGAGAGCCGTCTAGGCCTACGCCAGCCCAGCCGACTAAGAGGCCCTTGGCAACGGGGTCAGGGTAACCTTCACCATCTGGCTTCTAGAGGTCTCTCTGCCACTTTAATAACCCAGAGTGCTCATATATATTGATAGACGTAAATATTATATACTGATCTTGATTTACCCTACTACTGGAGGGTGTGTTCGGTATGAATATGAGTAGGAGAGTTAAGGGTGTGATGGCGGCTTCTGCAGCCCTGATGATGTTAACAGCAGTGGCAGCATTCATCTTCACGGTTGCCCTCATGCCAACGGGAGACACCCCTACCACGCCCGTACTGGCCTCGCCTCTACCGAGACACGCCTGGTTCACACAGGAGGCCTGGAACCTATCAGACATCAGGGAGATGGATGTGGCCTGGAACTGCTACAGCCACGATGAACGCATCAGGGGCAGCCCAGAGCTGAGGGTGACAACCCCGAGTACGGGCGACACCAGCTGGAGCTGGGTGCCAGCCGGGAACCACACGCTCTTCCAGGGCGAGGCGAGGGCAAGCTACGGGCCAGGAGAGGACGTGCTCGAATCGAGGGCCATCCTAGAGATAAGGACGTACAAATTCTACGTGTCGCATCAGTGGAACGGCACTAAGGTGGAGCTCATCATCACGTTCAATTACTACATGAACTTCACGCTACAAGCGGATGCAGAGGAGCTGAGCGAGGGCTCGTGCGTAGTCGGAGCCTGGGTGAGAGTCTATATCCGGCAGCGGCAGAATTACTGGCCGCGGGAACTCATCGGGAATTGGACCTTTAGCGTGACTGAATATCAGTTTGAGGTATTGGCTGGCGAGGAGCCTGAGTCCCGAGGCTGGCGAGCCCAAGGCTCTTGGACGAAGCGCATTGTTACCAGGGATTGCGCGACTGTCATCGAGTGTGTGATAGAGATAAGCCTTGAAGCACGTATTGACGTGCCCGAGGGGGCCTCGGGCCATGCCATGGCCGTAGCAGCTGTTGAGGGGGATGTATGGGATATCAAAGTGACGGCCGTAGCTGATAACGCACCGAGATGGCCTGAGGTCCTCGGGGTGAGGGAAGGCCCTCTGAGGAGGCACGACGCTAGGGTGGATGCCTGTGGCAAGGCGATCCATTGGATAGGGAGGAGCCTCGACGTATCTAGCTCGTGGGATGACGTTAGGCTTCGCTTCTTTGCGGGAGCCCCGACCTGGGAGCCACCGTATATCGATGTAACTATACCGAATCAAGAGCACACCTTCTTCGTCTCTACGGGTTACGTCCGCTTCGAGGACTACAACTACATTAAGAGGTTGAGGGTCGGCCTGGGCTTAGACCATAGAGATGTGGCCATTGTGGCCGAGATCATGGAACCGGTGGAGGATGGCGTTGCGTTGGCCACCGTATGGCCAGATGGGGCTGAGCCCTTCAACGTCAGCTTGAGCTTTGCCCACCGAGGCTACGCCGTAGCCTTGATAGAGGACACCCCAATACCTTGTGCCGCTACGGTGAGGGTGCTCGACGAGGGTGGCAACCCAGTTGCAAACGCTACTGTAACGGCCTACGACATGAAGGACCCTGGGGCCAACAGTACCGCAGTGACGGACGAGCACGGCTATGCTACCCTCCACCTACCCCATCAGGGCATATACTGCTTCTACGCTACCTCGCCAGAGGGCTTTGGATTCAACTGGCACATAATAGTGCCCCTGGTGAGCGTGTACTTCGCTGGCCCATCCCCAGACGGCCGTGGGGCTGGCGGTGGAATGGCCGTGGGCTACAGGGCCACTGGCTGGCCAAATGCACCACCCATCAACTACGTGGAGATCAAGCTCGGCTGCGTGGCCAGCTTGACCGTGGAGTCCTACGTGATAATGGCCGAGGACTTCCTAAGGCTGGTTAACGTGAGCGTCCCGGTCACGGTCGCTAACCAGTCTGGCGTGGTGGCAGTAGGTCAGACGCCGCTGGTGGCCCACCTGCCTGAGAACGGCACTTACTACGCGTCCGTGCCAGAGGCCGTAGTGGTAAACGGCACCACCTACAGGTTCGCCTTCTGGTCCTACTCGGATGGGCCGGTGTTCGAGGCCACCACGAGCGTTAACGTGGGCAACGATAGGCACGTGGTAGCCTACTACACAGACGGCGTCCTCCTCAACATCACGACGGCTGTGGAGGGGGACTTTGAGATAGGGGACTTCGGGGCATGTGTCCTAGACCTATCTGAGTGGAGGCTCGTGCCGAGCCCCTACGGGGCCTCAGATGGCCTCCTCGTGCCCAGGGTGGCCTGGGTTGGAACGGCACCTTGTGTGGCCGTGCTGCCCAAGGGCGAGTACGCAGTAGCCATCTACCGCCCGCTAGAGGGCTATGCCTTCTCTAGGTGGCTTGGGGCCGAGGGCACCATGCCAGGCCTCTACCCGTATAATTACTCGGACTGGGCACTCGTGAACCTCACGGCAGACAAGAGCCTAACCAGCCTCCACACGCTCCTAGAGGGCGCCGCACCAGTCCTCATGGTGGGCTCCAGGGACGTGGATGGCTCGGAACTCGCCTTCGTGCCCCTCAACATCACAGCAGGTGATGGCACGCTCCTCTTGAGCGCTGAAACGCCTCTTAGAACCAGCCAGCTGAGGGGCGTGCTTAAGATATCGATAGCCCCCCTGTTGTGTGGCCGTAGGTCCCTCCTGATGTGGTTAAACGTGGACTCGGCCTCGGGCCATGAGGCCTTAGTGAACCTAACCTACGGTAGGCTCGTGTGGGCCGTTTACACCCACACGACGAACCTACCGGGTGTGCCGAGCCCGGGCGAGGGCCAGAGCCAGGCAGGGGAGGTAGCAACCCACTCTGGCATTGGCCTTTACCTCGCCTGCCCGAGCACCACACGCCTGAGCAGAGAGTTTTAGGCGAAGGAGGACGCTTATCCCTCAGATAGTAAGAAGGCCCAAGGCATTTAAGGCCACGAGGGGAGTTGAGATCTCCCTTAAGGGGCCTGAGGCCCTCTATGGCTGAGCCAGCGGCCACGAGCCCGCCTGGTGGCCCTGGCCTCCTTCTCGGCCATGAGGCGCCCCCTGTCCTTGCGACCCTTTATGGGCATCCTGAACACGTGCCCGCACCTCAAGCAGGTAATGGCTACATGGGGTTCCCTCCTCGGCTGGAGCCTAACTCGGCACGTGAGGCCTGGTAGGAGGAGGCGCTTGCAGCCCTTGCATATCAAGCGCTCGTACTCACGTGGCATTCTAATGCGAGCCCTCATGGCTATTCGCCTTGCTATCTCCACGTAGCGGTCAGCTAGGGCTAGATCCTGCTTGGCTACCTCTAGGGCGAGCTGGAAGAGGCGCCTTATCCTCCTAAGCGCTATGGCCCTTTCAGTGCGGCTCACAATTCAGGCTGGAAGCCGTTAAGCTTATATGCGTTCTATCCTCCTGATATTCCCCTGGGGAGGGGAATGGGAGCTGATATTGAAGCCTTAAAAAACAAGATAGATAGCCTCTCCTCCAGGGTTGGCTGCATATGCCATATGTCGCTATTCGCTATGAATGATGCCCTCAAAGTCAGCTCATTATTTAAGGGCGTGAATATGAAGCAGCCAGAGAACTACATGCCATTTGCAATTGCTCCTCCCATTCGTTACATTATGGAGACCTTAGAGGAGGCTAAGGCATACGTTATCGGTAAGGAAAGCGTTTCACCGCCTACGATTTTAGAGAAGGGTGCAATATACCTAAAGGGTGCTTTCTGCTTCATAGATCCAAAGCTGCCACTTACACCGTATGAAAGAAAAACTACACTGGAAATTGCCCATATTATCCCCGTTACTATCTCAAGCGAACTAGTAACCGTGCCCAATTACAAATGCCCAGCTAGGGCGGCCTTGCTCATAGATCTTAACAAAGGCGATCTAACCATTTCCAATAGCTTCTCCCTAGAGCCGTACTTCGTGGAGCCAGGTGAGCTAACGCTTCTGGGCTTTTCATCAAAGAAGCTGGGCTCTATGGAGTTCTTTGGCTTCTCCAAGAAGAGCTACGCAATTGTCATGACCCACTGCAGTGAGCTTATTTTAAAAGATAAGTACCCAGATTATGGTACCGTTAAGCTTAGTGCTAGTCCAGAGATAATTTTTGAGGGCATTAGGATTGATGGAGATCCCGCACACATCACCATAGTATCTATTGAGGACGATGACGTTCGCACCTTCAATGCAAAAGCTAAAATCGCACTTTACCTAGGCCCCTTCAAGTACACATACGAGTTTAGAGGAGAGCCTGGTGAGTTCCTTGCCTATAAGCAGTGGAAGGATGCGTTCTTCAAGGCAGTTAAGCTGTTTGGCGTTGAGGTTATTGAGGAGCCAGAGGCCCTTGGGAGCTAGCCTAACGATCGTGCTATCAATTTTTATCCCACCATAGCTGACTAGCTCTTGGAGCGTGCGAGCTTGCCCTTGCTATTCGTGCTAGCTGAGTCAGCACTTGAGTGTGTGCCAAAGGAGCTCTGGAGGCACCCCTCGGTCGTTAGGACGGCTAGGGCTCGTGGCAAGAGGCCTGGTGCCATACTGCTTGATAGGAGCCTCCACCACCCAGCCATGAGGAAGCTACCGAACGCCAACAAGCGTGGTCGGCCCGACCTCGTGCATACCACCCTGCTAGCCGTTATGGGTAGCCCCCTGAACAGGGAGGGCCTGCTCAGGACCTACGTCCACACCATAGATGACCACGTTATAGAAATTGAGCCCATAACAAGGCTGCCTAAGAACTACAACCGCTTCGTGGGCCTAATTGAGCAGCTCTACGAGGAGGGGCAGGTCCCGCCAGGTGGGCCACCGCTTCTGACCATAAGGCGTGAGGGCCTCTCGGAGCTCGTGGGGCGCCTTAGGCCAGATAGGGTGCTCTTGTTCACGGAGGAGGGGGAGCCAAGGACCATAGAGGAGGCAGTTAGGGGCCTAGCTGGCCTTGAGAAGCCCATGGTCGTGGTAGGTGGCTTTCCGCACGGTAGCTTCAGCCGGGAGGCCCTATCGCTAGCTGATGAGCGTGTATGCGTGGATCCAGAGGGGCTTGAGGCCTGGGTAATCGCAGCTAGGGTAGTATATGAGTTTGAGAGGGCCATAGGCCTCCCAAGGGCTAGGCTAAGCAGGCTCAGGAAGCCTTAGGGGGCTGCTTTGGCCTCCCTGGCCCCCTCCTAGATAGGATACCGCCTAGCACATCCCTTAGGAGCTCCATGTGCTCGTAGAGGGCTACCTCGCCCTCTGGCCTTATGATAACGAGCGTTAGGGGCCTGATGCGTGTTAGGACCTTCTTCAGCTTTACGTAGCCTGCCCCCTCAAGCTTCTTCAGGTGGCTGCCTAGGTTCCCTGGCGTTAGCCCAAGGGCCTTCTGTAGCTCTGAGAAGTACATCTTACGCCTCATGGCCAACAGGAGCATTATGGCTAGGCGTGTTGGGCTAGCTAGAATTGGGTCTGTCCTCGCAAGCCTCCTAAGCGCCTCAGGGAGTTCCTCGCCCAAGCTACAGCCCTCCAACTCCCTGGTTATGGTCCCTTGGGCCTGGGAATGCTTAGGGCCTTAGGATAAGAGGGTTCCCCTAGCTCTGCCCTACCCCCTCGGCCTCTGCTAGGATGGCCCTGGCCCTCCCGTAGAACCTCGTGGCTGCCCACAGGTAGGATGCCACTACGGCTACTACAGCTATGGTGAATGGGAGCCAGGAGGCCTCTGGGGCCAGCATGGAAGCTGCCAGGGGGGCTGGGGAGGTGGCCACGAGAGAGGCACCAACGTACAGGGCCTCCCGCTCCTTCTGGGCAGATATTGCATATGTGGCTAGGTTGCCAAGTCCAATACAGGCCATGTATAAGGCCCAGCAGGCCCCACTTAAGATGCCTAGCACAATTACAGACATGCTCCAGCCCGTGAGCAGTATTGCCCAGGCCACTCCCATTAGGGCCCCTTCCCTCCTCATCGCCCTCCTAAGGGGCTCACGCTCCTCACGGGGCTTCCTAGCCAGCATTAGGGCTGATGCCCTAGCCCAGCTCCCCCAGCTCACGGTTAAGGCAGATACGAGCGCTACTAGCCAGACGAGGCCTATTAGTGGCCCTACTGGGACCCCTATTGCCTCACCTAGGAGGGGCATGGTGAAGCTCGCAATAGAACCGCAAACGACGGCTAGGCCCCAGGCTAAGTAGGTATTGCCATGTGCCCTCATGTCCAAGTAGCGAATGTAGCGCTCCACCCTACCTAGCATCTTGAGGAGCTCCCTGACCTCCGCTTCCTCACCCAAGCCAGGGCACCGAAGGGAGATAGCTGCCCCAGATATTAAGCTCCCTGCTACTCTGGGCTACAGAGCAAGCACAAGTATGGGCTTAGGAGTTCCTAACGCTCCTTCTCACCAGATAGGTACCACTTCAGGTACTCACGGTAGTATTGCTCCCTCTCCTCACCTGTTTCCTGAGCTATGGCCTGCTTTATCTCCTCAGCTATCCTCCTTCGGGCCTCAGCGAGCTCCTCACGAGTGTAAACACGCCCACAGCTCTGGCACGTGTAGGTCTTAGTATCCCTATCGTAGAGGAGCAGGCCCCCGCACTCTGGGCAGCCACTTGGCCCCCTGCGCCTCCAGACCCTCTGTGGCCTCACGTTGCTCCACCACTAGCATGCCTTACAGCCCCCATCTTAAGCGTTGGCCTGCCCCTCAGCCCCTCCTTGCAATAGCCACTATCTTCCAGGCTAGCCTCTTCTCAACGACCTCCTGGCCCTTAGCTAGGCTCTTAGCTGCTAGCTCCCTGGTCAGCTGGACTGGCGATGTCAGCTTCTCAAGGGCCTTGTTCCAAGCACCAGATTTAACTGGCTCGTGCCTTATGTAGGTTCTCTCAAGCTCTATGGCCCCTTCAACAGGGCATATCACACGGCAGGCACCGCAGTAGACGCAGGTTACCTCATTTACACGGACCTTCCCATCTGGCCCTACCTCAAGCGTTCCTGGTATCGGGCATACATCAACGCAATCCCTACAGCCATCTGGGCAGAGTTCCGTGTTTATCTTGATGGAGCCATGAATCACCTTCACGGCCCTAATAGCACCCTCCGGGCACTTCAGCTCACACAGCCTACAGCCTGGGCAGCCATCTAGGTCCACGCTTACCTCAACGCTCAGCTCCTCTGGCCTTGGGTAGCTCCTGGCTTCCTCTGGGCTTAGCTCACGGCCATCTGGCCCAAGCCATCGGACGGTTATGAGGCCAAGGGGGCAGGCATCCACGCAATCCGTGCATCCTGGCCTGCGCTTGCACTTCTCGGCATCTACCTCAACCTCCCTGATCAACCTCGGGAAGCTCTCGGCCTCCGCAACAGGTATGGTGGGGTGGCCATCCTTGCTCACTTTAACGGCACCAAATATGCAAATGCAATTGCAGATACCACAGAACTGACACTTCTGCTCATCTATGTTCAAGCTGGCCCTCCTGGGCCCTGCCTCAGCTGGCCAAGCCTCCTTATCTGGCACGTTTAGCGATATGGCCTCCCTCGGGCATATCAGTGAGCAGAGTTCACAGGCCACGCACCTATTCCTATCTAGCTCAATCTTGTGCTTGTGGATATGCAAGCGCCTCTCTATCACGAGGGCCTGGAGCGTGTCCGTCCTCCAGATCCTCATCGGCATGGCCCATCTTGCCCCGCCTGCCCAGCGAGGCAGGCTTATTAAGGCTTGCCAGCACTGCACCTGCCATCCTAAAAACCCCTATCAGCAGTGGTAATCGGCTAGCTGGCATAGTTAAGCTCATAGCTGATACAGCAGGCAGGCAAGTGAACATTAGGAGCGTAGTGGGGCCTGTACAGCAAGGGGAGGTCCGTACTGTGAGATAGCAGTTGAGCAAGTTAGCTAGAGGCAAGCTAATTAAGAGGCCAGCTACTAGCTCTACTCGGCGGCTGAGGGCGGGGCCCGTGCTGACGGAGCCCAGCGAGGGGCCTGGCTTGGGCTCCTATGGGCTAGGGCTTACCCAGGCACGGGACAGGCCCTTCAGGGCCTTAAGACCCCGCCCAGCGGGCCCAGCTAGCCCCCAGGACGAGAGAGCCCAACCGAGTGGGGCGATGGCCCTAGCGGTGAGGTCGGGTGTTAGTCGCTTGGGGGACAGGGGCCCGCTAGCCGCCTCCTAGCCTTCCTCCCCTCCTCCGTAGGCTAGAAGCCTGCCCACAGCCAGCGCTGTGCGCTTGAGGGGGCCTGGGAGGGCGCGGCTTAGGAAGAGTACATCATCCCAGCTTAAGGCCCTTAAGATCTTAATGCAGGCCCCGTACACCAGCACGCCAAGGAGCACGTAAAGGGGCAGTAAGAGGGGGTCCTGGAGCCAGTACTGGGCCAGGTAGACCACTACGGCCATGATGGAGCTCCCAAGCAAGCCCTTAGCGAAGGAACGGCAATCTACTGAGGCAATATGCCTTGTGCACAGTATGTAGAAGGCCAGTAGGAGCACGAGGGCAATGGCCCTTATGAAGGCCATGCCGACTAGCACGCCAAGGCATGGTATGAGGAGTGGGGCTAGCGAGAGGGATAGGAGCACGGAGGAAAGGTTGGCAGCCATATACGCCTTAGTCCGCTTGTAGGTTATCAAGAGGAAGCCCATCATGGGTATGAGGGCGGTTAGGGCACCGAAGAAGCCAAATACCATGAGTATTGGCGTGCTCCCCACGTACTTCTCACCAGCAAATATCACTAGTATGGGGCCTGCAACTGCAGCGATGCCTAGAGCAACTGGTGTGAATAGGAGCGATAGGTACCTAGATATGGTGATCGTGGCCGTCCTTATGGCCTCCTCATCCTCACGGCCGTATTGCTCGCCGTAGTACGGGAAGATGGCCATTGCTATATTAATTGGTATGGCAGTTATCACCGCGTAAGCCTTCATGGCCACCGAGTACATGCCTAGCTCCTCTGGCGTGCCTAGGTTGGTCAGGGCAAACATATCAAAACAGGTGAAGATGTAGTTAGCGATGTTCGTAGCGAGTATTGGGGCTGAGAAGGCAAGCAGGGCCTTCATAGTGGCTAGGACGGAGCTCCCCCATTAGGGGCCTTTCCCACTACTGCCCTGGCTAGCAGGATGCCAGATACGAGGCTACCAGTTAGGCCAGCTACTACCCAGCCAGAAACATAGCCAAACACTCCCCAGCCACTCCATATTAGGAGCAAAGCCGTGGATTGGCCTGCTACTGCTGAGAGCACGTAGGAAGCGCAGACCTCTTTCATGGCGTTAAGCCCTACTAGGGCATTATTGAAGGTAGCCGTGAAGCCATAGAGGGCCCCTCCAATGGCAGCTAGGTAGAAGAGCGGTGCGTAAGAATTAGTGCCAAAGAGGAGGGTTGAGGCTAGGTCCGCTAGAATTGCTAGGGTAGAGGAAAACACCATCGCTAATATGGTCCTGCTTAACACACTAGCCTTAATGAACACCATGTAATCAGCCCCCTTACCCCTTGCCTCAGATATGAACCTAACCGATGATGTGGGTACGCCAGCACCAGAAACTATCATGCCTAGCACTATCATGAAGTTGATGATGGTTGCTACACCCATCTCGGCCTTCGTTATGCTTCTGGCTATGAGCGTGAAGGCAACTAGGGCTATGAGGTTTGAGGCAAGCTGGCCAGCTACGAGGAAGGCAGAGCCCTTAGCGACCCTGGATACAGCCTCCTCCATATCGCCCACCGTGGTCTTCTCAGCCCTGGTTTTTGCTCCTCTGATAAGTTTTTATGTCCAGCTAAATGGGGCAAGGCATATAATCATCTACTTGGCCCCCTCAGGTGGGCCTATGAGCTACTTGGCTGAGCTGCGAGAGGTGAGCGTAAGGTGGGTGCGAGGCCCCATGATGAGAGTGGCCGTAGCTGAGAGCTGATGAATCTTCTCTTCGCTGAGCCCATCAAATCTATTATCTATTGCGTGCTTGCTGACCAGGCGTCCTCCTTTAGCTCTAGCAAGCCGAGAGGGGCTCCCATCGCCGAGCGAGGTTAGGAAGGCGAGCACTTCTACCACCTGAACCTAGAGTTCGTTAGGAGGGGCTTCCTAGATCTACTGGGCATAGTAGGGGCATGCGATAAAGTGCTCTTCGGGACGGATTGGGGCTTAGATAGCGATGGTGAAGCTAGGGTGGAGAGGCACATAACGTTCGTTAGCTCCCCGCCGATATCGCTCGCTGAGAAGAAGGGGATATTCTACGAGAGCTCAAAAAGATTATTTAGTTTATGAGCTGACCAGGCCCTAGCGATCTACCCTCAGCCATAAATAGCACCTAGGGCACGCAGGTTGGAGGGGCGAGGATGGGCATTAGGGCAGGGAGCAAGGCCATCTTGATAAAGAACGGCATCGTGTTTGACCCACTTAATGGCATAGATGGTGAGCGCATGGATATAGCCATACTAAATGGCCGTATAGTTGAGGATGTCCCTGAGCGGGAGGCTCACGTTATAGATGCCTCTGGCATGGTAGTTATGCCAGGTGGCATTGATATCCACGCCCACATAGCTGGCCCAAAGGTAAATGCTGGTCGCCTGCTTAGGCCAGAGGACCACTTCATAGATGTTGAGCCTAGGACGCCTACCACTAGGGCTGGGGTGGGACGCTCCGTGCCAAGCACGTTTGCTACTGGCTACCGATACGCTAGGATGGGCTGGACGACCGCCATGGATCCAGCTATGCCCCCTCTTGAGGCGAGGCACACGCATGAGGAGTTCAATGACACGCCAATAATAGACAAGGGCACCTACCCACTCCTAGGTGATTGCTGGTTCGTAATGGAGTTCCTAGCAGCTGATATGATAGAGGAATGTGCTGCCTACGTGGCCTGGATGCTGTGGGCCACGAAGGGCTACGCCATAAAGCTGGTGAACCCAGGTGGCCTTGAGTGCTGGGGCTTTGGCCACAACGTAGAGAGCATAGATGATGTCGTGCCATACTTCAACATAACGCCAAGGGAGATAATTCGGGGCCTAGCTCGTGTTAACCACCTGCTGGACCTACCGCATACCATCCACATTCACACCAACAACCTCGGCAAGCCTGGGAACTGGGATACGACCATAAGGACCATGAATTGCGTCCGTGATATACCTGGCACTAGTAGCACTGGCGAGCACTCAATCCACATAACGCACGTCCAGTTCAGCGCCTTCGGTGGTGACGATTGGGCCAGCATGTGCTCCATGTCCGAGCCCATAATGCGCTACGTGAACACGCACCGACACGTTACCATTGACATGGGGGCCGTCGTGCCTGGTGATACGACCACCATGACGGCAGATGGCCCGTTCCAGTATGGCCTGTACGAACTCACGGGCAATAAGTGGATAAACCACGATGTGGAGACCGAAACGAGCACTGGTATAGTGCCTTACCACTACAGGCGCAGGAGCCTCGTGAACGCTGTCCAGTGGGCCATAGGGCTTGAGCTAGCCCTCCTCGCCAAGGACCTATGGAGGGGGCCCTACCTAACGACCGATCACCCAAATGGGGCTCCGTTCACGACCTACCCCCGTATCATAGAGTGGCTCGTGAGCAGGAGGGCTAGGGAGAGGACGCTTAAGCGGGTGAACAAGAGGGCCATAAGGCGCATGGTCTTACCTAGCCTAGATAGGGAGCTCACGCTCTACGAGATAGCTATAATATCAAGGGCTGGGCCAGCTAAGGCCCTAGGGCTTGAGCGCAAGGGCCACCTTGGAGTTGGGGCAGATGCGGATGTAGCCATATACAACATAAATCCCGATGAGCTTGACCTGAGCAAGGACCATAGGGCTGTTAGGAGGGCCTTTGAGAGGGCTGCTTACACCATAAAGGATGGCCAAGTGGTCGTGAAGGATGGTCGTGTAGTAGCATCACCCATACGTCGCACCTACTGGGTACACGTTAAGCTACCAGATGAGGCTAGCGAGATCGTAAATGCCATAAGGGATGCATGGGAGGCCCGCTATACTGTTAGCTTTGATAACTACCCAATCCCCGAGCACTACCTAGCCCTCCCAGCTAAGGTAAGCAGACAGCCAAGGCTCAAGTAGTCTTAAATAAGCTCCTACCGACATCACCTGGGGACGGGCTTGCCAGTCCTATTCGTATCAGTTGGGAGCGGTGGCCAGAGGATAATAACTGAGGCCTACGTAGCCTTTGATAACCTAAGGGTCGGCAACTACTTCCTCTGCATCAACACATCTGCTAGCGACCACGAAAGGATGATGGAGCGCTTTAAGCAGGCCAACATAAGGCCAGCGAACAACATAACAACGCTTGTCGTAGGCGAGGGCTTCGGTGCTGGGAAGGATCCAGAGCTTGGCCTTAAGACCTACAATAGCGATAAGGCCAAGGTTATTGAAACGCTGAAGGACCTACACAATCGCATGAACTTCAAGATAGCCTTCGTGCTTGGCGCCCTAGGCGGTGGCTGTGGATCGCTAGTCCTGCCAGAGGTAGCCCGTGATATACGCACTAACCTAGGCATAAGGGTCATACCAATGGTTACATTGCCCTTCAGGCGTGAGGGAGACCTCCTAGTCCATAACGCCATTAGAGGGCTAAGGAAGCTCTCTGAGTACGGCTTCAATCCGCTTGTGTATGATAATGAGAAGACGCTTGAGTACGCTAGGACGGTAAATGAGGCCATAAGGATGGCCAATCGCTGTTTCTCAATACTGATATCAAGCCTAATAGATGTAGTTGAGTATAAGGACTTTGCCGTCCCACCAGTAGATATCATAGATGTAACACGTATAATAATGCCCCAGTGCGGTGCCTTCAGCACCGTGTTCTACGATAACGCAAAGGACTTCATGGATAGGTGGCGTAAGGAGCTTGAGCGCAACATGAGCCTTCGCTCCAAGATCCTAACTGTCGGAAAGGCCTTCGTGCTCTGCAAGGCTAGGCACTTCCCGCAGAAGGTAGCTGAGGACGTAATGAGCCTCCTCCGCTCTAAGTTCAAGGTAACTGAGATAATACCTACGGTGATGGAGGGCGATTTCGTGGGCTATACGATAACGACCATGATCTGG
>Ga0190310_1000337_pt1 | contig 16229 bp, 13 predicted proteins | sample 48700778_MG_FD_165059 | JGI IMG/M metagenome (GOLD analysis project Ga0190310, IMG submission 165059) | Hydrothermal vent sediment bacterial communities from Southern Trench, Guaymas Basin, Mexico - 4870-07-7-8_MG | ecosystem: Environmental > Aquatic > Marine > Hydrothermal vents > Sediment ... | reverse complement strand
ACATACTTTAAAAATTTTTTAAATTTTGAAATAATTTTTGATTTCTTTTATGAAAATTTCAAAATCTTTTAATCGTTCTTTATATACTTGATATACAATCTTATCACTTACAGTATCGTAAATATGGATAAGTAAATTTCTGAATTTTACCATATTCTTATATTTTTCTAAATTTTCTTCAGACACTATTCTTTTTTCTCCCAAAATCTCAAAACAATCTGCATAAGAATTAGGTTCTCTTAAATTTAATCTACTAACTATATGCTTACATACATCTATCATTTGCTGAATTGCAAGCTCCAAGTTTCTTTCTATAAACCGTTTTATTACTATATTTTGAAATTCCTCAAAACTAACTTCTTTAATATTTTTAAGTTCTTCTACATATTGCTCTATTTTTTTAGCCTCTCTGTAACATCTAAATATTCTTGATAATCATCTATAGTATTTTCTCTAAATTTGCTATATACTGAAAAATCTTTTATAAAAAGTTCTTTTCTATTTTTCATTACTTGATGTCTTAAAAGTGGACTTGCCTCATTTAAAACTACAATTTCTACTTCCCTTTTTATCAAATCACTAAGTTTTTGCATAAGAGATAAAAGCTCATATCCTGAAACAGGATTCTTTACATAAATAGCTACATCTATGTCACTATCTTTTCTAAGCTTACCAGTTGCTGCAGAACCAAACACCAATGCAAATACTATATTAGGATCTTTTTCTAAAAAATCTTTTATTTTTCTGAAAATATTTTCCAAATTTTCTTGTATTTGATGAGGCATATTAAAAAGTTATTTTATACAAATAAAGGTGTTTTTGGAAGTCCTGTATCTTCAGGAAATCCAAACATAAGATTGAAATTCTGAATAGCCTGTCCACTTGCACCTTTTATTAAATTATCTATTACTGAAACGATTATCCCCCATCCTCTTTTTTTGTCTTCAAAAATTCCTATTTTACAAAGATTTGTTCCTTTAACCTCTGCAATCCTTGGAATTTTATCCATAGGAACTATCTCTACAAAGGGACTTTCCTTATAAAATTCTTTCAAAATTTTATAAATTTTTTCTGCTTCTGTTTTAAATTTTACATAAATAGTTGAAAAAATACCTCTATTTATAGGTAAAAGATGTGGTGTAAAGATAGTTTGAATTTGTTCATCAGAAAAAAAACTTAATTTTTCTTCTATTTCTGGATTGTGTCTATGTGAAGCAATCTTATAAGCCTTAAAATCTTCATTAACCTCACAGAAACTGTAATAATTTTCTGCTTTTCTTCCTGCTCCAGAGGTTCCACTTTTTGAATCAATAATAATTGGTTCTTTTTCAATTAAATTATTTTTTAGTAAAGGAATTAAAGGTAATAAAACTGAGGTAGGGTAACAACCTGGATTGGCAACAAGTTCCGCTTTCCTAATTTCTTCTTCAAAAATTTCTGTTAACCCATATACTGCTTTTTCACAGAGTTCTGGATAAATATGCTTTATATTATAAGTTTCTTCATAGGTTTGTATATTTTTAAATCTGAAATCTGCTGAAAAATCTATAACTTTTACTCCTCTTTGTAAAAAGGAATAAGCCATTTCTTGAGCTTTACCAGAAGGCACACATAAAAAAGCAACTTGAACCCTTTCTGCTATTTTTTCAACTATAGGTTCTTCAAATATAAGTTCAGCATATTTACCATTCCAGTTGTAAGTTTCTTTTAGACTTCTACCTGCTTTTTTTCGTGAAGTAATAACTGAAATCTCAAGATAAGGATGAAATTCAGCTAATCTAAGTAATTCTAAACCTGTATATCCAGTTGCTCCTATGATAACTGCTTTGATCACAGAATAAAAAGTTTAACGTTTGGAGTATTGTTGTCCTCTTCTTGCTCCCCTAAGTCCATATTTCTTTCTTTCTTTTTTACGTGGATCACGAGTAAGAAATCCTGCTTTTTTAAGAATTGGTTTTAAATCTGGTAAATAGTAAACTAAGGCTTTTGCAATTCCATGTCTTATAGCCTCAGCTTGAGCTGATTTTCCTCCTCCTTCAACTGTGCATTTTACATCAAATTTCCCAAGAAGATTACTAACTCTAAAAGGAGCAAAAATTACATCTTCTGCAACAATGTGATCATAAAAATATTCTTTAAATGGCTTACCATTAACTATAACTTGTCCATTTCCAGGATATATCCATACTCTTGCTACAGATGTCTTCCTTTTTCCGGTAGCATAAATTCTCTCCATATATTCTCTACCTCCTTAGATTTCTAATGGTTTAGGATTTTGAGCTAAATGAGGATGATTCGGACCTGCATATATTTTAAGCTTTTTTAAGAGTTTTTTTCTCATTCTATTTCTGGGAAGCATTCTTTTTACTGCTAAATAAATTAATTGTTCTGGTTTTCTCTCCAAAAGTTTACGAGCAGTTTCCAGTTTTAAACCACCTATATATCCAGAATGACGCCAGTAAATTTTTTGATCAAGCTTTTTCCCAGTGAGTTTTATCTTTTCAGCATTAACCACCACTATAAAATCAGCTTGGTCAACATGAGGAGTATAGTCAGGACGATGTTTACCTTGTAGCATATAAGCTAATTTAGAGGCAAGTCTTCCCAAAACTTTATCTTTAGCATCAACTATATACCACTTTCTCTTAACTTCTTCTTTTTTAACCCACAAAGTTTGAGTCGTAAAAATAGAACTCATAAGTTTTCTCCTTTCTACATTTTTACAAAAAGTATCCCTAACTTTATAATAAGTTAGGAAAATGTCAAGTTTCTAAAGGGGAGGTTTTGCTTTTTCAAATAAAATTTTCATCTTTTCCATAAAACATTTTAAAACTTCTAAATTCGTATCATAAGGACTACCGTAAATAGCAAACCTATCTATCCAAAGTTTTGGATATTCTTTTACCTTACATACTTCCATGTAACAATATCTTTTTTTATAAGAATCTGTAACTGTCATAAATAAATATTTTCTACAAAAAAGTCTATCCTGAAAATGAAATTTTTCTTCATCATTTAAAATATCCAAATAAAATATTTTTTGTAATCTTTTTTCAGGAAAATCCTTTATTTCTCCATATCCTGAAATTGGTAAATAACCAAAAATACAATCTTCAAACACTTCTTTTTGAATTTTTAAAAATTGGGTTATATCTTTTTTAATTTTTTCTTCTGAAACACCACCTTTCTTAGCTTCATATTTTACAACTTCATCAAAAAATTCAGATGGCAAAGATAAACTTTGTATTATAACTTCAGAATCTTTTTTAAGGTACCCTTCTAAAAATTTTGAACATATCTCTTTTCCAAGGTCTTCAAAACTTAGCAAATAGATAGGGAAAGCAAAAATAAAAATTAAAGTTAATATAAGGGTCTTTTTCACTTTACACCCCCTGTAATTTTTTATGTTAATCCTGAGAAAGTTTTAAATCTGTTATTAATGTGTAACTACCTTTTCCTATATCTTGCCCATGTAGTTTTACAAATATTTTCTTAGGAAGCCCTCTAATTGCTACTGTATCAACAGGAAGGCTTAATGTTCTTACATCATTTATAAATAAATGCATTATCTCTCCCTCTTTTTTAAGACCTATTTTCACTAATTTTCCTCCGAGATCATCAGAAAGTCCAGCTTCATTAGGAATACCTTGACCTGAGAATTGGCTATGATGATAAACTGCTCTAATTAAAACATTTATAGGACTTCCTTCTTTACCAATAAAAACATGAGCATATTTCCAATACGCATCTCCTTCTTTACTAAAATAAACCTTATATTCTAAAGCCCAATCTTTTGAAGGATCAAAATTTGGAATTTCTTTTTCAAAAATTATTTCTCCTTTAGTTGTTGCAAACCATTTATTTCCTTTAAATTCCACGCATTCTCCATATCCTTTTAAAATTTTTACTGTAGTTGGAATATATTTACAATTTCTGAAATTTTCATTCCATAAAATATTTTTATAATGAGAAAACTCTATAGAAGGTCTTTTTAACCCTCCTATTTCTTCCTTAACTATTTGTCCTTTTTCTCCATAAGTTATCCTTTTTTCTCCTACTGCAACTTCTGGAGATTGTGCTTTTAATTCTTCTACTATCAATGTTACTGCACGGGCTATAAGATCTCTTGTTGCTTCTTCTAAGGGTGTATTTTTAAAAGCCTCAAACCAACCTCCTCCAACTGTGGATCCAAAAAGTCCTCCTCCTGCAATTCCAAATTTCCATCTTTCAGACTTTCCTTCAACAGTTTTAGCAACAAGTATTTCTGCATCTTTAACTCTGACAATTCTCATATCAAGAGCTATATGAGCTTTGCTTTTACCAAGCTTTAGACCACCTCCAAACTTCCAAGGTAAAGGTATGACAAAACCTCCTCCTCCAGCACCTGATCCTTTCATTTCTAAAGCTGTTATTGCACCTGTTATGATAAAGTCTGCAGCCTTAAGAGTTTGCTTAGGGGTAACACCCATTAATTCAAGCTCTTCTTTTATTTCTTCTAAAGCTGCTCTTTCAACCACTTTAAAACATCCTGTATTTGCAAGTGCAGTAACCAACATATCAGCAAGTCCATCTCCTAAAGCCTGAGGAGTTACTTCTACTGAAAAACCACTTCCAAATACGAGTCTCCCTCCTTGACAGGCAGCAGCTTTACATTTAAAACTCTTTGCAGCAATAACACCTATAGGCTTATTACAATGAGGAAGGGTTAAAGTTCTTTCTTTTACTTCCTTAGCATACTCTTCTGCAAAAGTATTAGTAAAAAGCATTATTACAAAAAAATTGATAACTATAAATAATTTTAAAATTTTCATTTTATACCCCCTTTTATATATTAATGTGGTAGGTTTTCTATTTTAACTTTAGGTTCTTCAATCTTTGCAGTTTCAATTGGCTGTAATACAAAAAGAAGTTGTCCCTCTTCAACTCTCTGATTAAGTTTTACACAAATTTCTACAATCTGGGCATCAAAAGGAGCAAGAATAGGATTTTCCATTTTCATGGATTCTAAATTAGCAATTTCTTCTCCTTTATGCACAATATCTCCAACTTTTAAAGTTCCTCTTTTTGGATTTCCTATTCTCCATACTGTTCCACTTATAGGTGCTCCTATTTCATTTGGTTTAACTGCTTTTTTAACCTCTTCTTTCTTAGCTCTTGGGGTTTTTACTTCAAACACTCTGGTTTTATTATTTACTTTTAATACAACATGAACAACTCCATCTTTTTCAGCTCCAATAGAAACAAGTTCAATAGAATAAGGCTTACCTTCATATTCAAACTCCACTTTATCTCCTGGTTTTTTAAGACCTTCTCTCCATACTTTAGTTGGTAATACTAAAGGTGCATCTCCATACTTTTCTCTAAATTTTATGAAATCTATAGCATCTTTTGGATGCATTAAATAAAGGATAAATTCTTCTTCTGTAGCTGGTCTTCCAATTTCCTCTTCAAGCTGTTTTTTAAGTTTATCTAAATCTTCATCTGGAATCGCTTCCAAAGGTGAGGTTTCTTTTCTTTCTTTAATCTTTTCCTGCCACTCATCTCCAAAAGTGCTTTTATAAACCCATTCATCAGGCCAACCTACTGGAAGTTTTCCATAGTGCCCAAGAATTAAGTTTTTAAAATCACCTGGAGCATGTTTAAAAAGTTGTAACAATTCTTTCTGTTCTTCTGGTTCCATAGCAGAAAAATCTTGATTCTTCTCTTCTACAAATTTTTCTAAAAGTTTTATTATGTGCTTTACTCCCTCTTCTCCGCCTTCTTTTGCATATTTATTTACAATCCCGCTACATGTTACCCAAGTAATTTGAGAACCTGGAGTTACATCAAAATATTTAACAATCTGGTTATAAAGAGACATTACTCTTAAAATATAAGGCATATAATGTAAAAATCCGCCTTTTTCAGCCTGTTCAAAAGAGCTTGGAAAGGCTCCACCAGGCATTTTGTGTTTTGTAACCATATGATCAAAGCCTTTAAATGGAGATTCTGCCCAATTATAATCTCTTATCCAGTCTCTTACTTTCTCTACTGCTTTTTCTGCTACTTTTCTATTAAGATTTACAGGTATACCGTGTTCTCTTAACAAAGCTTCTACTGCTAAAATAGGAGGATGCCCATAAAATCTTGTTAAAGTATCTTCCTCTACATCAAGAATTTTAGCTCCTGCTTTAGCTGCTGCAAGCAAAACAGGCATAGCCAGTCCATCTGTAATATGTCTATGATAATTAATTACTAAATCAGGATATTTTTGCTTTATAGCATCTATTAGTTCTGTTACAGAAGTAACTGTTCCAACACCTGCCATATCTTTAATACATAAAATTATTTCCTCAGTTCCTCCGCAAAGATCAATAATTTCATCCACTACTTTTAAATAATATTTAGTATCAAACCAAGGAGCTACTGTATAAGAAATAGCAGGTTCAAAAAGTTTACCTCTTTTCATAACTACTTCTGCAACTGTTCTCATATTCCTCACATCATTAAGAAATGAAAAGCATCTCCATACATCAATATCTACTCTTTCAACAACATACTCAATTATATTTTTAGGATAAGGTCTATAACCCCACATATTAGTTTCACGAATAAGGGTCTGAAGCAATACATTGGGCATAAGCTTTCTTAAAATTTTTATTTCTTCAAAAGGACTTTCTCTTCTATTCATAATTCCTACATGCCATCTTGCTCCACCGTGACATTCAGCTGCAAAAAGTCCCATTTCATTATAATAAGGAGCTAAGGTCTTTAAGTCATACATTCTTAACCTATTTTTGTAATCTGATTGTCCTGCATCCCTCATTCCTACAGAAACCAGACATACACCTGGAAGTTCTCTTACTTTTTGAACTATCTCTTTTGGATTCATTCCAGGTTTTACAAATATATAGTTCATGCCAAACCTCCTTTTTTTCTCTTTTACATCCAGCTTTGTGGACCAAGAGCTGATATTTCAGCTATATATTGAGCTATTTTTAAAACCTCATCATCAGGAGTTTTTTCTTTAAACATTGCAAGAAGTTCTTGATAGTGTTCATCTATAAATCTTGTAGAGTAATTTCCTTCTATAAATTTTGGATGTCTTATTATACTCAAAAGCAAAGGTGCAATTGTTTTTATACCCTCAACTCTTAATCCTCTGCTTAAAGCTCTATCCATAACTCTTATAGCTTCATTTCTGTCTGCACCTGCAGCCATAACAAGCATTATAAGAGAATCATAATAAGGTGGAACTTCAGCTCCTTCATAAACTCCTGAAGAAACCCTTATACCTGGTCCTTGTGGAATTTCAAGTCTTGTAATAGTTCCAAAAGATGGATTAAAAGTCTTTGGATCTTCTGCATTAATTCTTACCTCAATAGCATGCCTATTAGGAAATATGTCTTCCTGTGAAAAAGGAATAGGTTTTCCTTCTGCAATATCAAACATAAGACCTACTATATCAAGTCCTGTAACAAGTTCTGTTATTCCATGTTCTACCTGAAGTCTTGTATTAACTTCTAAAAAATAAAATTTATTGGTTTTAGGATCTAATAAAAACTCTACTGTTCCAGCAGATTGATAGCCAATTTCTCTCATCATTCTTATAGCAGTAAAACATATTTCTTGTCTTAAATCATCGTCTATACTTGGGGAGGGAGCCTCCTCTAAAATTTTCTGGTTTCTTCGTTGTATGGTGCATTCTCTTTCATAAAGATGAACAATTTTTCCATATTTATCTGCGCATACCTGAACTTCTATATGTCTTCCTCCTTCGATATACTTTTCTACAAAAATAGTATCATCTCCAAAAGCTTTTTTTGCTTCAGATCTTGCTTTTTCTAAAGACAAAGGAAGTGCCTCCTTTTTGTCTACCCTCACCATTCCTTTCCCTCCACCACCTGCAGCTGCTTTAATCATAATAGGAAAACTGATTTCTTCTTCTTCCATCCATTTAAGAACATCTTCTGCGGTATTCACTTTTAATAGTGCTGGAATTGTAGGAATATTGGCTCTTTGAGCAATTTTTTTTGCTCTTATTTTGTCTCCCATTAAACGAATTACATTAGCAGGTGGTCCCACCCAAATAAGACCTGCTTCTTCTACCATTTCTGCAAAATCTGGATTTTCTGCGAGAAATCCCCATCCTGAATGAATAGCATCACAACCCCTTTCTAAGGCGATTTTTATAATTTTTTCCATATTTAAGTAAGATTCGTGTGGTGGAGCTTCTCCTATATGAACAGCTTCATCTGCTAAAAATACGTGATAGGCAAGTCTGTCAGGAGTGCTATAAATAGCAACTGTTTTTATTCTTTTATCTCTACAAGTATTCATTATTCTAACAGCTGGAACTCCTCTATTAGCAATTAAAACTTTTTTAATTTGCTTCATACTTCCCTCCTGTAAATTTTTAGCCACTTTGATTATTATAACATAAATTTTTTCTTTTCAATTTTTACTCTTTTAGTAAAATGCTCACACTATTTTCTATAATTTAAAGTTAAAATAATATTTATTAATTTGTCAATTAATAAAAAAATTCTGATACCAAATCTTTGAAATTTTAAAAGTAAAACAATTTGAAAGGTTTATAAATTAGTATTTTTTATAGAAACTATAAATTCCTAAAATTCTATCTATAAAGATTGAAGCTGCAGAACGAACTGAAAGATGATTATAGGTATCAAGCCTTCCCCAGATAGGTTCTAAAAAGTAATCACACCTGTCAAGCACTTCATCACAAAGACCCCAGGCAGTTCCCAAAACTAAAGCTAAAGGTTTTTTCCATAAAAGATTTCTTATTTCCTCACATTTTACATATTTTCTCTTAGGCGAAGCATCTGTTCCTAAAAGAATGGGTCTTTCTCCTTCTATGCTCTCTACCTCTAAAATAGCAGAATCTAAAGTTTCAAATATCTTTACAAGTTTTATAGCTTCTTTTCTTAAAGGATTATACTGTGCACCCTTTTTAGTCAACCAATAGTCAATTAATTCCTCTGCTAACTTTCTCTGATCTTCCAAAGGTTGAATAATATAAACACCTTTTAATCCATAAGTTCTTGCAAGTCTTGATAAATCATGAAGGTCAAAGTTTGCTATAGCTGATGCTATTTTTTCACCATTTTTATTAAGAACTGGATAATGAACTAAAAATATATAAAAACGCTGAATTTTTAATAATTCTGCTATTATTTTTTTATCCTCTTCTGATAATTCTATTTCTTTAAATAGATAAGGCTTTCTTCTAAGGGTTATCTCTAAGGATTGCTTTCTTCTATATTTTTCTATCTCAGCATGATTACCACTTAAAAGAATATCAGGAACTTTATATCCCATAAAATCTCTTGGACGAGTATAACAAGGATACTTCAGAAGCCCTGCTGAAAAAGATTCCTTTTCTACAGAATCTTTTTTACCAACTACACCAGGAATAAGCCTTGCTATAGTTTCTATAAGAACTAAGCTTGCAACTTCTCCACCAAAAACAACATAGTCACCTATAGAGATTTCCTCATCTATAAAATTAGCTCTTATTCTTTCGTCAATTCCTTCATATCTTCCACAAAGAAGAACTAAATGCTTTTTTTTAGAAAGTCTTTCAGCAATTTTTTGATTTAATACTTCTCCTTGTGGAGAAAGATAAATTATCCAGGCTGAAGGATCTATCCCTTTAATATAAGTGATAGCTTTATAAAGTGGTTCTGGCTTAAAAACCATTCCTTCTCCACCGCCAAAAGGTTCATCATCAATAACCTTATGTTTATCTTCTGTAAAATCACGGAGATTATAAATTTTTATTTTTAACAATCCTTTTTTTAAAGCCTTTCCTAAAAGACCAATTTTAAAAGGTGATTCAAAATACTCAGGAAAAATAGTTATTATATCTATTTGCATAGATAATCTTTCTTAAAGTCTCTGACTTTCTACCAGATCTTTTATATCTTTTACCAAAATAATTTTCGATTGAAAATCTATTTCTTCTACATATTCCTCTATTAAAGGTATATAAAATTCAATCCCATTTTGATTTTTAACCAAGATAAGTTCATATTCTCCCATTGGCATAATCTCTTTTACTTCTCCCCATAAAAAATTATCTTTATCTTTTACTTTAAAGCCAATAATTTGGTAATAATAGAATTCATCCTCTTCTAAAGCTGGAAGTTCTTCCAGATCAATATAAAGTATCTGTTTTGTTAAAGTTTGAGCTTTCTCAAAATCTATATCTTTGAATTTAACAAGAAAAATATTATAACCAGGACCTTTTCTTATAGTTTCTATCTCTAAAGGATTTTTTTTATTTTTTGTAAGATAAAATTTTTTAATCTGAAAAAGTATTTCAGAATGGGAAACTAAGGGAGAGATTTTTAATTCTCCCTTAATCCCATGAGTAGTTAATATCTTAGCAATAGGTATTAACACTATTCGATAATTTCTAATACTACTCTTTTACGAAGCTTGCTTGAAGCTGCACCAAGAATAGTCCTTATAGCTTTAGCTGTCCTTCCTTCTTTTCCTATAATTTTACCAAGATCCTCTTTTGCTACTTTTAATTCAATTACAGAAGTTTGTTCTCCTTCTATCTCATTAATCTGCACAGCATCTGGATTATCTACTAACACCTTAGCAATGTGCTCCACCAACTCTCTGAGTTTACTCATCCTTTCCCCCTTTCGAATCTCTTATTTAAGCTTTCCTATCCACTTTTATCCCTATTTTTCTAAGAAGTGCTCTAACTGTTTCTGTAGGTTCTGCTCCTTTTTCAAGCCACTTTTTTACTTTTTCTTCATTTACCTTAAATTCAAAAGGTTCTTTTAAAGGATCATAATACCCTAAAATATCTAAAAACTTACCATCTCTTGGTGCATGAGAATCAGCAACAACTACTCTGTAAAATGGTCTTTTTTTCCTACCGAACCTCATTAATCTAATTCTTACAGGCACCTATCTTCCTCCTTTAATAATTTTTAATTTTTTTTATTTTAACACTCTTTCCCTCATTGACAATTTTTATTGCATTCCCATCAATCTTCTTATCATATTTTGGAATCTTCCAGGAGATCTCATTTGCTTAAGGAGTTTTAACATTTCTTCATAACTTCTTAAAAGCTTATTCACATCTTGCACAGTAGTGCCACTACCTTTAGCAATTCTTCTTTTTCTACTGGCATTTATAATCTTTGGATTTCTTCTTTCTTCTTTGGTCATAGAATTAATAATTGCTTCCATCTTCACCAGTTCTTTCTCGTCAAACTCTATTTCTTTAAGTTTTCTTCCGATTCCAGGAAGAAATTCAAGCACATCTCTAATAGAACCTAATTTTTTCATCTGACGAAGTTGCTCTCTTAAATCTTCCAAATCAAATTCAAGCTTTTTAATTTTTTTCTCAAGTTCCTTAGCTTTTTTTATATCAAAAGCTTCTTGAGCCTTCTCTATTAGTGTTAACATATCTCCCATTCCAAGAATTCTTCCAGCAAGTCTTTCAGGATAAAAAATTTCTAAAGCATCAAGTTTTTCTCCAGTTCCTAAAAATTTAATAGGACATCCTGTGACTTCTTTTATAGAAAGTGCTGCACCACCTCTTGCATCTCCTTCTATTTTAGTAAGAATTATTCCTGTTATACCTACTCTTTCATTAAAGGTTTTAGCTACATTTACTGAATCTTGACCCATCATAGCATCAGCTACAAGTAAAACCTCAGAAGGATTAAAAGTCTGTTTTAGTTCTGTCAGTTCCTGCATTAACTTTTCATCAATATGGAGTCTTCCTGCAGTATCTATAATCACTATATCTCTTCCATTACTTTTAGCCATTTCTATAGCTTTTTTAACTATCTCTAAAGGCTTTTCTCCAGGTTGAGCTTCATAAAAGGGAACATCAACTTTTTGAGCCAAAATTTTTAATTGCTCAATTGCTGCAGGACGATAAATATCAGCTGAAACAAGCAGAGGATGATGTCCTTTTTTCTTTAAAAATCTTGCGAGTTTAGCAGCAGTTGTTGTTTTACCAGAACCTTGAAGACCTGCTAAAAGGATTTTAGCTGGTCTTGGTCCTCCTAAGTCTAAACCTTTGGCTTCACCTCCTAAAGTTTTTACTAATTCTTCATATACTATTTTTACTATTTGCTGAAATGGAGTAAGACTTTCTATTACCTCAGAGGAGAAAGCCCTTTCTTCAACACGACTGATAAAATTTTTAACTACTTTATAGTTTACATCAGCTTCTAAAAGTGCTAAACGAATCTCTCTTAATCCTCTTTTAATATCATTTGAATCAAGTTTGCCTTTTTCTTTAAATTTTTTAAAAGCCTCTTCTAATCTCTCACTTAAACCTTCAAACATAGCTTTTATATTCCTTTATTATCTTTCTCAAAACTAAACAAAAAATTAACACATCTTTTACTTTTTACAAGAAAAAAATATTTTTAAAGTGTTTTAAATAAATTTTTTTACCATTTTTAAAAAATTTTTTTGAAAATCTCTAAAACCAATAGAGAATTGAAAAATTTTTTTAATTATCCTTAATTACTTTCTTATAAATCATCTTTCTTGGTATTGACATTTTATTTTTTGAGAATAATTTACTATATATAGTGGTCTATTTGAAATTATACCACAAAATATTGTGGTTAAGGAGGAAATGATGGAACCTTTAGTTAGAAAAAGAACTGGTAAAGTGGTTCCATTTTCAAGGTTTAGAATTATTAATGCGGTATATAAAGCAATGAAGGCTACCAATATAGGTAGTAAAGCTGATGCAGAAAAGATTGCAGATGCAGTAGCAGTTTATCTTTATAGAAACTATTTCAAAAAGGGAGACATTCCTCATGTAGAAACCATTCAGGATATCATTGAAAAAACTTTAATGGAAAGGGGATTCCCTGAGGTTGCAAAAGCTTATATTCTTTATCGTGAAAAGAGACGCCAAGCAAGGGAAATCGGAAAGGCTTTAGTTGATGGAATAAACCTTATAGAAGAATATCTGGGTAATGAAGACTGGAGAGTTAGAGAAAATTCTAACATGAGTTTTAGTCTTCAGGGATTAAATTTTCACGTCTCTTCATCAATTGTTGCTCGATATTGGCTTGAAAAACTTTATCCAGAAGAAGTAGCAAGAGCTCATAAAGAAGGAGATTTTCATATCCATGATTTAGGAATACTGGGACCTTATTGTGTAGGATGGGATCTTTATGATCTCTTATTAAGAGGCTTTGGTGGAGTTTATGGAAAAGTAGAAAGTAAACCCGCTAAACACTTTAGAAGTGCTCTTGGACAGATTGTAAACTTTTTTTATACACTCCAGGGTGAGTGTTATTCTGCTGATACTCAAGTATTAACAGATAAAGGGTGGAAATATTTCTGGGAAGTAACAAAAGATGATAAAGTTTTTACTCTCAATCCCCAAACTAATAAAATAGAATTACAAACTCCTATAAGATTTTATGAGTTTGATTATGATGGTGAGCTTTATCATTTTAAATCTAAAAAATTAGATCTTTTAGTAACACCCAATCATAATATGTTTGTAGAACAATATTGTCCTAAATGTAAAAATGGAAATTATTATAAAAAATTTGTAAAAGCTAAAGACTTCAATCCAAATATCCATTTTATTCCCAAAGGTGGAATTTGGGAAGGAATCAAGAAGGACTACTTTACACTGCCGGGAATTAAAGTTTTTTACTATAGGCATTTTTTAAATCCTTTAAACTCCCAATTCTTTTCTTCTTTAAATAAACCTTTAACAACTTTAAATTTCAAAAAATACAACACCTTAACCAATCTTCACATGGCTTTGAAATATGAAGTTGTTTGTGTTCCAGAGTTAAAAATACCTATGAATGAATGGCTTAAATTTTTTGGTATATGGTTAGCTGAAGGAACTACAACTTTAAGAGAAAGAAAAAGAAAAGAAAGAAATAAAACCTATTATGAATATCAGATAAGAATTTGTCAAAACAAAGGAGAAATAGCTAATGAAATAGAAGAAGTTTTAAGAAAATTACCATTTAAATATATAAAAAAAGAAAGGGGAGAAAAAATAGAATTTGTTATTTATAATAAACAGCTTTTCCTTTATTTAAAACAGTTTGGTAAAGCACAGGATAAATACATCCCTCAGGAAATAAAAAATCTCTCAAAAGAGCAACTTGAAATTCTATTTGAATGGATGATGAAAGGAGATGGATATATTGGTAATGGTAATATCGATTATTATACTAAAAGCAAAAGGTTAGCAGATGATGTTCAGGAAATTGTATTAAAACTGGGGTATTCAGCCAACATATACGAAAAAAAGAAAAATAATTTTACATGGTATAGAGTATCTATCTCTAAAACTAAATATTTTAAACTTCAAAACAAAAATATTACAAAAGTAAAATATAAAGGAAAAGTATATTGTTTAGAGGTTCCTAATCATGTTCTTTTTGTAAGAAGAAATGGAAAAACATGTTGGTGTGGAAATTCAGCTGGCGCGCAAGCTTTTTCTAATTTTGACACTCTTCTTGCTCCTTTTGTGAGATACGATAAACTCTCTTATCCCGATGTAAAACAATGCATGCAAGAGTTTCTATTTAATGTAAATGTCCCAACTCGTGTAGGTTTCCAATGTCTTTCTGAAGATACCCAAATTCTTACTCCTTTTGGCTGGAAAACCTGGCAAGAAGTAAATGAAGGAGACCTTATTTATACATTTAATCTTAAAAATCAAACTATTGAAATAAAGGAAGTTACTTATGTATTTAAAAAACATTATGAAGGTTTTATGTATAATCTAAAAAATAGAAGTCAGGATCAACTGATTTCTCCAGGTCACAGAGTAGTAAGACAGATATTTAACACTAATCAATTTATCCTTCAGCCTATTGAAGAACTTCTTAAATTTAAATCCCCTATAGCTATTCCTGTTACAGGAGAAAATCTTAATGAGGATTATCCTATAAGTGATGAAGAGTTAAAACTTATAGCCTGGATTTTATCAGAGGGCTCAATAGAAAAAGGTGGATCAAGGAGAGTAAGTATTTATCAATCTAAAGAAAAAAATCCTGAAAATTATCAGGAAATTATTTCTCTTCTTAATAATTTAGAACTTGAATATACAGAAAGAGAACAAGAAGCATGGGGAAAATGTATTCATATAAGACTTTATCCAAAAGCAAGTAAATTTATACACTCTATAATAGGAAATCCAAAAAAAATTTTCCCAAAATTTCTATATAAATTAAGTAAAAGACAAGCAAAGCTATTTATAGAAACTTATGCTAAAGGGGATGGTTGGCTAAATGGAGGGAGACTACGCATAATTACCACAGATAGAGAATTTGCAGATGGTCTTTTAGCTATAGGAGTTTTAGCAGGGTATAATGTATCTGAAAGAGTAAGAAATCCAGAGGGAAACACTAAAAAAATTAGATATGAACTTACTTTTACTCAAACAAAAACCGATTATATTCAAAAAATAGATAAAGTTCCTTATAGTGGTATTATCTGGTCAGTTCACACAGAGAATGAAACAGTAATTGCAAAAAGAGCAGGACAAGTTTTTATTACAGGAAACACTCCCTTCACCAATTTGACATTTGATCTTAAGCCTTCAAAGCTTTATGCCAAAGCCAATGTTATTATCGGTGGGAAACCTCAAGAAGAGACCTATGAAGAATTTCATAAAGAAATGTCTATGATAAATCGTGCTTTCTGCGAACTTATGATGGAAGGAGATGCTAAAGGTAGAATTTTTACCTTTCCGATACCTACATATAACATCACTAAGGATTTTGATTGGGATAATCCTGATTATGAAGTGCTTTGGGAAATGACAAGAAAATATGGTATTCCCTATTTTGCTAATTTTGTAAATTCTGATATGGATCCAGATGATGCAAGGAGCATGTGTATAGACGGGAACGAAGAAGTTTTAATTAGAAATTCAAAAAAAGTAAAAAGAATATCAATTCGTGAACTTGTGGAAAATTACAAAAAAGATGATTTTGATGAAGAAGGATGGGCAGATTGTAAAAAAGATAGAAATTTAGAGATTTTATCTTTAAATCCAAAAACTTTGAAATTAGAATGGGTGCCAGTAAAAAGATTTCTGAAAATTAAAGATAACAAAGCAATTAAAGTTGTTACTGAAGATGGAAAAAGTGCTTTATTTTCTTTTAAGCACCCTGTTCCGGTTTATACACCAGAAGGTATTAAAATGAAATTTGCAAAAGATCTTCAAAAAGGAGATTATCTTTTAA
>Ga0190310_1000335_pt1 | contig 16254 bp, 30 predicted proteins | sample 48700778_MG_FD_165059 | JGI IMG/M metagenome (GOLD analysis project Ga0190310, IMG submission 165059) | Hydrothermal vent sediment bacterial communities from Southern Trench, Guaymas Basin, Mexico - 4870-07-7-8_MG | ecosystem: Environmental > Aquatic > Marine > Hydrothermal vents > Sediment ... | reverse complement strand
GACCAACATAGCGTCATGATACGATACGATAGATGGTCGTAGTAAATCTTAAGTCTCAAGAGATAAAAAGGGTGAACGTGTTCACGTGGCGCACTTCAGCAAAATCCGAAAAAACACAAGATAGGTCGTTTACTCAAAAATGAGTCGAATTTGAAGAGATTTGATTAGTCGCAACCGAAACATTTATATAGGAGAAAGTTAGATTTTGCAAACTTCACGTTACTTCTGACAAGTCTAATTTCTCAAGTCTTGATACAGGAGAAGTAAATTTTATATAGTTTAACGTCTATAATGTTAAACGCCCACAACTAAAAAGGGAGGTGGTAAAAATAGGCAAAATTGTGTACGTGGCAGCTCCTCTAAAAAGCGTGCTAGAACCAGGCCAATCAGCCGAAGTAGTAATCAAGGAGGTCAGAGTCGTAAAAGACCAATACACATCAATAGGAACTCTAAGCTTCGGATTCGGCATAACAGTAGAATACCAAGGCGAACTGTATTCGCAGCTCTTTTCTCTTGACAGGCCAGTGATAACAGGCTCCGCTGGACGCCTCCTCGCATCAATCGGCATTGAGAACACAGAAGATGCGGAATTTGAAGCAAAGCTCCAACGCCTAATCGGAAAGAAAGTAAAAGTTGTAAACAAAGGAGGGAAACTATACTGGTATCCATGATATCGCAGGAAGCCATGGCAAAACTACAGGAAAACACCAACCAAATAATCAACATAATCAAAAAACTAGACAGCCACATTAAGAGAATGTCTGTAGCATGCAGCGTAGCATCAACCATAATAGACGAAATATCACAAAACAACGCCGAAAAAATAGGAATGACAGAAACAATCAAACAATACTTCTTCGAAAGGGGACTACCCAAAAGAATAATGTCAGAAATAAAAGCAGAGGAGGCGAAACAAAACGAGGAGTAAGACATCAAGCGGGCGCAGAGCCCGCCCCATCTTTTACGACCGCAAAGTCATCAGAAGAGGCTGGGGCGCACAAATATCAGTCGGAAAAATCCTACCAAAACGATGGCGCTACGTAAGACTATGGCTACTAGAAAAGACAAAAGATTACGTAACAATACGAATCGAGAGGCTACTGGAAAACCATGACGCAACACACATTAACAAAACTAATAAAAAAGGTGAACAAAACACATAGAGGCCTAGGCCCATTGATAGCCATGAATTTAGTAGCCGCAAAGGCGCATAAGTGTATACTGAATATTGCTCCAGCCGGATGCGGAAAAAGCGTATCAACAAATACAATCGCATACCTACTAAAAGACAGAGCAAAGCAGTATCTGTCCATAACCTTAGCCGGACTAATACGTGTGGCCGACGAGCTTTCCGAGTTCGGCGGAGCAGTCATCATAGACGACTTAGGCGCAGAAAAATCAGAATGGAGCCGCACAGCCACACTAGAAGTGTTGGCGCACCTCACATATTCGCATCACGTAGACAAAATAACACAGACCAGTCGAATCCAGATAAGCGGGTTCTACGGTTCAGCGCACGTAAACATCCAGCCAATAATGATGAACTCACTCGTACAGGCTCCAAGCTGGGTAGCAGTAGTCAGAGATAAAATTATTCGGTATTATCATTTGATACGACCGGCAAAGCCAAAGAAAAGCATACCATCAGTAGAAATCGACTTCTCAACACCAATATCAGAGGTTGCGCCGCCAAAACACAAAGGAAGACTATGGTATCAACTCATAATGATAGGATTAGTACAATGGAGCTATGCACGATGCCTAGAGCATATCGGGAATATGCTTCGTGCATGCGCAGCCCTAGACGGAAGAAACCAAGTGAACCTTTCAGATTATCGGCTATTAGTTAAGCTGATGAAACCAATGCAACTGGAACGATACATACTAACATCATACAGCCTGGAAGGAGCCAGAACATTCCAAAACGACCTGTACTGTCTATTAGTCGAACTAGCAAGTTTTGGCGAGCCAACATTAGATACGATAGCAGAAGACTACAAAGTACATCCAGAAACCGTACGCAGAATAGCAAAATCATATCCAGAATGGATATGGATAAAACAAAATTCACCGACCAGGCTGTGCCCAACAGAATGGACACAAAAAGTATTCAAAATATGCGGAGTGAACCAAAGATGGTAACAGAAGAATTTATTGCATGGTACGCATTTCTGTTAGCATTTTTAACATGGGTTATGATAGTACTTGTAGCTACTGATATTAACAAGCAAATTGACCAAATTATTGCAGAAATCAAGAAATTAAGGAGGATTACAGATGCCGGAAACACTTGAAATGTTCCTGCGCAATCTACAGTTAGCGCGCGGAGTCGAACACATGGCAATCCTACGACACCTAAGAGAATATATCGACGCAACACCAATAGACGAAGTAATAGCGCAAATAAACGAAATAAAAGACAAGATGCTACTAAAATACCTAATCGAAGCAAAACCAATCAAACCAATCCTAGAGGCTACATTACGTAGATATGATGAATTAACCCTAGAAGAATTAAAAAAAGGTAAAGTTTAGACGGAGGTGAAAAATTGAAAGTAAAAATATTCTACGGAGACAAAGAAGAAGTAGAATACGAATTCAACGAATGGGCAAAAGGCAAGGCACTAACCAAAAACGTAATAATACACTCAGTAATATCGCCAGCGCCATCAGTAGGCGCAAAAGACCTATTCGCAATATTCGTATACTATCCAGAATGGATAGAAGAAGAAAAGGAGGAAAAACAATGACAAACAAAAAACGGTGCCCACTAAAAAGAATGCCAAACGGCGCATTCGGATACTGTTATGAAGAAGAATGCGCATGGTACGACACATACTACAACCAATGCGCAATCACCACAATAAAAATGTTCATAATGGAAGCAATACATAGAGCAAGAAAACAACAGAAAAGTGAAAAACCATGATGCTAAGATTCAGAATAGGAAGATGGCGCTTTTCACTAAACGTAGTACACGTAACAGACGTTGCAGGCGTAAACTCAATCTTACCCGACGGAAAGCACATCTTGATGTGGGACTTCGACGGCGTAACGCCACAACAAGTCATAGAATCACTAATAGAAATACAACGCAAATATAAATTACCAACCATATATATTCTATACACAGGCAAAAAAGGACACTACATGGCATACTGCTTCAAACGATGCGAATGGCAAAAAGCCATAGAAATAATAGCAGCAACAAAATACATCGACATGACATATTTCAGATTCGGCGTATGGAGAAAAAAATTCACACTACGAATCACACCAAAAGATGGAAGACGAATACGTCTATTCACGAAACTGGGCTCGCCGTATCCAGAGGATGCCACCATAGACGAACTAGACAGCTTCGTAAGATACGAAACAATATCAGACGTATACGAGCCAAAATGCAAAACAAAAGAAATAAACATAGGGCGAATAAAATGAAAGGCAAAAATATGACAATAAGACTAGACTACGAATTGTGGCTAAAAATAAGAAAATGGCCAGGCGTACACTGGCCGGCGGTCTGCAGAAGAGCCATGAAATTCATCACACAAAGCCTAGAAGAAAACAACCTAAACAAACAAATCTCCGCCCTCCAATTATTAATATCGGAGGAAGCCAAAGAATGGCAGAAGAAAGATACGAAGACTTCCTGAACAGATTAGACTTGCCAATCGAAGCATGGGAAGACAAAGAAAGACTACGAGAAGAACTAAGAACACAACTAGGCTACGAGCCATCTACGCGCCAAGTAGAAAGCCTATGGGAAACAATAGAAGAGATGAAACGAGAAAGATGGGACGAGCCATGGCTACGAGAACATGGAATCCGCAGAATACCCGTACACTACCCATGGGGCACACAAGTAAGATACGCAGTACAAGGCCTAAGAGGACTGTTCGGCAGAGAATTTGTGGAAAGACTAAGAGAAGAAGAAGGCTGGTGAGAAATGACCGAAAAAAAGCAGAAGCCAAAAATAAAGGTTCGACTATACTGTCCAGCATGCGGATACATAACATACAAGGAACTAAACAGAAGATTCTGTCCAAGATGCAACAATCCGCTACGAAAGGCGTATTACGTGGAGAAGTGATGAGAAATGCGGGCGTGTCCATATCAGCCAAACGTAATATGCCAAAGAAAAAGATGCTACGTAAACTGTCCATACCGAATCAAACAAATACGAAAATACACAAAATATACGTTACCAATCTGCACGCTGCCGCAACCATGCAAGTTTAAAGGACAAGACAAAAAAACAAAACTGCCAATATGTAAATTCTACGACAAAAACACAGGACAATTATTACCATGCAACAACCAACTAATCATATCAAAAGCATGGATAACAAGACACAAACCAGATATAGAAACGTTACGCAAAATGTGGTGGAAAATGAAAAAAGCAGGGGTGATATAAAATGCCGATGGTAAAAATAATAATAAGAGTAAAAGAAACCGCAGAACTAGAATGGATAATAAAGAAAATATCCGAAGTAATAGAACGTGGCCCTTCAATGCACGTCGTAATAGATAAGGTATACCGTGAAGAACAATGATACTGGATGCTACTGCTGGAAACCGAACAATGTACGAAACAAAAAATGTAAACAGTATAGTCTACATAGACATACAAAAGAAACTATACAGAAAACCAACAATACTCGCCGACTGCACACGAACGCCATTCCGCGACAAAACATTCCACACCATCTTTTTCGACCCGCCACACTCATACGGCGAAGAACCCGGCGACTACTTTACATTCCCTGACCTAAAGCCACGCCAATTAAGAATGATGGGACTGAAAGGAAACATGTACTACGGCGTAGAAATATACAAGACTCGCTCAGCGCTAATCAAATTCATATATAATGCACAAAAGGAATTTCTGCGCATACTACGGGACGATGGACTACTATGGCTAAAATGGTGCGAAGTAAAAATACCGTTAAACAATATACTGGCAATATTCAAAAACTGGCGCATACTACTCATACTATCAATACAAAAGCCACAACACAACATAGGAGAAGCACAAACCTACTGGATATGCATGTGCAAAAAAGAAGGGTATCAGACGGAACTGTCAGCGTTCCAATCCTAGCTTACCGATAATAGTGCGCATCTTATTTTCGACAAGCGTCAGTTTGTTGGCGACTTCAGCGATTTTCTCCTCAGGCGCCCCAGTTTTTCTTAATCTATCGAGTTCTTCTTTTAGTCTGCGCTGTTCCTGCTCAAGTATGATTAACTCATCTGGTATCTCTTTTGCTGGTAATCCTCTTGCCTTCTTTTGCAGTTCGATTATTTTACGCATCTCCCAGTAGCCCTCAGGGTCTCCAGCCTCAACAACTTTGTAGATGGCGAGCAGATACCATGCCTCCCATTCATCGTATCCTAAATCCATCAATAAGTATACAGCCTGCTGCGGCGTAATCACGCCAGACTTTACTCCCTTGATTATCTCGCTTTTAGTTAAATCTCGCTCTTTTCTCAATCGCTCTGGCTGTTCCGCCTTGATAAAGTTCATAGCCATCTCAGTACGTCTCGGCTCAGGAATACCCAACTCTTCCAATCCCTTGATTAGCTGTTGTTTATTTATCCAGCCGTTGCGATACAATGTCCTAAGCTTCGGCACCTCATACTTCAAATACACAAGCTTAGCAAGCAAATACGCGTCATCAGGCGAATAACCAGCCTCCAGATACCACTTCTCAACGCTATGCTCAGCATACCAGGCGGCCTTATCCGGCGGATAACCAGCCTCCCGATAAAACTCTGCATCGGCAAACACGCCGTATAATCCAAACTCATATAAGTCAACAACGTCCGACTCACTCAACCGCTTAGCCTCAGGAGTAACCAGCCGCTCAGCAATACGCTCCTCCGCCAAGCTAATCAACCGTTCCGCATCTTCTTCACTATAGCCCAAATTCAGCAACCCACGCTTAAACTCCGCTCTGTCAATAATGCCATACGCGTAGAGCCTCTCCAGTCGACTAGCCGTGACATACCTAGGCTTAGGCTTGGCTAGTCGCTCTTCAATCCTACGCTTACTCTGCGCAACATACGCATCAATAGCCTCCGCAGAATAGCCTAGGCTAGCTAGTGTCTCTCTTAATTGTTCTTCCGTCCACACGCCATGCTCATACAGCCACTGCGCCGTGCTACGTGAAATAGCCTTAGGCTTCTCCGCTCGCCTAGCCCACTCTTCTTTGGCTAATCGAATCAGTTTATTCGCATCTTCTTCGCTGTATCCCAGCGCCATCAGACCCGCTTTCCACTCATCTTCAGTAATAATGCCGTAAAACGCCAAGTCCTCAAGCTTAGCCTCAGACAATCGCTTAGGCTCAAGCGCTCTCTCAGCCTTCCTATGCTTAGACTGTTCCAGGTAAGCCTCGATAGCTTCATCAGTATATCCCAACTCTTTCAGCGCTTTTCTAAACTGCTCTTCCGTCCAGACATCATGCTCGTATAGCCATTGAGCCGTTGAACGTGTAATGCTTAACGGCTCGTTCTGCGCCGGCTGCTTAGTCATCCGCTCCCTATACAGCTTAGCCCTTTCCAGCCAAAGCGGAATCTTATCAACCGAAGTTTTCAATTCCTTAAGTTTCTCTTCAAACTCTTCGATTGTAATTGCGCCCCTAGCATAAGCATACATATACTCGCGCCTTAACGCTTCCCTTTCCGCTTCGCTTCTGTAGGCAACCATGGCTTCGGCTGCTTTCTTAGCGTCCTCAGGCGATAATCCGCTAGCACGCCTGTACCATTCAATATCCTCCTTAGTGTAGACGCCGACATCGTATCCGTATCCAAGCTCACGTATCGTTGGCAAATCATACATAACCTTCTCATCCGTCAATACAGCCCTGTCGTCTGGGTGAATGTCCGCATACTTAAGAAACGTCTCCAACTGCTCCTTAGTGAACCTTCCACGATAGAACGCTCTCCAAGCTTGTTCTACGCCCATTCTACGGTAATGCGCAACCCAGTAGCGTCTACTCCATTCCTCGCTGAATCCCTGCTTCTTCATCCAAGTAATAAACTCTTCAGGCGTCTCGGGCGCAACCCGCTCGTAAACTTCAGGATTGAACGCTTCTCTTACCACCATCGTGATAAGGTCGCTAGCAGGCGGAATCCTTTTCGCAAGCTCAAAAATCGCATTAGCCGCCTCCTCAGAATAGCCGCTCCAACGCATCCACTTCTTAGCTCTCTCTTCAGTCAAGTATCCTCGCCAGTAAAGCTCAAGAATATCAGATACGCCCAACCATCTCTGTTGGCTCTGAGCCCAAGCCCAAGCCCACTCGTCGCTTAGACCCCACTCCTCAAACGACTTCACAAGCTTCTCATCGTCTATCAAGCCGTGCGCCCAGAAGTCGGCTATACGGTAAGGCTCAGGAATTTCGGGTAGATACCTTGCAAGCCAGTACCTACGCAAATAAGGATACAAGCCATACTGGAACTGGCTATAATACGATTGATAGGCGATGCTCATAGCGGCTTGAACATATGGAAGCCTCCAAATCTCATCTATGCTGTCGCCGATACTCCCGAAAGGAATCAAGCTTGCAAGCGTAACCAGCCCTAGCAACTGGCCGCCGCCAGTATTGAATTGCCCAGCAACGTCAAGTGCATGCACCGCTACTTTTTCAGGTGTACGCGCATCAGTCCAAACCTTGCTTAAGTCTAGGCTTTCGTATGCAAACGTGGCTAAAGCGGGGGCTGCGCCGAAATATCCGGCCTTAGCCAAAGTTTCCAGCACGGTCTTTAAAGTTTCGCCTATCTCCTTAAGTAGTTCTCCGTTGTTCGCGACGGCGGCTACTATTCCTTCTGATATTCCCTTGCCTATCACGCCTGCAACTGGACTCCAGAATCCAGCCGTAGCATCAGCCAAGAAGTCTAGAAAGCCCGGCGGGTCTGCCTCTTCTATTTTCTTTGCGGTTTTCTTTTTAGCCATCCCAACTCCTCCAATACAATCTTATCCGGCCAGGCTGGGCTGTAGATTTGCTTAAGCGCTATCCGTTTAAGTTTACTTTCTCTTTTTTCGCTCATAATACTCATCTGCCATCTTATCCAATATTGCCATTATAACGTTCCATATAGGCGTAAGGTCAATGTAGAGGTCTGGAACCAGCACGATGTCTATTGGCGGAACTCGTATGCCAACGCCGAAAAGCGACATATCAAGCAGCATCCCGGTCGGAATCTTTATTCCCGGAATCTTAAGCTTCGTATCCTCAATACTCATGATTGGTTGCACCCCCTAAACTTCGTTTAGGGAACATACCGCCACCCTCACTCAGCCTCCTCTGCTTCTTTCTTTTCTTCTGTTTTCGGCTTTTTGCCCGCCGCCTCCAGCCACAAGTTCACTATCTGCTCCAGTAGATTAGCCATCTTCTCCAAAGCTTCCGCCTGCTTAGTCAATACATCCGAAATTTTCTTAAGATAGCTTTCACGTGTCAAACGTTACACCTCTACAATATATAGATAAAAAATGGGGAAATTTAAGATTTCTTCTTGGCTGTTTCAGCAGGCGGCTTTACGCCTAGAAACGTCATCAGGAACAAGACGACGTTGATGATGGCGCCGACTAATGCAGTATAATAGTCTATTTCCGTTGGCATCTGCCCAGTCTGAAGTATCTGATAGATTGGCGTCAGTAGGCTGTTCAGGAATATCAGTATGCAGAATATCGCTATCTTCGCCGGCTTCGGGTCCCTATTAAAGCACAGCTTCGCCATCTCGCCTCGCCTACCGCTCCTTTATCGTTTCCCACAGCATCTTAAACGCCGCCACAAAGCCGCACGTTCCAAGCGCTACGAGGAAGTACGAAATGGCTTCCTCAAACATTCTTTCACCTCCGCAATGTTTTTATATGCGCCGGCAGCCTGGAGGCTGGGCTGTAGATGGACGCGCCGTAGGCGCGTCGGCATACCAGTCCCAGACTGCCTTTAGCGCACTCACACGTATATCCATACCAAACCATCTCCGTATATTCGCTTTGCTACTGGCACGACAGCTTTAAGCTCTAAATCTATATTTTCCAGCCTAGACTGAACCATCTTGAAGTTAAGCGGATAAAACGCATAAGTGTAGGCGTATGTTGTTGGCGGAGACTGTGTAATTTCCCTGTAAGTGTAAACGTACTGCACGAACGTGCAAGGGTTAATTTTGGCCACTTCCGTCAGCGTGCCAGCCGTTTCGTAAACGCCCACCCACCGGTCTAGACTTGTCGCCACATGAGAATCCCTGTACCCCCAGCTTCCATTACAGTATATGCCAACCCAGAATGTCACGGCGAATGTTTCCGATGGGTTAAAGACGATTTCCGATGGAACGTTCACGTTGAAGTTTCCGACTAATGCGCCTGAACCGCTATCGCGCTGAAAGTAAAGGTTGTGTCCATTCGAGATTATCTCCGTCATGCTTCCATCCACTAGACTAATCTTCCAGTATCTTGCGCCATGCCTGCTCGGCACATCGTACTCTGAGCATGTTCTGTTAACGTATCTGGCGGCTGGAGGCTTCTCAAAGAAGTTTCTAAGCTCCCGATGCATTATCGGCGAACTATGATAATCATAAAACGGATATAACGTCATGACAGTCATGTTTCTTCCACGCATACCCATCCTTTAACGTTGGCTGCACCGCTAACGTATATTTCGATTGGCTCATCTGTGTCGCCCGTAGGCGCCGTACAGCCTATCAGATTCATGGCTGTTGCACCTTTGGCTGGCAATCCAGCTATTACGTTGCCGCTGTTTTTGAATCTAAGCTCGCATACTACGTCCGCATCACAGTATAGATTCCATGCCAGTATACGTAATGCCTTGCCGCTTGCCGGCAAAGCTATGTCTGAGCTTCCACTGGCTGAGAACGACTTGGAGAAATGCACCACTGCGCCTTCACGTTGAACATTCACATTCTTCAAGTCCGCTAGTTGCGAGGATGGAAGCGGATATTCTGTTGGGAAGTTGGTTATTGTGCGGTCCTTCTCGGCCTGATAAACCTTCATTTTCTTAACTACGAACACGTGGTCAAAGTAGATTGCGCCTGCATTGCCTGCCTTACTGCGTAGGCTTATGTGTGCTACACGCTTGTCTGAGGTCGGCTTAAACAGGTGTCCTTCAAACCATGTGTGAAGTTCGACGGATAATTCTTCAGAGGTGGCGTCGGTGTACACAACGAGGACACGTGCATAGTCGCCGTCAACATCTGCCTTTGCGCTGAACATTATTAATAGGTCGTTTCCTTTATATGGGGGAATAATCTGGTTTACTGCGCTTGCTGTTTCGCCGCCCGGCAGTTTTAGACAGTAGTTGTCTTCGTCTCCCGGCGAAACCACTTCTGCACTTCCGAATCTCACGTACCATGGGTAAAGTTCGCCCGTTTCAAAGCTTCCGTTTTGCAGGATTCCTGTTGGTAGATAATGGATCGCATTTATTTTTTGTATTGTACTAACCGTGTTGATTGCGTTCAGCGTGTCTAGGCTTGTTATGTTGTCTATTTGCTGTATCTTTTTGATTAGGTCTAGCACTGCGTTGTACTCTGTGCTGTCAATTGTCTGCGGGTTAATCTTCTGTATTGTTTCGATGGTTTTTAATGTATCCAGCGTGCCTAGATTATTTACCGTGCTGATAGTGTTTATCTGCTTGATTAGATTTATTATGTCTACCAAATCTATCAGGTCGATTTTTTTGCCTCTCATCCAGAAGTCTGGCCATCCTTCCGTCAAGCTAGGCAGTCCCCCGACAACGTCGTTGTCGGAATCTACAGTCCATCTTCTTCGACTCCAAATATTTCCTTTAGTAAGCTTAAGATTTCCTTTAATAAAGTTGTTGGCCGTGCATATTCGAGTTCTTCCGTACGGAACCATAAATATACGGTGTGGTCGTATGTGGTATCTTCGTTGTAGCCTTCTATTGTTAATGTTAGTTTGTGTTCCGGCATTTTCCAGTTTAGCGGGACGAAATCACGAATATTGTCGCCTGTATCCCATGCGCCTTCATTGGCCGGATGTAATTGGTATATTCCGTGTAGTATGCGATAATGTGCGAGTCCAGCCCAGCCGGGCGGAATCAAACGATAAAAGCCAACTAGGATGTCGCCTTCAATCTCAACTTGCGTAGAAACAGGGGAAGTTTGAGGCGTGTTCTTTGGAATAGTTAATGTTATGAAGTAGTCCGCCATTAAACATCACTTTACCGCTATCATCATCTTTAGCCTTTAAGTATTAACTTGAACAATAAGTCTGATGATAAAGTAACATCGGCATCTACGATAACATCAACTCTGATTCTGTATGCTGCCCAGCTCATGTAGCTTCTCGCTTCTATCGTGTATGGCGTTGATATACCGCCTGTTCCATCATTCGGATAATCTGCAAATGGAACAACAATGATACTGGTTTCGGGCACGAGCCATTTAGCGTAAAAATAGAAAGTGTTGCGTCCAGCGGTTAGGGCAGTTCCATCTGGTATTTTACACCATAGAACGTTGCCTTCTACTGGGTCGTTGTTTGGCTCAAGCGGATTTGACCTGCTGCCAGCATGAATATGTTGTGAAATAGTGCCTTTTGGTAGTATGTTGTTGAATATTGTTATGCCGCTACCTATCATGTTTCCGTCAAATTCTCTGATGGTAAGAATGCCTTCACTCCCGTCATTTAGAAATATACTTGTTATACTTTCAAACCAGCAGTCTCTAACAGTTACATAATTGCATGCACTTGCCTCGGGGACTCGTATGGCGGCATCGTTTATGTTGCCGAAATGCGTTCTGATGATGTGATTTCCTTGACCGTATGCTATGTAGATTCCGTTTGTTGTTCCTTTGCCTACAAGATTTCCGCCGAAGTCACATTCAACTATATAGTTGTGATTGGCGAGGTTTACGCCTTTGACACCTTTAAAGTATACGCAGTAGTCGGTGTCATGTATCCAAGATTTGCGTATTGTTGTTCGATAGAAACTTTTGCTGGAGGTGCATTCGCCGAAGATTCCATAGTTCCAGTTGTAAATTCTTAGATTATCAAAGAGTGCGTTCTTGGTGTTTGTGGCGTATAGTGCGGTTCCCGTTCCTGCTCCCTTTAACGTTAATGAAGATATGACAATATTGTAAAGAACGGAGCTGCCATCAATCTTGATAGGTAAATTATCAAAGATGACAAGGTCTCTTCCTTCGCCGATAATGTTTATTTTGTCCTTGGTTATAGTTAAGTTTGTTCCATCGCCAGTATAAGTTCCACGTTTTATGAATATTTTGCCACCATTTGTTAAGGCATTTACTGCATTCTGTATTACCGTTGTACTGTCTGTGTCTTCGTATTCTATGTGTCCGTATGTGCCGTTTTTTGCGTATGTTTTGTTTCCTTTCTTGAAGATTATGTACGAGGCAGTAGCGGGCGGCTGTTCTACTGGCATGTGATAATGTACCAGTTCTAGCGAATCGTATAAGTCTGTTCTGGGCACGTATCGTCTTAGTTCGTCTGGCACCGACATGGCTTATCGCTCTATTGTTATTGCTGTTACGTTTATTTCTCCTTTCGTTGGCGCCGTGCTGGCTTTCGCTGTTACGTATATGTATGGTGTCCATCCTGTTGTTCTTGGATGCAGCGTTTTGAATGTTACCGAATTTGCTGATACCGTGAAGGCTGATACGAGTTCGACGCTTCCCATCGTTGTCTTTTCTTTGTTGCCTCGTATCGTTATGGTTAGGTCTTGGTTGTGTCCGTTTTCTATGTATATTGTTATTGCTTGTAGGTGTGGCCATTCGCCTACTCCGGATTCATGCGTGGCTGTATCACGTATTTCGTAGCCTAAAAAAAGATGTTGATAGGATACTGTCAAGTTAGGCAGTCCCCCGAAAACTGCGTTTTCGGAATCTATCAGCCAAGCCTAGCCCAGCCTACGGCGTCCAGCATTCGAACACTACGTAGAACGATATAGCCGAGCCTTCGTTGTTTGTTACTATGAAGTTGACTAGTTCGTTTGCTTTTACTTCAATGTCCAATTCTGGCGTTACGTTTCTCTGCATTCCAAGCACTACGCATGGCACAACTGATAGCGTGTAGACATCTTCCTTAACTTTTAGGTAGAATTCGCTTTTGTACAGGTCTGTGCCTGCCTTGTTGACTATGTATATTCGTTTTATGATTATGTCTTCGTCGGGATACCATGTTTCCGAGTAGGTGCCGCCGTCAGCCAAGCTGTCTTTCTCGAATGTTTTGAAGTATTTGAACGGCAAGGTTCGCTATCCCTCCCTAGCTTATAGCAGCTCTACTACTGTGCCGATTGTCACGGTTGCGGTTAGGCTCGTTCCAGAAGCGGGCGATTTGGATGCGCCTGAACTGTTTATTATTGATACGACGAAGCTTCTGCCTGGTTCTATCTCAGGCGGCAGGTTCGTTGGCTTGAATGGTTTATAGTAGTAGTTTGTTCCGTCGTTCCAGTAGCATTTCCACAAATCAACACCTAAATCGCCCATGCTCGTACTTAGAATGTCCCATGGCGCGCCTTGTAGATAGAATCTTAGTGTCCAGTCGCCTGGCGAGTGTACGCTTGACAAGTTGTCTAGCTTGGCGAATACTGGTCCGACTATATGGTATTTTGTTCCTGCCTCCGCCGTCTTGCTTAGTACGTTGTTTTCGTCGTTTGCTGTCCAGGCTGTGTCAGTTCCGTGCGAGTATGTTCCTCTTAGATAGCTCATGTATTTTTTGGCTTGTTCTGCGTATCGTCCCATGTATGGTGATGGTAATGCTTCTGCTGGACCTAACTCGAGTATTTCGCCTACTATTCTCATTTTTGAGCCAGAGCTTCCGCTAAAGCCGAACTTTTTGTCTGGCGGCACTACTACATAATAATCGCCTAAATCTAGCAAGTCGTACAGGTAGTACGTTGTCGGGTGCGTTCGTGCTATTTCGTCTAGTATTTCTAGGCAGTCTGCTCCTGCCACTTCCAATGTTGCCTTAGAAGTGGATGTGGTGCCTACTTTGCGTATTATGTAGGCTTTGTCTGATTCGGCTGTGTATGTTGTTCCTGTGTCTAATACTTTATCTAGCATGTACGTTTTCATACTTTCCTCACCTTTCCATTTTTATTTTTAAATTATATGTCCGCCGGAACTGAAAATAATGGGTAAGTTAGGCTGTAGCAGCCTGCTAGGCCTTGCCTGCGGCTTTCTTCCATGTCTCAACGATTGGCACGAGCCTATTGTTAATGTTCTGTCTCCAGTCAATCGTTTTCGGTGGTAATGTCGCCACCTTGCTTGCTACTGCATCGTATATTGGGCCCCAGTTCGCCAGCCATTTGTCTAGGGCTGAGCGTATACGTTCGCCTATGATTGGCGCGCCTTTTTCGATGGCTGCGCGCTTCCAGTCTTCGTTTGACATGCTTGCTATGGCTTTCTGTCTGCGTTTTTCAGCCACAGCCTTGCTAATAGCATCGGCATAATTCTTTTCTGCCTGGTCGGATTTGGCGGGTGTGTGCCAGTCTGCTTTTTCCACGCCCATGCGGTATCTGTCTGGTATGTAGGCTACGGCTGCTTCAAAGTTTGCTCTTGCCTCTTCTTTTGTTTTCAGTACCATCTTTCCTCACCTCCAATAATTTATCCAGTATAGAGTCTTGCGTATTGAGATATAAGTCTTACGAAATTTAACGTTACGAAGACTGGCTCAATATGCGCGCCGTATGTACAGGTATGGCTAAGATATATCCTCGGCTAGGCTGTAGATGGACGAGCCTTCGGCTCGTCGGTATACTGTCCATCCGGTAATATATCGTGTGTTTTCTCAAACTCTGATGTTATGTCTTCCTGTGTGAACCGTTCCGTTTCAACATCTTGTGGCTTTCGTTTCGTTACCTCCGCCAAGACTTCTTTTTCTGGTGTACGTTCGGCTATCCATTGTAGGTCGATTAGTGCGTTTGCGTTTATTTTGACTATTTTGCGCTCAAAATAATACTGTCCGTCTCGTTGGTCGTAAACCTTGTCGTATGTTCCTATTTCTATTTCTTTGAGTTCCCAATGCGTCTCAAGCAGTATGCCTAGTAGTCGTTTGTAGTTTCGCATTGTTACGCCGACTGTTTGACCAGTCCTAGCAACATAGTATTTGACTTCGTCTGGTATCCATCCCCATATGTTGCGCCACATCTTGCATTCTTCGGCTAGTTCCGTCCTGCGCATTTTGTTTATGTCTGGCCACGGACCTTTAAGCAAGTAGCGAGCCGGGTCTATTTCTAGTTTTACTTCTGCGGGCGGAGCCCGCTTCTTTTCAGCCTCTCCTTTTTGTTTTTGAACCATTTCTCTCTCCACGTTCGAAATCGTATCTAGACGTTAATATATGTTCTGTATTGCGGCCATAATGTGTATGATGACTTCAGATTTATGATATTGTCTTATGTGTCAAGATATGACATTACGAAACATTTAAATATCATCATGTTATTATAATATTTCGAAAATAATGAGTGTCTGAGCAACCTCTTCGGAGGTTCAGACATGATGTAGGCGTTCAGTCTTTAATAAAATGATGGAGGTGATGTGTATGGTGTATAGGGTTGTTGGTATGTGTTATGTGTTTGACCCTGAAAATCGTGAAAAAATAAGATTTCCACCCGAATATTTTGAGGAACTAAAGAAAATTGATGAAAAGTATGATGTGAAAATTCAGCGACTTCAGCGACAGGCTAAGGCAATAGAAAATGAGATAAATAAACTGTTGAACAGGAAATGGGATGAAATCAGGGAGCTACAAAAGAAGTATCTTGAAAGGATGGGATTGTTAGTTAAAGCTTAAACTCCCATTTTTTATGGTAACAACTTTATGGAGGTGATAAAATGGGAAAGGTTCGCACGGTTAGGGTTCGCTGCCGCGGCTGCGGTGAGGTTGGCGAGATTGAGGTCGGCGAGCATGAGGTGCCGCCTTACATCTTCTATTGTCCATACTGCGATGATTTTATGCTTGCCGACCCCGTTAAGTAAATTTAAGGTAACAACTTTAAGGAGGTGATAAAATGGTAGAAGTAAGGAAAATTTCAGTTGAAGAGGCCAAGAAATTACTAAACGAACATCCGAGTAAGAGACCGGGCAGATGGAACAGTGTGTTTGAACAAGTCAAGGCGTCGAATCAGCCTATCATTGTTGAGGGCCTGACTCGTGGCAGCGCTTGGCATTTGGCACGCAGAGCCAAGCAGGAAGGTCTATTCGCTAGGGTTATCGGCGGTGACACCGTAATTATATCTAAGGAGGCCTTAGAGT
>Ga0190310_1000334_pt1 | contig 16276 bp, 15 predicted proteins | sample 48700778_MG_FD_165059 | JGI IMG/M metagenome (GOLD analysis project Ga0190310, IMG submission 165059) | Hydrothermal vent sediment bacterial communities from Southern Trench, Guaymas Basin, Mexico - 4870-07-7-8_MG | ecosystem: Environmental > Aquatic > Marine > Hydrothermal vents > Sediment ... | reverse complement strand
GTTGAGGTGTAGGTTGGTTCAGCTCAGGCTATACAGGTTCGCTGGGAGGGGCGAGCTCAGGGAGGAGCGGAGGGTCCCATGTCCGGTCTGCGGCGGAGACTTCAAGAAGTGTAGGCTGGAGATCTGCCCATATCTCAAGGACGTTAGAGGCTTGTTGAGAAAAGTTCAGGGCTCCAAGATAATTTTCGGATCATCTCCGCCCTCAGCCCTCATAGGTTCATGGGGTTATCCTAGGGTCTTGGCTGGCCCGCTCGTCCCACCGATTCAGGCGGATACGAGCTTGATGGAGGATTATGGCTCATGGCTAGACCTACCTCTCCAGAAGCTCGTCTCGATGAGGCTCAGCATGGTTAGGGGTAAGAGGCCGGTTAGGGTGGAGGATGCTAGGAATCCCAGCAGACTATTGGCAACGATCCAAGAGCTCGGGATGGCGTACACGCCGACCGATGTCGAGCTTGAGCTTGATAAGGAGCCCGTGATCAGGCCTGGGTTCAAGCTTAGATATGCTCCGACAGGACCTTCTGGAACGGTTGTCAAGGCTATTCTGGCCGAGAATCCGACAATACCGAGGGTCGTCGATAGGATCGTCTCGGACACCGACCTGAAGGCCTCACAAGCCATCTACAAGCTATATCGGTCTGGGATAGGTGAGAGGCATATCGTTAGGCTTCTCTCGCTTGGATTGCTTGGGCTTAAGCGTTGGAGGAGGCTCGTCCCAACCGAGTGGAGCATCACGGCCGTTGATGATCAGATTGGGAGAAGACTTAGAAACGAGTTAAGAGGATGTGATTGGATAAACACGTACGAGCTCTATCAGTATGAGGCCCACTACAATAGGGTTACAGTCCTATTGATTCCGGGGCCATGGATGTTCGAGGTATTCGAGGTCTGGTATAGGGGCGGTGGGATGAAGATCTACCACGACTCGGAGCTTCCGGGCGATCCCGACCGATATCCTGAGGAGGTCGGCGGAGCATATCACGCCCTGAGACTTCCAGTTCTCGAAAAGCTCTCTGAGATTAGGAGGCAGGCGTCGGCCCTAGCGATCGCTGAGATCTATGAGGGTTGGATACCCTTAGGGGTTTGGAGGTTTAGGGAGATCTGTAGGAGGGCGATGAAGTTTAGGAGATTTAGATCGGATTCACTTGACGAGGTGTTGGCCGAGCTCGGGAAGATCGTAGACCTCCCGCTCAGAGTTTTGGATGAGAGCAGGGTCTTGAGATATCATAGGGAGCAGAAGTTGTTGACGGATTTTCTCAAACAGTTCTAAAGATTTAAGATTCATCGTGATGAGAGGTTATGCTCGATGTTGGGGTATGGGAAGATAGCGTATGTGGATTTGGCGGATAAAAGGGTTGAGGTCGCGGACGTGGATGAGGAGCTGGCGTTCAAGTATATCGGTGGGAGGGGGTGGGCCGCATACATCATCTTCAAGAACCTCGACCAGATAATCCATGGAACCCATCCATCCAACGTCCTCGTGGTCGCAACCGGGCCATTAGATGGGACGATCTTCAAGGGCGGGTCTAAGACGACCTTCGCGGCGATAAGCCCCCAAACCGGAATTTATGGGGATAGCAACGTCGGCGGATATCTCGGATACATGATGAGGAGGGCTGGGATAGATGCGGTCGTGATTAGGGGGGTATCCCAAGAGCCATGCTACCTATTGATCGAGGATGGGAGGGTCGAGGTCGAGTCCGCCGAGGATCTATGGGGCCTTCACTCAAGGGATGCCGATAAGAATCTTAGAGAGGTTTATGGAAACTGCTCGATAGCGACGATAGGCATCGCTGGGGAGAAGCTCGTGAACTTCGCGTGCATAAACGTGGACTGGGATCTCAAGGCTAGGAGGCATGCGCAGGCCGGGAGAACGGGTATGGGGGCCGTGATGGGGAGTAAGAGGCTGAAGGCCATCGTGGCCAAGGGAAGTAGGGAGGTGAGGGTCGCGGACCCCGAAAGGCTTGCAAACGTTGTTAAGAGACTTAGAGATCAGATAGTTGGAAGCGAGCTCTATGAGAGTTGGAGGAAGTATGGCACCATGTCCACGATCGAGTGGTCTAATAAGGTCGAAGCCCTGCCGACCAAGAACTTCCAATACACCAGATTTGAGGATGCGGAAAGGTTTGGGGGAGAAGCCGTCCATAGACTCAGCGAATACACGTCCGGTTGCGCGAACTGTATGATGCCATGCGGCCATGTAATTCCGGTCGGAGAAGGCCGCGTGGTCGTCGACTACGAGAACTTCGCCATGCTCGGATCAAACCTCGGATTAGGCGATCTAGACGCCATCGCTAGGGCTAATTATCTCTGCGACTACTATGGCCTGGACACGATCTCGACCGGCTCTGTCATAGCGTTCGTCATGGAGTGTTTCCAGCGCGGGATCTTGGATGAGGGGCGCGTGGGTTTCGAGGTTAGGTGGGGTGACGCGGAGGCCGTATACAAGCTGATCGAGCTCATAGCCGAGAGGAAGGGTTTTGGAAACCTTATGGCCCTGGGGGTTAGGGAGCTCTCAAGACATTTAGGTGGAGGATCCGAGAGGTTCGCCATGCACGTCAAGGGGCTTGAGATAAGCGCCTATGATCACCGAGCCGCCCCGGCAATGGCCCTAAGCTACGCCACATGCGATATAGGCGCTCATCATAATAGGTCTTGGGCGATAACCTACGATGTCGAGGTTGGGAGAGACTCTTATGGCGAGGATAAGGCTAGGAGGGTGATCTACCTCCAACACATAAGACCATTATTCGACATGCTAGGAGTCTGCAGACTCCCGTGGGTTGAGCTTAAGATCGATCCAAACCTCTACGCCGAGGCGTACTCGGCGGTGGTTGGAAGGGAGTTCAGCCTAGACGACCTACTCCTATGCTCCGAGAGGGTTTGGAACCTGACGAGGGTCATGGCGATCCTCAGAAAAAGGATAGACGTGAAGGACGATTCCCTGCCAGCTCGAGACTTCGAGGACCCGGTTCCGGAGGGGGAGACCAAGGGGCTTAAGATCGATAGGGAGAAGTTCATGAACCTCCTTAGAAGCTATTATCGGCTTAGGGGATGGGATGAGCGGGGCTGGCCAACGAGGGAGAAGCTCCTAGAGCTTGGATTGGAGGAGGCCGCTGAGAAGCTCTACGGCTGACCTCCCCTAACCTTCTCCAAGAACTCCCTCAAGATCCTCACGTTCTCGTCCCTTAAACTACTCCTCCGAACATCAACGTATATTCCCAGCCTCCTCGCCTCCCTAACGCTGAGACCTACCTCCTCGAGCTCCCTCCTAGAGAATCCCCTCCCAATCCTGGTTACCACGAGCCCTTTATGCTTCCTCCTCACGAGAGGGGTCGGCTCTCCCTTCATCGCCTTTCCCAAGATCGGGTGGAGTTCAAAAAGATTTCCAGAATACTACCACGCGGCCTTTGATTCAGCTCACGTTAAATCCAGGCTGATGTACTGTTTCTTCATGCCCAAGAGGCCTAAGAATCCCGCCTCGCCGCGCTATAAGGCGAGGATGGGGTATGAGGGAGAATATTACCTCGTTAAGAAATTCACCTCGAGGGATAAGCCTGGATTCTATGCTGTGAGAACTCCTGGAAGCGGCGCCGGAAAGCTTCCTAAACCCGATATAATCGCGGTCGATGATGGAGAGCTTCTAGCGATCGAGGTTAAGTCGAGCAATAAGTCCTACATAGCCTTGAATGAGGCTCAGGTTAGGAGATTGCTCGAATTCTGTGAAAGGTTCGTCGTGAGATGCCCTAGATGCGGTGAGGAGATTAGGCCCAAGCCCATCCTCGCCGCCAGATTCTTGGGCAAGGAGTGGAGGTTCGTAGAGATACCATCGGGCTGGGAAGGGGTCATCGTCGTGAGAAGGACTTCCCACCCTTCCGAGGCTTCTCTCGATGAGAAACTATCTTCTCCTCCTCATGAGCGGGGCGGGGCTGCGTCCTCTCAAGGGAAGAGAGGTCGAGGAGCTGCTGGCTCAGATAGTGGCTGAGGGTTGGATAATTCTTCATCCACTTCCTCTCACTCGGCTTCGATAGGTATCCGAGCTCGACCAAGTGTTGGAGTAGGTTTCCAACGCTCCTCCTCTTCCTCCTGTCCTCCCCAATCTCCCTTGGTAGCATCTCTATCAGATCCGTTAGGGTGAATACCTGATCCTCGATCGAGGCCAGGGCTGCCAAGACCTCCTGGATCTCATCCAAGCTCAGTCTTCTAACCCTCCAGCCCAGCATCCTTATGATGGGATTGATGCCGCCCTCCCCGCCCACCTCAAACTACCTCCCAATCTTCTTCAGAATGGTCTCAGGTTTGATCTCAAATGATTTACCGCATGCTCTGCAGGTAAACCTAAGCTTGTATCCATTCGCCTGCAATTCTTCAAGCTCCTCGATCTTCGGTATCCTCGTTATCACCGAGGTTCCGCAGTTCGGGCAGACAACCTTAACTCTCATTCCATCCCCTATGGTCTTGGGCTTGATCACCTCGTTCGTCGGGGAGATGGCCTCGACCTCCATCAGCTGAAATAGCTCGGCCTTCTCCTCCGTCCTCGACTTGAGCGCCCTCCTAAGCGACTCCACCTCCGCCTCGAGCGCCGTCCTCCTCTCGCTGAGCCTCCTAAGCTCTCCCTCAATCCTCTCGAAGGCCTTCCTCGGCACAAACTCCTTCTTAACATAGGGCATTATCAGGTTGATTATGGACTGCCTAATCCTATCTAGTAGATGCGGCTCAAGCGGTCTGAGCACCGAGATCTCACCCCTCTTAACCTTGGCGAGGCTCTTAAGCTGCTCCGCCAAGGCCTCTAAATCCTCGGCCTCAACCCCGCTTGGGTCGGAGAATATCTTTAGGATCGCGTAAGCCGCATCGTCCTCCCCCTCGATAAGCTCGACATAGCTCCTCCTACTCTCGACCAATTTCTCGAGCTTTTCAAGCTCCTCCCTCGCAGCCCTCAACCCATTCGAGATCTCCTCGGCCTCGGCCCTCACCCCGAGTAGCTCGGCTATCTCGGATCTAAGTCTGGATTCTTCTCCCGTGAGGTTCTCGACCTCGGATCTCAGCCTATCCACGGTCTCCTTCAAGTCCTCTATAGTCGCCTCGAATCCCATGAGCTCCTCCAATTTACTCTTCACGGATTCGAGCTCGGATCTCCGCTCCTCTATCTCACGCCTTATCTCATCCCTCTCGCCCCTCAGCTTCTCAAGCTCCCTCTCGATCTCATCAAGCCCTCCTTCAATCCCGCGGATCCTCCCGATCTCATCTAGGAGGGCCAGCCTTCTCTGCTCTAATCCCTCGATCTCGAATCTAAGCTCGCCTATTCTGCGCCTTAGATCCTCGACCTCTCTGACGAGGTCTTCATGTCTCCTCAACTCCTCCAAGATTTTAGGCGGGTCATATCCCAGCTCCTTCAAGGATCCCAGGACGTTTAGCGCGGATCTGAGGTCTTCTAGATCCAGCCCCCTCTCCTTCAGCGCGGAGACGAGCTTGGAGATCCTTTGGACGAGGTCTAGGGTTAGCTGATATTGGTCCATGTAGAGCTTTAGATCCTCCTCGATCCTCCTCCGCTTCTCCTTGAGCTGCTCTATCGAATACTTGAGCTTGACCTCCTCGCTACTGAGCTTCCTATAGGATCTCAGGATGGATAGGTAGCTTCTACCAGCCTCCCTCTCTATCTTCCTAAGCCTCAGAGCCGCGTTTACGTAGCGCTTAAACCTCCTCTTATCCCAGCCCATCGAGTCTAACAGCTCGTTCAGGGCCTCGATCTTATCCCTAGATAGCTCGAACTTGGGCCTCGGAGGGGCCACGACTATGATCTCGAAATCCCGTTCCTCCTCGCTCAAAATCGGGCTCAACTAGACCTCTTTTCAGCCCATATATAAGTGATGTATCTTGATGGGGTTGAGGTAGATCATGCTAGAAGCTATCGGTATTAGCCTGATTTGCTCAATCCTCCTGAGGAGCTGGATCTCGCTACCTACGCCTTCTAAATCCGCCGGACCTACGGCCTCTAAAGCCCCCGTAGCTGACCGGCCTCTCGGAGAGGTTGTTGTCCAGGTTTAGCTCGCCGAGCTCGGCGTCAGAGACCTCTATGCTCCCATATCTTCCCAGGTTTAGCTGCATCCTCCCCCTAAACAGTTTGATGAAGCCGTTCGACACCTTTATCACATCCCCCTCATTAACGAGATCTATCTTATCATCCCATAGGACTAGGTTTATCGCACCGGTCTCATCGGCTATTAGTAGCTCGCTGAGCCTATGCTCGCTCTGATCATATTGGGAGGTCACCGATCTCTCTGGAGACTTACTAACAACCTTCGCCACGAGATTTACGCCGCGTGAGCGCGGCGTCAGCTCCCCAATCTTAACCAATTCACTCATTTCCATTTACGACTCCAGTTTATCGCCGCTAAATCATCTAGACTCTATTTAAGTATTGTTGAGGGCTCTATCCTCCGAGACATTCTTCGAGAATCTTTAACGCCCGCTCCTTACCGAGGTCCCATAGATAGGGGCCGAGCCTAGGCCCGCTATCCCTTCCCAAGAATATCTGATAGAGTTTCTTGAAGAAGCTCTTCACCTCGATTCCATGCCTCCTCGCCGTCTCGAAGATCGCCGACTGAACCTCATCCGGGCTTTCAGCCGCCTTGATCCTATCGGCCAGATCCTTTACGGCCTCCCTCTCAACCCCTGTTAGCTCGACCGGCTTCCTCTCAACGGCCCCCATGTCGAGAGCATAGTTTATCGCTAGCCTGATTTTCTGCAGGGCCCTCTCATCGATCCCATACCCATATCTTCTAAGCCTGCTGACCACGAATTCCAGCCTCTTATCCTCAGGCGCGATTAAGGCGAGTTCGACGATTAGGGAGTATGGGATGTGGGGTGACGGCCTCTCGGGCGGTTTCAGGAGGTTTGAGTAGAGGTATAGTCCCTTAAGCCTCTCCCGCTCAAACTCGTTCCCGATCTTAACCCTCCCAAAGTATACGTCTTCGAGGTGGTCGAACTCGTCCATGAGCCTCGGAATGGTCTCGATCGTCAGGATCCTCGTCCCAACTATCCTCTTGAAGAGTAGGAGTAGGAGGCTTTGAGGGGTCCCATACCTGTACCAAAGTTGCGGGGTGAAGACGTTTCCAAGGGACTTCGAGATCTTCCTACCCGACTTATCCAAGAACATCTCATACCTGACGTGTAGGGGGGGCTCGTATCCCAAGATGTTTCTAGAAACCCAGTCGTTAACCTTCACCGAGTCGGCTATGTCCTTCCCATATGCCTCAAACCTTACATCTAGCCTTCTCCACCTCGCCGCAAACTCGACTTTCCAAGCCAGCTTGCCGTCGTCTCTCGTAATATCCGCCTCACCCTCATATCCGCATCCATTAAACCATCTCCCCCTGACCTCCGCCCCAACACACCTATACTTGACCACCCGTCTCTCGGGATCATATTCATACGCTTGGGTCGTGTAGATCTTTCCGCAATTCCTGCAGACTGGAAAATAAGGTAGGACTCTCGTGAACTTCTCTTGGCCTGTCAGCTCCTTGATCGCCTCGCCAATCCCCCTCCAATTCAATAATATCTCATGGATCTCGTCGGCGAGCTTGCCGGAGGCGTAAACCTCCCTACCCGACATGAAGGTGCACTCGATCCCGGCGCGCTCAAGGGCGTCCTTAAGCATCCCGCTCATGTGCTCGGAGTAGCTTTTATGGCATCCTAGGGGGTCTGGGATCGAGGAGACCGGCTCTAGGAGGTGGTCTTCGAGCCAGCTCGGCAAGCCCTCCGGAACCTTCCTCAAGCCATCCATATCATCGCTAAAGGCTATCATCTCGGAGCGGTATCCAAGCTCCCTCAAGGCCATGGTTACACCATAGGCTCTAACAGCGTCCGCCATACTCCCGACATGAGGTATCCCGGATGCTCCGAGGCCGCTCTCGGTCCTAATAAGATCTAGGCTCCTGCCGAGCCTCTTCTCCCTTTCAACGAGCTCGTAGGCGACCTTATCGAGCCAGGTGCCATGGCCGATGATCTCCTTACGCCTCAAGCCGGCGGATAGGTCCTCCAGATAATACATAATGATTTCGATCTAACCATGTTCTGAGCTTTCATCTCCGCATTACCGTCAAAGGAAGGGTTGATTACAGGACCTTAACTCCATAGGCGCATCTTGAGCTTTCATCATATTTCACGTCAAATCCGGCCTCCCTCAACCTCTTGACAACACCTCTCCTAATCGCCTTGCCTCTAACTATCCCGGGCTGACCTACGTAGTGGACGAGCCTTCCACCCCGCCTTAGCGCCCTGTTCAACTTTCTATAGAATTCGAGGCCATAGAGTTCTCCTGCAAGCGAGAATCTCGGGGGGTCATGTATTATCGCGTCGAATTCTCCCTGGAACTCCTCGACCAGGTTCGTTATATCTCCGAGCCTGAAATCTATCCTCTCGTCTCCGAGCTCCCTAGACCATGGGTTAAGCCTCGCCAACTCGACCACGTTCTCATCGATCTCAACCGTTACAACGCTACATGCTCCCATCCTTAGAGCGGTTATCGCCGTGTATCCCAGCCCCATGCAGGTGTCCAACACCCTTCTGCATCTCAGGTCTCCGCACAGCCTGACCTTCATCCAGGCATCCCTATCCGGGGTTATGTCCTTAATTCTGTGCATGTGGATCCCATCTATCTCCAGGGTTGGTGGACGGCCTAAGCCTATGAAGACAAGCTTGTAGAAGTGTCTGCCTGAGATCGAGAGCGAGATGAGCTTTCCGTCAGCTACCATGAATATATCCCTCTCCCTTCTGGAAGCCCTCTCTAATTCCTCCCACCCTATCAGCTGATCATCTATCATGACCCCCTCCTCTAGGACGGGGCATTCATGGAGGCTCCTGCCCAGATCTAGTGAGACCTTCACAGAATCTTCGCGGCCCCTGGCCTTTAGAAGCCTATCTATCACGGGCTTGCAGAGCAGTGGCCTCCGAAGCGGCCTAAATCTCATCGACTAATCCTAAATAGGTTTGGTCCGATCACCTTTTGAGGATAATCGCGGTGGGCGTGATAGTCGCGTCGAGGATGGATGAGGTCTCGATGGCGGTGGCTGAGATCCTAAAGGAGTGCTATGACTTTAGGGAAGTCGATGAAAACCTTTACAGATCTCATGGAGTGGAGCTTAGGATAATTGAGGAGAAACACGTCTACGCGGATGGGCTTGGAGAGGATTGGGGCGCGGATCTACTGGTAGTCGCCTCATCCCATCGATCCGAGGCAGGGGTCAAAGCCCTACTAACCCACCCCGTCGGGAACTGGGGGCCCAGGGCAGAGCTGGGCGGAGTCCCGAAAACGCTCTCGGCGACGAGCGCAAAGGCCCTTTACACGTCCATAAACTTCCTCAGGGAGGAGGCGGATAGGCTTGGATTAAAGGATTGGAGGGTCGGCTTAGAAGTGACCCACCACGGCCCGAGAACGGATGTGCCGCTGATATTCGTCGAGGCAGGCGGGCCTCCCGACGAAATACCGGAGAGGAGAGCTTTGGAGGCCGTCGCGTCGACGTGCTTCAGGGTCGCTGAGCGGAGGCTGAGTCCGGACCTCGTCGCGGTCGGCTTCGGGGGAGGACATTACGCCCCAACCTTCACGAGGCTCTCGCTTGAGAGGCATATGGGATTCGGCCACATGTGTCCAAAGTACGCTATGCCTGTGGATGTGGAGGTGATTAGGCAGGCTTTCGAGAAGACCGTGGAGAAGCCTAGGCTCGCGATCCTGGATTGGAAGGGATTGAAGTCCGACCATAGGAGGATGTTGCTGGAGGTCTTTGACTCGCTTGGGATCGAGTGGATGAAGGTGAAGTGATTAGAGTGCCGATTCGACCTTTGAGGATATTTCATTCAATCTACATCTCGAGAATCAGCAATCTCTAGATCTATCTTCATGGCAGAGAGCCGCTCGATAGTATATGTCTTATTTGAGGATCTCGTGCCTTGAAGTCTGTTAAGGTGCGTTGATGGATATGCTCTTCACTCATGCGATTAGGTTCGGCGATTTCATAATGAAGACTCTCATGGATAGATCCTCCTCCCGGTCTGTTTGTGAACCCTATAATGTGGGAGCTTGTCAAGCTCCTCCGCGAACATCCTACTCCCCAAGATCTCTAAGAATCTTCTCACGGCGGGCTTATACAACCTATCCCTCCTCACGGCGAAGTCGAACCTCTCCTCCCTTATTGGGATGAAGTCGAGCCCATATAGCTCCGCGACATATCCTATCCCAATCCCCACGTCCGCCCTCCCATCCCTGACCGCCGACGCCACGGCTGTATGGGTCTTGGCCTCATAGACGTATCCCCTGATTCTCTTCTCCGGATCCGTCACCCCCATCCTCCTGAGCTCGATATCTATCAGGGTTCTTATCCCCGATCCCTTAACCCTGTTGATGAAGACCACGTCCTCCCTCAAGAGGTCCTCGAATCCCTTGATACCCTTTGGATTCCCCCTCGCAACCATGAACCCGATCTCCCTGATATATCCACCATAGATCTCAACCTCACCGCCTAATCCAAGCTTATCGGGCATGTGTAGATTATATCTCATAGTCTTCTCGTCTAGGAGGTGGGTGCCGGAGATGTCAGCGGTTCCGAGCTTCAGAGCCCTCCAGCCTGAAAGCGATCCGACATTGATCACCTTCGCGCCATAGATCTCCCCAAGGTTTAGTATGAGGTCTATACCCGGGCAATGGCTACCGATTATCGAGATGCTCGGAATCTTGAGATCCTCGAACAGGCTTACCTCAACCTCCTCCCCCTCATCCACGAACACCGTGTCTTCCGACACGGCTATGAATCCATCCGACTCGGCCAGGGTTGACGCCGACCCCGATCCCCGGAGAATCGGATAGGCCGTGAGCCCGCTCGGCGAGTCGACTAGCTGAACCGGAATATACCAGGTCTTCCCGCCACCCGTCTCGATTCTCATCGGCAACCTGGCCTTAACCTTCAAGTAGCGGGGCTCTTCCCTAGCTCCAGTCAGCTTATTGAGCAGCGGTTTGATCAGATGAATGAAGATCGTCGCGCATGAGAGGGGAAACCCGGGCAATCCCACCAAGAGTTTACCGTTTCTGGATAATGCTATGACCGTGGGCTTACCCGGCTTAACCCTCAGGCCGTGAACTATGATCTCCCCGAGCTCCTCGAAGACCCTGTAAATCACGTCTCCAGCTCCCGCCGACGTGCTCCCAGACGTAATCACGAGATCATATTCATCTAGGGCGCGCCCGATCGCATCCAACATCACCTCGTATCGATCTGGGAGTATTCCGAGGAAGTCGACGTCCAGCCCGAGATCCCTCAACATGGCCGGGATAACGTACCCATTCACATCGTAGATCTTTCCGGGCTCTAATGGATTCGGCGGGGAGGTTAGCTCATTACCCGTCGAGAAGAATGCGGCTCTAAGCCTCTTATAGACCGTGACTTGATCATATCCAACCGCGGCCAGGATCGCGATATCCCTCGAGCTTAACCTCCTACCCCTCCTCAGGATCAGGTCTCCGGCCGTAATGTCCGATCCCGTCTGCGCCACATTCTCCCCGGGATGAACCCCTCTATAGATCAAGATCTTATCTCCGATCCTTTTCGTGTACTCGATCATCACCACGGCGTCCGCTCCTCTGGGCATGGGAGCTCCGGTCGCGACCTCCACGCATTCACCGGATCTGAGTTCCACTCTTGGAGTCTCCCCAACCTCAACTCCCCCGATCAAACTCAGCTCGACCGGATTCGCCTCATCTGCTCGATAAACGTCTTCTGCTTTAACCGCATATCCATCGACAATCGCTCTATCGAAGGGTGGCGAGTCGACCCTAGCGTAGATGTCCTCGGCCAATATCCTGCCGAGAGCATCGGATAACTTCACGACCTCCAGCTCCGGCTTCTTCATCGACTTTACTCTCTCCTTGATAATCCTCGACGCCTCCTCCGGTGAGAGGAGTCTATGAAATATTCTTCTCATCTAATCACCTCTCCACGGGCTGAAGGAGCTCCACATCCACCACGTCTCCCTCATCATATCCTTCAAGCTCTTCGGGAACCATCAGTAGCCCATTCCCCCTGGTAAGCGACGACAGTATCCCCGATCCAGTCAATCTCAGCGGCTCGACCATCACCTCGCCGTCCGACCTAAAGACCCTAACCCTCACATATGATCTGGTGTTCGGCGGGTTGACGATTCTTCTTGTAACGATTCCCCTGATTTTGGGTCTGGGCTCGATCACGCAGCCCTGCATTTGGGCTAGGATCGGCCTCACAAACACCTCGAACCCTATCGCCGCCGCAACCGGAAATCCCGAGAGCATGAAGATAGGCTTCCCATCCGAGACGGCCGCTCCCGTGGGCTTTCCCGGCCTCATCCTCACTCCATGGAACACTATCTCCCCCAATCTCTTGACCGCTTCTGGAACGAGGTCTCTCACGCCTATGCTAGACCCGCCCGTAACGATCACTCCATCGGATTCCCTCAGACCTGTTAAGATCCTTGAATAGATCTCATCTATGTTATCTTCGGCGATCCCCAGATCCAGCGGGATGCAGCCCTCTCCCAGTAGGAGGGCCATGAGCATCGGCTTGGTAGAATTTATCATCTTTCCGGGCCTGGGCTCCTCTCCAAACTCGATCAACTCATCTCCAGTCGATAGTATGGATATTCTAGGTCTCCTGAGGACCCTAAGCTTTCTCACGTTCAGGGATGCGAGGGCGCCGATGTGCCACGGCCTAACCCTGACGCCTCTCCTGATCACGATCTCCCCCCGCCTGAAGTCCTCGCCCCTTCTGGAGACGTTCTGATATGGGTGGACGGGCTCCAATACCTCGATCCCATCTTCAGTAACCTTCACGTCCTCCGCCACGACAACGGCGTTCGAGTTGGACGGCATGGGGGCTCCGGTCATGATCTCGACGGCCTCACCCCTCCCAATCCTTGGAACGGTCGATGGATCCGATCCCGCGAAGATCCTTCCGACGAGCCTGAGCTTTACCGGATTCGTCGGCGAGGCGCCGAACACATCTTCGGCCATGACAGCATATCCATCCACGGCGCTCCTATCATAGGGTGGGACGTCCATCGTGGCACTAACGTCCTCGGCGCATATCCTCCCGAGTGAGTCCATGAGTTCGACCTCCTCAACCTCGCATACCCGATGGGCCACGGCCCTCCTCAACCTCCCCAAGGCCTCGGAGACCCTGACGAGCTTCTTGAACCCTCTCATCCTCCTCAAGCCTAAACCTCCGTCCAATCAATGTTCCAGCGGGCTTAAACTATTTTTAACCGGGTTGACGACACTATACTTGATGGAGAGGTTCAATCTTATAGTTACCACCTTTAGGGGGCAGGAGAACGTCGCGGCCATAGAGCTCGAGGATCTCTTGAAGTCGCTTGGAGACGAGAGCCCCGAGATCACGATAACGAAGGTCGCCGGATTATTGACCGCCCGCACGAGCTTGGATCCATTCAAGGTGGTAGAGGAGGTTAAGAAGATTCTGGCAGAGGAGCCCTGGAGGATAAGCAGCCTCCTAAGATTCATCCCGATAGAGCATGTGGTGGAGGCCAAGCCCGAGAAGATCGCTGAAGCGGTCGAGAAGCTCTCATCGAAGATCCCGGGGGAGGCCAAGTTCAGGGTGACCGTCGAGAAGAGGCACACAAGCCTATCAAGTAGGGAATTGATCGAGGCGGCCGCCAGCAGGGTTGATCGGAAGGTCGACCTCGAAAACCCGGACTGGATAGTCTTAATAGAGGTTTTGGGCGGGGTTGCGGGGGTCTCGGTCCTGAAGCCCGATCAGATATTGAGCACTAAAAGGGGTAAGGTTTGATCGCGAAGATCAAATATGAGCTATCTCTAGGAAACCTCGATGATCGAGGAGGTTGGGAGGATAGCTGTTAAGGTCGCTGGGAGAGAGGCTTCTAGAAAATGCGTAATCGTCGACGTTTTAGGCAAGAATTTCGTCCTGGTCACAGGCCCCCGAAGCTTGACGGGCGTTAAGAGGAGGAGGGTGAACATCGCGCACCTCGCCTTCACCCCCCATAAGATCGAGATCTCGAGAGGCGCGAGCGATGAGGAGGTCTTGAAAGCCTTGGAAGAGGCTGGGCTAATCGACTATATGAGGAGAAGGGTTGAGGTTAAGCCCACAGCCCTCCCCTCATAGACCTTTATAACGAGAAGGACTCCATGAATCATTAGATGATCTTCGAGGCCGTAACCCCGCCCTGGGAGAAGAGACGCAGGGTTCTGGTTAGACTTGAGGCCGAGACGAACCCAGATTATGGCGAGGATCCATATAGGAGGAGTATTGAGAGGCTTCTAAGGCTCGGCGTGATCAACCTAGATAAGCCTAGGGGGCCAACAAGCCACGAGTTATCCGCTAGGATAAAGGCCTTATTCGAGGCTAGGAGGGCTGGCCATGGCGGAACCCTCGACCCGGCGGTCTCAGGGGTCTTGCCGATTCTCATAGACGATGCGACGAAGTGCGCGGGGGCGGTTATGCGCGGGGGTAAGGAGTATGTCTGCGTCCTCAGGCTTCATGGAGATGTCTCGGATGAGAAGCTCATCGAGGCCATAAAATTATTCACTGGGGAGATCTATCAGGTCCCGCCGATCAGGTCGAGCGTCTCAAGGAGTATAAGGACTAGGATGATCTATAGGACTGAGCTCATAGAGAGGGATGGGAGAGATGTCCTATTGAGGATCGCGTGCTCAGGTGGAACCTATATCAGAAAATATTGTCACGACCTCGGCCTCTACCTAGGATGTGGGGCGCATATGCAAGAGCTTAGGAGAGTTAGGGCTGGGCCGTTCACCGAAGAGAACTCCGTAACGATCTTGGACGTTTACGACGCCTTGAAGAGGTTTCAAGAGAATGGAGAGGAAGGGCCTCTGAGGTCGGTCGTGAAGCCTGTTGAGGAGGCGGTTAAACATCTCCCTAAGATCTATCTCCTCGACACAGCCGTGGACGCTATATGCCATGGAGCGGATCTAGCGGTTGCGGGAATCTCCAGGATCGAGGACTCGGTTAAGAGGGGGGAGACCGTCGCCTTAATGACCCTGAAGGGAGAACTCGTGGCGTTGGCCTCGGCTAAGATGAATGTTGAGGAGATCCTCGAAGCATCTCATGGAATCGCCGCGAAGACCGAGAGGGTGATAATGGGGAGGGGAACCTATCCCCCGATCTGGAGGGGTGGAAAGAGGAGGGTTAGGAAATGAGTTAACTCACTTTAACATGATGAGCTTGGGATGATGTAGACATATTCCACCTATTTTGATCCCGCTCCCCCTAATGGCCTTGATCACGTCCTTGACATATCTCTCAAACCTCTCCGTATCCGACATAACCTCATATGCTTCCCAATACCTGTCCCTCAGAAATCTCCTAAACTCCGCTCCAGCGGCTCTGAAGTTTAGGAACTCGAAGAAATAGTATGCGACGAAGTCCCTAGTATCGCTTATTATCTCCTCGATATCCGTTAACCTTGGGATTATTGGGGAGATGAAGGCATAATTCTTAACCCCACTTTCATATAATCTCTTTAATGCCTCAACCCTCCTCCCGATGCTCGGCGAATATGGTTCGAGATCTTTCTTAACGAGCTCATCGTAACCATTCACGGTCAACCCCACCTCGATGCTCCTAAACCTCTTAAATAGCTCCACATCCCTTAGAACTAGATCGGATTTGGTCAAGATCGAGATCCTCACCTTCTTACTCATGCTTTCGAGGATTTTCCTTGTGAGTTCAAGCTCCTCCTCAATCGGCTGATATGGATCTGAGACGCTCGACATATACACCTTTCCGGCGACATACCTGCCCTTCACAAGCTCCGGTAGATTCTCTCTCACAACCACCCAAGAACCCCACCTCCCATAATCATACCACCTACACATGAACTTGGCATAACAGTATCTGCATGCATGCTGGCAACCGATATATTGGTTTATCACCCACTTCGCCCCGGGGATCCTCGTCGGCGAAAAAGCCCTCCTAGCCCTCTTCTTAATCACCTTCACCTAGATCACTCTTCCAGATCCAATCTTAAGGCATTCTCGCCGAATTTTCTGAATCCAAATCTTTTATACCACTTCACCAACTCATCCCTGCATGTTAAGACCAGCTTATAACATCCCTTTTCCCTAGCTATCCTGATACAGTTCTCTATGAGCTTGGTCCCCACCCCCTTATTGCGATTCCCTTCATCTACGACCACGTTCTCTACGAATCCATAGGGCCTACATCCATGGGTTAGATTATATTTTACGACGAGTTCAGCCGTC
>Ga0190310_1000332_pt1 | contig 16327 bp, 14 predicted proteins | sample 48700778_MG_FD_165059 | JGI IMG/M metagenome (GOLD analysis project Ga0190310, IMG submission 165059) | Hydrothermal vent sediment bacterial communities from Southern Trench, Guaymas Basin, Mexico - 4870-07-7-8_MG | ecosystem: Environmental > Aquatic > Marine > Hydrothermal vents > Sediment ... | reverse complement strand
CCTCCCCCACGGCTAGGTGGCCCCTTCCCTAGGGCATGGTATGATTACGAGGTCCACTACGGCATAGATCCAGATGACCTAGTTAGGAAGGTGTTCTTGATCGTTAGGCTCTTCCCAATTAGGGTTGACCTAGCTAAGCATAAGATGCTCTTAGCAAGCAAGGTGGATGTTGAAGTAGGAGTTGAGGAAGCTCCCTGCAATTGGATTAGGCCTTCCCCTGGCGATGGGGCCTTCCTCCTCATCATAACTAGTGAGGACTTCCTATCAGCTGCCCTTGAGCTAGCTAGCTACAAGAACAGGACGGGGACGCCAACGGCCATTAGGACGGTTGAGTGGATAGATGCTAACTACGATGGCAGGGATATCCAGGAGAAGATCAGGAACTGCGTGAGAGACGCAGTAGCTAACTTAGGCATAATGTTCGTCTTGATACTTGGGGACCACAATGTAGTGCCAGCTAGGTTCGTTTACATACCAGATGGCTATGAGGATGCAGATCCAAGCGTGGATGGTGCCCTTGTTGAAACCGACCTATACTACGCTGATATCTTCCCACCAGGATTAAGCTGGAATAACGATGAGGATGCGTATTGGGGCGAGATGCCAGATGAAACCATAGATGGGTACCCAGACGTCCTAATAGGGCGCTTCCCAGCTAGCACGGCAAGTGAGGCAGGCGTGCTCCTAGCCAAGGTGCAGGCCTACTACCAGGGGAAGGCGCTAGGGGGCGAGTGGCTTAGCAAGGTAGTCCTCATGGGCGTGGACCTCTTTGATGATTACGCAGGTGCCGAGGGCGAGATACTCAAGGATGCTGTGGCCTTCTACACGCCACCTGATGCAGAAGTCATCAAGCTATATGAGAGCAGGGGCAACCTCTACCCAGCTAGCATACAGAATGCTATTAACGCTGGCTGCATAATGGCTAACTTCGCTGGCCACGGCTACCCAACTGGCTGGTGGCTTGGCGAGGCTGGTGGCTTCTTCACCATAGGCCACGTAAACAGACTAACCAATGGCCCTAGGCTACCAGTGGTCCTCACGATGGCCTGCCTTACCTCAAGGTTCTCAGATGTTGATGGCATAGGTGAGCGCTTCGTCCTAAACCCAAATGGAGGGGCCATAGCCTACTTTGGTGCAACCCGTGTAGCGTGGGCTCGGCCTGGCGTGTTCATAAAGCAGGATCTAGCTGGCAAGATGGACCTACTGCTATCAGAGGCCTTCTTCTCCAATAGGCTCTTCCTAGGCCAGGTCTGGGCAGAAGCCATAGAGGGCTACATAGATCAATTTGGCATAAGGGCACCTGATAATGGCTACTACCTAGATTGGAAGACCGTAGCTGAGTATGGTGCTCCATTTGGGGATCCAAGCCTACGCCTACGGGGCAGCCCAACCGTCCACGAGCTGGAGGTGATCTGCCTTGATGCAGATGGCGAGGAGCCCATGCCAGATGTATACGTTAGGGCTAGCCTTCAGGGCGTAACCTTAGCTGAGGGCACTACTGGCCTAGATGGCTCTACATCCCTTGTCGGCCTGCCACCTGGCTCCTACCTAGTGGAGGCCTTCTACGTTGGCCTGAAGGTAGGCGAGGCCCACGTAGATGTGCCAAGCTCAACCTCCCTAACCCTGATATGCTCCTTCTACGACCTAGTAGTGAGGTGTGTTGATCAAGCGGGTGAGCCCCTATTAAATGCCTCAATGTGCCTCCAGGGGCCAAATGGCCTTAACTTCAGTGCTCAAACTGGCCTTGATGGTTACTTTAGGTTTGAGAACCTACCTAATGCTACGTACACGCTTAAGGTCTACTGGGATAGGCCAGCTCCATCGCTCGTCTTCACCCAGCTGCTCTGGCTTAACTCAGATGAGAAGCAAGTTGAGGCTAGGTGTGATGACGTTGTAGATGTCTTCTTCCTAGTTGAGGATGCTTGGGGTAGGCCAATTGAGGGGGCAACCGTGAAGGTCTACTCAGGTGGCAAGCTGGTGGAAGTGCTTAAGACGGGGCCAGATGGCAAGGCTAGCATTGAAGATATAATTGCTGGCGACTACGAGGTAGTTGCCTCTGCTGAGCTAGCAGCACCAGCTAGGGTATATGCAAGCATCATGGCACATGGCCAGGTCATAACGATAAGAATTGAGAGGTGGCTATCGCCAGTGGAGCTCACCATGGTCGTAATAGCTCTCGTGGTCGTAGTAGTCATATCAGCTGCAGTAGTAGCTGTAAGGCGGAGGCGTGAGGCAGAAAGGCTTAGGGCCTTCCTGCAATATCCTCAATGGGGCTCCTATTGAATTGGAGGCCTAGTTTTTCAGTGCTTAAGCCAATGGCTAGCCCTATAGCCTGGGGTAGGTAGAGGACGGGCATCCTCCCCTTGGCCCCAACGGCTGCTAGGGCTTCCTCCTGCCTCCCATCTAGCATGTGGAAGCAGGATGGGCAGAGCACGATTAGGCACTCTAGGCCAGCATCTAGTGCAGCCTTTAGCTTTGAGCCCGCCAGCGTTAGAGCAGCATCTGGCCTTGTTAGCTCAAGGGAACCACCACAGCAATCCAGCATGCCTGGGTAATAGGGGGCCTCCACGCCTATGGCCTTGAACACCGTCCTTAGCTCCCAAAGCCTCACGTGGGCACCCCTCACCGACCTGAGGAAGTAGCAGCCTGGGTGAACGGCTGCCCTAAGGCCAAGGCCCTCGCCAGATGCATCTGAGAGTTCCTCAGGGCCTACTAGCTCTATTAGGAGGCACATGAGGTCTATGGGCTTAGCTAGGTTGGAGATGCCTAGCCCCTCTGCCCCTAGGGCCTTGGATACCTTCTCCCTTAGCTCTCTGGATTTAGAGATAAGCTCAAGGGACCATGTCATCATATAGAAGCCCTTTGGGCATGGCGTGAAGAGCAGGTCGTGTCCTCCCTCCTTGGCTAGGGCAAGTGGCCTGAGGGCTAGGTAGCAGGAAGCAGGCAAGCTAAGGCTCCTAACTGGTTCACCACAGCAGGCTTGGCCCCTTAAGTCGCTTAGCTTCACGCCTAGCTCCTCAGCCACGCTCCTAATGGAGAGCTCAAAGGCTAGGTCGCCTGTGATGGCCCTACAGCCCCAGAAGACAGGTATCTCTATGCCCATGGCTAGGCACCCCCTAGGAGCTCCATGAGGGCCGTGAGCGCCCCCTCGCTCAGGCCTACATCTAGGCTCGGTAGGCCGAGGTCAGCCCTATCCACTGCCCTCCCATCCCTAGTGATCGCCTTCCTTGGCTCAAAGGCAAGCCCCCTCTCCATTATGGACATCAGGATGGCCCCTAGCTTCTCGGGGACCTCTAGGCCCCTGCCCACAGCCTCGTTCCTAAGGGCCAGTATGAGTTCAGCAGCTGATATCCCCTGGGGGCACCTCTCAGCACACTTCAAGCAGAGGGCACAATCCCAGATGGCAGTTGAGCTTACGAGTTCCTCAAGGAAGCCAAGCCTTGCTGAACCAACTATCTCATGTGGCTTAAGCTCAAGGAGCCTAAAGGCCGTGCAGCCCGATGTGCAGCGAGCGCACTGGAGGCAGGCATCTGGCTTAACTGCCACTAGGGCTGTAAGCTTGGCCTTTAGCCCCTCCTCTGGCTTCGCCATCGTCATTAGGTCCGTTAGGGAGCTAGCCACGCCCACGCCCCTCACCCCGCTGCCACACCAACCTGGGCCAGTATCTGCTCCCTCGTGAAGCCATGCACCCTTATAGCACCAGTTGGGCATTTAACGGCACAGGACCCACAGCCCTCGCATAGGACACCGTTTACCCTAGCCACTAACCGACCATCACGTTCCTCTAGGCGTATAGCACCGAACTCACATACTTCCTCACAACGGCCACAGCCCCTACAGCGTTCTTCATCAACACTTGCTACAAATGGCTCAACTACGATGTAGCCCCTCAGGAGCATGGAGGCAGCCTTCATAGCAGCTGCACTAGCGTGGGAGGTCGTCTCCACGATGTCCTTTGGCCCCTGGCAGCACCCAGCTATGAACAGGCCCTTAGTTGGCGTTTCCGCAGGCCTTAGCTTTGGGTGGGCTTCTAGGGCAAAGCCATCTGGCCCTACGGGCATCTTGAGCTTGCTAGCTAGGTCCTTGAAGCCAGGTGGTGGCGTTAGGCCAACTACTAGCACCACGAGATCTGCTACTACCTCAAGCAGCTTGCCAGTGCTCTGATCAAATACCGTTAACCTAATGCTGCCATCTGGTAGGGGCTCTATATCCGATGGTGAGCCCCTTATGAACTTCACGCCCTCCTCCCTAGCACGGGCGTAGAACGCCTCTAGGCCACGGCCATACGCCCTTAGGTCCATGAAGCAGATGAAGACTTCAGTATCAGGCCCCAACCGCTCTTTTAGCAAGAATGCCTGCTTAACAGCTATGGAGCAGCCTATACGGCAGCAGTAGGGGTTTGCCCTCTCATCCCTTGAGCCCACGCAGGTGATTATAGCTACCGACCTAGGCTCCTTCCCATCAGATGGCCTTATTACACGACCACCAGTTGGCCCAGAGGAGCTAAGGAGCCTCTCAAGCTGGAGGTGCGTTATCACATTAGGGCTCCTAACGGCTGCTAGCTCGGGGAGGGTGCCTACATCCAGCAGGCCCATGCCAGTTGCTACTATTATGGCCCCAACTTGCAGCTCTAGCTCCCTGTCCTCTTGGTTGAAGTCAATCGCACCTGCCTCGCAGGCCAGCCTGCATAAGCCACACTTAATGCAGTGCTCCTGGTCAATTACAGCTACTTTTGGAACTGCCTGCGGAAATGGAATGTAAATGGCCTTCCTAGGGCCTAGTCCAGCATCAAATTCGCTTGGAACCTCAATTGGGCAGTGTTCCGTGCATATGCCACAGCCAGTGCACTTAGATTCATCAACATACCTAGCCCTCTTAAGCACCTTAACCTTAAAGCCAGCCTCCGTCCTCGTGGCCTCAAGGACCTCAGAGCACGTGAGGAGCTCTACATTTGGGTGCCTTGCTACATCAACCATCTTGGGCGTTAGAATACAGAGGGAGCAATCCAACGTCGGGAAAGTCTTATCAAGCATGGCCATGTGGCCACCAATAGAAGGTGAGCGCTCAACTAGGTAAACGTGGATGCCTGCCTCAGCAAGATCTAGGGCAGCCGTTATGCCAGCTATGCCACCGCCCAGGACCAGGGCAGAGCGCTCAATAGGGGCCTTCCTAGCCTCAAGGGGCTCTAGCAGCCTTACCTTGGCAACTGCCATCTTCACTAAGTCTATGGCCTTCTCAGTTGCCTTCTCTGGCTCGTGCGAGTGGCACCATGAGCAGTGCTCTCGGATGTTAGCCATCTCAAATAGATACGGGTTCAAGCCAGCCCTCCTGGCCACCTCCCTGAAAGTGGGCTCGTGCATGGATGGTGAGCAGGATGCTACTACTAGCCTATTGAGGTTGAACTCCCTCACACGCCTTACTATCAGCTCTTGGCCAGGCTCAGAGCACATGTATGGGTAGTCCTCGCATACCACAACGCCAGGTAGGGCTGATATGGCCTCCTTAACACGCCCTACATCTACTACGCTAGCTATGTTTAGGCCACAGTGGCAGATGAATACCCCAATCCTTAGCTCGCCTACCTCCCTCATGTCGGGCGACCATAGGGCTTGGGGGGATAAGAGTTAGGGTGAGAGTGCCCAGATAAGAGCTAAATGCTCCTACGCAATCCCTCCTCGGTGTGGGGATTTGGAGGTCCTTGAGGCCATAAGGACCAGGAGGAGCATAAGGCGCTTCACCAGGGATGAGGTAACGTGGGAGGAGGAGCTAACGCTCATAGATGCAGCTAGGTGGGCCCCATCGGCAGGCAACCTACAGCCCTGGGAGTTCGTGGTCGTGAGGAGGCAGGACCTAAAGGAACGCCTAGCCTCAGCAGCCCTAGACCAACGCTTCATAGCGGAAGCACCAATGGTCATAGTGGTGTGTGCTGACCCAATGAGGTCGGCTATGGTATATGGGCCAAGGGGCTCCAACCTATACTGCATACAGGATACAGCTGCAGCTACACAGAACATATTGCTAGCAGCCCACTCAATGGGCTTGGGGACCTGCTGGGTTGGTGCCTTTGACGAGAGGGCGGTTAGGAGGGCCCTTGATATACCACCTGAGATAAGGCCCGTAGCCCTAGTGCCAGTTGGGAGGCCAGCTGAGAGGCCAAGGCCACCTAGGAGGAGGGAGGTAAGCGAGATAATACACCACGATGTGTACTAGGCCCCGCTGGGCAGAGGTGCAGGAAGTGCATGAGTACTCAGTGGCCAAGCGACTATTTGACTTGGCCATGAAGGTCGCCCTAGAGCATGGTGCTGAGCGTGTGCTGGAGGTACGCATATCAATTGGGGAGCTAAGCCTAGTGGCTAAGGAGCAGCTTGAGTTCTGGTTTAAGGAGCTATCCAGTGGCACATTGCTTGAGGGCGCTAAGCTGGCCTTTGAGGTAGAGGGCTCCGAGGTCCTATGCCCAGCCTGTGGCTACAGGGGGCCAATACAGCTTGAGGACAAGCCTGAGTACCACATCTTGCTTCCAACCCTTAGGTGCCCAAATTGCGGGGGCGTTGTTAAGGTGCTGAAGGGGAGGGACTGCGTGCTAAAGCACATTAAGATGGTGCTGAGGCCAGTAGAAAAAGGGGAAGGGGGCTTTAGGCCACCTAAAGGAGGCCCTTCTGCTTCAGCACCTGGATAACTGGCTCAGACCAGGTAACGATGCCTGGGCCACCAGTCATTACGGCTACAACGCCTAGGACCTCAAAGATCTCCTCCTTAGTGGCACCGTGCTCAAGGGCCATGATGGTGTGCCAGGTCATGCAGTGGGTGCAGCCGAGGGCACAGGCCAGGGCTAGGCCTATGAGCTCCTTCGTCTTGGGGTCTAGCTTGCCAGGCCCCATGGCAGCACCGTACATGCGCACGAAGGGGGCAACGACCCCTGAAGCATTATCGCACATAGCCTCTATATGCGGTGGCACCATGCCGAGCTTCTCCTTGACCATCTTCTTGAACTCTTCAGCTATCCTCTTAGCAGCTGCTGACATTCTCTCCCACCACTGGCCCAGCGCCCTTCGTTTTTTAAGCCTTTCCGCTTACCAGCCAGTGATAGCACGTATATTAATTTACGGCTGAAAAGGCATAAGTATGCCCCTTTTGCCCTGAAAAGGCATAAATTAATGGCAGCCTAGCCAGAGGAGCCAGAAAAACTTTTTAACCAGCTCCCTAGCTTTGGCTGGTGATGGAGAGTGGCAGGGGCATCAGGGCAGCTAGTGCTGTTCTACGACCCAGCTAGGTGCACTGGCTGTCGCTACTGCGAGATGGCCTGCTCCTACAAGCACTTCGGCGTGATAGACTACCGCTTAGCAAGGAGGCACGTGATATTTGATCCAGAGAACGTCCTGTTTGAGGCCGTACAGTGTAGGCACTGTGAGGAGCCAGTCTGTGCCTCCGTGTGCCCAACCGAGGCCATAAGGAAGGATGAGAAAACTGGCTGGGTCCTAATAAACCCGATGAAGTGCATAGGCTGCCGTTCCTGCGTGCTCTCATGCCCAATGGGCGTGCCCTGGTTTGATGAGGAGCGGAAGGTAGCTGTTAAGTGCGATTTCTGCGATGGCGACCCCTGGTGCGCTAAGTACTGCTCTGCCCAGGCCATACAGGTCATGCCGAGGGAGGAGGCCCTTGAGCTCATGAGGCGTGTTTACGGGGTGTGAGGCCATGAGGGCAGAAGAGGTAGCTAGGAAGCTGAGGGAGGCCCTTGGGCCAAAGATCAGGGCCCTTGAAACGCCAACTGAGAGGCGTGTCTTCCTAACGGTTGAGGAAGAGGACCTAGAGGATGCTATGAGGGCCATCTTCGGCCTAGCACGTGAGGCCCGCTTCATGACACTCTCAGCAGTTGATGAGGGCCTTGACTTAGAGCTCCTCTACCACGTAGATGTGAAGGGCACCATTGCAACGGTCCGAGTAAAGGTGCCAAAGGAAGAGATGGAGGTGCTTGACATATCACATATCGCACCCGCAGCTGAGTTCATAGAGCGTGAGGTAAGGGATCTATTTGGCGTGGAGTTCGTTGGCCTAAAGCCAGATAAGCTAGTGGTACCAGAGGGCTATGAGGAGAAGCCCCTCCAGAAGCCATTTGAAGGCCCGCTCCCACCACGGGCTAGGCCAGTTATGGAGTTCCTCCTAGACAACGCCTGCGCTACTACCATTAGCAGGGCAGTGATGAAGAAACGGGAGGATCTGGGCCTGCCAGCTATGCCACCGATGGTCGGGGCCAAGGCAGAGGCTATGGAAGAGATACGGGGGATGGCCAAAGAGATGGGCCTCGTGGATAGGATAGGCTACGACCTGGAGAAGAAGAGGCTTAGGTATAGGTAGGGGTGATCGTGTATGCCCAAGTATGGTGTGTTCCTGGGCTGCCTGATACCGTTTAGGTACCCTTCTGTTGAGGTAGCCCTAAAGAAGGTGCTAGATGCCCTAGGTGCTGATTACACCATCCTAGCCAACTACTCCTGCTGTCCAGAGCCAGTTTTCACACGCCTAGTGGACTACGACTTCTGGCTAGCAATGGCAGCTCGCAACCTAGCCCTAGCTGAGGAGCAGGGCATAGAGAGGCTCGTGGTTCCCTGCTGTGGTTGCTTTGAGAGCCTACATGAGGCAGAGGAAGCACTTAAGGAGCCAGAGGTACGTGAGAAGGTAAATGAGGCCCTATCTAAGCTAGGCCACGAGTACAAGGGCGTGGTCAAGGTTGAGAGCGTTGTGGAAACCCTTGGCCATGAGTTCATGGGGAAGATAAGGGACCTCGCGCAGGCACCGTTTAGGGCTAGGGTAGCCATACACTACTGCTGCCACCTCTTCAGGCCAGGGCCTACTGGCGATATCTGGGTAAAGCACGATATGACTAGGGACCTCATGAGGGCTATAGGAGCTGATATCCTACGCTACAAGCTGGAGAGGTTCTGCTGTGGCTTCCCAGCCTTCCAAGTAGACCAGGAGTTCTCGCTGAAGGAGCGCTTAGCCCCTAAGCTAGCTTCCATGAGGGCAGTAGGGGCTGAGTGCGTGATAACAGCCTGCATGGCTTGTATAACGCAGTTTGAGAGGGGCCAGGTCATGCTTAGGCGCTATGGAATTAGGTACAACATGCCAGTCATGCACCCAGTTGAGGCAATAGCCCTTGCCTTTGGCATTAAGCCAGAAGAACTCGGCCTAGAGGTCCACAGGAGCCCAGTGCTAGATTTCGTGAAGAGGCTGTATGGCTAGGGGGTGGTGTATGATGGCACGTAGGGAGGTCATAATAGGCCCATACCATGAGTACCTACTCGAGCCAGAGAGGATCACCCTCATCCTTGAGGGCAACGTGGTGAAGGAAGTTGACATAAGGCTTGGCTACTGCCACAGGGGCATAGAGCGCCTCATGACGACCCGCACGTACAGGCAGGCCGTCTTCCTATCTGAGCGTGTCTGCGGCATCTGCTCCCACGCTCACACAACGGCCTACTGCACTACGGCTGAGGCCCTACTGGGCATAGACGTGCCCGAGCGTGGCCTATACATACGCACCATAGTGGCTGAGATAGAGCGCCTCCACAGCCACTTCCTCTGGCTAGCCCTACTGGCACATGGAGTAGGTGAGCACGAGGCCTTCGTCCACATAATGAAGGAGCGTGAGAAGGTCATGGACCTCCTAGAGCTCATCTCAGGCAATAGGGTCCACTACGCCATCAACACGGTAGGCGGGGTCAGGCGTGATATAGCGCCTAAGGTGGCTGAGGAGATCCTCAAGACCATGAAGGAGATCAGGCCCCTAGCGCAGTACTGCGTGGATATACTAGATGAGAATGGCCCTGTGGGCAAGAAGGTAGCTGGCCTAGGCGTTATGAGCTACGATGAGGCCATAAAGCTAGGGGCCGTTGGCCCCACGCTACGTGGCTCTGGCGTTAAGAGCGATGTAAGGGCAGATGACCCCTATGCTGCTTACGGTGAGCTAAGCTTTGATGTAGTAGTTGAGAAGGATGGCGATGTCCGAGCTAGGGCTATGGTAAGGGCACGTGAGAACCTTGAGAGCATAAGCATGGTAGAGCAAGCCGTAGGCGCACTGCCCCCTGGGCCAATAGTAGCTGAGCTCCCTGAGCCAGTGGTCGGTGAGTTCGTGGGGCGTGGTGAGGCACCTAGGGGCGAGCTGGTCTACTACATCCGTGCCAACGGGACCAGCATGCCAGAGCGTGTTAAGATAAGGACGCCAACCTACGCTAATGTATTCACGTACACGAAGACCCTGCTGGGGGCTAGGCTAGAGCACGTGAGGCCAATACTAGAGAGCATTGATCCCTGCTACGCCTGTACGGACAGGCTTGTAATCGTAGATGCTAGGACGGGCAAGGGGCGTGTGGTCTCGCTCTCCGACCTACCGTATGGGACGGCTAATGGGAGGTGAGCAAGATGGCCGTGAAGAAGCTTAGGGTATTTAGGACAGATGCGAGCTCATGCAATGGCTGCGATATAGAGGTCCTAGAGGCCCTCCTGCCTAGGTTCAAGGTAGGCGATTACGTAGAGCTCGTCTACAAGCCAGAGGAGGCAGAGGCCCTCGTCATAACTGGTGGTGCTAACTTCAAGACGGCAGATGAGGTAAGGGCTGTGTATGAGAAGCTGAGGGAGCCGAAGATAGTGATATGCGTGGGCTCATGTGCCATAAGCAAGGGCATCTTCGCCGAGGGCTACCCAATGCGTGGCCCAGCCGACCAGCTCGGCATACCAGTAACCGTCTTCATAGGTGGCTGCCCACCAAGGCCCCAGGCCATAGCACAGGCTATAGCAAGCCTCCTCGGCCTTGAGCTAGATATCAGCGAGGATTACTGGGGCGTGCCAGAAGGGTTCAGGGGCCTCCCTGAGTTTGATACCGAGAAGTGCGTGGCCTGTGGTGCCTGCGCCAATACATGCCCAACGGGAGCCATGAGCTACGAGGATGGCGAGGCCGAGAGGGCCATGCGTGTAAACTACGGCCTCTGCATATACTGTGCTACCTGCGAGGAGATATGCCCAGAGGAAGGTGGTGTTAAGCTAACTGGCGAGTACAAGGCCTTCTTCAAGGGCAAGGATGAGATGGTGAAGGGCATAGAGGTCCCGCTGAGGAAGTGCGCTAACTGTGGGAGGCCATTTGCTACCGATAAGCAGCTTGAGGCTTGCCTAAGACGCATAATGGAGAGGTCGGGCGATGTATTTGGCCCGCTAGCCGAGGAGCTAAAGGCCATGATGTCCTACTGCCGTGATTGTAGGCACACGGTAGCCAACGTGAGGGCTGGCAAGGCGCTCCTGATAAGGGCATCACTAGCATCGCTAGGCCAGTAGGAGCCCAAGCTATTTTTCCACCCTGCCATGGCCAGAACTTATCTTCCCATTTTTGGCACTAGGCCTGCTGATGCTCTTTAAATACAAATGCCAACCTGTTTCCCCTTCCCTCATGATTTTTGCTACGCCTTTTACTAATGCATCAAGCTTCCTTGATGTTTCAGCATCAAAATATACCTCACCGCATTGCTCACACTCAAAAGCTGGGACGCCCCTCACTATAATGCTAGCTAGTGCTAGGCGTGTAATAGTTTAACTCAAGGTGCGTGGGGGAGCCAATCTAATCCCGTTGTCCTCAGCCCCTGGCTATCGCAGATAGGAGGGGTAGCATGTGGTGCCCCGGCCGGGACTCGAACCCGGGACCTGCGGCTCGAGAGGCCGCCATGCTTCCGGACTACACCACCGGGGCTCGGAGGGGCTTGCTACGGGCTTAAATAAACGTTTTGCATTCCTGGACCCTAGAACTCAGATGTGCCTCCGCCTTCCTTCTCCTCCTTCTCTTCCTCTTCCTTTAGCTTGCCTGCAGCTATGACATCATCTATCCTCAGCACCATGCATGCCACATCGGTAGCTGCCTTTATGGCCTGCTCCTTCACCCTAACTGGCTCAACAACGCCTAGGGATAGCATGTCCTTAACGGCCTTCTTCGGGTCTGGCTCAAAGACATCTACGCCCCAGGTTACCTTCCCTGGCTCTGAGTGGGCATGCCTTAGCGCTACCATGACATCAATTGGGTCTAGGCCAGCGTTCTCAGCTAGCGTCTTAGGTATTACCTCAAGGGCATCTGCGAAGGCCTCAACGGCCATCTGCTCACGGCCACCTAGCTCTGGTGCGAACTCCCTCAGCCTCCTAGCTAGCTCTGCCTCTATGGCACCACCACCAGCTACTAGCTTCGGGCATTCAACTATATCCGATAGGACGCAGAGGGCATCGTGTAGTGCCCTCTCAGCTTCATCAACCATGCGCTCTAGGCCACCACGTATGAGAATGGCCACGCTCTTCGGGTCCTTACAGCCCTCAACGAATACCATCTTATCCTCTCCTATCTTACGCTCCTCAACTAGCTCTGCGTAGCCTAGGTCCTCTGGCTTTAGGTCATCTAGGTTCGTAACTATCTTGGCCCCCGTGGCCCTTGAGAGCTTCTCCATATCCGACTTCTTCACACGCCTCACGGCCAGTATGCCCTCCTTAGCTAGGAAGTGCTGAGCTACATCATCTATGCCCTTCTGACAGAACACCACGTTGGCACCAACATCCTTTATCTTCTTCACCATCTCCCTTAGTATCTTCATCTCCTGGTCTAAGAAGGCCTTCATCTGCTCTGGTGCCCTTATGCGTATCTCAGCATCAAACTCCGTCTTCTCTATCTCAAGTGGGCAGTTCAGCAAAGCTATCCTGGCCTTCTCAACACGCTTTGGCATGCCTGGGTGAACGACCTCCTTATCTATTATGATGCCCTTAACGAGCTGCGTATCTAGTAGGCTCTTTCCCTCCTTCTTGATCATCTGTATCTGATCTACATCAGCCACGAGCTTATCGCCACGCTTCTCCACTATCTGCTTTATGGCATCTATGGCTATCTCAGCTAGGTGTTCCCTAGCACCCCTCACGGCCTTGCTTGCCATAGCCGTCATAACGGCCTTCTTAAGCATCTCACGGTCCTCTAGATCCACATCCATGCCTATCTCGTATAGGAGCTCACGGGCCTTCTGGGCAGCTTTCCTGAAGCCACTTACTATTATGGTTGGGTGCACGTTCTGGTCAAGTAGCTCCTCAGCCCTCTTGAGCAGCTCACCAGCTAGAACGACAGCCGTGGTAGTGCCATCGCCAACCTCATCGTCTTGAGCCTTTGCGACCTCAACCATCATCTTAGCTGCTGGGTGCTCAACCTCAATTTCATCTAGTATGGTGGCACCATCGTTCGTTATCGTTATATCACCTAGGCTATCTATGAGCATCTTATCCATGCCCCTTGGCCCAAGCGTGCTACGGAGTATCTCCGCAATTATCCTAGCTGCCATTATGTTGTTCCTCTGGGCCTCCCTCCCCCTCCTACGGGTTGAGCCTTCCTTCAGTATGAGCACTGGTGTGCCAGCCAGGTATGCCATCTCCCTTCCCCCAGCCTTGGGGGCTAAGGGTTCCTTAATAATAAGCTTTTACCTTTTGATATGGAGCCATCGGGCGCTAGAGGGCGACCACCTCCAAGCCTAACTTCCTACCGAGCCTACATAGCTCTAGGTATATGTCTGGGTAGCTTAGTATCTGGTGGTTCCCAGCTTCAGCTAAGAAAGCCTTGATATCGCAGTCAAGCTCCACTAGGGCCTGCGTTCTGCATAGCCTTTCCTCACCTAGGCCTGAATCCCTTACCCTACCCCTAGCTAGCACTAACTTCCTCCTACCGACCTGTAGGTTAGCTATAACCACTGACCCCCTCTTAAGCCATATATCAAGGGCAACTGGCCTCCCGCTCTCAAAGTGAGGCAGGAAGGTGCCCCTGTAAGGCCAGCTTGCCGCAAGCGATGGGCAGGCCGTGCAGTGGGCTAGCAAGAGCGTGTTTGCCTCCAGGTTGAACCTAGCTAAGTTGGCCATCCAGGGTGGTGAGCCAGATAGCAGGTAGCAGGCTGCCATTAGGAGCAGGGCCGAGGGATCAGCCTCGCATACGGCTACTATGCCACGCTCAAGCAGGAGGCCAACTACAACACAGGGGGCCAGGCCTACTTCCCTTATCATATCAAAGCAATCAAATGTGATAATAGGGGTCCTAGCTCCCTTCAGTAGCTTCTCGCTTATGAAATTGGCAAGCTGAACGCTCTTAATAAGGCCTTCCTCAAGCTCAGGCGTTACCTCCTCACCTGTTATGCCCTTTAACGTTGAGATAGCCTCGCTTAGCGATGGCCTCTCCATTCTTGCTTCTGCTTGGCCAAGCAGTGCCCTTACGCTTATCCTCTTAATGCCTGGGGCCTTAGCCCCAAGGAGCTCCTCAAGGGTTCCTTGGATCTCTAAGGCCTTTTCCTCACTACATACGGCTATTACCGTGACCTCACTAATAGCCTTAATTGTCCTTATGGCCTTGATTTCAGCTTTAAGCTCATCTGGTAGCTTATCTGGCCTAGAGAACACTATCTCCGAGGCCCAGGCCCCCGATGCCCTTAGCTTCTCCCTAGCGCTAAGGGCAGATGGCAGGCTATTATCGCTTAGGTGCGCCCAGAGGATGGCCTCAACGCCAGCTAGGGCTTCCCTCATCAGCCTTGATGTCCCCCCGCTTGCTACGAAGACTAGTTTTATGTCGGCTGGTACTGATACTGCTTTCCTCAGCTCCTCTGGCTTTAGAACTGGCTCTGGCGAGCCTATTACATTTAGTCCCTCAGCCCTAAGGGTAGAATAGGCTTGTTCTGCTACCTCCCTGGCCCTGGCAAGGTGGAGCTCTGAGGCAACTGCTACGAATGAAACGCTCAAGCCCATCGGGCACGGGTATGGCCTAGCCCTATTAACCGTAATCCTTTTTGCCCTTTAGCAAAGGCGGTGTGGTGGCTGGCATGCTCACCGTAGCGGTCTGCGTGAAGTACGTGCCAGATGTAGAGCAGGTGAGGGTGGATAGGGAAACGGGTCGCTTGATAACGGAAGGCGTCCCCATGCGTATTAACGAGCTAGATAAGAATGCCCTTGAGGAAGCCGTTAGGATAAAGGAAGCACATGGCTGGAAGGTCGTGGCCATCACGGTTGGGCCAGAGGGGGCTAAGATGGCCCTTAGGGAGGCACTAGCCATAGGCGCAGATGAGGCATACCTGGCCTGTGATGATGCCTTTGAGGGCCTGGATACGCTGGGGATAGCTACCGTGCTCAGCAAGGCCATAGGGCTAGCTGGTGGAGCAGATCTAGTGCTATGTGGTGAGGTATCGCTAGATAGCTTCTCAGGCCAGGTTGGGCCAAAGCTAGCAGAGCTGCTTGGCGTCCCATGCGTAACGTGCGCTAGGGCACTGGAGATCCAGGAGGGCAAGGCAGTAGTTGAGAGGGCACTTGAGGATCGCTACGAGAAGCTAAGCGTCCCCCTGCCAGCAGTTATAACGGTAACGAGGGAGATAAACACGCCTAGGATACCTGGCCTAAGGGCCATAATGATGGCTGCTAGGAAGCCAATAAAGGTGCTAAGGGCGGGCGACCTCGGCCTATCAGATGAGGAGCTAAAGGCCATGAGGACCTACGGCCTTATTGACGTATCCGTTCCAGCTGTTGAGCGTAAGAAGGTAAGGATAACTGGTGAAACACCAGAGGAAGTAGCTGAGAAGCTCATAGAGGCCCTTGAGAGGGAAGGGGTGATAGCCTAATGGCTGGCCCCGTGCTCGCCTGGTCGGAGAAGCGTGAGCTCCTGCTGGAGCTGCTGGGCGGTGGTGCAGGCCTAGCAGGTGCCCTTGGGGCTAGCCTGAAGGCCGTAGTGCTCTCAGGTGAGCCAGATGGCCGTGAAATTGCAAGCAGCATAGGCCCCTATGCAGATGAAGTCCTACTAGCCATATCAGCTGCCTTCTCAGTTCCAGATTCAAATGTATTTGCCTCAGCCCTTCACGATATAGCTCGCTCTGAGGGAGCAAGCCTCATCCTAATTGGCTCAACTAGGTTTGGCCGTGAGGTAGCTGCTAGGCTTTCAGCAAAGCTAAGGGCTCCATGTGTAACTGGCTGCTCCTCAGCTAGGATAGAAGGCGGTAAGGTCCTAACGGAGCGAACAGTCTATGCAGGTAGGGCTATAGCAAGGCAGGAGATAACAAGCCTGCCCTGCGTCCTAGCTATCGTGCCAAGGGCCTTTGAGGCCCCTGAGGAGCCAAGGAAGGAAGCCCCTAGCATTAGGGAAGTAGCCGTGAGCCCACCAGAGCCAGGGATTGAGGTTATCTCAGTAAGGGAGAAGGAGGTAGCTGGCGTTAGGCTGGAGGAAGCAGAGGTCATAGTAGCAGGTGGCAGGGGGGTTGAGAAGCGTGAGGACTTTGACATGCTTAGGGAGCTAGCTGAGCTCCTAGGT
>Ga0190310_1000330_pt1 | contig 16472 bp, 13 predicted proteins | sample 48700778_MG_FD_165059 | JGI IMG/M metagenome (GOLD analysis project Ga0190310, IMG submission 165059) | Hydrothermal vent sediment bacterial communities from Southern Trench, Guaymas Basin, Mexico - 4870-07-7-8_MG | ecosystem: Environmental > Aquatic > Marine > Hydrothermal vents > Sediment ... | reverse complement strand
GTTTAAAAGATATAAAATGTAAACATAGGGTAAATGGTATATGCAAACCCCCTATATACAAATTCAAAATCACCGTTGAGTTTGAGAGAGTGGAGTGATTGATATGGTAAGGAGAGACCCTTCAGAAAGCATAATCGACAGAAAGGAAAAATACATAGATTTTACAACGAGCTTAGACTGGATAAGCTTAAACATGCTCAGATGGGAGTTTAGATTACCCAAAATAGACTTATCAATCGGTTTCAACCTTAGTTTTAATTTCTTGCTCGATTTTTATCTTGCCGTTGATTTACATTTCCCATTCGAGGAATTTGACTTCGAGATGCCAAACTTTGTTATGGATTGGCAACCTATACCCAAAGCCTACTACGGTAAAACGAAATATAATCAAGGTGTTTATGACCCACCGCAAATCCTCTGGAAAGACCTTGCGAGATTTATTTGGAACATAAGATACCAAACAACTGAGAAGAGTGTTCCCTACTATAAAAGAGTAAGCCAAGCACTAAAACACTACTTGGAAACTCATAAGGAAATTCTATCAAAGAAAGGTGTAAGTAGTGGTTACATTGATGCAATGCTCGAAACCCTAATGAAAGTAGAAGGAAAGATATTACACAATTCTTACGTTGGTTTTACTGTCGTAGGTGTTGCAAAAGTGATGCAACCTATCCAAAGAAGACGTTACAAGATGGCTTTGGGTAAGATGAGATACACAGACGATTTCAAGACAGAAAGAACTGTTTACACTAAATTTCCCTATGAAACGCAAGTAAACTATGCAAGAGTGAATTACGCAAGAGTAATTCCACGAGAAAAGGTTTACAAAGAAAAACATCTAAAGCCACTATCACAAAACTTAGCGGAGAGGATAAGAGAATTCAAAATGAGAGCTTCGAAGACACCAATAACTAAAGGCTTGGATGTAGAAGTTAGACCTGAAATTAGGGAGATTACCAAGCACATACCACCGCCAAAGCATACACTTTATCAGAGAGTTTTCTTCCTACAAAAGAGAGACAAGATGAAATGGGAAGGTGGAAAGCATCAAGCAAGGTTACAAAACATCATTGAGCACGTTAAACCAGTTTTAAATAAATACGGTGTTCACGGAAACTTCAGGCTTGGCTATATTGCCTTTGCAAAGGAATATGTTTACATGCACTACAAACCTCACAGAAAGCATAAGCAATGGAAGAGACTTCTGACGGAAGACGATTTAATATTAAAATACAAGAGAATGGGTTGCGATGAACAAATCTTGAGAGAAATAATATCAGCTGTTAATCCATTCAAAACAGTAGTTAATATCGAAGCATCACAAAAACAATGAAAATGTTTTTATAGTGTTGCTATATCGTTATTATTATGGTAGTGGAGAAAAAAGAAGAGAAAGTTGGTTCAGATAGTGCAATCCTAAGTGAAACACCTACTCAGACACCGACACAAGTTCCAGAAGAATTTGTAGAGCTACAATCGGAGCTAATAAAACTCAACACGAAATTAGTCTTTGCAGTTGCAACTTGCGATTGTGAAGATAAGGAAAATTGTGAAGTATATGAAAACTCTAAGGAGATAGCTAAAATCCTTAAGAAAATGCAAGATATGATAACAATCACAACAAAATCAACCAAGAAGAAAGGTAGAAGATAACTACAAAATTTTTTATATTCTTCAACCAACTATTTTTCATGCCACATAAAGGATTTAAGATTGAATTGGAAGGATACTCTCTTGAGGTTATAAGTGTCGAGAAAATCACGGACTACGTCAGTAACATTAGATATGTAGTCAAAAAAGGAAACAATGAGCTTACGGAAGGAACAATCTTTGTAACAAAGGAGCAAGATTCGAGAAAGATGTTGAAAGAAACTTTGCAGAGTATTATAAAAGCAATAAAAAGAATTCAAGTGGCATAACTATTTTATTTTTTGTTATATTACTTACTAACATGGTTAAAGTGAAGAGTGGGGATACCTTTTACTTCGATTTGTATTATGTGAAAGAACACCATGCTAAGGAAGTTGTAGGAAAAGACGGAATTGTGAACAAAATACCAGTTGTAAAAGGCAAATTCTTGGTAAATCCAAGTAACAGATATCTAAACCAAGAAAACGTTGAAATTGTTTCTCATAGGAAGGTTAAGGTTCAAATCATGGAAGTGAATAGAGTAGGTGGAAAGCTGGTAAAACCACATTATCTAATTGGTATGAGGTTTGTTGATAAGAATAAAACAACACCAGTATTCCACATAATGGTCAAAAACGATAAAGAATTCAAAGAGAAGGTAGTTAAAGAGTTAGAGTATTATTTAAAAACATCATGCTTGATAGAATTATAAGGTGATACAAATGGCAACTGAAGTTGAAGAATTTAATATAAATCCAGAAATAATCATTCAAGCTTTCGATGTGGAGAAAACCTTAGAGGAATTCAGTTTAAACGATATAGAAGAATTCTACATTGAATATGGTGGTGTAACTGACCCTCTTGGACAGTTAGCTTCAACGATAATGAATTTCTTTGAGTCTGTAGCATCATCCTTAGAATCAGCTATAAAGAGTGCTATATATTCAATTGAAGGTTCTATAAAAAGTGCTATAAGTGGTGTTGAATCAGCGATAAAAAGTGCTATTAGTGGAGTCCAATCAGCATTATCATCTGCAATTAGTGGAGTCCAATCACTTGTTCAAAGCATATATTCTTCTTTGCAAAGCATAGGCTCGTCAATCCTTTCATCTATAAGTAGTGCTGTAAGCACAATAACATCGACAATCTCATCAATAGGACAGTCAATAATCTCAACCGTTCAAGGTATAGCAAGTTCCATTCAAAATGTATTGTCTAATTTTCAAAAAACCATAACAAATTTCATTCAAAACATATTTACACAAATCCAATCAACACTCACAAGTATAACTCAATCAATACAGAGTGTAACCCAATCTATTCTAAGCACTTTGCAAAACATTTCTACATCTATACAGAACACTCTCCAAAGCATATTCAATCAAATACAGTCAGTTCTTGCTAACCTATCTAAAACCATGCAAAATATATCTCAAACAATTACAAGCACCATACAGAACATTTCTACTACCTTGCAAAATACTATTCAAAACCTTTCCCAAACTATTAACCAAATTGCAACGAGTATAACCTCTACATTGCAAAGCATCTCGCAAACTATAACAAGTGGATTTCAAACGTTCTTAAGCCAACTCGGTAATGTATTGACTCAAGTTCAGAATATGATTCAAAATGTCATTCAAAACATACAAAATGTAGCTACGAGTATATCAACGACAATTCAAAATGTGTTTACAAACATTCAAACATTCTTCCAAGATGTGATTACGCAGATAACGGCATCATTTCAAGGGATTTCTCAAACTTTGCAATCGATGTTTTCACCAGTTATAACAGCTATTGATTGGATTAGACAGCAAGTTGGTAAAATTCCAGAGCTACCATCTTTAATTTGGGAATACATAAAACCGTTCATCCAACCTCTAATAGACACCATAAAAGACATTCCATCAAAAATGGCTGAGATATCTAAAGCATTTCAAGGATTTATCAACCCATTAGTAGGAATACAACAATTCTTCGAACAAATTAGACAAAAGTTCGTAGATTTTATAACAAACATTCCAAACTACTTCAAATCCATAGCAGACTTCTTTGGTGATATAGCAAAAGACCCATTAGGTTGGTTCAATGAAAACGTAGTAAAACCATTGGCAGATGCTTTTAGTGCAATAGGTAAGTGGATTTGGGAGCATTTACCAGATTGGCTCAAGAATGCTATAACTACTGCTCAAGATTGGTTCTCTAATGCTATAGATTGGGTAACAAAAGGATGGCAAGGCTTTGTAGATTGGGTTAGTAAAATACCAGAACACATCCAAAACTTAGGAAAGTATTTCTATGACGATGTAGCTAAACCAATACAAGATTGGTTTGGTGAGCAAGTAGTAGAACCACTAATGGGATTTGCAGATTGGGTTTTTGAAGCATTAGAGCCAGCGAAAAAGAGTATTCAAGACTTTTTAGCAGACCCAGTAGGTTCTATAAAAAGTGGATTTGAGTGGTTTACTGGAGTTCTTAGCGATTTGGCAGAAACTATAATTAATTTTGCTAAAGCAATTGGAGAAAAAGCTTGGTCAGGTTTAACTTGGTTCTTTAATACGCTTGGTCAAATCTTTAGCCAAGTAATCATAGAACCTACATTAAACATATTAAAAGGAATAAGTGAGCATTTGGTTAAGGCTGGATTTGGTTTTGTGGAGTTTGTTGAGGACAAATTCAAATTTGTTGGAGAAAAACTAACAGATATGGCGAAAGAGCATGTGAAAACATTTTATACATACAAACCAGAAGAACTTGAAAAGCATTTCAAGGGTTTAATAGATAGACTTGCCAAAGGTGAAGAAACGCATCAATTTAGGGAGTTATTACAACTAATAGGTTTGGCAACATCTACATGGCTTGCTGGAACGATGGGAGTGAGAGGACTATGGTATATGTTACATATACTTGGAGACTTTATAATAGACCGTGAAGCACAATTACATGCTGGTTTAAGAGAAGGATTGGAAGCTGTATTAACTCCACTTGGTTTTGGTGGTGTAGTAAGAGCATTAGGCATTCTTGCATCAAGATTTAACATAAAGATTAGTGTTGGTTGGACATTGAAGCATATAGCATCTGAATTGAAGAAGTATCCTGATGAAATAGGTAAAGCTTTAATATATGGTATGTCTATATGGATATCTCAACCATTTAGATTGTTATCCAATGCAATCTTCAGAAATTATATACCAGTTGAACTTCCAACTTTAGCTGAACTCAGAGACATAACAAGGAGACACATGCCAATTGAAGAAAAATTCGAACAACATTTGGAAACCATGAGAAGATATCTTGCATTATACGGTTACAATGATGAAGTAATATCTTGGCTTACGACCCCTGTAACTGAGGAAGGTTGGTTCGTTACCATTGTTGATAGATTCGGTAATGAGAGAAAGATTCCAATAAGTTTGTTATATGAATTACCAACTCCCTCAGATATTGCAAGAATGATGATTCACGACCTGTTCACAGTTCCAGAAAAACCAGAACTCGCTTTCCAGAGTTTCAAGACAATGATGTATATGAAAGGTTACTACGAAGATATAGCCAAGTTCTACTACCTACTACACTATAAATACCCAAGCATGTCTGATTTATGGGAATTCTCATGTAGAACAGTAGCTAAGCAGACATGGGTAAGTGTAAAGCCAACAAAAGAAGAAGATTTAGGTGCTGAAAGAGTGTATTCACCAGTTCAACTTCAAAGCACGTATGGCTTAACGAAATTTACGAGTGGGGAAGTGGCAAATAAACTAAACACAATAATCCAAAATGTTCTAAGACATTATGCGAAGTGGCATGATTATGCTCCATTTGCATGGTTGGATAATTGGACAGCAGACAACTTAATCTACTTGGATTTAATGGCTGATATACCACAAAGAATCGATGCAAGATGGATGTATAAATGGAAAGTTCCAATTCCAAAGGAGATAGCCGATTTAACCAAGAGTGATTACTTCGATGAGAAAGCATTATTCTTAATCGTAACATCAAGAGGAATGCATCCAAGATGGCTTGAACCAATAACAATTGCAGAGTGTATGAACGCATTGGCTGAGGAAAGAACCTACGCAAGAACTGGAGTTATCAACGCATTCAAAGAAGGTTTCATGCCATTGGATGGCTTGACAAAGACACTATCAAACCTTACAACGATAAAGATTCTTGATAGAGATGTTCCAGTTAGGTTCTTAGAAGGTGAAGTAAAGCTACTTGCATTAAGAGCCAAATACGACAGAGCTTTAGATATTCTGAGAGATTACTTCAGAGATTTACTGAGGGGAGTAACTGAAAACATAATTCCATTTGATGGAATGACCGAAAGCTTGAAAGAAGAGGTAAAGGCAATAGCTCAAGCTCTGAAGCTACCAAATCTCTCATTGGATGAAAGCTATTACAAGTTATATGAGCCAGTAGCTGAAAGCCTTAGAAAGGTAAGAACTGTAGAAAGGATAAGGTATTGGTATAGATACATGCTTTACAGAATTCTATACAGATTTAGTGAAGGTTACATGAGCGAAGAGGAATTCAACAAGGTAATAGATGAAATTACAACAAATGCAAAGCTAACTGATGAAGAGAAACAAGTATTCGTTGAAGTTGCAAAGCTAATGTATGAAGGTTTCTACAAGAAAACGTTAGCTGATGGAATTCTCCATAAAGTCAAAAGAGGAGTAATTGACCCAAAGAAGGCTAAGGAAGAATTGATTAAGCTTGGATTAACTGAGGATTTGGCAGATGCTCTGATTGAGAAGTCAGTTAAGATTTACACTCTTTCAGTTTCTACTTTATTAAGCTATGCAGAATACATTGATATACCAGAGGAATTTGTTAAGAGAAAATTAGAATGGATGGGAGTTCCAAAGGATGAAATTCCTATAATACTGCAAGTATTTAGAATTAGACCTATCAAAGATGAAAGAGCGAAGATGATTAGGAGTGTCATTGATGCTTATATAAATGGATACATAACAAAAGAGTTATTCCAAGAAAACCTAAAGAACTTGGGTAAATCACCGAGAGAAATTGAAATTCTAACAGAATTTGCAGATTTCGAGAAATCACAAGCTACTGCCAAACTCGCAATTGATGCCATACTAAACAGGTTGAGAAGGGGAGCAATAACACTTGAGGAAGCAAAGAAAGAGCTATCGAAATACATTGTAGATAAAGCTCTAATTGATGCAATGATTGAGAAATACGTCAGAACTTCAGTTTGGTCGCCAGATAAGCTTGTGAGTATGGCTGAATACGTGCCAATAGATATCAGTAAGGTCGTAGAGAAAGCCAGAATGTATGGTTATCCAGAGGATGAAGTAAAACTTTATCCAGCATATACAATTGCAAGAAACCTCAATGAAGAAATAGGTAGAATAATAACGGAGTTAGTTTACCTCTACGTTTACGACATTATAGATGAGGAAACATTAAGTAAGGAGATTGACAGAGTGAGAACTCTAAATGGAGAGGTTAAGAAGCTTGGTGTTGATTGGATTATCATTGACGATATGGAGAAAAAGCTAATTATTGAAAGAGCAAAGCTCAGGAAGATGAGAGAGCAATATAGAAGTTAAATAAGGTGATTTATCGTGCCTTATCTTGATGAGCTTAGGCAAAAGCTCAAGCTTGAAGTTGGAGACCCTATAACAGAGGATTGGTATGAATACTTAGTTACCTATCTCGAAAAGATTGAGAAGGGTAGTGCTGTCGATTACATGGGATACATTCACAGAGACCTAATACCTGACAAAGATGCACTTTTCAACATAGGAGTTAGGAACTTTAGGCTTAAACAAGTTTACTCTGTTTATGGTTATTTCTCATACGTCAAATCCAGCACAATTATCTTTCACAATCTACAAGGTGATGATATAAATGCAGATACTGTTAAATCGAGGGTTGGAGCTTTCAGCGAAAAGCTAACCGTTCAAGGTAAAGTTGTGTTGAAAGATGAAGACCCAATACACATATCTTCATTCTATGATTACGCTAAAAGTCAGCTACAAGATGCCGTTCTGAATGCAATCTACAGTTGGAGTCCTCCACCGCTACAATTAGACGATAGAAGCTTGGGAACTGCACCGAGAATGGAAGACAGAATCGAGCAAGGTAGAGCATTTTCAGCATCAAAGAGATTTGATTCCGTAGCAGATGGTAGTATAATACAAGTGGTGTTTTCCAATCCAACAGGTAGTGGTAAGGTCGTTTACATTGTAGCAATAGAAATCATTGCTACGGGACAAGGAGCAATTGATATTTACAGAGATGTGTCCATCGATGCACATGGAACTGAGATACCAATAATGAATCTTGACTTAGGAAGTGATAATCTACCAGTCTGTGAAGTAGAATACGGTGGGACATATTCAGATGGGGAGTTAGCACATCAAACAGTTGTTCACGGTGGAACTAAGATTAATGCTGTTGGTAGTCTTGCAGAGGTAGGAGAGAAAGTCAAGATTCCAGAGGGACACAATATAATGGTGCAATTTGAAAACAGAGCTGGAGTAGATGTTGATGTAAGTATTAGGTTCTTGTGGTGGGAAGACCCAGCATCTTAGAGGTGAATGCTCATGCCATACCTTGATGAGCTTAGAGAAAGCCTAAGATTGGAAGGTGGAGACGTCATAATGGAAGATTGGTATGATGATTTAGTTACTTATCTCGAAAGCATAGAAAAAGATGGTGCTGTCGATTACGAAGGTGTAATTCATAAGGATTTAATTCCTGATACAAACGATAAATATGTAATCGGTTCTCCAGATAAGAAGATAAAGGAAATTCATGTTTCAGATGTTGAAGCTGAAAACGTAAACGCTAACGTTGGAAACTTCTCCGACAACGTTTACGTTCAAGGTAAGAGGGTTATAAAGGATGAAGACCCTATCAAAATATCCGAATTCTTCGACTATGCTAAACAACAAATCGAGCAAGCCATTAGAGATGCACTTTTGAACTTAGGAATTCCAGCAAAGCCAAATTTACTTGGATACAAGGTTGATTACTACGCTCCAGCGATGGCAGACATATTTTTCCACAACTTAAGTGTGCAATTCGATGGTAAGGTCAGAGTGAAGGTGATGGCAGACAAGGATTTCTACGCTTACATGAAGTTCAAGCCAAATGTAGCTCCAATTGAAATTATAGCATGGCTAAACGAAGGTAAACCAATCAAAGCAAACACATGGAAGGAAATGGATTTCACCGTGAACAAAGATGATGAGGTAAATGTTAAAGTAGCTCCAACTACGAAGATAACAATTTTAATATATAACATCCCAGAAGCATAATACATGAAAACAATCTATTACCTCTACCCAATACACAACAAAGTTAGCTTCCAATTTATAAGTAGGCAACATATAAAGTATATTAGAGAGGAGTTACAGAACAATGTAAAAATAGTAGAATGCGATGTTGATACTTTTGACCCTACAGCATGGGGATATAATCGTAAATTGATTGTTCATCCCCTCTTTTATCCCTTCTTTGAAGGTGTAAGTAAAGAAGCTAATGTTAAAATCAGTAAACTTAATCAATGCTTAAACAAGGGTTACAAGATTATTGCTTTTGATACAGCGGACAGCGACAAAATCTCTGAAAAAGCTGTGGAGTTAGCTAATAAAGTTGAAGCTGTAATAGTTCCATCTAACTTTGCAAGAGAAGTCTATGAGAAAAGCGGTGTATATAAACCAGTTCACGTAGTTCCTCATGGAATTCCAGATGAGTTCATGGTCGATGAAAGAACGATAACTCATCCAGATTTGGCTAAGCTTAAGGAGTTAAAGGAGAAAAATAATTTTGTCTTTATTCATTTTAATATTACACATTCAGGATTTAGGAAAGGTTGTAATTTGTTCGCAAAAGCGATGTCTATTGTCCAAAAAGAGAATCCTAACGCTATAATTCTGGCAAAGAGGCTTGAAGGATTAGACCCATACCTACCACTATTGAGACAGCTAAAGTGTATTGAAATCGGTAGCTATCTTGACTTAGATGCTTATAGACAACTGTATGACCTATCTGACATTATGGTTCTTGCTTCTCGTGGTGGTGGCTTTGAGCATAATGCATTAGAATCATTAGCAAGAGGAGTTCCGACAATAGTTCCAAAAGCTGGTTGCTTTTTGGATTATATACAATATGCAATTCCAGTCAGAGTTACGAAAAACAAACCAGTAGTTCTACCAGATAACCCAATACACATTGGAAGGGGATGGGAAATCGATGTTGAAGAGCTTGCGAAAACAATTCTCAAAGTTGCGGACAATCTAAGCAAATACAAAAGAATAGCAAGGAGAAACATGAAAAGAATTTGGAAGGAATATAGCTGGAAGAGGATTGTAAAAGAAATCGTTAAAATGTTGGAAAGGTATGATTTCATAAAATCTTAAATTTAATAAAAAAATATTCGTAGATAGGTGGTAGCATGATTGTAGGGATAATAAACGGATATTATAGAAGTGGAACAACATTCATGCAAAGGCTTTGTTGCAAAAGCAACCCTAATTTCATTGTTTTAAGTGAGCCTACTCAGCACGAAATCATTGACCATATAATGGCTGATGGTTGCTATAAAGACAACCTTTTACATGGATGGCAAATCTTCAAAGATTATTGTAAATTGCCAAGAAAAGTAAAGCATGAATTCATAAAACGACATTTTGAAGTTTTTGACTACGACAAGAGCCAATGGGGAATTATGACTTCCGAAAGTGCTGTAAGATACTTACTCCAACCTCTACACGATTGCGAGCAACAAATAGTAATCAAATCTACTCAACTACACTTGTTCTTGGAGAAATTGAAGGAATGGTATGGTTGTTGGATTTTACACTTGGACAGAAATATAGAAAACATCATAGCTGACCACTTCTCATATTACCATCTAACCAAAACAACTGAAGTAAAAAACTTCCTTATGAGTAATAAAGGAGCAATCTCTTTCTATGCGGACTTAGTATTCGAAAACCTAACCAAATACTTAAGATTGGATAAGAGCATTGCAAGGAATAACCTTGATAAACTCGTATTTAACATATTGGCAACGAGGAAAATTGTAGAAAAACAGAAAGGTATAACGGTTTTGAATTTTGACGAATTCGTTAGAAATCCGAAGCAACATCTAAACAAGCTACCTTTCAAAGTGAACGAAGGATTATTGAGGCTTATAGACCCATCAAAGAGAAACCCAGTTCCAGATTGGTTTATTAGCATGGTTAAAGATTCCGTAAATTATATAAGTAAATATATACGGTGATATATTATGCATGGAGAAGTTACTCTTTTTATTATTCATGGATTGCTCGGTGGAATATTATGGCTTTTAATCCATTGGCAATGGACTAAGAAGGCAGTAGTTCAGCATACAATCGTTTCAGCAATAGCTGGTTATCTGTATTGGTTACTACATAGCGAATTCAATTTTCCAAATTCATTAATGAGTATTATTTCAGGTTATTTCGGTGTTGATTTCATCAAACAGATAGTAGAATTCTTTGGGAAAGCGAAAAGATATAGGTAGCTTTTGACCTATGGTATTCGACGTATTTCCCACTATAATACCAGCAATAACAGCACCTGTAAAACCAACCGAGCTAACATCATCAGATTGGGCTAAAGGTGTTGAAAAGGCAATATCAATCGAGTTTACACCAACATTCGATGAAGCTTTAGGAATAGATTTGGCGTTTATAACACCTTATGGATTCGATTTGGCAAGTGTAACTGAGATTGCATTACCAAATATATTAGCTGAAGATTCAGCAACATTAATAGAAGCTTTAGCAGAGAGAACTCTCATAGCTTACGAATACGGTTATTTAAGTGATATAGTATCCTCAATAGCTTTTTCATCATACGATTTGGCAACTGGGTTTGATTTATCGTATTTTACACCTAAAGCAATTGATTTTGGAGAATTGGTGGAAATATATGCAGTTCCAAATATATTAGCCTACGATAGTGCTGTAGGTTTAGAACTTTACAGAAGGTTTTTAGAAGCAATAGATAAAGCGTTTGGTGTTGAAAAACTTGGTGATAGGTCTTTTTCATCCATCGATGTTGCAACAATAATTGAAAGAGCAATAAAATCATTTTCTGTTCAGGACTACGCTCAAGCAATAGATTTTGGACAACTCATGTTAATTGCTACTGACCTCGCAACATCGTTAGAACAAATACCATCAAGAGAGTTTGTCCTTGTAGATTTAGCAACTGGATTGGATAGGTTAATAGAGAGATATCTCGAAGTAATAGATGCTCGCATAGGTATTGACAGAGTCATCGTGGAATTCGAAGAGAGTTGCATGAAAGTTCTCTACTTCGCATTCGGAACATACGGTTTCGTTCACATCTACAGCATAGATAACTTCACTCCACCATTCGTTGTCGAAGCTAAGTTCTCACCGAGAACTGCAAAAGGTCATGATGCAAGGTTGGACTTGTATTACCCAGACAAACTCGGTTATCATCCAGCGGATGCTTATGGAAGCTATTTACATGCATGGGGAAGTGGAGACCCAGAGGGAGACCCATTCAAAGGCTTGTTTGCATGGGGATTTAGAACTGATACTGAATCACTACTAAATAAATCTATGGACAAAGAATTCTACGCTGGCAGATGGTATATCTTTAGAATAATCCAACAAACTAATAATACGAAATTCCAAGTTTATGGTGAGAAAAGAGACTTATTAGCAGAAGCTGAACATACGAGTGGTCATAATGTCGATTTGAAAGTTGTAATCGGTGCTTGCAACGAGGATAATCAAGGATTTGTTCAAGAAGTCTGGTATGATTGGGTCTTCGTTAGGAAATACATCGAACCAGAACCATCAATATCAATAGGTTCTGAAGAAACAAGCCCCGTGTCATGGTAAGAAAATGTTTTATTAAGATTTAAGGCATAATTATATACATGGTTAAGGACAAGTTAGTTATTAGTAGAGAGGAAGTGAAGTTAGAAAAGGACGTAACCACAGAAAAATTAGACTCTGGAGCTAATTTAGACCTCTTCTATGAACTTGAAGTGAGGGATAAGAACGGAAATCTAATATCGAAGAGAACTGGTAGAAGCAAATCTCTTGTAAGGAATTTCGCATTGATGCTAAGAGGATTAATGGCTGGTAACATAGCTGGTGTCGTTTCTGGCTCTACTTGGAACACGAAAGTTACGGTAACTGCTACAGATGGCACGACATTTGATTATCCAAGTTTACCGAGTTATGAAAAAGCTGAAAATGCTCCATCAGCGATGGAAGCTTCAGCACTCGAAAGAACGGATGAATACGGTGTTGTAGTTGGAACAGGCTCAACAGCTGTAACGAGAGACGATTACAAGTTAGAATCACAAATTCCAGACGGATTTGCAGATGGTCAAATGGTTCACGGTAAAACTACAGTTGAAGACGTGGATGGAGACCCACCAAGCTCGGTTTTCAGAATAATAAGGACATTCACCAACGAAGGCTCTACAACAATAACGATTTACGAAATCGGCTTGATTGTAAAAGCACAAAACTATTACGTATTGATAGCGAGAGATGTTTTAGACACACCACAGGATGTTCCAGCGGGAGCAACACTAACAGTAAGATACATCTTCAAGGTAACAGCATAATGTCTTCTTTAATTTCTTATGTCAATAACCGCAGAAATCCAAAGTTACGACACCGCAACGCTATTTGAGAGAACCATAGGTAGAGGAATCCATCTAAAAGACAAAGCTGAGGGAACAGATAGATTAATAGAAAGACATCTTGAAAATGTAGAGAATGTAATTAATATTTTAATACAAAGGACAAAGGAATTTAAATACGTTGGTTTTGGCGATTTTGTAAGAGTTAGAGACCAAAACATAATTGTTGATACTCTAAAACTTCTTGATAATGTTTTACAAGTTTATTATCCATGTCCATCGTATTTTCAAGTTGTAAGCAAGATTAGATATGTAACGAGAAAAGACATCATACTACCAGAAGACCATAACCTTGTTGTAGATGCTCTTAAAGTTGCGAGAGATTGCATAGCTCAAGCAGTTCCAGAATGGGACATAATAACTTTGGACATGTATTTGGGAATGCTCAGCTATGTCAAAGTAGATGAACCAGTATTATCTTTCCAATACAATGCGAAAATAGATGCTCTAAAGCAACTTCTTAAGTTCATATTCAAATACGTAGTAGTAGAAATAAAGCAACTGATAGAGTTATTTACAGAATACAGTTTATCCATAGAGGTTTTAGAAGCTGAACTTAAACCTCTTACAGAATTTTTAACAACAACAGAACTTGTAGAATCTTTAATAGAAGTATTGACTTCTTATAACGTAACTACATTTTCATTAGATTCATTAGATATTATTGAGGGAATAGGTGAAGCTACAGCAAAGACCATAGATGGTGTTGGTTTAACAGAGGGAATAGGAGAAGTAACTGTAGAATTGGTTGAAGGTTTGTCTGAAATACAAGGGTTGGGAGAAGTTACTATTGAGGTTATAGAATCTTTAACTCCAATAGAAACATTATATGATTTCCCAAAGGTAATAGAAAGCTTGTTGGATATAGCCACATCATACGATTTCCCACCTATTACCACAGAACAACTCCAAATGCTAACAGAATACGATTTCCCATCTTACATCACCGAGCAACTACAACCTCTAACCGAATACAGCTACACAATAGAATTAATTGAGAGAGAAATACCTATTGAAGTTTTTGGAGAAATACCCATTCCAATTATTCTTGAGGGGAGTATTGAGGTAATTTCTGAGCATACCAAAACAATAGAAACGGTGGATAAAGAGGTAGAGATAATAATACCATTTGACTTGCCACCAACAATATACGGTTACATGGAGTTACTGTTGTCGTTTGATTTTCCTTCATACATTACTGAGCAACTACAAACGCTAACAGAATACGATTTCCCATCGATTTACGATTTGACAATCACTCCAACAACAACATACGATTTTCCTTCTGTTTACGATTTGGAGCAACCTATAACAGCAATTGAAGAATTGACAACGGCAACATACGATTTAACCATTCAAGCCTTGCTTGAAATATACACTACCTTAGAAAGCTACGATTTAGAAACTGTTACTCAGCTACTCATCGACAAAACCTTAGAAAGCTACGATTTAGAAAATGTAACCCAACTAATCTTGGATAAATACATAGAATCGTTAGACTTGGAAATTCTTGGTGCTGAAGCAGTTATCGAAAAAACCTTAGAAAGCTACGATAAACCTCTTGACCTATCTCTATTGATAGATAGAACTACTCAATCTCTTGACGAAACATCTACAGTTCAAACCACTTATGAAACTGAAATAATATACTGGTTACGTGGTTATAATTACCGTAGAGCTATAACCATTACCAACAACGCTCAAGAAGTCAGCGATTATCAAGTCTTAATCGTCCTAACTCCGCAAAACTTCGACTACTCCAAAGCGAAACCAGATGGGAGCGATATTAGGTTCACAAAAGACGATGGTATAACAAAAATCCCATATTGGATTGAGCTTTGGAATCCAAATGGTGAAAGCTGGATTTGGGTTAAGGTAGATTACCTTCCATTAGGAGATACCACAATATACATGTATTACGGTAATCCTGAAGCTGAAAGCGAAGAGAATCCAGAGCAAGTATTTCCATTCTTCGACCACTTCGATAAAGATACATTAGATAAGAAATGGAAGCTCAAGAAGGGACAAGGAGCGGTTATGGCGAGGGTAATTATACCTTAACAATTTCGTCAATTTGCTAACTTGCTATAATAGACATGGGTTCGACAACTAACGTATCAGATAATCTTTTTAATACATTGTTTATAACAATATTATATGGAAGAGAAGGGAAAGATTAAGTCCACCTTTATCATAACGAAATTCAAAGACCCTGAAGGATTGGTAGAGAGATTTTCAAGGATGGGTAAGCCTTTAGACATTCTAAAGCGAATGTTCGCCAAGTATTTCATCGAAGAGAAAGTCATTCATGGTAACATCTTCCTCAACGAAGGAATAAACCTCATTTGGACTGCGGTTTGCGGTGGTTCTTTCACTCCGTTTGACAACGCTCATGCACATATAGGTGTAGGAGATGGAACTCAGCCAGCGGATGCAACCCAAACAGGATTGCAAGGAACTAACAAATACTACAAGGGAATGGATGAAGGTTATCCAAAATACGGTACTGACCAAAAAGCAGTCTTTCGTGCCACTTTTGGTGGAACGGAGGCTAATTTCTGCTACACACCAGACCATGAGGTTCTGACAATCGAAGGATGGAAACCGATTGCAGAGGTTAATATAGGTGATTTAGTAGCGGTGGTTAAGCCAAACGGAGCGATAACGTATCTACCAGTTGTAGATAAGACAATCTTCCACCACAGAGGTTACATCTACGAGATAAAGAACGAGAGAGTTAGCTTAGCGGTTTCACCAGAACACAAGGTTTACGTTAGAAACGATTGTTGGAGAAGAAGAGGAGAAGGATTTGACCTCATAGAGATAGAAAGGCTTGAGAAGGGAACATGGGAGATGAAGAAAGATGGACTATGGTCTGGATTGAGACCAAACGAGTTCGTAATAGAAGGAATCCACAGCAAGTTCCATCCCTGGCTCGAAGATGCTATAAGCTTACCAGTAGAACCATTCGTAAAGCTCTTAGGATACATATTGAGCGAAGGCTACGTAATGCAAAATTCAGTAGTAATTTGCCAGAATAAGGACAAGCATTCAGAAATCTACAATGACATCATTGAAACAATCAAAGAGTGTGGATTTATTCCAAAAGAATACAATGGAACTCATATAATGA
>Ga0190310_1000329_pt1 | contig 16487 bp, 28 predicted proteins | sample 48700778_MG_FD_165059 | JGI IMG/M metagenome (GOLD analysis project Ga0190310, IMG submission 165059) | Hydrothermal vent sediment bacterial communities from Southern Trench, Guaymas Basin, Mexico - 4870-07-7-8_MG | ecosystem: Environmental > Aquatic > Marine > Hydrothermal vents > Sediment ... | reverse complement strand
AAGAGTTAAGACTTAAACCGATTAAGGTAACCTTCCTCCCACCTTCACCCATAAATCCACAAATTTCTAATACTATTCCAAACAACATAGGTTTTATATAACTTAAGGTTAAATTAGGTTTAGGCTTAGGCTAAACAAAACAAAACACAAAAGGGATGAGGGGGGTGTGGGAAAACCCCACACCATAACCCTGAGAAGGAGGCATGGGAAACATAACCCATGTCTCCTGATGAAAGTAGGGCTGACGGGGGAGTAACCTTTGGGGTCTCCCCGCTCCCCCGTCAGCATGGGGGACGATGAGTCCCCCGACCCCATTTGACTACTACGGACTTACATGAACTGGAACGTACATTTGACAAACATGGTACTGTGTACTGTTTTTGATTACATCTTACATCAGGACACGAAAGGAGGGTTAGGGTGATGAGTTGGGATTTCCCCCGTCCCAGCTCGTCACTCGTCACCTCCTTCGTGTCCACTAGTTTAAAACTTTACCATCATACGGGGTGAATTGAAGGGGAGACCCACTTTTGATAACTATTCTACATTTCACGGGACGGACTTGGGAGGCGGACGGCTCCCGATAAATCCTCCCGTGTTAGGGGGACACGGGAGGACGGTTTCCCCGACCGTCCCGCTTATGCGGGGATAAACGGGAGCCGTGAGTCTCCCGCTGTCCCGTCCCCGAAGAGCCGTAAGGCTCGGGGTGAGTCCTAACCTCCTCCTGGAGTAGTTCCCCTCGGTTGAGGGGGACTGAGACAGGGGGAGGGAGTGGCTCAGCCCCAGAGCCACAGCGATGAAGGATCCCGTCCTCCTCAAGGGTAACTTGGGGAGGGGAACGGGATCCAGAGTGGGACAAACTGCGGGACTGTCTCCCCCCAATGAGCCGACGGGGATGCTCGTAGTCCCATAGGTGAGGGGGAGGCAGTACTCCCAGCGTCCGCAGGTCTCCCGTTCCGTTTGGAATGGGGGATGTGGCTGGGAAGCCCTCCCGCTTTAAGCGGGTGAAGGGGACGGGGCAGTTACTTGGGGGTGAGAGAAATGGGAGTAAGGATGATGAAGATTGGTGAGGAGGAGGTTTTGCCTATTGGTAAAGTTATATACGAAAACAAGAGATATGCTGTAAGTGTTCATAATGGAGCACTCTTGATACAACAGAAAATAGTCAGTAAATTCGCTGTATTGAAAAGAAATAAGTTTGGAGAATATATAAGAATTAACACAGTCACAAGGAAACCAAAGATTTACATGATACCTAACAAAGAACTTGAGGATCCAATAGGTTACTTACAAAGAATAAAAGCACCAAAATGGGTTATTGATACTTTTATGTCTGCTCTTAAGGTTATAAAATCCTCTTCTTCTTAAACTTTTTGGGGGTGAAGGGGATGACAGTGTATTTGGCAAATGCGTTTAGTTTGAATATGTTGAGATTTGAGGAAAGTATTTCAATAGAAGTAAGGAAGACTACAATAGATGAAGTAAAGAAACTGTTAAGCAAGGGTTTCGTGAGTGCCATTGGACATGAATCAACCGCAAAATTCCTGACAAATAAACTAGGAATTGAAGTTCCAGTAAACAGAGTAGCTATAACATTAGGTCTTGAGGATGAATTGATCGTAGCACAAATAAAACAGAGACTCCCAGAGGGGAAGATACTGAGCGAAGAGGAACTTGAAAAAATTCCAGTGGAATTCTATCACGTCGAAATCACACAAATAGACGATCACCCCAAGTATCCTCCCTACTAATTTTTTATTTTTTGGGGGTGAAGGGGGATGAGGAGGTTTGGAGGATTTAGTGGTTTTAGTCAAGAGGTTGAGGTTAGAGGTCTAAAATTAAGTAATGGTGTTGAAATAAGATTCAAGAAACCAAAGAGGACTAAAATAATGTTTGATGAGACTGGAAACAAGAAGTTCGCTAAGGTTTTCGGTGAGACTTTTATAATTCATGACTATCTTTTATAACCATTTTTATTTTTGGGGATAGGTATGGAGAAGACTATCGTGATCAAAAAGGATAATTCTCTCGCTCTTCTACTCTTTCAATTACATTCTGAAAGACCACGAGTTGAGTTTGATGAAAACGTATATAAGTTTGGGAAGCGTCGATATAGATTTAAGATCGTCGTTATGGATTCTATTATCTTTGAGACATTTGAAATTTATGAATACAGAAACAAAATCATATTAATTCATGGATGCTGGGAACATCCGTGGAACTGGTGCAGTGCTTGTGAGATAACCAGAGAAGATCTCAACAATATCGAAATTCATATTATCATGTCCTAATTTTTGGGAATTGGGGATGATAGGATGAAGAGAAATTGTAGTTATTCTGTTTTCCTCAAACTTAATTATCGATGCTACAAATGCGGTTATCCAGCTATTCCTGTTCCTGGAACAAAATACTTTTGTCCCAAGTGTGGATGGATTCTTAAACCCTAATTTTTGGGGGATAAAATGAATTTACTTGAAGCTATTTGTTAGATAGTATTTGTAATAACAGGATTTTTTACTATCATAATACTAGGATCTTTACCAGTTATATTTTATGAGACATTTATTGAAGGAGATCCAGGAATAACAAAAGAGGAAGCTATAGGAATGATCATCATACTATTTATTTTCTTCATGTTACTACTTTATTTTTCTTTGGGGTGATAGGAAATGGAAATCATATTTCCAGGTAGGAGTACAAAAATGGGTGCTTTTACAAAAACCTATGTATTTCAGTTAAATAAAGGTGTTCCTATACCTATTGCTCCAAAATACACAAAATCATCAAAAACTGGAAACCATTGGAATGATATTTATGAGCTGGAGGAGGGACAGGAGTATTTGATAATAACTACAGACATAACAAACAGAGGAAATCATCACTGTTCCTGGAAAGTTGTTAAGATTGTTAATGGAAAGTTCAAAGATGTTGACATAGTCCCATTCTTCACACAAGATATCTTTGATGTTTTATGTCCTTGTCTTCTTTCATAATTTTTTGGGGTGATGGAGATGAAAGGAAAAGAAGTTTTTGAAATGATAAAAAATAGGAAACTTCTTGTTGAAAAGGAAGTAGAAGGTCATAGATTTAGACTCAGCTACAACTGAATTATTAAATGAGGTCGATAAATTTATACAAGAACATCTAAAGGAGTGGGACGAAATTAAAAGAACTTTTGAATCAAAGGGTTGGATTCTTGTTCAGGATCCATAATTATTTTTTGGGGTGAGAAAGATGAGAATTGGTGAAATTTTCGAAATGATGAAAAAGAGAGGATATTACATAGAAAAAGAGGTTGAAGAACATAAATTCATAATGAGATACTGTTATGGATGGTTTAAACCAGCACTATCTTGTGAGACTTGTGACAAAACTCTTGATATATTTGATAATGATATAGAACTAGAAAAAGCTCTCGAGATTGCTGAACAAAAGATCAGAGAACATTTGAGTGAGTGGGACAATATAAGAAGGATTCTCGAGTTAAAGGGATGGAAAATTGTTGGAGATCCTTAGTATTTTTTCTTTGGGGTGATAGGATGGCTGAGATAGTCGATCTTAAGATATTGATTGAAAAGTTTGGTAAAGTTGGTAGAGTTAAAAAATACGACTATGAAAGTAAGGAGGTCACGGCTTTCCTTCAGAAATTTTTCACTGAGGTCAAAAAAGACCTAACAAACTTTAAGGGACAAACACCAGCAGCGGTAATGAAATGGAATGAAATACAAGAGTTAGCTTTATTAGCAAGGACTGACATCAACACTTGGGAAGAATATGTAAATGATTACAAAGACAGTAAACAAGGAGTTGAAGTACATGCAGTAGGAACTGCTAAAGAATGTATAGTTAGGTTTTTGAGAAAGCTTGGAAATGAGAATAAACCGAATTTCATTTATGACAAAGATAACAAAACACTATACATCGTGCTTAAGGATATCAAACTATGATGGTCTGTCCCATTTGCGGAAGAGACTGTGAGAGTCTTAGATGTCCATATTGTGACATTGAAATCAGAGTACCAAATCCACTCGTAGACCTTCTTTAATTTTTGTTTTGAGGCTTATAAAATGATGAAATGACCTATTTTTTGGGGTGACTCTATGAGTACTCGCGAAATTATTGAGTTAACCATGATAGTAGTTCTAGGAGATCTAGGTTTAGTATCTTTACTATTATCACCATATCATACCACAAAAATTCTTTGTTGGATCATGTACTTCGTGATAGGTCTCTTATTTTCTCATTTAAGTAGAATCACAGAAAAATGGTTCAAATATCTACTTGTTCCGTTCTGGTTACCATTATTAAATTTAGCTCTTATACTTTATATACATGATCACATCAAAACTAAACTTTCTTCCTAATTTATTGGGGTAGAAACATTAAACTGTAGCTTTTTATATCGTAGTGTATCTTTTTATACCTCTGAGAGCTATGAGGTAAGCTGAAGCTGTGTGTTTATCCAAACTATACTTTCTCATAATTTCGTCATGCTCTTTGGAGTGAGTAGTTCCTTTTGGGTCTATGTACTCTATGTTAATAGTATATAGTGGTGCTTTCATTGCTACTTTCTCTACCACACCACTTCTGAAAATTTGAACTCTATAATTGTAGTTTCTGTTCTTTCTTTTTCCTTTCCTTATCCATAGTATCTTAAGGTATCCTAACACTTCTGGATTCTCAAGGAATAATGTATTTACTCCGTGATAATAGACATACTTAAGCATATTATGTATTGCCATCCCTATAATGCTCCATGCTCTCTGTCTAGGACAACCTTTCCAAGAGGCTTCCTCGAACCAGAAAGTCTTTACATCTCTCAACCTACCATACTTATCCACTATTGCTAAGTTAATCCTATCAACATTAACATCTACACCACCAAAATGTTTACCGTAATTCCTCTTAAACTTCTTAAAATGTTCTAGGTAGAACTTGTATGGTATTGATAGATGTATCTCACCATGAATCCATAACATATTCTTTCTCTCTCCAAATCCTCTAAGAACTATCCTTGCTACGTAAGGTTGTCCTTTTTCAAAGATTTTGTCTAGTACTTGCTTGTAGTTTTTGGATATTGTAGGTTTTAGTAAAACTCTTTTACTCTCTCCTTGGTAGCTTATCGTTGTAACTCTAAAGCTATAATCCCTTTGTAGTGTAACATTTCTACATGGATACTCTTTCTCGCTTTGTTGGAATAGTAACCAGTCCTTGAACTCTATATCACTAAATGGTACACCTAGTGCTTGTGCAGACTCATAGATAGAGTACACTAATGTTATAGCTCCATCAACATAACGTCTATTAGGTAATATTTCTTGAAGTCTTTTTCTATACATTCTCTTCAGAGCTATGAGTGAGGTTATATGTGGATTCTCCTTTAAGATAAGGTTATGCAAGTGTAGAACAACTTGTCTAAACAAACGAGCAGTAGATAATAACATTCTAGCCTCAACATCACAAGCATTAAATGGCAGTCTCAGAGTTAGGTATGTTTCACTCATGGGGTTTAAACCCCCATAAGACTTATAAACCCTTAAGTTTATAAGTCTATTGGTGCCTCTCGGGTGGGTGAAGGGAGTCTTACTCCCGTAGCTTGCCCGAGAGAGACCGTGATGAACTCATCCGTGGCTGATACAAAACGATATAATTCACTATATGAAGCTACGGATGGGGTGAACGGTGAAAATATGAAGGAAGATGAGATTGTTCTAAAAATAGAGGATTATGAGACGGATCTAGGTACAATATATATGCCATTCTTTGATTGGCTAGGAATTTATGGAATCATCAAGATTCATGAAATCCTAGTAACTAATCCAGATCTAGGGTATAGATATGAACTTGTAGTTAAAGGTAAAAACGGAAGAGGTGATGATGTTGAACTGAAGTATCCAATGTTTTGGGACTATGGAAATTACTTTGAACCAGATAAAGAACTTGTCGAGGCTCTAACCGATTATCAAGGAATCTATATCGATGAAGAGATTCCATGGAATGTTGTGGAAAAAGAACAATTTATAATATACAATGAAAAAAGAGAGGAATTCATGGTCATAGAGTTTGTCAAATTTAAGGACTCAAAAGATTGGACATTGACTCATCCTGGATATCCTTTCAACATTCTATATAATCCCAAAGAGCATATGACATTTAAATTTCCAAAAGACCTTTATGAAAAATGGATCGATGAAGAGATTTATTGGAAGAGACCTTACACACTAACTATAGATTATCACATCTACTCAGCTTTTCTCAATAGACGAATCAGAGCTAATGAACTTAGACTTATACTAGTTTTGAGAACAATCAAGGGACATGAATACATACTAACGGGTAGAACTGTATACAAGATAGAAAGTATATATGAAGAGGAAAATTACGATTTTGATGAACCACATCCTTACTGATTTTTTCTTTGGGATCTATTATGAAGGAAAAGTGGATTGATTGTGAAGAGTTCAAAAATAAATTCTTGGAAAATAGTAACTATCTTTGTGTAGAGTTATTTAACTTTGAACCAGAAAAGAAGATAAAGGGGGACATTGAGGATCTAATTTACACAAATCTTAGTAAATATACAGTTAGAATCATCGAAATGTTAAAGTATGTCTCAAACTTACAATTACTCACAGTTTCTGGTTTGATTCATGGATGGGTAATAAGACAGAAAACATCAACATCAAGAAGAAGAACTAAAATCACATTTGCTAGGAGAACTATGAGAGTTCAGTATCCTATAAGTTTATGGTTGGTGATTCCATTGGATCAAATAAGATCAACTGAGATATATCTAAATAATTACGTTCCCAAGGACAATATAGAGTTTGATATTAAAAATAAGATTTTGGAGGAGATTGATAGGTTTGTTAAATCTATTGTTTCATGATTTTTTCTTTTGGGGTGATACTATGTCTAAAGAATTGGGATTGAATGATTTATTAGAAAATTTGTACAGAATGAAAGATATATTGAATCTAATCACTATACCAGAGGAGATAGATGTAATAACCACAAAAATCATAAGAGCCTACGAGTGTTTAAGATTATCAGTTAATGAAAGATATGCTAATGAGTTTGTTAGAGATTTATTGACTGAATTAATATATGTCTCGGTTAGAGATATAATTGAATCAACCAGAATACCCAAAAAAGATATAATTAAATCTATAAAGAAAAAATTAGATCTTTTACTTTGAACAACTAATTCATATTTTTGGGGTGATAGAATGGATATTATGGAAGAGGTTGATAGAATAAAAGAAAGAATTAGAAGTGAAATAGAGGAGGAACTCAAAAACCATCCTTGCTGTGCTCCTTGTTTGGATTCTGTAGAGTTTGATGAACTATATGAGATAGATGAAGATACAGTATACTTTTCAGTCATAGCTGGTTTTAGTGGAGAAATATTTGGTCACGTAGGTTCAATAACCATGGAAATTAACGGAACTTACAACAAGAAAACAGACGAGATAACAGTAGATAGTATACATTTCTCATGACTTCTATTTTTGGGGTGATGGAATGAACGAGATAAGTGTTGATAAATTAGGGAGATTGACTGAAAAATTGTATATTAAGGGAGACAGAAAGTCGGAACTCTGGCTAGGACCTCCTGGAATCGGAAAATCTGACGTAGTTAGACAACTAGCTATGAGACTAGCAGAAATAAATGGTAAAAAGTTTGTTGAGTACAATGATGACATAGCTTTTGAAATCCTAAATGAACCAGACAAATACTTCGTTCTAGTGGACCTAAGACTTACTGAGGTTGAGCCATCGGACTTGATTGGAATTCCAAGAGATCTTGATGGAGCTGTTGCTTATAAACCATTACTTTGGGCTAGAGTACTTAACAAATGTGCTGGAATTTTATTTTTAGATGAACTAACAAATGTACAGAGACCTGATGTGTTGTCAATCAGTTACAAACTACTACTTGACAGAAAAGCAGGATTTGTTCCGTTTCACAAGGATGTATTAGTCATAGCAGCAGGAAATACACCAGAGCATTCAGCCATAGCAAATCAATTGCCAGCACCATCCATAAACAGAGTAAGGGTATTTTACGTTAAACCACCGAGACTTGAAGATTGGAAGGACTATATGGACAGGACATATGGAGATCAGTGGGACAAAAGAGTTTATGCTTTCTTGACAAAGTATACGAAGTTCTTCTTAATGCAACCACAGGACGTTGAGACTCTGAAACAATTTGCAACACCAAGAACTTGGACAATGTTAGCTACAATTTCAAAGGAGTTAAGTACTGATGAACTAGAGTATGTAGCTATTGCTACTGTGGGCGAGGAGGCTGGAGCACACTTTACAGCTTTCTGTAGAATCAAAGTTCCAGATCTCGAACAAATAATTATGAATCCTAGTCTGTTTGGTACATTGGATGAGGACGCTAAGTACTTTGTTTCAGTAGAACTATCAAACAAACTAACTGAACTTATAAGAAAGAAAGACTTCAAGACGTTCGACAAGAAATATTACAATCTAATGAATTATCTACTAAACAACGATAAGGAATTCTTAGTTTTATCAGTATTCATGATGAATTACAAGGATAGAGTTGAATTTGGAAAATGGTTACTGATGAATGTCAAAAGGTACCAGGAATTCATTAAACTCTTCAGAGAGACAGCTAAACTAAAGGGAATCTTGGAGAAAGAGTAATTTTTCTTTGTTTTTCATTTTTGGGGTGAGAAAATGGAAATAGATAAGATAATATTAGCCTTGATGAGTGAAAAGATAGACGATAAGAAAATAAACAAACTAAAGGAACTAGGATTCAATGTGATTTATCTGACAACTACACCCGACAGAATACTTAGTATAGACTTTGATAAAATGATCATAGTTGTAGGAAGGTGATAACTATGAATCCCTTACTTAAATTTTTTGAGGAAGAGAACATCAAGTTCTTTATTTACATAGATAAGGTTCATCTTTATGACAGAGATGATGTAAAGGTACTTTACATCAAGACATTAGACAATAACCAATTTTTAAGACTCTATGATTCAAACAAAATAGATGAGGACTTTGTTTCAGGAATCAGGACACTCTTCATGATTCAAAAGGAAGTACTAGAAACAAATGAAGACAAGTATGAGTCTGGATTTATAGGAAAAATAAGATTTGAAATACATACCAGAAGAGACAATGTACTTGGAGATTCAATTGTTTTTACTTTACCTGAAGCTGAATCATTGTTATATAGACATCTGATATTCCCGAGAGATCAAATCTATTATTTTTATGTTTTAGGTGAATATGAAAAAATCGTTCAAGAATACAATAACAGTATAATGAGGTGAAAGTATGGTTCCACACATAGTTATATTAACAGAAACAGAAGAACAGGCTCGTAAGATACAATCCATAGTCGAAGATATACTAGGTGAGGATGAAGCTTTGTTAGAGGGTTTACGTTTATGGTCACTATTTATCTTCTATAAACTAAAATTCCCAGATGATTATACTTATTATACTGTCGTATATAGGATACACAATCGTCTACCAACGACTCTATATGATATAGTGACTGACTTACTTAAAGAAGAATTCAACATCTCAGAATACTACACAGTCATGTACGTTTACAAAGACGATCGTGATAGAGAGTATTGTCTCACAGAAATAAAACCTGATAAAAATAGTAAGATTACACTTATAAGACATGACGAGAGATTATACGATGAGTTTAGATCATTTTGCTTGGGTTATCATGAAGGTATAAGACTAACCAATGATTACTATGTAAGGGTCATCGAGTCAATAATTGGAAAATTGGATGAATCAATAAACTATCTAAAATACAGATTCGGACTAGATAAAATAAGAAATAGACAAGGACACTTTACTTACTAATTTTTTGGGGGTGAGTTTATGAAATTGGTTGATATCGATGTTTATTGGAATTATGTGAAATTCTCTTTTGAACATGAAGGAAATGACATAGAAATAACTTTGTTCAAATCAATGTACGGACCAATACCTATGGAAATCTCTATCAATGGGAAATCGTTTTATACAAGATACGAATCAGAAAAATATCTAAAAGCTCTCATTATGAACGACAAAAATAAAATAGAATTCATGAGATTGATCTCTGAATTAGGACTTAACGGTGATAAACATACTCACTTCAATCCTAAAAGAGCTATCAGAGCTGGAAAAATTAGATCCACAATAAATAGAAGAGTGAATAAGGCTTATGAATTTATATTTGAAGGAAAACCCAAGATAATTGATAATTTTCTCATCATTCCATCGAGAAATGAATACTATCAATATAGAAAGTGTTCTCTCCTAATCAAAACTATTTCCACTCTTCAGGACAAATATTACACCTCAAAGATAGATGTTAGAACTCTAGGATACATACTTGATACGAAAAGGATTAGAAAGAAGGATCTAAATCTAAAAGAAATAACTTTGGAGGAGTTTGTTGTTTCACTCAAAAATATGATCTCTAAGGGTCTCGTGGATATTCAGGGATATGAAGAATATTTACCTGAAATCATGATGCTGTAATTTTTTTGGGGTGATAAGATGGGTGAATACAAATTTTTATGTCCAAGATGTCACAAACTCCTCGATGAATTTATAGATTATTACGTTGAAAAGAAGGATTACTATGCAGTGATAAATAAGGAAGGAGAGATAGAGTATGTAGATAGTAAGGAAATTGATAGGCGACATATATCATCATTTTGTCCTGAATGTGATTATGGGTTAGAATGTTATAGTAGTGATCTCATAGTTTGGGTTACAGATGACGGTGACATAGAACCAATAGGTTACTATTGGTTAGAACACGAAGAATTATTAGCAGAGATAAAGGCTAAAATGATGATGAGGTGATACAATGAAGACTGATGAGATAATCGATAAGATCAGAGATGAAATAATAGAAAAGATAAGTAAAAAAGTGAAAGAAAAGTTTCAAGACATAAACATAGAGGTTTCGTACAAAAAATACATCATACCCCTAGTTGAGAGAGGGTATGACATTCAGATAGATTTCGTATTTAAAAATAAACTTTCACATTACATAAATATACTGATTTACTATTATGTGAATTCCCCAGACGTGATCCACATCAAATCTGATGGTTTCAGAGCTAGAAGAACTATAAACAAGAATAATAAAATCAGATCTTTAGATAGTTTCATAGAAAAGATCGTAGAGGATATTATCAAGACAATCTCATATCGTAAAAAGATTATAGATCTTGAAAACAAAATCTATGAAGGATTCATCAAAAAATATAATATTGTTCCAACATCTGTAATGGTCTTCGATCCACAATGCTGTAGAGGATCCGTAGAAAAGAGATTCTTTAAACATGGAGTTGATTGTTACTTCTCAATAAAGTTAGATGATGATGACATAAAAATAGATAATCTGACCCTAACTCTATCAAACAATCCAATAACAAAAGACATGATTCAAGAAATAATTAGATTTGTCTCAGTACTTGAGATGTTTGCCTAATTTTTTGGGATCTCTATGATAGAGGAAAAGTATATAGTGGATTTTTGGAAAAAAGTGAAAAGTGAGATTGACAAAATAACAAATAATAAAGAATTGAAGGACTTACTCTTCAAAACCATAGATTTGATCAGAGACTTATACATTATACACCTATCTAAATATGAAGAAGATAGGAAACCTATTAGACTAGAAGACATCAAATCAATTGAATCTATAATACCGATCTTAAATTATACAGGACCTCCAGTATTTTGTCCCTCAATCTTCTGTGATGACTGTGTATTTGATATCGAAGGTACTTGTCTATTACTTATATTCGGTATGTGTCTAAAGACGTTATACCTTCTTTCTGGTGGAAATCATGAAAAAATAGAAAAGGAAGCTAGTCGAATAAGAAATAAATACCATATCACTATAAATGAAAATTATGAAATATACGATAGTCTGGACGAGGTCTTAAAAGAAATAGAGATGATGTATAAAACACTAAAGGAAAGATTTATCAAAATCATAATGACTTGACTTATTTTTGGGGTGATGGAATGGATATTGAGAAGATGTTTGACGAGATAAAATATGTAATGATAAGATTGACACCAGCATGTTATTTCTTACTTAAACAGCTAAGAGTAGAATACATAGATGAACCAGGAAAAAGAGTTATCTTCACGGAAAATGGACCAACAGAAATTGAAACGATGGCTTGTACAGATGGAACAACACTAAAACTATTTAGACAATGGTATGAATTGGAAAATATCACAGACAAGATAGCCATTATTTTACATGAACTCTATCATGTCATACTAAGACACCCGATAAGAGCAGCAGAATTTATAAGACAGTTCGGAATAGGTGATCCAAAAAACGACATGAACATACATTATATACTGAACATCTGTATGGATTCAAAAGTTAACTACTACTTATCAAAAAGAATCAATAGTTCAGTACTACATATAGCACCATACTTCACAGAGGAGGAACTAGAAAAATGTTCAATTGAGGAACTTTTTTGGAAGTTTATACAGAAATCGTCTGGTATAGGATGTAACAAAAAAGGTTTTTGTGGTCTAACAATAACGTTATCAAATATACCTAGTAATATCAAACTAACAGCAGGACAAGATGTCAGAGATTATACATCAGGATTTGGTAAAGGTGATGGAACAGATGATTCTAACAAGACTAAAGGAAAAGTACTAAATGAAGGAAGTAGTAGATTTAAGAATTGTAAAACTGAAGAAGAATTACGTGAAGAGATAGAAAAGGTTATAAGAGATGCTCTATTATCAGCTAAGATGGCAGGAGCCACATTGTCAGGTATTGAAGAAAGAATATTACAAGAGTTGTTACAACCTAAAGTCAACTGGAGAGTACTGCTTAGACAGGCACTAACTGATGGTGTTATGAAAAATGTCATTGAAACTTGGGTCAGACCTAACAGAAAGGTTATATCAATGCCTGGAAAGAGAGTCATCAGTGTTCCCGATGTCTGGTGTTTTGTTGACGTAAGCGGTTCAATAGGACAAAAGGAATATGAACAATTTATAAGTGAGGTAGCAGAAATTACTAAACACGGAGGAATCGTATATGTTGTTCCTTGGGACACCGATGCAACTGTTGAAAAAGAATATAAGATAAGAAGAAAATCACAGATAGTAAACATAAAATTCAGAGGTGGTGGAGGAACAACGTTTGCTCCAGTAATCAGAAAATATAAGAATAAGATAAAGTCCAAGGATATGGTTGTGATATTAACTGATGGATATTGGTTTGATACAGAAGAAGCTGTTGAAGAACTTAAACCATTAGCTGATAAGACTATAATTTGCACAACTGGTCAAGAAATACCATTAGCAAGAGCTAAGAACATAAAAATCGACATCTCTTCCTAATTTTTATCTGGGGTGAATGAAATAATAAGGTGAGAAAGATGACGAAAAGAGGGTTTAAGTTGATAGGATATCTAGAATTTTTCAGAAAAGACCTTAAAGAGATTGGTGCACCAAAAAGTACTTGGATAATGAGACATAATCTCTGGTTGAAGTATTTTGAAGAATATGATATTTTATCATTGAAGATTATGAAGATCTCCCCTAATAGATACAGAATCTTCTATCTTTTATTCAATTCAATAACACCCGAACAATTTGAAGAATTACATATAGTGGAGAATGAAATATACTTTATGGGTAGAATCATCTACACAAATCTGTATATCGAGGGATATTCGTCCACAGTGATAGAACTATTGGAGAAGATCAGAGAATGGAACATATTCAAGTCTACAAGATATCATAACAAAAACTACTACGAGATAATTTCTAAGATCATGATGAGATAACCTATTTTTATTTGGGGTGGTATTGATGTCTAATCTCAGTTTTAGAAAGCTGTATGAAGGAAAAACAACCAGAGATGAAAGAGTTTACGAGATATTTGGTCGTATTATAAGAGTTATAGTTGAAAGACATACGAGTGATGAATCAACTCATGAAAACATAATAATATACAGTGATCACGATGATAAAATTATAAACGACAAAAAAGAACTATCAGCTCTCTATCTCTTAGCTTTCATCGATGATGATTGCAGAAAAATACTGGACGAGATCAAAACAAAAATAAGTGAAAGTTTGATGAAATGAATTTTTCTTTTTGGGGGATCAAAAATGAAATCAGTACCAAAAGAGAAATATATCATTTTTCAAGGTCTTTGGTCGGACTTGAGAAAATACATATTCATCATCTATACCACGAAAGATATGGAAACAGTCAGATTTTGTATTTGTTTACACTTGACCGATTCTCTATCAATCTATAGGAGACTAGAAGAAATCTATAATGAATTTAAAGAGTCCAAAATCTATAAGAAACACGAGAAAAACATCCACATATATCCGTATTTAAGATACTTTGGACATGAAGAATTTGATGAACTAATAGGAATTGAAATGTACGGAAAGATAGAGGATATGTACGAGTTTATTGAAGAATTGATAGAAGAAAAAGTATTGAAGATAAACAATAAAACCAGAGACGATATCGAAAAATTTCTAGCTGGTCTGTTAGTTTACTGATATTTTTTGGGGGTGATAGAATTAGTGTATATCTAATACCAATACTTGTAGGTATAATATTAGGTTTGATTGAAACTTGGACATTGACACATGACCCCATTACAACATTGATTGGAGGAGGACTGGGATTCATAGTAACAATCACATCAATAGTAGGAATTGTTCCTATTGTAGGTCCATACCTCTATCAAATAATAGTAAAGGGTATATATCAAATACTAGATCTACAACTAACTTTGGTATATTGGTTTGGTTTTATACTGTCATGTCTCTTTACATTGGGAAGTATAATAACTCTAATACTTTTGATTCTCGATAGACTTGATAAAATCTAATATACTTTTTCTTATTTTTTGGGGTGATAACGATGAATCCTATACTAGATATTATGACTAATGAGTTGATGAAAAGTTATGAAGACTTCTTTAGTGGTGTTGACATAGATCTTGATAAACAAATAATTTTCTGGAAACCCAGAGAATTGAAATTCAATATATTTGAGATACTGGGAACAGTAATGAATATGTTAGGAATCACGTATGCCTGTCCTCCCTACAAACTAGAAGAAGATACCTTTGCCTCAGTCTTTATCTTTGATGGTCTAGAAAACTATGATGATGAGATTCTAGACATCATAGCAGACGAGAGGTATCATGACATAATAATGGAGATTCATGAGTGGATCTCAAACAAGATAAAGAACCAGAGATATAGAAAAAGGATTGATTTTGATGATCTCCACATATATTTAAAAGGAAAACACTACGTGACTGTCTATAAAGAATTCATTGTGTTAAGTTATGTCAACAACAAACTAATACTATATAAACCAGAAAAACTCCAAGGAGTACTAACCGTAATCAGTAAAGAATTTATGTCCTAATTTTTTGAGATTATGATTTTATCTCTATGAGTATTGTATTTGGGGTGAAATAGATATGAAGATAAAGAAGTATGAATACAAAAGCAAAAGTGAAAGTAAAAATTTTATTGTATACATTGAAGGTGAACGGACTTATAGACCTCATGGCTACGAGATCTCAGTTACAACCACAATAGATGAGGATGGAAAGAAAAAGTTAGAGAGTGTTAACGTTTGTGGAACTCTATTACCACCTGAATATGTGTATGCTCTATTAGCTATTCTTTTCGCAGAATACGAGGATGTGATTGACGAGATAAGGAATGAGATATCAAAAATCATCATGAGATGATATCTAATTTTTTGGGGTGATACTATGACAATATATATTAGAATTGACAAAAATAATCCCATAGCTAAACTACTTTATGAATTATTGACTTCTCGTGAAACACCAGAATGGTCTGATGATTTTCTTGATGGAGAATTATTATATATATTTGAAATAAGATTTGATGATAGAGCACCAGATCTTTTTAGGATTTGTAAATGTAATGGGAGACATATTCTACTTTACACAGATTTTGAATACTCCTGGGACATAACTTCATATACAGAAATATCCAAGACGGACTTAGAAAAAATTGATATATATGTGATGTTTTTATGATTTTTATTGAATCCTTGGGGTGATATAATGGTTGATGGTTCTAAAAAAGATATACCCAAGTTCGAACTCATAAAACAAATATTACAGGAAAACAATGGTATCATGGAACTTTACACATTATGTAGAGAAGCTCATAAAAGATTGCCTAAAAGAAAGAACTGGGAAGGAGAAATAATATACCGTAACAACAGAGGTGAACTCATTTTAGTGGAACATAATGATCACATCTTTGTAGCACTTCCAGGATATGAAGAAAATGTAGATCAAGCTACTATTGATGAAACTGAAATAGAACCACCTAAAGAAATACCAAAAGAAAAATATGTCAAATCTGTACCTGTCCTGAAAAAAGAAATAAAGATA
>Ga0190310_1000327_pt1 | contig 16514 bp, 10 predicted proteins | sample 48700778_MG_FD_165059 | JGI IMG/M metagenome (GOLD analysis project Ga0190310, IMG submission 165059) | Hydrothermal vent sediment bacterial communities from Southern Trench, Guaymas Basin, Mexico - 4870-07-7-8_MG | ecosystem: Environmental > Aquatic > Marine > Hydrothermal vents > Sediment ... | reverse complement strand
AAATAAGGTTGCAAAATGGTATCTTCGTCTAATGCACCATGATAATCTAAATAAGTGCTTTCCAGTCTTCCATATAAACTATTTTTATAATATTGAATCCAGAATTTTGATGTTCTATATTCTTGTGCTTTATTTTCTATATCTCTATTAAATCTTTCTAAAAATGAGTAGCGAGTAGTTGTATATCCTCCTTCTCCAACATCAAATTCTTCTAAAAATCCCCTTTCTGAAACTATATCAAGGTCTAAATGCATATCTAAATTTGGTTTCACTCCATAGTCTATTTTACCTACAACCCACCATTTATTTTTTTCTGGTTCTTCCTTTATACCATAACCTTTCTTTTTAATATCTTTAAGACATCTAACTTTTATTAAACCTTGAAAATCTTCTTTAAACTTAAACTGATTTTCTATATCCAATAATAATCCCCTCTTGGAAAAATAAATAGGTGCTATAGTAAAATCTATTTGATCAGTAATTGCCCAAAAAAAAGGAATTTGAACTCCTATTCCTAATCTACTACCTTGAGCAAGTTTGGGAGTTAAAAATCCTGTTTTTCGTGGAACTGTTATAGGTAAACTAACTTTAGGAACATAAGCAGTTTTTGGAATATAACCTATAAGAACATTTTTGATTCTAAATTTTGTTGCTTCTCCACTACTAATTCCTTCTGGAGTTAAAACAAAATTATCTACTTCTAAACTCCAAGGTGGAAATTCTTTTTCGTTTTCACAATCCATTTCACATGTAGTAATAATTGCTTTTTTAGCAAAATATTCATTTAAAGCATTTTTATGAAAATTAAAAGCTTTTATTCTTATTTGTTCTTTTTTTAAATATATAAATACCTTATCTGCCCAAATTTCTTCATTTCTAAGATCTAAAAAACCTTTATCACCTTCTGTAATAGAATTTTTTTGAAAATCGAAAATCTTAAAATTTTTCAAAGTAAAATATTCTGTTTCAATTTCATATCTAACTTCTTGAGCCCAAATTAAAAACTTTTTATCACAAATAACTACATCCCCTTTAGCAATAACAATTTCTGGTTTATGAAAAATTTCTATTTTACGAGCTGTAATTTCAAAATGTTTTTTATAGGCAGAGATACCAGAAGATGTATCAAAAATAAGCAGAATTAAAAAAATTATAATAAAATTCCATAAAATCCTAAGCATTTAATCATTTACTTAAAATTTTATTCTTCTTCATTCTCCAAAATTTCCTCTACTTCTTCCTCTCCGGCTTCTAATTCTTTTTCTTGTTCTTCATCTTTCATAAGAAGCATAGTTAAAAATTCACCTACATGAGTTTTTTCTTCTCTTGCTATGTCAAGAAAAACAGTTTTTAAATTTTCATCTTTAGTTATAGCTGCCAATTGCTCATAAAGATTAATAGCATCAAGTTCTGCAATAATAGCTACTCTAAGCATTTGTTTATCTAAATCTTCTTCTTCAATTTTTGAAATATCAAATGGAATTTTAGAAAGCATTTTTTCCTCCTTTTTTTTAAAATTAATTTTAGCTTATATAAGTTTAATTTCCAAGTAAAAATTTTGTTATTTTTTTAATAAATTTTTTTATAGATTAGATACTCTTAGATGGATCTGTTTAAATGTATCAAGTAGTAAAGATAAATGCTCATAAGATGGATTTATTTTATATCCATTTACTTCAAAGCATACTAAATAATCTGGATATTTTAAGTAAAGTTGAATGGGCAATCCTCCTTCAGAAATGTCTTCTTTAATCAAAAAGTTTTTGAAATGTTCTATAATTTTTTCATTGATAGCTTCTGGAGATAAAACAATATCTACTTTTCCATTTTTGAAAAATTTTAAATCCTTTAATTCTGCTATATCTTCTACTAAAAGATTTATATTTTCTTCTTCTTTATCTACTTCAATTTTAAACCAAAGCATTGCTCCTTCTCCTAAAATCTGCATATATTGTTTATATAAATCAGGAAATATCAAAGCTCTTAAAGCTGCTTTCTCATCTTCTATTTTTATTATAGCCATTTTTTCACCGGTTTTAGTGCTTTTTAATTTTATTTCTGAAATTACTCCAGCTATGATTGCCTTTGTTCCTTCCTTAGCATTTTTAATTTTTTCCAAATTATAAGAAGAAAAAATATTAATCCACCTTCTAAATCTTTTTATTGGATGATCAGTAAGATAAAACCCCAGAGCTTCTTTTTCAAAATTTAATTTTTCATCTAAACTCCACTCAGGAACATCTTCTAATTTAAAAGTTGTATCTAAACTAAGTAAAGTTGTTTGTTTAAATAAAGTAGAAAATTTTGTTTGGGTTGAAATAGAAAGAACTGAAGGAAGATTATGTATAAGTTTAGCTCTATTTGATTCTAAACTATCAAATGCTCCTGCTTTAATTAAAGCCTCTATAGTTTTTTTATTTACTTTTTTAGTATCTATTTTATTGCAGAAGTCTATAAAAGATTTATATGGTCTTTTCCTTAAAATTTCATTAACTGCTTCTTCTCCTACATTTTTTATTGCATAAAGTCCTATTCTAATAGAATTATTCTCCACAGAAAATCCAGCTTCACTTTTATTTATATCTGGTGGCAAAATATTTATTCCCATTTCATTAGCAGTAGATAAATATTTACTTACTTCTTCACTTTTATTAGCCTCGTAAGTAAGGATAGAAGCCATAAAGTAAATAGGATAATGCGCTTTTAAATATGCAGTTTGATATGCAACCAAAGCATAAGCTGCAGAATGACTTTTATTAAAACCATAGTCAGCAAATTTTTCAATTAAATCAAAAACTTTTTCAGCTATTTCCCGAGGTATATCTCTTTGTATTGAACGAGAAACAAATTCTTCTCTTAAGCTTTCCATTAACTCTTTTTGTTTTTTACCTATTGCTCTTCTTAATAAATCTGCTTCTCCCAAAGTATATCCTGCAAAAGCTCTGGCAATCTCCATTACTTGTTCCTGATAAACTATTACCCCATAAGTCTCTTTTAAAATAGGTTCTAAAAGTGGATGTAAATATTCTGGTTTTCTTTTTCCATGTTTTGTTTCAATATATTGATCAACAAGTCCCCCCTCTAAAGGCCCTGGTCTATATAAAGCCAATACTGCTATTAAATCATTAAAATCTGATGGTTTAAGTCTTTTTAATAATTCTTTCATTCCCTCAGATTCCAATTGAAATACCCCTTCAGTTTCTCCTTTTCTTAAAAGTTCAAAAGTTTTTTCATCATTTAAAGGAATATCATTAATATCTAAATCTATTCCCTCATATCTTTTTATCAGTTTTAAAGTATGATCTATAATAGTAAGAGTTTTTAAACCTAAAAAATCAAATTTAATTAAACCTACAGTCTCACAAGACTTCATATCAAATTGAACTAAAATTTCTCCTTCGTCTCCTTTCATTAAAGGTGCTACTTCTATAATGGGTTTCCCTGAAATAACAACACCTGCTGCATGCTGACTTACATGTCTTGGTAATTTTTCCAGTTTTTTAGCTAATTCAAATAGCTGACTTAGTTTTTCATTCTTTTGCATTAGTTTTTTAAACTCAGCTCTTTTAAGTTCTTTTTCCAAACTGACATCAATTCCAGGACTTATCATTTTAGCTATAGGATCTATCTCTTTTGGTTTAAACCCAAGCACTCTTCCTACATCTCTTACTACTTGTCTTGCTTTAAGCTGACCAAAGGTTGCAATTTTAGCTATATATTTTTTTCCATAAGTTTTAGCTACATATTCTATTACTTCATCTCTTCTTTCCATACAAAAATCTACATCTATATCTGGAAGACTTGGTCTTTCTTTATTTAAAAACCTCTCAAACAAAAGTCCCCATCTTAAAGGATCCAAGTTAGTAATTCCAAGAGCATAAGCTGTAAGTGATCCTGCAGAAGATCCTCTGCCAGGACCAACAGGAATTCCTTGTGAGCGTGCCCACTCAATAAAATCTGCTACTATTAAAAAATAACTGGCATACCCTTTCTCAATAATAACTTCCATTTCATATTTTAATCTTTCCCAATATTCTTTTTCATCTGCTGAAAGATTTCCTTTTTTCTTAAGCTCTTTTATTCTCTTTTCTAAACCTGCCTTTGCTTTTTTCACAAAATAACTTTCAACACTTTCTCCTTGTGGAATTTTTGCTTTTGGAAATAGAACTTCTCCTGTTTGAATTTCTAAATTTACTTTTTCGAAAATTTCCATAGAATTAGTAACAATTTCAGAAGGAAGATCTTTAAATCTCTCTTTCATCTCTTCTATACTTGCTAAATAAAGCTTATTTGTATTAAATCTAAATCTATCAGGATCAGAAAGTTTATGCCCTGTTTGAATACATAAAAGAACTTCATGAGCTAAAGCATCTTCTTTATCTAAATAATGACAATCTGCTGTAGCAACACATTTAATTCCAAGCTTTTCACTTATTTCTAAAAGAGCTATATTAACCTTTTCTTGTTCTGGTAAATCATTTTTCTGGAGTTCTAAATAAAAATCCTCTCCAAATACTTCTTTATACCATTTTGCAACTTCTATAGCCTTATCAATTTGACCCTTTAAAATAAGTTTAGGTATCTCTCCCTCTAAACAAGCACTCATTGCGATAAGCCCTTGATGATAATTTTTAAGAACTTCTTTATCTATACGTGGTTTATAGTAAAATCCTTCTAAATAAGCAATACTTGCTAATTTCAAAAGATTTTGATATCCTTCTTTATCTTTTGCAAGCAAAACCAAATGTGTTCCTACTTCCCCTTTTTTTGCAGCTTTTTTTTCAAAACGTGAATTCTCAGCTACATAAAATTCACATCCTAAAATAGGCTTTAACCCTGCAGATTTTAATTTAGTATAAAAATGAATAATTCCATATAAAGTCCCATGGTCAGTGATAGCACATCCTGGCATTTTATATTCTATTAGTCTTCCTACTAAATCATCTATCCTTATAGCTCCATCAAGGAGACTCCATTCTGTATGAAGATGAAGGTGAACAAAATCAGACATAAAACACCTCCCTTTAAATTTCTTAATCAAGAATAACCAGATTATCTCGATGAATGACTTCTTTGTTTATTCTTTCAGCAGAAATTTTTAATTTTAGAAGTTCTTGAGTAGAAAAGTTTATTAAACCTTTGGCTAAAGGCTTTCCTTTAAGATTTATACATTCAACACAGGCACCCTTAGAAAAGTTTCCCTCTACATTTACAATTCCACCAATTAAAAGACTTTTACCATTTTCTAAAATAGCTTTTTCTGCACCTTGATCAATAATTAATTTACCTTCTGGTTTAATATAATATTTTATCCAAAGCTTTCTCATATTAAGTTTTCTTTCTTTAGCCCAAAAGATAGTTCCTACATCTTCTCCACTCCAAAATTTTTCTAAAATTAAAGGTGCTCTTCCTGGAAGAATCACCATAGGTATTCCCATAGAAGTTACCATTTGAGCAGAAAGTAATTTAGAATACATTCCTCCTCTACCTAATCTACCTGGTTTAACTCCTGCCATATTCATTATTTCAGGAGTTATTTCCTTAACTTCTTTAATTCTTTCTGCTTGTGGATTTATTCTTGGATCTTCTCTATAAAGAGAATCTACATCAGATAAGATAATTAAAATATCAGCTTCCACTGTTCCTGCTACTAAAGCTGATAAAATATCATTATCACTAAATCTTATTCCTTCTGTAGTTACTGTATCATTTTCATTTACAATAGGAACTATTTTCCATTTTAAAAGTGTTTCCAATGTTTTTTTAGCATTAAGGTATCTTTCTCTTTGAGAAAGATCTTCACTTGTTAATAAAACCTGAGCTACTTGAATTTCATATTGTTGAAACATATCTTCATAAGCCTGAATTAAAGCTGCTTGCCCAATTGCAGCTAAAGCTTGCTTTTCTGTTAAAGAAATAGGTTTTTTAAAATATTTTAATTTTGCCCTTCCACAAGCAATAGCTCCTGAAGAAACTAAAACTATTTTATAACCTGCTTTATGAAGTTTATTAATTTCATAAGTAAGATTTTGAAGAACTTGATAATCCAATCCTTTATCTTCTTTAGTAATTACAGCACTCCCAACTTTTAAAATAATTTTTTTTACACCACTTAATAAATTTTGAATTTTTTCTTTCCTATCCATATTAGATTAATTCTATTAGATTAATTCTAAACTTTTTAAAAATTTTTAAAAGCTCTTCTAAACTATTGATATTCTTTAGTTTCTTTTATCTTTTTAAGCTCATTCCACATAGCATAAATCAAATCAATTACACCTTGCCCTGTTACTGCTGAAATCGGGTATATTTTTTCATAATCTTTTTTCTCAAAAAGTTTTACTATGTTTTTAATCTTTTCTGGATCAGGTATAAGATCTATTTTATTTAAGGCAATAAAATATTCTTTTTCTAAAAGTTGAGGGTTAAAAAGTTTTAATTCATTTTTTAGAATTTGATAGTCCTTTATTACTTCTTTTTCTTTAGAAATATCAAGCATATAAAGAATTATTCTTGTTCTTTCTATATGTTTTAAAAATTCATGCCCTAAACCGATACCTTTATGAGCTCCTTCTATTAATCCTGGAATATCTGCTACAATAAATGTATTCCCATCAAAAAGTTTTACCACTCCTAAATTGGGTTCTAAAGTTGTAAAAGGATAATCTGCTATTTTAGGTTTAGCAGCTGATATTCTACTAAGCAAAGTTGATTTTCCTACATTAGGAAACCCTACTAATCCTACATCTGCAATAAGTTTTAGTTCTAAAATAAGCCATCTTTCTTCACCGGGAGTTCCTGGTTCTGCAATTCTGGGTGCCTGTCTGATTGATGTTGCAAAATGTGCATTTCCTCTTCCTCCTTTTCCTCCACGAGCAACTACTAAAGTTTGTCCAGGTCTTATTAAATCTCCTAATATTTCTCCTGTTTCTGCGTCTTTAACAATTGTTCCTACAGGAACCTTTAGAATCAAATCTTCTCCATCTCTTCCTTTCTTTTTTTTACCCATTCCAGGCTTACCATTTTCTGCACGAAAATGAACTCGATGATAAAAATCATAAAGAGTATGAATTTGAGGATCAGCAACTAAAATAACATCTCCTCCGTCTCCTCCATCTCCTCCATCTGGACCACCTTTGGGAACATATTTTTCTCTTCTAAAACTGATACATCCAGCACCTCCGTCTCCAGCTTTTACATAAATCTTTGCCTGATCTACAAATCTTGCCATTTTTGATTTTATTTTCTTTCATCTTTGTATTTAAAATACTTCTCAAATAATTTAATAAATTTTCCTGTATTAAAGTTGTCATTTTTTAAATTTAAATTAGAAAAAGGTATTTCAGCTCTTGCCTTTTCTCTATGTCCACCTGCTAAACCTATATCTTTAAAAAGCCTCGTTGCTAATTTCCCTGCATCCTTTCTATACCCGTCACATCTTATTATAATTATTAAATTTTTCTTATATTCTCCTCCAACAAATACCCAAGATGTATCATAAATTTTATTCAAAAAATCAGCTATTAAAACAAGAATGTCTGTATTAAAAACTTTGCCTATATAAGCAAAAATTCTATTTTTTTGAAATTTAAGTTGATCTAAAGCTATTTTAAAATACTTAAGTTCTGAACGTCTAAGATGTGAGCTTTCTATTTTATTTAATAGGTGTTTATTCATGCGTTTATATAATTTCTGAAAAGCCATTACATCTTGTGGATTAGCACTTTTTTCAAAATTATCAGTATCAACTTTTATTCCGTAAATTAAAGCTGTTGCTAAATAAACTGAGGGTTTTATTTTTAATGTCTTTAAATATTCAAATAAAATTGTTGATGTAGCCCCATACTCTGGTCGAATATCAATATATTCAGCTTCCCAATTATCTGTAAGTGGATGATGATCAATAACTGCAGTAAATTTTATATTTTTAAACTCTTCTCTATGTGGAGGCTGAGAATCTACTAATATGAATTTGTTATATAAGTCTAAAAGTTGAGATGAAAATTTTATTAAAGGTATTTTTAAAATATCTATCATTACTTGATTGTTTAACCTTGTAATCTCATTCACATTAGAAATCATTATTTTTTCTACTTTATGTTGCAAGATTCGCTTTAAAGCTAAAGCACAAGCTAAGGCATCCGGATCTGCCCAAATAAGAATTAATACTTTATCCTCTTTTTTAAAAAGTTTTAAAAAGTAATTAACTCTTTCTTTATTAGACCTAAATCTTAATTTTTTATTATTTGATTTATTCATTAAAATTTAATTATAAAGCCTAATATTTTCTATTTCTTGTAAATAATTTTTTAAATTATAATACAGGTAAAAATCAAGGTCAATTTCTTCTTTTCCTTCTAACCATTTAAGAATTTGTGAATTACCAATAAGAATTTCTATAGGTTTTTTTTCTCTTTCAAATTCATATGGCTTTTCTAAAAATTTAAACTCTTCATAATTTTCTTTAATAACTTTAAGTATTAGGAGAGTTGTTTTTACTGGTTTGAATTTACGGTAATCAAAAACATGTATCTGAAATCCATAACATCTCTTTTCTTTCCACTTGTCAAAAACTGGCTCAAAAGCAATGGGTCTTAAAATAAATCCATCTTTTTCTGGTTTAAAAATTTTTTGAAAGAGAAAAACAAGTTTTTTAATATTTAAATAAGGTGCTCCAAAAATTAAAAAAGGATTAGTAGTTCCTCTTCCTTCAGAAAGATTTGTTCCTTCCAGTAAGACCTGTCCTGGATAAACAAGAGCAGTTTCCCATGTAGGCATATTAGGAGATGGAAAAATCCAAGGACGTTCAGTTTCAGGAAATAAAAATTCTCTTTTATATCCTTTCATTTTTATAATTTCCAAATTAAGGTGTTGAAAATCACGATTTTTAAACAGATTTGCCAACTCTCCTATAGTTAAACCATGCCTCATAGGCAGTATATCCATACCCACAAAAGAACGATAAGAAGACTCTAAAAGTGGTCCTTCAATTTGAGAACCAATTGGATTGGGTCTATCTAAAATAACTACCTTTTTTTCTTTTTTTTCACAAACCTTCATTAAAAGATATAAACTCCATATATAAGTATAAACTCTACATCCCACTTCTTGTAAATCCACAAAAACTACATCTATTTCGTCCAAATGCTCATCTTCTGGTTTAAGCCTTGGGCCATAAAGACTCACCACAGGAGTTTGAGTAAAAGGTTCTATTTCATCTTCTGAACTTACCATATTTGCTTGTTTTTCAGAAAATAAACCATGCTGAGGAGAAAAAATAAATTTAAAATTTTTTTTAAAATACTCTTTAAATAAAATAAATACTGGTTTAAAAGTATAATCTATAGATGCTTGATTACAAAGGAGAGCAATTTTTTTACCTTGATACTTTTTAAATGCTCCTTCTTTAAAAAATCTTTCTACACCATAAAGAACCTTAGGACTTTTTATCATGATAATAATTTTGAGAAAGTTTAAGACTTTGTATATAAATTTCTATTCCTTTAGCAATCCCCTCAGCAACCATCTCTAAATAATGAGAATCTTTTAGTCTATTTTCTTCCTTTGGATTACTTATAAACCCTATTTCAACTAATACTGCAGGCATTCTTGTGCCTACAAGAACCAAAAAGGGTGCATATTTTACTCCTCTATTTATAGTATCTGGATAATATCTTTTTAAGGTTTTTATTAATTGTTCTTGAATTTTTTCTGCCAGTAATCTTGATTCCGAAAGTTTAGTGTTTGCCAAGATTGCTTTTATTAAATCCTGTAAATCACTAAGGGCTTTATCTGAAGCAGCATTTTCTAAAGCTGCAACCCTCATTGCCTCAGGATCTGTTGTAAAATTAAGATAATAAGTTTCTACTCCACGAGCTTTTGAGTCAGGAGAAGCATTGGTATGAATAGAAATAAATAAATCTGCTTTTTTACTATTAGCAATAGCTGGTCTCTGAATAAGAGGAATAAACCTGTCTTTCTTTCGGGTTAAAAGAACTTCAACATTTAATTTTTCTTTTAATTTTTGAGCTAAAAGCTTTGCCACTTTAAGCACTATATCTTTTTCTTTAAGTCCTTTAGGTCCTATAGCTCCTGGATCATCTCCTCCATGTCCTGGATCTATAACTATTCTTTTTATACTAAGTCCAAATTGACGAGCTAAATTAATATACTCTTCTTTATTTTTGGTTAAACTTTTGGATATCTTTTCTGTAATTCTTTCCTTTCCTATAAGATCTAAAACTAATTGATAAGGATCTCTTAATTTAAAAATTTTATAAGATGTTAAACTATTTAAGTCTAAAACCACTCTAACTGTATTTTTATCAAATTGAGCTACTCTAACTTTGGTTAAAAGCGCGTCTTTTATTTTTATTTCTTTGGATACTTTGTTATCAAGAATCGCAGGATAAATATCTACATAAATCCTGGGGGGCTTATTTTTAGTTCCCTTTAATATATTAGCTTGGTATTCAAAATTATCAGAAACATTAATAATTACCCTACTATAATCTTCACCAGTAACAGGTTGGACTTCTAATACTTTTTTTAACCTTCCTTTTTCACTTTTTTCTTTTATATTCTTTTTAGCTTCTAATTTCTTTTTTACCTCTTTTTTTTCTTCTAATTTAGCTAAATATATACTTTTAGGATATTTTACTTTAAATTCTGCTTTTAATTTTTCTACTTTTTCTTTATCTTTTATTTCTTCTTTATAAATCTGAATTAATTTATAATAAGCTTTTTCTACCTCTGGAGCTTTAGAGTAGTTATCTATTAAAAAATAATATCTTTCTATAGCCTCAATAAGATCTTTCGGATTTAAAGAAGTTTTATAAAGATGATAATAAATATTTGCTGTTTTTAATATAGCTTTAGGAGCTGTCCTGCTCCCAGGATATAATAAATATAGCCTTCTATATTTACTTATAAGTTTTAACCATTCTTTTCTTGTAGTTTGAGGATTAGAAAATAATTTTTTATATTCCCTTTCAAGTTTAGAAAAAATCTTTTCTGTATCTGAAAATTCTCTTATTTTTTCTTTTTTAATTATCTCTTCCTTTATTCCAACTATTAATCTCTGACCTACATATATCCTGTCACTCCTTAAATTATTCCATCTCTTTAATTGCCTAACTGTTGTCCCATATCTCCTCGCTATCCTCTCTAATGTGTCACCTCTTCTTACCCTATAGTAAAGATACGTAATTCTGCGAGTTACCCCTGCAATCTTTTCAATTCTTCCTTTTCCTGACTCTATTTCTTTACCTTTTTGCTTTTTTCTTATTCCAACTATTAATCTCTGACCTACATATATCCTGTCACTCCTTAAATTATTCCATCTCTTTAATTGCCTAACTGTTGTCCCATATCTCCTCGCTATCCTCTCTAATGTGTCACCTCTTCTTACCCTATAGTAAATTACCTCAGAAGTTATAGAAGGTGTTTCTTTTTTAATTCTAACTATTAATCTTTGCCCAATGTATATTTTGTCACTTCTTAAATTGTTCCATTTCTTTAATTGTTTTATTGTGATTCCATATCTTCTTGCTATTTTTTCTAATGTATCTCCCTTCTTAACTATGTAATAGATTGTTTTACGTGTTGGAATTTTTGCTTTTTTCTTTATTCCAACTATTAATCTCTGACCTACATATATCCTGTCACTCCTTAAATTATTCCATCTCTTTAATTGCCTAACTGTTGTCCCATATCTCCTCGCTATCCTCTCTAATGTGTCACCCCTTTTAATTTTATAGTAAATATACTCTTTTAAGTTTATTGAGGTTTTTGAAGGAGTAGCTGAGAGTCTTGATATATTAAAACTCAAAAAATAAAAACTAAATATTACAATAATTAATAAATAAAAACATAAAAATTTTTTCATTACTTTTCCTTTTTTTCTTTAGATACTATCTCTTTTTTTACCTCCCAAAGAAAATTTAGAGCTGATATAGGAGTCATTTCTTCTATATTCAAGTTTTTAATTCGCTCAAGAATAGGATGTGATGTTTTAAATATAGACAACTGGGTAATCCTTTTTTTAGGAGCTATTGTTAATTCTTTTTTTTCCTTCAAATTTTTGCTTTCTAATTTATAAAGTATTTCTTTAGCTCTGTCAACCACTTCTTGAGGAATTCCTGCCAATTTTGCAACTTCTATTCCATAGGATTGATTGGTAGCTCCAGGCAGAACTTTATATAAAAATATTATTTCCTCTCCCCATTCTTTAACAGCTACATGATAATTTTTTATTCCTGAATAAAGTTTTGCAAGTTCAGTAAGTTCGAAGTAGTGAGTTGCAAGTAAAGTAAAAATTTTTCTTTGATACAAATTTTCAGCTATAGCCCAAGCTAAGGACATTCCATCAAAAGTGCTTGTTCCTCTCCCTACTTCATCAAGTATAACTAAGCTTTTAGGAGTAGCATTTTTTAAAATATATGCACACTCACTCATTTCCACCATAAAAGTGCTTTTTCCTCTTATTAACTCATCTCCTGCTCCCACACGGGTGAAAATCTTGTCAAAAATTCCTATTTTTGCAAATTTTGCAGGAACAAAACTCCCCATTTGTGCCATAATAACTATTAAAGCATTTTGTCTTAAAAATGTAGATTTTCCTCCCATATTGGGACCTGTAATAATTAAAAAAATCTTATCTTCTTTATCCATTTCTAAAGTATTTGGCACAAATTTTTCTTTTCCCTGAATTTTTTCTAAAACAGGGTGTCTTCCATCTTCGATAACAAGACCCGGATTTTCTATTATCTCTGGAGCTACATAATCATTTTCTACTGCTACTTGAGATAAAGAAATAAGCACATCAAGTTCTGCTAAAGATTTTGCTGTATTTTTTAGTTTTTCTTTATACGCTGAAACTTTCTCTCTTAACTCCAAAAATAACTCATATTCTAAATTTTTTATTTTCTCTTCAGCTGAAAGAATTTTGTTTTCAAGTTCTTTTAATTGTGGTGTAATAAATCTTTCAACATTAGTTAAAGTCTGTTTTCTTTCAAAATAGGAAGGAACTATCTTTAAATAACTTTTAGAAACCTCAAAATAATAACCAAAAACTTTATTATATCCTATTCTTAAAGTCGGAATACCTGTTTTTTGTTTTTCTGTTTTTTCAAGTTCCGAGAGATAATAAATTGCATTTTCTTTTAAATCTAAAAGTTCATCAAGTTCTGGACTAACCCCTTTTTTAATTATCCCTCCTTCTTTTAAAGTTGTAGGTGGATCTTCAACCAGCCAATTGTTTAAAAGTTCATACAAATCTGAAAAATCTTCTATATTTTTTAAAAGTTTTTTTATCTTCTGAGGTATAATTAAAAATTTTTCTTTTTCAAAAATTTTCTTTATTTCTGGAGGATATTTTAAACTTTCTCTTAATAATCCTAATTCTTTTGGATTTGCTAATTTTAATGCACACCTTATACTTAGTCTTTCCAGATCCGATATTTTCTTTAAAATCTTTTTTAATTCTTCTCTTAAAGATCTATTTTCAATAAAAAATTTAACTGTTTCTTGTCTTTCTTGAATTTTTTTAATATCCTTTAAAGGGTAAATAATCCATTCTTTTAAAAGTCTTGCTCCCATAGGGGTGCTGGTTTTATCAAGAACCCAGAACAATGAATATTTCTCGCTTCCATCCCAAAGATTTTTTATTAATTCAAGATTCCTTTTTGTAGATTCATCTAAAAACAAAAATTCTTCAGGATAATAAAATTGAGGAACCTCTATTTTATCAACTAAATGAGGTTGATAAATCTTTAGATATTCTAAAATTGCATTAACTGCCTTAAGTCCCTCATTATATTTTGCAAACTCAAAATCTTTTAAACCATTTTCTTTTAAACTTTCTTTTTTAAAAAATTCTTCCTCTACAAAACTTAAATAACTTTTTGGAAGATTTTGCTTAAGTATTTTTACAATTTCAGAGTTTTCTAATTTTTTATTTAGTATTATTTCCTTGGGTTCTTTTTTAAGTATTTCTGATAAAATTGCTTCTTTATGAAGTTCTGTAAAAATAAATTCTCCGCAGGAAAGTTCTAAAAAGCTTATACCTGCTTTTTTGTCTATAAAAAGACTTGCTAAATAATTTTTTTCTCTTTCTGAAAGGGAATCCAAATCTATAAGGAGTCCTGGAGTATATATTTTAACTACTTCTCTTTTAACTAAACCTTTTGCTTCTGCTGGATCTTCTACTTGTTCACAAATAGCTACTTTAAATCCCATATCAACTAACTTTTGAATATAAAAAGAACTTTTATCTGCTGGGATACCACACATAGGTGCTATTAAATTTTTTCCTGCTTCTCTCTTAGTAAGAACAAGCCCTAAAAGTGGTGCAACTGTTTCAGCATCCTCAAAAAACATCTCATAAAAGTCTCCTAATCTAAAAAATAACACTGTATCAGGATATTTATTTTTAATTTCAAAATACTGCTTAAACATTGGTGTTATTTTTGCCTTAACCGTGCCTTTCATGATTTATAAAGTCCTTTTTCTTGAATGTAAAAATATACCTTTTCTGGAACTAAATACCTAATAGATTTGCCTTGCTTACATAAATTTCTTATTAATGTGCTTGAAATATCAAAAGATTTTGTCTTATAAAAGAAAACCTTTTCTTCGATTTCTTTTTCAAACCAAAGTTCTTTAATTTTAGTATAAAAATATTTTTGGGCTTCTTCCCAAGATTTTATTCTTCTTGGAATTACAATAATATTTGTGAAATCTAAAAATTTTTCATAATTCCACCAAGTTTCAAATTCACAAAAACTATCCCAACCAATAATAAGAAAAAAATCTGTTTTTGGATAAAATCCTTTTAATTTTTGTAAAGTCTTTAAAGTATAAGATGGTATTATATCTTTTTCTATATCTAAAGCTTCAAAAAATGGATTCTTTTGAATAGCAAGTTTTACCATTTCTAACCTATCTGTAAAGGGTGACAAAATATTTTTTTTATGAGGTGGAAATCCTGCAGGAATAAAAAAAACTTTATCTAATTGATAAGCCTCTCTTACTTCCTCAGCTATCCTTAAGTGCGCCAAATGGGGAGGATCAAAAGTTCCTCCCAATATTCCTATTCTTTTAAGTCCGGATTTGTCCATTACCAAAAACAATAAATTTTGTTGTAGTTAATTCTTCAAGTCCCATAGGACCATAAGCATGTATTTTTGTTGTTGAAATACCAATCTCTGCTCCAAGTCCCAATTCTCCACCATCATTAAACCTTGTTGAAGCATTAACGAGAACTACACTGGCATCAACCTCTTTTAAAAATTTCATAGCTTTAGAATAATTTTCTGTTATTATAGCTTCAGTATGATTACTTCCATATTTAGAAATATGTTCAATAGCTGAATCTATATTTTCTACTACTTTTATAGCCAAGATTAAGTCTAAATATTCTGCATACCAATCCTCTTCAGTTGCTGGTTTTGCCCAAGGAATATATTTTAATGTTTCAGAACATCCTCTTAGTTCCACTCCATATTTTTTATATTCTTCTGCTAAATCTGGCAATATTTTTTTTGCGATATTTTTATGAACAAGTAAGGTTTCCATAGCATTACAAACCCCTGGTCTCTGACATTTAGCATTAATAGCAACTGTTTTTGCCATTTCTAAATTTGCTTCATCATCTATATATACATGACATACTCCTTTATAATGTTTAATAACTGGCATACGGGCTCTTTCAGTAACAAACCTAATAAGTCCCTCTCCGCCTCTTGGAATAATAAGATCTATATATTCTTCCAATTCCAACATATATTCTATCAATTTTCTTTCTGGTGTTGGAACTACCTGAACTACATCCTCTGGTATATTAAATTCTTTTAAAGTTTCTCTAAAAATCTCTCCTAAAGCAAGGTTTGAATTTAATGCTTCTTTCCCTCCCCTTAAAATCACTGCATTCCCACTTTTAAAACAAAGACCTGCAGCATCAATGGTAACATTAGGTCTGCTTTCATAAATTATAGCTATTACTCCCAAGGGTATCCTCATTCTTCCAACTAAAAGACCATTTGGTCTCTTCCACATTTTTACTACTTCTCCAACTGGATCAGGAAGAGCTGCAACTTCTTCTAATCCTTTAGCCATACTTTCTATTATCTTATCTGTAAGAGTTAAACGATCAATAAAAGCTTTGGTTTGCCCCTGAAGCACTGCTTGATTTACATCTTTTTCATTAATTTTCTTTAATTCTTCTCTATTTTCTCTTAATTTTTGAGCCACTTTTTTTAGAACATCATTTTTAATCTCTGAAGAAAGAGTAGCCAAGTTTCTTGAAGCTATTTTGGCTTTTTTAGCCATGTCCAAAATTAACTCTTTAAGTTGATTTTCTCCCATTTTTTCCTCCTTTACTTAAAAAATTTACAAATTTATAAAAATTGCTTTAAAAATAAAAAATTTTTGATAATATTAACTCAATATTTTAATCTAAAAGAAAAAAAATGGGAGAGATAGACAAACTCCTTAAACTTACTCAAAAAAGTTTA
>Ga0190310_1000325_pt1 | contig 16522 bp, 19 predicted proteins | sample 48700778_MG_FD_165059 | JGI IMG/M metagenome (GOLD analysis project Ga0190310, IMG submission 165059) | Hydrothermal vent sediment bacterial communities from Southern Trench, Guaymas Basin, Mexico - 4870-07-7-8_MG | ecosystem: Environmental > Aquatic > Marine > Hydrothermal vents > Sediment ... | reverse complement strand
TTTTGAATATTTTATAAAAGTAATAAAAATTTTACAGGAAGCTGACAGAGTTTCTCAAAAGAAAAAGATAAGAAAAAAGAAGAAAAGAGAAAGTGATTATTTTAATCCTTCTGGTCCGATTCCGCCTATGGGATTAGGTGGTGGTTTAGGTGGCTAAAATAAATAATTATGTTCTTTGAAAATTGAATAAAAGCTGAGCGAATTAGTAAATATTTTTTCTATGCATCCGAATTGACGCAAAATTAAGATTTAAAACTTTTAAAATTGAGATATAATTTATATTTCGATTACGGTTTGAGCCTACCTATGAGGAATTGAAACAGATTTCAAGAAAGTTATAGTAGAAAAGAATTTAGCGTTTGAGCCTACCTATGAGGAATTGAAACTAAAAGAAATAAGATAAATATAAGAATATATTCTTTGTTTGAGCCTACCTATGAGGAATTGAAACAATGTTTTGAAAAATTCACTTACTTTAGGTTCATGATGTTTGAGCCTACCTATGAGGAATTGAAACACTTTTTAGACTATATAGCTTGAAAAGTATTCTTTATTGTTTGAGCCTACCTATGAGGAATTGAAACAAAAATGTCAAGTCTTAAAAAATCTCATTAAATCTTAGTTTGAGCCTACCTATGAGGAATTGAAACTCGGTGGGATGGGGTGTTTTTCGGTGGTAGGGGCGTTGTTTGAGCCTACCTATGAGGAATTGAAACACTTTCATTTTTCCCTCCTATCCGGGATAATACCTTGTTTGAGCCTACCTATGAGGAATTGAAACTCCAATCATGCGCTTGATTACTTTTTGAGAATGCATGTTTGAGCCTACCTATGAGGAATTGAAACCCTTTGTAATCTTTTGCATGCTCAAGCTCTAAAAAATGGTTTGAGCCTACCTATGAGGAATTGAAACTTGATGACCCAGACCAAGTCAGAGATTTACTTTCTCGTTTGAGCCTACCTATGAGGAATTGAAACAGATTTGCATTATACCAATAGCTTTGTTTATTTACCTGTTTGAGCCTACCTATGAGGAATTGAAACAGTTCTTTTATCCTATCATTGTTGCTCCTTCTTGGGAGTTTGAGCCTACCTATGAGGAATTGAAACATTGTTATTGATTTATCAGATGTTAATGTGGAAACAAGTTTGAGCCTACCTATGAGGAATTGAAACGAATGGAAGATAGTTTTAGCTTATAATATTAGTAGAAGTTTGAGCCTACCTATGAGGAATTGAAACACTGGTAAAATGAGAAGAATGTTTGAAGCATTAGGGTTTGAGCCTACCTATGAGGAATTGAAACGATATTCTCAAAATCATCCAAATTATATAACTCCTTCGTTTGAGCCTACCTATGAGGAATTGAAACACCTTCAGCACTTTTTAGAATTTTTGCTACTTCTTTTGTTTGAGCCTACCTATGAGGAATTGAAACTTTTTGCTTCTATAAGCTGCTTCATACCTTCATTTTTGTTTGAGCCTACCTATGAGGAATTGAAACATACTTGCAATTTGCACATCTTTTGATTTGCCCGATGGTTTGAGCCTACCTATGAGGAATTGAAACTGTTTAACAGCTTCTGTTTTAAACCATTCGAAAACGGGTTTGAGCCTACCTATGAGGAATTGAAACGGGGCTCGGTGGGAAAGGGTGGGCAGAGGTTTTTCGGTTTGAGCCTACCTATGAGGAATTGAAACTGCTTCTCCATGCCTCCTTTACTCCGTATCGCCAGTGTTTGAGCCTACCTATGAGGAATTGAAACTGCATCCATATTTCATCGCTCCAGAATTCTACAACGTGTTTGAGCCTACCTATGAGGAATTGAAACTCTTTATCAAAGCAGGATGTTTTATTGTGTTATTGAGTTTGAGCCTACCTATGAGGAATTGAAACGGGCTATTTAATTGCCCCTGGCTCGGGCTAATAAGCGTTTGAGCCTACCTATGAGGAATTGAAACCTGCTTTCATTTCTTCGTATATGTAGTCTATTAAATGTTTGAGCCTACCTATGAGGAATTGAAACTTGTTTTCCTTTGATGTTCTTACTCCCTATCAAATACAGTTTGAGCCTACCTATGAGGAATTGAAACTTATCATAATAAAAAGCTAACATACGATTGAAATTTCGTTTGAGCCTACCTATGAGGAATTGAAACGAAATTATCTCTATACTTTTCCCTTTTTATTAAAGCGTTTGAGCCTACCTATGAGGAATTGAAACGTATTATTGCACCATTTACAGCCAAGACCATCACACGTTTGAGCCTACCTATGAGGAATTGAAACATAGGGATAAAGCTTATCCCTATAGGCTTAAGAGAAGTTTGAGCCTACCTATGAGGAATTGAAACATAAATTCTATATCGTCTATTCTATATAAAATATCAGTTTGAGCCTACCTATGAGGAATTGAAACGGATAAACCTGAAAAGCTAAAAGCATTATATCTTAAGTTTGAGCCTACCTATGAGGAATTGAAACGTTGATATTATTTCTTTAAGGTTTTCAATATTTCTGAGTTTGAGCCTACCTATGAGGAATTGAAACTTTCACAATTGCTTTCATATTCAAATGTGTCTATATAGTTTGAGCCTACCTATGAGGAATTGAAACAATAAGCATCTTAGCACGAGCATTTGCCTCAGTATCGTTTGAGCCTACCTATGAGGAATTGAAACCTGCTTTCATTTCTTCGTATATGTAGTCTATTAAATGTTTGAGCCTACCTATGAGGAATTGAAACTTGTTTTCCTTTGATGTTCTTACTCCCTATCAAATACAGTTTGAGCCTACCTATGAGGAATTGAAACTTATCATAATAAAAAGCTAACATACGATTGAAATTTCGTTTGAGCCTACCTATGAGGAATTGAAACGAAATTATCTCTATACTTTTCCCTTTTTATTAAAGCGTTTGAGCCTACCTATGAGGAATTGAAACGTATTATTGCACCATTTACAGCCAAGACCATCACACGTTTGAGCCTACCTATGAGGAATTGAAACATAAGAAAAGTTATAGTTGGTTTTATTACATCAAGAATTGTTTGAGCCTACCTATGAGGAATTGAAACTGTTAAAAATAAAGAAGCAAAAAGAGATATAGAAAGGTTTGAGCCTACCTATGAGGAATTGAAACTAAAACTATTGCTGATAAACGTTATACTCGCTGCTAGTTTGAGCCTACCTATGAGGAATTGAAACCTATTTGCCAGCCTAACCATGCTAAAACGCTGTTGTGTTTGAGCCTACCTATGAGGAATTGAAACGTAGGCTTATCTTCCTTATCAAAAAATCATAAAACAGTTTGAGCCTACCTATGAGGAATTGAAACTACGATCGAGTTATAGGTAGAGATATTGCTGTCGGGTTTGAGCCTACCTATGAGGAATTGAAACGCGGGTCAGGAATGCGAAGAAGAAGTAGTATGGAAAGGTTTGAGCCTACCTATGAGGAATTGAAACTAATTTCAAAGAATTAGAATATTTCTTATACACTTTGTTTGAGCCTACCTATGAGGAATTGAAACTATAAATATCCTCTCAATCTCTTTTCAGCATCTTCAAGTTTGAGCCTACCTATGAGGAATTGAAACGTTAAGCTTACAGGTCTTCCTTTTTCATCTAAAACAGTTTGAGCCTACCTATGAGGAATTGAAACGAATGGGCAAAGAAAAAGTTAGAAGAGGAATTTGGAGTTTGAGCCTACCTATGAGGAATTGAAACTTATTTTTCACCTCCTTCCTCTTGTTTGTATTCTCTGGTTTGAGCCTACCTATGAGGAATTGAAATATTGAGTAAGAACCTAAACCTAAAACGACGCATTCTGGTTTGAGCCTACCTATGAGGAATTGAAATTTTTGAAAATGCAAAGTTGATAAACTACCGATTGAGTGGTTTGAGCCTACCTATGAGGAATTGAAATTAAAGTTTTTTCGTTTTCAAGCAAGCTTAAAATGTAGGTTTGAGCCTACCTATGAGGAATTGAAATGTCTTTTTATCATAAGTAACTATTATTTCTATAGCCCCAGGGTTTGAGCCTACCTATGAGGAATTGAAATGAAGAAAAAAAACAAAGCGAGCGTGGACTTTTCCCGGTTTGAGCCTACCTATGAGGAATTGAAATTTTTCGTATAATGTGGGTTATCAGCTAATTGTAAACGGGTTTGAGCCTACCTATGAGGAATTGAAAGACGCTATAAGTAACAACATAAGGATGAATTAATACAGGTTTGAGCCTACCTATGAGGAATTGAAATGTAGGCTTATCTTTTTTTGTCAAAAAATAATCAAATGGTTTGAGCCTACCTATGAGGAATTGAAATGCCTTCCAGCTACCTATTTTCATTTTTTCACCCCGGTTTGAGCCTACCTATGAGGAATTGAAAGTTTGCTGAAGGAATAAATGTTATTACTGGAGAAAATGGGTTTTGAGCCTACCTATGAGGAATTGAAATACTGAAGAAAGTTATGAATATTATTTAAGATTTCTGCGTTTGAGCCTACCTATGAGGAATTGAAAGGAATTTTAAATAGGAAAGCTTGCCACTTCCACACCCGACGGGTATGATAGGAAAGCTTCTCTTTCATAAACTAGAGGGGCTTTCCATTCTATAAACTCTTCTTCTAAGCTTCTGTTGAATCTTTCCACAAAAGCATTTGATTTTGGAGTTTTGGGATAGTTCCAGTAATGGATTATGTTCTTCTTCCTTAGATATTGGTCAAAATGCCCTGCAAATTCACTCCCATTATCTGTCTGGATTCTTTTTATCTTAAATGGAAATACCTCTTCTATCTTTTTCATAAAATCTAAACTCGCGGAACTTGTTAATCTTTCATACATATAACAAAATCCAAATCTTGTCTTTACATCTATTGCACTCAATATATATCTTTTCACACCATTCATAAATATAAAAATTGAATCCATCTGCAGCAGATCCCCTGGTTTAACTGGCTTGTATCCTTTTCTCCTTAACCTCTTCTTTCTCCTTATCTCTCTTTCTACTATCTTCCCACTTCTTGCATAAAAGCTTATCCTCTTCCTTGCTGGCTCTTCTTTTTTTATTATCCTTCCTATTGTAGAGGTTGATATTTTCCTATATCCTTCCCTCTCACAATACTCATCTAAAAACACCTTTATCTTCTCCTTCCCTATCCTGCCTCTTTCCTCCCTTATCCTCTTGATAAACTCTATTATCTCCTTCCTCACCAAACTCTTCCTTCTCCTTATTGGTGCTCTTGAGTGGTTATTCAATGCCTCTATTCTTCCTCCACTCTTCTTTAATAACTTCTTCCATCTATAAACTGTGCTCCTTCCTACTCCAAAGCTTGCTTTGTTGCTTCTTTCCCATACTTATCATAAAACCTTATTATCTTCATCCTTCTCTTTCCTTCTTCGCTTATCATAATATCCATACCCCACCTCCTTATGGTGAAGTATACACCTTCTCCCCCTTTTATTCCACCCCATATATGGAATATTTTATAACCTCCCATTTTTAGGATTACAGTCCAATATGTTTTTGGAGTTTTTCATAGGTTGTATAAGTCTATTAATCCAAAATAAGAATGTCAGGTTTTAGGTCATCCAGTCCATAACATATTGGACAAAGTTATAATTTTAAATTATAATTTTTTATGTTTCCACCCCTGGGGTGGAAACTTCGTATCCTTCCGATTTAGTTCGTAAAGAAAATCTGGCTCCGCGGACTATTCGATATTGATAACATCGGCATCAGCGGCTCAAAAGCGCCAGTTTTTGAGTCCACTGCAATGAAGTTGTTAGATAATTAAGTAACTTCTGAAAATTCTTTTAATTTTTGCAATATGTTGCTTATGCTCGTAGAATTTAGAACTTCCGCCATTACCTTATCTCTTAGCTTCCATACTTCAGGGTGAAATCCGGAATACTCCAAATCTATTTTTAAATAATATTCACCCTGAGCAGTTTTATTGATTTCTATATAATTGAACCCTTTATCAAAAAGATATGAGATAATTTCTAAACGCTGCGGATTTAAAAACCTGTTTACAGATGCCTCATTATTTGGTGAAAAGAGTACCTCTAATTTATTTTCTGGCAATCGCATCTTAGCTTTTCCTAAATGAAATTTCTTTATTTTTGAAAGATTAGCTGTAAAAAATGTTTTATCTGATTTAGGTATTGACTTTATAAATAGAGGACAGGGAGGATTACAAGAACTATTAAGAATTATAAAAAGATGCATAGTTCCTCGTACCCCCCAAGAACTATCCTAATTCCTATTTTTAATTTAATGCCTCTCCATTTACCTTCTAATATCGCATAAAGACTTGGTGTTATGCGAGTTCTTCTCTCTTCAATCAGTGTAAGTTTTTCTAGTACCTGTTTATACTTCCTAGGTATATAAGTGATCCTGAAAAATATTACTGCCACAATGCCCGATAAAAATAATACAACGTATAAAATATCGCTCATTTAGCCCCCTCTAATTAATAATTTTTATCTAACAATTAATAGACGAAGTTCCAATTTTTCCATTATTTTCTCTACCATTGTTTAAACTATCACATTCTTAAAGACTTTTCAAGCGTAAAATTGAAGTGTTAAGAAAAGTAAAGGCACATGGTATATACCTAAAACCTCTGTCATTTTTTGATAAGAAGTTATTTAAAAGGTTAAAAAAGTATGCATTAAGATTAAAGGTTTCTTTTAAAAAGAAAAAGATAAAGAAAATTCCTTCTTCATCTAAAGCAAATCCATCTTTGAGGAAAAAAATCAAGAAAAAAAGGAAATTTAAATAATCCCCAAACAAATTATTCAATTTTACCAGCCTACTAATATAATAAACACCAAACAGATATTTTTAGAAAAAGAAGATGAAAAATGACAAAGATTCAGGAAATTTATAAAGGAGAATACTTTTTTGAGCCCGACCCTCTATTAGATTGGAGAGCTTATGGTAAAATATTATCTTCTTTAAATCTTTACCAAAAAGGAGGATCGGGCCTGACTATTTATAGCATATTTAAAGGGATGGTAAACTTTTTTGATTATAGGCTTAAAATGGTAAGATATGCATTAGAATTTGAGGTATCAAAGGCAAGCAGAGAATTTAAGACAACAAGAAAGACTGTTTATAAGTACTTAAAAAGATACAAACAAGAAGGTTTAGAAAGGCTAAAAAATAAACCAAAAAAACCTAAAAGAATACCTCACAAAATGCCAAAGGAAGAGGAAGAATATATACTTTCTTTAAAAGATAAACATTCTTCCTGGGGAGCAAAAATAAGAAAGCTTGCCACTTGCACACCCGTTTGAGCCTACCTATGAGGAATTGAAATAATAATATAGAAACGCAAACGTTTGATATCATAAGATATTGGTTTGAGCCTACCTATGAGGAATTGAAAGTGGTATGAACGTAAAGACCTTCATGTAGATTTGAGAGGTTTGAGCCTACCTATGAGGAATTGAAAAAAACAAAGCTTAAAGCTATAAAACCTAACCAAATCTGGGGTATAGATATGACAAAAATACTTATCCAAAATGCAGGCTGGATGTATCTTAGTTTTAGACTGGTTTATCAAAAAGATTGTAGGCTATAGTCTCTCTTTTACTTCTAAAACCAGTGATTGGTTAAACGCTTTAAACTCTGTTTTAAACAATCAATTTCCCTTAGGAATAAAGGATGGTTTAGGGAGGTGTTTATATTTAGTTTCTGACAATGGTAGCCAGCCCACATCAATAAAATTTATGTAAGTCTGTAAAGATTTAAACATAAAGCAGACATTCATCTCTTATAACAATTCCAAAGGTAATGCTGATATAGAGAGTAATAAGAACTCTAAAAGAAGACCTAATCTGGATAAAAGAGTTTACCTCTCCAGAAGAATTAAGGCAGGATTTGGGAAGATGGATAAATTATTATAACGGTATCTATCCTCACTCTTCACTTAATTACAAAACTCCTCTTCAATTTGAAGAGGATTATCATAGATCAGAGATGAAAGAGGAATTAGAGACTTAACAAATTTTTGTTTGACAAATGGGGAGCAGCATACATAAAATGTTAACTTAACATAAGTATTTTCTGATAGTTTTGTTTGTAAGATTAAAAATGTTAAAGTTTTGGAGATAAAAAGTTTAAAAAAATTAAAATTTAGTCTTGATTTTTTTAATTTTTATGATATACTTCTTTTAAAGGTAAGATGAGATTGGATAAGTGTCCTATATGTGGAGGGAAGCTAAAAGTCGAAAAGCTAAAGTGTAAAAGTTGCGGAATTTCTTTAGAAGGAAGTTTTATTAGCTCACCCATTCTTAACCTACCCTCTCCTTATCAGGAATTTATTGAGATGTTTGTTCTAAGTAGTGGAAGCCTGAAAGAGATGGCAAAGCTTCTAGGAGTTTCTTATCCTACAGTGAGAGCCAGATTAGATGAAATAATTTCTGCTTTAAAAGAGGAGATAGAAGAAAGAGAAAAGTATAAAAAGGAGATTTTAGAGAAAGTAGATAAAAAAGAGATTTCTGCAAAAGAGGCAGCAAATATTATTAAAAATTTATGAGAGAAGATAGAGAAAAAATTAAAAAGATGCTTTTAGAAGGAAAAATAAATTCTGATGAAGCAAAACTCCTTCTTAGAGCTTTAAATGAATCTGAAAAAAAGAAAGAAAGAATATTTAAAGAAATTTTAGATTATAAGAAAAAAAGAGAAAAGAAAATATGGATAATTTTAGGAGGATGGGTTTTAATTTTGTTGTTAATAATAACCCCCTTCTTTATATATTCAATAGGAACTAAAGACTTTTCATTAAAAATTTCTTCTTCAACTTTAGATTATTTTCAAAGAGCAAATTTTTATCTTCAACAAGAAGATTATAGAAAAGCAATTGAGTTTTGTAAAAAAGGAATAGAAGAATCCCCGCAGTTTTCTTTAGGATATTCTCTTTTAGGAGCAAGTTATCAATTGCTTTACAAAGAAACAAATAATGAAATTTTTAAAAATAAAGCAAAAGAAGTTTTCGAAAAAGCAGAAAGAATAAAAAAAGAGATTCCTAAAAGGAGGCAGGAAATGAAGATGGGATTATTATTTATGTCTATTCTTTTAATTGTGATTTTAAGTTTTTTAAGCATATTACTTCTTCTATTTTATAATCTCTTAGTAAGAAGAGAAGAAAAGGCAAACAAGTCATTTGCAGATATTCAAGCTCAATATCAGAAAAAGTTAGATTTAGTCCCTGTTCTTTTAGAAGCAGTAAAAAATTATGCTGCTTATGAGAAAGAGACTCAACTTCAAGTTACTCAAGCAAGGAGTAAAGTTCAAAAGATTATGGAGGATTTTTCAGCTTTTAATAAAGAAAAATTAAAAAAATTTTTAGAGTCTCAAAGAGAATTAAACACAGGTTTGGTAAGATTATTTGCTTTGGCAGAAAAATATCCTGATTTGAAAGCAAGTGCTAATTTTTTAACTATTCAGAAACAGTTAGAAGATATAGAAGATACAATTGCAAGAAAAAGAGAGATTTATAATAATCAAGTGAGAGTTTATAATTCTTCTTTAAAATATTTTCCTATGAATTTAATAGCAAAAATTTTTAAATTTGAGCCAAAAGAGTATTTTGAAGTAGAAAAAGTGTAAAAGATGAAAAAATATACCTCTCTATTAGGTCAATTTCTCCTTTTGTTAACTACTCATCTTGCCTATGCCCAAATGGGAGTGGGCGCAGTGAAAGGAGAAGGAAATCCAAAACCACTTTGGCAGATTATATTAGGAGTTGTTTTGGGGTTTGGATTTTTTATAGTTGGCTCAGTATTACTTCGCAGACGGTTTCAGTTTTGGTCTGAATATCTGCTTCAAAGAATAAATTCAGAAGGGGTTATCTTAGAGCAAAAAGAGGTAAAGATAAAGACTTCCTATAAAGCCTTTCCTATGTTATCTGTTGGTGTATTCTGGATCAAAGGAGATATTTATTTAACTTCTCGAGCGTTATATGTAATTCCTTCAAGACAAGGAGAATATCCTTGTGTTTTGGTCAAACGGAGCATTCCAGGTTTGGGAAGATTGGTAAGACAATATGTAGTTAAGGAAGTAGATGTTTCTGAAGGGACTTTAATTATAAAAACGGTCTATCTCAGGGAAAGAGAGGTTTGGAGAATCAAAGTAAGTGATCCAGAGTTATGGAAAGAAAAAATTTTAGAGAATCTTAGAGGCAAAGATGATGCTGTTGCGTAATCAATTTGCTAATTTTTTAAAGCGATGAGGAGTAAATATTTGAGAGTAAAGGTTTTTGCAATCTTTCTATTTTTTAGTCTGTTTTTAACTTTCCAAGTTTTTCCTCAATCCACTCCTTACGAAACTTTTGAGAATTACAGGCAAGCACTTAAGGAAGGAGATATTAAAGAATATTTTAGTTTGATAACTTCTGAATCAAAAAAGATAGTTAATCCTTCAAAGTCTTTAATGAGAAGAGAATACAATGATTTAAAAGATTTAGATTTCTATGTAGAGAAAAAATCCTGTTGTGAGGCTGTGATTTATTTTAGACCACCTTCCAAAAAAATCCCTCCTTATCTATTAAAGAAAGAAGGTGGAACTTGGAAAATAGATTTAAAGAAAATGAGTCAGATTTATATATTTGATACTAATAACAACTGGCATTATAGAAAAAGAGGAGGTGCAAAATGAAAACTCAGGTAACTTTATTTTTAATAATTGGGTTGATTATTATTTTAGGAGTTTTTGGAATAGGTCTAATTCTAACTTACAACAGTTTAGTTGAATCAGAAAAAGCAGTGGAAGAAGCAAAAGCTCAGATTGAGACAGTTATACAGAGAAGATTAGATTTAATCCCTAATTTAGTTGAGACAGTAAAAGGTTATGCTCAGCATGAAAGAGAGGTTTTGCTAAAAGTAACTCAAGCAAGAGCAAAAGCTCAAACTCTTTTAGAAAAAATTTCATCTAAGAAATCATTGACTAAAGAAGACCTGGCTGCACTCTCTGCTTCTCAATCAGAATTAACAAAAACTTTAAAGAGTCTTTTTGCCTTAGTGGAAAACTATCCAGATTTAAAAGCAAGCATAAACTTTCTGGCTTTGCAAGACCAGTTAGAAGGAACAGAAAATAGAATCGCTGTTGCCAGACAAAGATATAACTATGCAGTGAGGATTTACAATACAAAGATAAAAACTTTCCCTGGGAATATAATTGCTCCTATGTTTGGATTTTGGGAAAAGGATTATTTTGAGGCAAAGAATGAAGCGGAGGAGCCGGTGAAGGTGAGGTTTTAATATGAAAAGAAAGTTTATAATCTATCTGGGTTTGGTTTTTCTATTCACAGGATGTAATTTTCTAAAAGAACCTCAATTTGATTTAGAAAAACTTATTAAATCACGGCCTTCTAAAAAAGAATATGTGTTTGATTATGCCCACCTTCTAAAATATACTAAGGAAAATATGGAAGAGCACCTGAAGTATTTTAAAGAAAAATATGGAATTGAGATGCTTATTGTAACTATTCCTTCTTTAGAGGGAAAAAGTATCAATGAGGTTGCCTCTCGAATGTTTACCAGCTGGAATATAGGAAGAGATAACCAGGGCAAAGGAATTCTTCTGCTTTTATCCGACAAAGAAAAACTTATAAAGGTAGAGGTGGGTTATGGAGTAGAAGATATTTTTACTGATCTTTTCTGTGGATATATTGAAAGAAAGCAACTTAAACCCTATTTTGAAAATAACCAGGTTGATGAAGGGTTATCAGCTACTTTAGAGGAATTCATTGCCAGAGTTGAAGGTAAACTAACTGATAAAGAGATAAAAAGGCGAATAAAAGGGTATCTATCTGGAGGAGCAGGAATAAAAAAGAAAATAAAAATAGGAGAATACACTCGTAAGGAAACACTTTCCCCTGTTGAAAAAGCTTATTATTCAGCTGGAAGCACCCCTCAGGAGACCTTCAAACGTTATATAGAACACTTTAAAAATTATATCAATGATCCTGATTTAGGAATATACACTCAAGAATCAAGAATCTTTTATCGTTATATCCCTAAATTAAGTAAGGCTTATTTTGATAGTCGAATTAGACAATTGAATAGATTAAAGTATCACATAACTACTAAAGGTAATTACGCAGTAGTTATCTTTGAAGGAAAAGGCTTCAGAAAAGAAGGTCCTTATTTTTTAAAGAAAACAGATGAAGGCTGGCAGATAGATGTAATAAGTATGAGTAAATGGGTAAGGTATGATACTGATAACAACTGGTTTATTGGAGGAGATAACCATCCTTATATCTTCGCTTTTGAAAATAATCAATATTCAAAATATGTATGGGATTACGATTTCTATGATGATTTTGGAAAGTTTTCTCCAGTAAAAAGCAATTACAATTATTATATAAACTTATATAAAAAAAGATTACAAGAAAATCCTAATGATTTTGAAACAATAATCTCATTGGCAGAAATATTTTTTGATTTATGTATACCTAAAGAAGCAGTTCCTTTATTACAAAAGGCAATCCAATTAAATCCAAATGATCCTCGTCCTTACAGATATTTAGGTTTGATAAATAGAGATAATTTTTGTGCAGAAAAGACTGCAATAAAATATCTCAAAAAGTACATAGAATTAGCTCCCAATAATCCAGATGGTTATCATTATGTTAGTGTTGCTTATTGGAGAATGGTTAGCTGGCAGAATAAACCTTCTTATTATGATAAAGCAATTTACTATATGAAGAAATATGGAGAACTTTCAGGAGACAGAATCTACTCTTACAATATGATTGGTTATTTTTATTATCTTAAAGGAGATTACTTTAAAGCTAAAAGATGGTTTAAAAGTACACTAAAATTAAATCCTACAAATGAGTATGCAAAAAAGATGTTAGAGGAAATGGAATAAAAAGGAGGCAAAAATGCGCAATTTATTTATTGTCGGAGCAAAATTGTTAGGTATTTATTGGTTTATTATGGCTTCACTTTCACTAATATCAACGATTGGGTTCATTCAACATTCTTTATGGCCGATTATAATTACTTTTATTCTTTCAGCAATTATTCAATTTATATTTAGTTATTTTCTTCTTTTTAAAACACATAATATAGCTTGTTTACTTAAATTAGAGGAAAAAGAGATACCCTTGAAAAATTTATCCTCGAATTCTTTTCTTCAAATTGGTATCATTTTAATAGGTCTATATATTTTTACCACAAATATATCTAATTTTTTAAAGAGCTTTTTCTTTTATACTCAACCAGATTATTTAACCAAAACTTTTAATATTAATATTCCAGAAGCGATGAACCAATATACTCGTTTACTGTCTCTTATAATCACTTTTGTGCCTATTGTAATTTCTTTAATACTCATTTTTAAATCACAAACTATTGCAAAATTGATTAGTAGATATGAAGATACAAAAAATTGAGAGTTAATTTGCATAAAATAAGTTCAACCTTTTTTGTGTATAGACATCCGACCGCTTATTTTTGGTTTTGGCATAATGTGCGGCATTTAAGAGCGGCTATTTTGGTAGTGATGGGTGTGCTTTTGATTGTTGGGATATTTACCAAAATTCCAAGCAATGAACAAGGCAAGAAAACTAATTAATAAAATAGGTATTTTTTCATTGATAGGAGCAATTATAGTTATTCTGGGAATTGGCTTATATAATTTGAGCCAACATAAGATTACAGGTTCAGACAGAAAGAATATCGAGCGGAATATCCAATCAATAAGCGAAAATGAAGAAAAGGCAAAGGAAATGTTATATAGAATATATAAAGCATTCGAGACGTTTAAGGCAAAAAACAACCGTTTTCCTTACAATGTTGAAGAAATTGATACTATGCAAATCTTTTTAGTTTATCCGAGAATTCCCAAGACTACTGTGCGTGAGATCGGTGGCTATTTATTTAATGTCTCTTCTTTTGGGGACTTTTGGTTCTGCTATGCTTGGCCTGAAGAATATGGAATTACGGGAAGAAAAAGCTACTATATAGATAACGATTCACCGAAGATCAAATGGACAGAGAGAAAATTCAGCGGAATTAAGAACCCAGCCAAGGATAAAGATGCAAGCTATTGGAAATATTGATTTATTATTACCCACAACATCAGATAACACGGTGTAAAAGGCTACGCTTCATCCAAATTCTGTTTCGCCGAACTTCTTTTACGCCAAAAATGTTATTGACCATCGTGGATGGCTTGTAAATTTTTTAATCTCAGTTAATGGAGGTCAGTTATCATGAAAAGAAAACCAAGTCTTTTTAGTTTTATATTAGTTCTAATAATAACAGTGGGTTATGGTAGCAGAAGTTTTGGAGAGTTAACTACTGAGCAGGTAATTAAGGATATTCAGAAGAAAGCTAGCGATATTATTAGTTATAAAGCTACTTGGGTAGGGAGTAATGTACTAAGAGGGCAGGAAGTAACAGCAAGCGGTATAATGTCTTTCAAGAAGCCAAAATATATGAGAATAAGTTACACACCCGGCGAGTGCGATTGGTTGAGTAAGGTTTACTCTATTCCTACACGATGGCAGATAACGTTTTGCGGGTATGCAAAGCCCGTAAGGATTTGAGTGAGCGATAGCGAACCGCGTACCTGCTGTTGTCCGACCCGGGAGTGTCCACCCAATTGTGTAAAATGTTAAAATGAATAAAATACAAGAAGGAGGGTGGGCACATGACAAAGGTTAAGAAAGCATTTAATACTGAAGAAGTGCAGGCAACAATTAAACAGCTTATTAGGCAAACTCTTAGAGAAGCTCTTGAGGCTGAATTAGAAGAATTTTTGGGTTATAAAAAATATAAACGATCAGATACTGAGAACTACCGAAACGGATATAGTTCTAAAACTATTAAAACATCTTCCGGGTCTTTAGAAATAAAAGTTCCACGAGATCGTAAATCTGAGTTTGAGCCTCAAATAATAAAGAAATGTCAGACTATGCTGGATGAACTTGAACATTAGATCATAGCTCTTTACTCTAAAGGTATGACTACCAGAGATATTCAGGAAATTCTTTCAGAGATGTATGGTTTTGATGTAAGTCCATTATTAATTCCAAGATAACAGATAGGATACTTTTGAGGATTGAAGAATGGCTTAATAGACCATTTAAGGATAGTATTTTTGATTTGGATAGACTGTCTTTTTTATAAGATACGGGAGGAGGGGCAAGTTAAAAGTAAAGCTGTTTATGTGGCAATAGGATTAGATCTTGAAGGATATAAGGAGATTTTAGGATTTTGGACGAATGGGAGTGAGTCGAGTCGATTTTGGGTAAAGATATTAAACGATCTTAAGGCAAGAGGGATTAAGGATGTTTTTATATTTAACATAGATGGTTTAAATGGGTTGGAGAAAGCTGTAGAATCAGTTTTTCCACAGGTAGATATTCAGAAGTGTGTAGTGCATCAGATTAGGAATTCGTTGAAGTATGTATTCTGAATCATCTACTTTGGAGGAAGCAGAGAAGGAGTTAGAGGGATTTTCTGCTAAATGGAGTAAAAAATATCCGCATGTAGTAAAGAGTTGGGAGACAAACTGGGAGGCATTTACAGCATTTTTCAAATATCTTTTAGAGATAAGGCGGGTTATGTATACTATAAATATTATAGAGAGTGTAAATAGCAAATTCAGGAAAGCAACAGCAGGTAGGAGGGTATTTCCGACAGAAGAATTTTTGTTAAAGTGTTTATATATGGCAGCTACGGAGCTGAAACGTAAATGGACCAAGATTAAGGATTGGCCACATATCTACAGCCAGATAGTGATTTTATTTGAGGATAGGCTATAATAAAATTTACACAAATGGATGGACAGTCCCTTCCTTGTTATTTTTCTTTATAAAATCCATTTAACGTATTATCACTATTAGACGATTTATTTAAAGATTCTTTGATTTTTGTTTTCCACTCCTCCACTAATTTTCTTTCTAAAGGAGATAATTTATTCACATCTATACTTTCTATGACAGATAAAGCTTTATCAATATTTTTATTGTAATAATAGGCTATAGCAAGATTAATCTTTACTCCAAAGTTATTATTACCTCGTTTAATTTCTTTTTCTCCTATACGAATAGCCTCTAAATATTTGTGCTCTTTTATAAGAGAAACCATTAAAGAAGTTATTCTCAAGTTTCTAAAAGAAATCCAGAGTAATATTAAAACAAAAAATACAGGCAAAGAATAACTTAACCATATTAATTTAACAAATTTTATAAGGAAAGCTCCTGTTATTATAGTTAAATACAAAAAAATAATAGTTAGAAAAATCTGCTTCTTTTTTTCTTTCCAAATATAAGTCACAATACTTCCCCCAAGTATCATCCCAACTAAGCCCAGAAGACAACCTAAAACAAAATCAATTTGTTCTTTTGTCATATTTTTTACTTTTTTGAAATAATTTTATCTAACTTGTTTATATCTGAACTATTTAAAAAACTCTTAAAATGCAAACTATTTATATATAAACCATTCATGTTATTATTCTTTTCATTTTTTTATTTTTCTGTTTTTTTATTC
>Ga0190310_1000323_pt1 | contig 16530 bp, 31 predicted proteins | sample 48700778_MG_FD_165059 | JGI IMG/M metagenome (GOLD analysis project Ga0190310, IMG submission 165059) | Hydrothermal vent sediment bacterial communities from Southern Trench, Guaymas Basin, Mexico - 4870-07-7-8_MG | ecosystem: Environmental > Aquatic > Marine > Hydrothermal vents > Sediment ... | reverse complement strand
ATCAAGAAGTATAACAAAAAGTTAAACGGAGAGAAAAAACCATTATCGGAGATTGAGGTTTTAAAGACCACGTTAAGGAACTTAAAAGACATAAGACAAAATTGTAAAAACCTTACGAAAGGAGAGAAAATAAGTTTAACGAAGAAAATCCGAAAAATCGAAAAAGCTTTAGCCGAAAAATACATTTAAACCTATTTTTTTGATTTTCCTCCATTTACCATTTACCCGTAAGGGGTAAAACCCCTACGGGGTGGATAAATGGAGGTGGTTTAAATGGCTGGTGGAAAAGGTAAAAACGGGAAAAACGGGAAAGATGGAAAGGTCGGGAAAATTGTGGAGAGATTGAAGGATCTGAAAGAAAATGAAGGATTGACTATGAGAGTCACGGAGAGTTTAGATGGATATTATACGGCGGAGATAGGGCTATATGGGAAAAACGGAAGAAATAGTTATCAAATAAAGTTAAAATACGGAATCAATAACATACTTAAAATCCGAAACAGAGTGGATTTTGAGAACATTAAAAGATTGGTTGAGTTTTTGGAGAAAAATCCAGAGTATTTAGAGGCAATAGAACAATTAAACCCACAGAAACAAAAAAGAACAGTTAAAGCTGTTGAATACATTTAACTACTTTTTTTGTGAGGTGGTATGATGAAAATTGTGGTTAAGGTTAAGGAGATAGGGAAAAGAGGACGACCAAGAAAATTGATAATGGACTATTGGTATTTCTTTAAACTGATGAAAAAAGCCGAGCCGATATTAAATAATCCCGATAAGCCAATAACGGGAAAATATAGATTAGGTAACAAAATTTATCAGATTTAAATTATTTTTTTTTGCGTGAAATTTACGATAAGACTGAGTATAAGAGGTGATATAAAAATGGCTAAAAAGTTTTTAGTTACATTTACTATAAGAGGGAGCATATTTAAAGAGGTAGTAGAGGGAAATTTAAGGATAAATGCAATAGGTAAAGCTAGAGAAAAGGGAGCAGATAAGATAATAAAAATCGAGGAAGTAAAAGCTTAAATTAATTTTTTTTGTGTAGAATTTAGAATTTAGGGGGGATATAGATGAACGGCATGATATTAACATGTCCTGTATGTCATGGAGAAACTGTAGGGGTTTTTCCAATAGTAAACACAGAAACAGAAGAAGTTTATGGGTATGTCGGATATTGCAGAAGTCTAAGGTGCAAAGTAAGGAAAGTAACTTACAATAAAAACGGGACTGCTATTCATTTTACTAAGTGGACTAACTTAGAAAAGAAGAAAAAGTTTTTATACGAGACGATAAGGCAGAATAGAAGAAACGGAAGCTGGAGATACCGTAAAAAGACTGAAAAAGCTTACAAAAGGCTTAGAGATAGTTTTACTAATACTCTTTAGTATTACAGGTGTAATATATATACGTATTATAGATGTAATACAAAGGGGGGTTAGTAATGAAGTTGGAAATATACTTCGATGACCTAAACGAAAAGGGAAAAGAAAAGGTATTGAAGTTTTTTAATGTAAGTAGTCCAGAAGAGTTAAATCTGGATATTCAGCCACTTTTCGTTTTGGAGAAATAGGTGGTGTTAAGTTGAGTTCCGTAAAAAGGAAAGTTGTTAAAACAGGTAGATGGACTTTTGAAGCGAAGAAGGAAAAAGATGGAGGTAAAATATACATGCTGAAAGTTACAAAATACGCTGGGACACCAATAGACGCATTAATCAGTAGGATTACAAAAACCAGTGTGACCCATTTCTTCCTGAAATGCAATCCGGGTGATAACAGAGCCCTGAGAGAGTTAATAGTAAAATGCGGAAAACCGAAGGTAAAAGGTTTTGAATGCATAACCGACACGGAGCTTGTTCTTGTATATCACAAAGATACAATACCAGATATTCAGTTCTACGAAGCAGTTAGTTTAAATCCAAAAGAAGCATTTGAAATAGTTAGTAATACGCAGTATAAACCAAAAGGATTATTGACTTGGGCGGGTTACGTTGAATTGTAGGTGTTTTTTTTTATCTCCTATCTCCACTACAGACCCGTATTCCCTACTTTGGGGGATACGGGGTAGATGGAGATAAGGAGGTGAGATAGTGGATTGGAATTTAGATTGGGATAGACTTGGAGAGACGGCAGAGATAGAGTTTGTAGGGAAAGTAATAGACGTTAGGTATCCGTGCAAGTGTCCAAAATGTGAAGCGGGTAAGGAAAAACTAAAAGAAATGGGAAGAAACAGAAGCACACAACAACTACATTTGGTAGTAGCACCACTCGACAGAAACTGGAGACTACAGCACGTATTCATCGACATGACAACGACCTCTAAGAAGAGTAGGAAAGGAGTCTTAGCACACGCATGTAAGAAACTTGGGATTGACGTAAAAACATTCGAAAGCTTCAAAAAGAACCTAACAAAGCAAGTATTTCTATTCAGGAAAATGACGGTTAAGGACTACCTACTGAACATAGCAAATATTGAAGTCACGAACAGGGAAGAAGAACAACTTAACTTAGACGCCCAGATTACAGTTCCGATTCAAATAATACCAGGAGGCACATTTGAACTATACGGAATTACAAAGGAGATCGTTAAAGACAAGGTAGAGAGGTTCAAGAAGGTTTGGAAACTGATACTTAAGGGAATGTCGGATGATCAAGCATATCAAGAAGTATTCGGAGAGGAAATGGAACAGTTAGAGAAGGAAATGGAAGAAGCAGAGGAGGAAGAGGAAACAGAAAAGGAAGAGGAAACTGAGGAAACAGAGGAAGAAGAGGAAGAAAAAGAGGAAGAAGAGGAAGAGGAGGAAGAGGAAGAATATTTATAAACCCTTTTTTTTACCATGACGACCAAGATTAAGTGTATAGGGTGTAGAAACTATCTATTGAACGGAGACGACATAAACTATACAATAGAATTCGAAATAGACGTAGAAGAAGACGAATTGGGAAAATCAACAACAGTAGAAAGAGGAAAATACTTAGTTTGTAAACATTGTGGGCGAAAGGTAGATGTAAACAAAATTAGAGATGATTTGTTTGAGATTTTGTGGAATAAACTTGTGGAGTGGGGGTTTGAAAATGATAGTAAACAAAAATCTAAATTATCTGAAAGAGTTTCTGGGAATAGACGAAGAAACAGTAATAAAGGCAGTAATAAAAGGAAAACTAAGAACAGAAAAATACGAAATAAAAGCTGATTACATTGAGGATGGAGTATCATTGTTGGTGACGGATTTAAAAGGTGAGGAAGTGTTCTTTAGAGGGTTAATATACGACTTAAAGATGGCTATGGATAGAATTTGTAACTTGGATAAAACGGGAATCGAAATAGACTTGGGAAAATTTGTAGTTAAGTATTCTGGAAACATATATGTAGTGTGGGAGAGAGTGTATAACGAAAGAACCGATGGAATTCGTGAAGTTGTCGTTTACAAAAGTGAAGATCCAAGAAAGGTAGTAGAGTTTATAAAAAAGGAATTGGGGGTGAGGTAATGGAATATCGTGGTATTGAGACTGTAAGGGTTGAGGTAGATAGTGAGTGCAATAAATTAGCTACTGTGCTTATTTTTAACACCGTGTCGTATAAGTTGAAAGAGCTGGGAGAGATAGTAGATAGAAACTTAGAAACCTACGATTTGCTGTTGTCCCATTTTCCGTTAGTTAAGTTGAACAAAGAAAAATTCGAAAGAGAAACATTAGAACTAAGTAAGAAAATCACAGGCAAAATAGCGGAAATATACACAGAATACGCAAATTCATCGGACAATAAATTATACGCAAGAACAGTATTTTGGAGAGCTTTGATGACTACGTTTACTGCTATAATGTTACATGAAGCAGAGAACTTATGAAGAGAAGTAACGGAGTTTACACAAGAACAGTTGGGAGGAGTTAAAGTAGATTAAAGAACTAGATTGTTAGAGGTGAGATTATGACGGAAGTTTGGGAAAGAAAGTATGAGTTGATTTACTTGTTCCACAGCTCGTCAAGTGATTTCCACGAACATTGGGACGAACTAAACAACTCTAACATTCCGTTTTGGAAGGACAAAAGAGAAAGACTAAAAGGCAAGAAACTAAGAGGATTAGCTATAATACTCGACGATTTTAACGAGTGTCATCCCTACGCATTTTTTGGAGTAGTAGAAAAAGAAGAGGAAAAAGGTAAAGAGAGGTGACATTATGATTTGTGCTAAATGTGGAAGTATTCTAAAGTGTAAGAAAAACGGAGTAACAGTAAGATACGGATACTACGCAGGATACTTCAGAGGTGATTTGTTCTACTGTCCGAACTGTGGTTACGAAGTTATAACAGGACTAAGTAACGAAATATATGAGCCAGATTACGAAGTAGATTACGACTTCTCAGAACGTTAAATTAACCGTTTTTTTTAGATTTTTTAGTTTTTTAGTTGAAAAAGTAGCTAAAGGAGGTAATGTTATGGAGTTTGGGATACCAAAAGCAGTTGAAAGACCTATCGGAATTAAAATAGGCAACAGTTGGAAAGAGATAAGTCACCTAAAGGCGATATGTAGTGAATTTGGATACCTGTATTCAATAGTTAACAAAAACTATGAGTTAGTTCAACATGAAGACGTAATAAAAACAGTAGATGAAGCATTAAACGAAATGAAAATAGAACCAATAGCAACAGACATTGAATTTGGTCATAGATATGCAAATATGTTCTATAAACTACTACTGTTTGAGGATGTAATAAAAGAAGACAACGTAGGCTTTGGAATCATGGTAACTAACAGTTACGATAAAAGCTTTGGAATAGGAGTATTAGGATACGGACAGAACTTTGCATGTCTTAATCAAATGGTATTAGGTCGTGAGATACTTAAAATAGTAAAAAGACACTTCAAAGTTAGTGTAGGAGTTAATTTAGCAAAGGTAAAAGAAGCGGTAATTGAAATCATAGATTCACTACAAAATGTATCTGATTTAATTAAAGCATTAGCAGACAAGAAAATAAGTGTAGTGGATGTATTTACTATATTAGATGGACTAAAACTAAGCAAATCAGCAGAAATGAAAGTAATAAAGCTAATACAACAAAAAACGGGAATTACAGATTTTGGATTACAATACCACAAATACAAAATAGCAAAAAAGAAAAAAGAAAACTTAGAGAAACTAAAAGAGAAGCTTAGTGAAATTAAAATGGAAAAATGGGATACTTATAATGCATTTACAGAATACGTAACTCATCATTCAAAAGTAAAAGACTACACAAGAAAATTTGAAATGCTAAACAAAGTATCGGCAATATTAGTAAAGTAGGGGGTGTAGTTATGGGAAAGAGGAGGTCTAAAATTACTTTTTCCCTTTTTGAGCCGATTAGGTGTTTAATAGAAAACGGAGAGGTCTATACGATAAGACCACAGAAAAGCAAAGTAGTAGATGAAAACGGAGTTTACATTTACTACAAAGACACGAGAATCGGCATAGGCAAGAAAGAAAGGATAGGCAGTGTAGCAAGGTTAGGAGAATGGAAAGTAGTTAAAAAAGACAAAACAGTAGTCGATTTAAGTGAATTCGTAGATAAAAGCGGATTTAAAACAGTTAAGGATTGGATAAAGGCAGTTGTTACGGTAAACAAAAGAATGCCAGCTTTTCTACAACTGTATCGTGTAGTAGTCGAAGAGTGGTATTACGAAAAAGACGAGTTATTAGAAACGTTAGCTAAATTGGACATGGGGGTGAGATATTGAGATTGTATCATGACATAAGAGTAGTAGATTTGAGTAAAGCGAGGGAAGTAACGGTAACCGTAACTGAAGGAGTAGTTCAGATAGCAGTAATATTTGACCTCATGCACTATGAGACTTTCCTAACTAAAGTAGAGGACGTAAATGACGTAACAATGGAACAATACTTACTCAAAGAAATAGCAGAACAATGGGACAAAAATATAGCTTATGAATTAAATCAATTCATTGAATTCGTAAAAAGAAGGATAGAAAGAGAACGAAAAAGGTGAAAAAACATGAAAAAGAAAAGAAAAGTTGAAATAAAGACAGTCCAAACGATAAAACCAATAACATGCAATAATTGTTCCAATTTTTTAATTTTGGATGGGAATACAGGGATTTGTAGCAAAAGGGAGAAAATAGTTCTTGGTAATTACAACTGTCCAAATTTTGAGGAGGGAAAACCTACGAAAGCCGATTTAGATACAATAGTTATGTTTTACCAATTATCAAAAGACGCAATAGAAGAATACCAAAAAATGGCGAATACGTTAAGGGACATACTAATACAAAGAGTTGAAGGAAAAAGAGAAACGGACAATTTCATAGTGAATGTAACTAAAGTAAGGAGTAAAAGACTAAATACGGAAAAAGTCAGAAAATACCTAAAGAAGAAAGGAATACTTGACAAATTCTTAACGGAAAGTAGTTATTACAGAGTTGAAGTAAAGGGAAAGATAAAGAAAGGTTAGGAAAGGCGGTTAAAGAAAAAAGACAAAAAAGATTAAAGAGGTGATTTTTTTTGACTTTTATTTTTATAAAACCGAGAAATTGTTTACAGTGTAGATACGGAGTCCCGTTATACACACGAAAGATAAACAAATACAGTAAGTTGTCTTTCAAAAGATACGTAAACATAGTTAAATGCACAAGACGTAACGCTATAGTAGATTCTGGATTTGGAGACGTATGTGAATATTTTGAAGAGAAGTAAAAGGGGGTGATATTTTGGGAGTTTTAGATAAGTTAAATAGAAAGATTGAAAGGATTTTATTAATTGGTCATACAGCACACGGAAAAACCTATAATGCGGTTAGAATAGCACTAAACTTAGCAAACAAAAAGAAAAGAGTGTTGTATATAGACAATGAAAGTGGAAGCTTAGATGAATGGGAAGAACTAAGTAAGCAAGGTAAAATAACAAAAGAAATCGACAAAAATGTAATTTTAGTAACTCCAAACAACTTCTTAGAGTTCAAAGATTACGCATTAAACTTTCAAGACAAAGTCCACGCAATTATAATCGATCCGTTTAGTTTGAACATGGAAGCAAGAATAACAGCAAGAGAACAGTATTTAAAAGTAGGAAAAGTATGGAGAGGAGAAAAAGAGATACCAATAGAAGATACGAATACGTTTCACTTGACGGGATTCGATTATCAGCTACCCAATGAATGGCAAATGGAAGTATTAAGAGGACTAGCCAAAGGAAAAGTTCACTTCATAGTTACAGAAATGATACCCACGAAAGTAATGGAAGAAATAAGAGGTAAAGAAAGAAGTTACAACATAGATAAAATTCTAACGGAAACAGATGAGACGAGACTACCTAAAAGACTAAAAGAACTATTCGACTTCTTTGGATACTTTGATAGAGTGATTCTATGTGAAAGAGAGATTAAAAACGGAAAAAAGAAATATTATGGGGTTATCATAAAGTGGAGAGGAAAGGACTTATCTGGAGTTAGAATAGATAATGTATATGAGTTTCTACTTAAAAATACTAAGTTGTTGAGGTGATGTGGTATGGCGACTGATAAATTTATTTTTATGCCGAAAGGAGTGCCTGTAAGATACGAATTTGAAGAAAATGATACGGATTGGGTAATTGAAGCTATCGCTGACAATGTAAAAAGAAGTCTGAAGCATTCAAAGGAATTAGAATTAGAACTAAAAATGCTAATTAAAGACAGTAAATTAACCGTTGAAGTTTGGATGAGGTGATTAGGTATGACTGTTTTCCCACACGAAATGAAACATAAACACATACCAGAAAACAGAATCTACGAACTCGAAGAGAAAGTATTTCTACTATACAACCTATTCTATAAATATAATTGGAAATACTGTGACCTAAGAACGGTATCCGAAAGAGGTATGGGTAAAAATCCAACTAGACGACCTAAATATTGTGTTAGAATAGGTCAAGCGTGTTTAATAGCTGGGTTTCAAAGAGGAGATGAAGTATTTGTTAGAGTTCAGGGAAGGGATATAATCATTAGAAAAGACCAATACGGATGTCTGTTTAAGATAGGCGGAAACCACTACGGAACAAACATAGTTCTATCACCCATTCTTTTAGCGTTGGGGTATAAGAAAGGAGACTGGGTAATAGTATTGGCAAAGAAGGGAGAAATAAGAATCAGAGACGCAGTAATCGAGTTTAAGAAATTGGATAGATACTTAAAGAAGGTAAAAGAAATGAAAATACTAACGATATAAAGGAGGTGTAATAAACCATGATTGTGTGGAAAGTAGCTATAGGAGAATCAAGTGAATCTGCACTAATTTGTGTTGGACTAAGTGTTTTCAAAGATAGGTTTATTTTAGAACTTGAGTGAGGTGATAGTTAGTATGTCCACAGCATTTTTTTGGGATGAAGAACAAAAACAATTTATCTGTGAAAGAAGAGCTGAGGGTTTAGATTTTTGTGGACGTAGAATATTCCTATTTGTTTTCAACACACCAAACGATTTCGTTAAATTATTCATGGAAAGGAGAGACAAAATAATACACGACGAATACGGAATACTGTGGACAGTCGATTTACTAAAATACGAAATACTAAACAAAGGTATTGTGGTTTTCTGTTGGGATTATTACAAAACAGAAGACGAAACGGGGGACGATGAACATGCTGGAGAAACTGATTAAATCAGCTATTATAAGTTCAAGAATAATCAAAATATACGATGAAAAACTCGATAGAACAGTAAGACCTACTCTTAACATTTTTATTCGTAAACCATTTGGATTTGGTTTTTCTACGATGGCAATAGAACTAATGAACAAAGGGTTAGCAAACTACGTAAACGACTTTACAGTAGCGGGAATAGTGGGAACAGTAAGACAAGGCAGGATATATACGGGAAGTTTAGCTAACAGTGGTTACAGGTTAACAATATTCGATGAAGTAATGACGTTAGAAAATAAAGCTAAGAAACTGTTGAACGAATTAACAGAACAAGGAACAGCTACAAGAAGTTTACAAGGTTACATAGAAAAGAGAATAGAGAAAGCTGTAACTGGTGGCAAATATATTGCTGAAGAAGGAAAGCTAACGTTACAAATACATACATCGTGTATATTCGGAACTGCAAGCGAACAGATTTTACAAGATACGGACGTTAAAATGCTATTTTCACGTTGTTTCTGTCTTAATTTAGCAATGGACAAAGGAGAAGCTGTAAAACTAAAGAAAGAAGGTAGAAGAATTAGAATTGATACAAAACGAATACCAGAAGAACCGATAGACGTAGTGACACTACCAGAAGACATGAACGACATGCTACTCGAAAAAATAGAAGAAGAGGGATTAGTTCCAGAAACTGAAGGAGGTTATTATACACGATGTCATGACGATTTAATTCGTTTATCTGCTGTTCATTGTGTAGCAAGAAAAGACGATACAATTAACGAAAAGGACGTCAAGTATGCGTTACAGTTCTACAACCTACATCAAGTAGGATATTTAGGAACTCAACTGTCAGAGGTTGCATTGAGGATATTAGACGTATGTAACGGAAAGACGGCAAAGGAAATAGCAGAAAAAGTAGGACTAAAGAAATCTCAAGTTTACAAGTATCTAAATACGTTACAAAACCTAAACCTAATTGGTAAAGTTGGTAACAGGTGGACTAAGAGAATATGAAGTTAAATTAACGTAAACGTCAAGAATAATGTCAAGTTTTTTTGACTCGTAAGCGAGATAGGTAGTGGGGGGTCTAAAAGAATATAATATATTATATTATATTCTTTTAGACAAGGGACATCAACTAAAGTTTATTGGATTACCACGATACCCCGTATTCCAAAATTTTTGGACTACTTAACCGAAAAACCTCAAAATTCGAAAAGTTTGTGAACACTATAGTGTATGGGGTGCAAAGTCTATCGAAACTTTGTTAATTTGCGGTAACTCTGCGGAAAAACCGTTAAAAAATTGTTTGGGGTTGTTCCGTGCTTTTTTTGGGATTTGGAGGCTTCAGATTGCTTGGATTGGGTGCGGTGAACACTATAGTGTATGGGGTTTCCGCATTTTCGTGGGTTAACTTACCTATACAAAAATTGACACTAACCCCTATACCCAGTTCCAAAATTTTTGGGATAGTGTCAACATTTTTATATGCGGAATCCTATAAAAATAGGTATAGGTGTAGGAGTTAACCCGAAAATGTATGGAAACCCCATACACTATAGTGTATAGGTCAGGTAAACTGAGACTTCTCATAGCTTCTTTACCGAAATAAAGCCGTTAAAACCGTGTGCAAATTTTTTGAAGGTGTTTCGATAGAGTTCGAGGTGTGGGTGTTGAATTCCCAAAATAGGCGGAAAACCCGCACACCATAGTGGTTGGGGTTTCCATTCAGTTTGGGGTTTAACTTTCATAGTTTTAATAAGTTAAATTCTCACAATTTCAATAAGTCAAAAGAGGTGGTGTAAGTGTTTAAGGTTAGTTTCTTTGGAATGGTTGAAGAGTTCCCAGCAGTAGTAAGAGACATAGCATATCTAAGAAGTAAAGGAATGCTCAGTTTAACTACCTTTTACAATTTAATGAGAAGACAAGGGTTAAAGAGAACTAAAGCTTTAATTGTTCAGGGAAAAGTTGAAAGAGGAGAATATGTAATAATAGATGAAAAAGGAAACGAAATACGACCAGAGGAAATAGAGAATAAGTTACTGACTAAGGTATTCAAATTTGTTTGGATGTTGAAACTGAAATATAAAAGACGTAAACATCACCAAGTCCACATCGAAGTTACGGTAGATGGAACAGTCGAAAAACATGAAGTATTCCCAGAACCGATACCAATGAACATTAGAGACAAAATTAGAGACGAATTCGAATTAGCTTTTGAAAGATACATGAGAGAGTTTTGGTCTATTTTGGTTAGAACCTTAAACGTAAAAGGTTTACTTGATGAGTATGTATCTGACATCGCAGAATTTGAGGAGATTAAGGAATATTATAAAGAAATTAACGAAAAACTTGAAGGTGAAATAACGAACATTGCATTCTTAGTTAAAAGATACGAAGAGGCTGAATGGAAAAGAATAGTCCAATACGAAAGAGATTTCGAACCATACGTAGTAGAAAAGTTAGAAGAGATAATAGATTGGATAACCGAAACGGAAATGGACTTTTTGAGAAGAGAAATAGAAAAAGTAAAAGAAGAAACTAAAAGTAGAATTGAAAAAGCAAGAATTGACGTATTTAAAACTAGAATTGAAAGAGCTGAAAAAGTCGTAGATATTAAAACTATCGAAAAAGATTTAGGTGAAGCGTTTATTACGGGTAAAATTACAGAAAAAGAGTATAATGAGCTACTAAGTTTACTAAAAGAAAGGTCGGCAATGATTTTTAATCAGATAGTGATACGATGGTGTGAAAGAATAAAAAGAGCGGAAACAGAAGGTAAGTTAAATGAAATAATGAAAAGAATCATGAATACTTGGACTTGGAAAAATTTTCTATTCGAACCGTTTAGGGAAAAGGTAATCGAATGTGAAAGAGAAAGAAGAAACGAGTTACTTAAAGAAGCTGTTAGAAAGAAAGAAATTACGAGAGAAAGAGCGTTAAAAAGAGTTGAGTCTTACTTTAGGAGGAGAAAAGAGGAAATAATGAAAACTACACGAAGTGTCCGAGATTTAAGAAGATTAATTACGAGAGTTAGAAGAAGTGCGTTAAGTGAAGAGAAGAAAGAGGAACTAATAAAACTAATTGAAGACAACATAGAAAAAATACAGAAAGAAAGTTGTGAAACAGCTTGGAGGATAGTTGAAACCGTAACTGACATCACAAAGTTAAGAAACAAGTATTACGAGATTGGTAACAATAAACAGAACTTTGAACCATGTTACGATGAAATTAGAAAAGCTATTAGAAGTAAGATACAAAAGTTACGTAGAGAAGATTACAGGAGAAGAGCAGACGAAATAATAAACGAATTCAAAGAGTCAGAAACGTTTGATAGAATAGCTATCGTAAATAGAGAATGTAGCAATATCTTAATGTTACCATTAACCGTTCAGTATAGAGTTTTTAGAGAGTTCATTAACTTAGTTGAGAACAGAAACGAATTAGCTGCGATATTTAACTGTCTTAAAGATAGTCCGATATGGACTGAGCCTAAGTATAGTAAGTGGAAGAGTAGGTTAAAGAAGATGATTGAAGAGAAGAGAGTGTAAGTTTTAAATACTTAGTCAGTTTAAAGTAACACATGGGAGTGCTAAACAAAGTAGCGATAGGAGTGTGTTTAGCACTACTAATAGGAATTTCAGTGCTGTCGGGATACGTTCTAATGACGAGTAGCGATCCAACAAAAATCGAATTCTCAAAGAATGCATTGTTACTTATCGCAGGTGCTGTTGTTAGTGTTGTTACAGGATTGTTCGCAGAAGCAAGAGACAGAGTTATATTCGAAACTCCAGCGAGCTTCAAGTCTAAAATAACAATAGAATCCTCTGAAAACAATAGTTAGCCAATTTTTAATTTTTTTATTTTGTTTTTGAACTATTTTTCGTATTTTGGGAGGTGATAACGTGAATAAATATACCTTTTTAATTGATATTGATTACAAACCTACTAATCCCAATAAGTTTACGGAGGAGTTTATTAATAAATTAAAGTTCGTAGAAGACATACTAAAGGTATTCGTAGAGGAAGTTGAAGTATTCGAAACGAAAAAAGGAATCCACATATACGTATATGCAAGTAGTGAAAGGAAAATAAGCGACGAAGAAATAGTAGTAATACAGTTAGCGTTAGGTAGTGATTACAAAAGGGAAATATTCAATTGGTCGAGGGTTATAAGTAATCCCAAACCAAAACATTGGAATGTATTATTTAAGAGTAAAGAGAAAATAACCAAACTGTCGAGAATGCTTACTATTCTGATAAACAACAAGTTAGACGGATTAGGAAAAGATTTATAAACTATTGCATTTTAAATAACAACATGGCTGGGAGAAGAAAGATATATACAACCGCTTCGAGTTTTAGATACAAAGCAAAGATGTATGACTACATGAGCAGAGGCGGGAGAGTTCCAATGACTTTGGCAATGGAAGTTGTTGATGCAATGGGAACTACATGGGACACGAACTTTGGAACTTACAAATCATTCAGAAAGAACGATGTTGTTCCTAAACTTAAAGAGATGGGTGTTCCAACGCTTTTCTGGGGAATCATTCAGGCTTTAGCCATGAAAGTTGAAAAAGAAAGAATTAGAAGATCGACTAAAGATCCTACTGTTATAGAAGCAATCATAAACAGAGTTGTCGATGAGCATGGTATTCGAGGAACTGTTGTTGAAAGAGCCTTAAGAGTCGTATTTGGTCTAGAAGCCCCCGTAGCTGGTGAAAGTAGAGCTGGAGAAGAACAGGTAAGCACCGTTCCATCTAAGTAACTCGATTAACTTTTTTCCTATTTTTTTTGATTATATATAATTTGGTGATATTATGGACAAAAGAAGACAAATGGCTTTAGTTCAAAGAAGACGTGACGAACTCAGTAAAGCTTTAAGAAAAGGTTTGGAAAGGTTTAAACAAATGGGTATAAGAGCAGACGTTTATGTTCCAGATTTTAAAGATAATACGGCTTTTTTACTGATAGATGAAAAGAGTTTGGGAGGTTATTTTCAGAGAAAAATTCTAAGTAAGTTAAGAAAATTAGGTAACGACATCTCGGTAAAAAGTGGTATAGAAGACGATGTATTGATTACCAAAATCGTATCCAAAGCAGAGGTAAACAATGAAAGCATAAACGAAGACGTATCGAGGGTAAAAGAGGAAATGAAAAAGATTAAGATAAAAACTGAAATATTCGTAAATTGTGAAGACTACACGACTATACTAATACTAATGGATATAACTGATATATCTAACTACTTTGACAGAGTAGTTAAAGAGACAATCAAAAGAAACAGGATAAAAGTTTTATGTGATGTTTACAGAGAAAGTAACGTAATGGTAGTAAGATTTGTTAGGTGATGAAATATGTATGAACACATGCAAAAATACACATTCAGAGATTTAATGGAAGCGTTAAAGTTTATTCAAAGAGTAAACAGGTTTAGTGAAAACGTTATGACTCTTATAAGAAGTCTTAACAGAGTTGGAATAGATGTCAATAGGCTAGATCCAAGTAACTTTGGAGACATTCTTAGGTTGTCAATGCAGTTAAGAAGTGAGGGATTCATAGAGGACATAGATATTGAACAAATCGAAAAAGACTTTGAAGACTTAATGAATCATAGCATAGAAGACATACAAAAATACACAAACATAATAGACAGATTTCTAAGTTATGTAACAAGGTCTTCTAGGGTTATAGAAAGATACAACAGGATTTTGGGTGGCTCAGCTAAAGAGTTGGGAATGTTAGCTAATATGTTCGGATTAAAGTTACCTACGGGTAAAGATACTACCGATGACATTACTATAACTGATACGGAAGAGCTAACGGAAGAGGAAAAGAAGAAACTTAGAGAGATTATAGAACAATTTAAATCGAAGTAAATTTTATAAACAATAGATACCAAATACAACTTGGAGGTGATGTGTTATGACCTATACGCTTAATGATATACTGAACTCCGTGATGACCGCAATTCAGGACATTCTTGGAAATGCGGCATCAGTTATTGCGGACAACGCTGAAACAATTGCCACTTTGGTTGTTCTTGGAGGTCTAACGGCGTCAGTTGTTAGATACGGAACGGGAATATTCAGAAGAATAACAGGGTGGATTGGAGCATTGTTCTAACCACTTAAACTATTTTTACAATTTTTTTTAAGGTGATTAGCTATGGAAAAGAGTAAAGTAAATAGTGTTGGTAGTAAATACGAAATAAAAGTAGAAAGTAGTAAAGACAACTACCCATTTAACAGTAAGACTTTTTGGATAGGTATAATCTGTATAGCTTTAGGAATTTACTTAGCTGTAACTAACGATAAAGATACAGGGGTTCAGTTAATACTACTTGGATTAGGTCTTTTAGGCATTAGAGACGCAATAAGGAAAGTAGATAGAAAACTATGATCAGCAAGCTAATTTACTATTTGACCAAGATACTAAGTAAGATCACAAAAATAATACATAAGATAAAGGATTTCGAGGAATCTGGAGCGTATATACACGGATTAATAAAATACAAGCTAAAATGCGATGTAATACCACTTGACGGTAAGTATAAGTTAGTTAGCTTAGATACTTGGAAAAGAATAATACAGAGTGATACGTTGAATTTAACTAAGAAGTGGCATAGAGACGTATTTGATTGTGACGATTTCGCTATCGTCTTTAAAGCTCACGTATCCGAATTTTACGAAATAAACAGTGTAGGAATTGCTTTAGGTAGAATTTATGACGCTAAAACTGATGAATATCTTGGCTATCATGCGTATAATCTAATCGTAGCAAAGAATGGAAGTATCGAGCTATACGTATATGAGCCACAAACTGATGAATTAGTTAAAGCGGAGAAAAGAACTGAGTTAGGCAACTATATCTACGAGACTGACATGGTAATTATCTAACAACAGTAAATTTTTTAAGTTTTTGGGTATAATTATAGTAGAGGTGGTAGTATGGATAACAGAAACGTAGGAAGTTTGTTCTACGAAATAGAAGTTCACGACAAAAATGGAAAACTGATAGACAAAAAGAGAGGTAAGGGAGATAGTGTATTATACAATTGGATGACATTGTTTGGTGCTATAAGAAAAGGAATTGCTTGGGCTCCTAAACAAACTAATGGAACACAGCAGAACATTAGCCAGATAGTGTTTGCTAATTGTGATATGTTAGCTCCAGCTGGAGATGACAGTTACGGTTTGGTCATAGGAACTGGAACTACTGCGGTTGGTATATCTGACTACTCTTTGGAAAGCCAGATACCTCATGGGGCAGAGTCTGGTAAAATGTCTTACGGTGAAACTTCAGAATACAACAGTTCAGCAGGGTTACAACAGGATATGGGAGTTCAAAGGTCTTTTGATAACAACTCTGGAGCAGATATTACAGTAAACGAGATAGGACTGGTGGCTAAAGTTAATGATGGATCAAGTGATTACTACGTATTGATAGCGAGAGATGTTATATCAGCAACAACAGTTCCAAACGGTGGAAGACTTACGATAAAGTATTACTTTAGATGGAATCCAAGCTAGTAGTGATGTAACATGAGCTTCATTGCTGGTATAGGAGCTGGAATAAGTAACATAATAGGACAAATTCAAGATAGAGTAGAAGGAATAGTATCTACTATCATTAATCTTTTCAGAAACATAGCTAACAACATTTATACATTTTTCCTCAGAACTTGGGATTACTTCATGACGAATCCGAGAGGAATGATATACTTCTTTGCCAATATATGGGCTTTAATGTATTGATAGGTGGTGTAAATGATACCAAATTTACCGTTTCCAAACGTGGAAATGGTAACTAAAGGTGGAATGGCAGAAGTTAAACTAAAGAATCAAGACTTAGCCGACATGCTAAGGAAGGCAATAGAAAACAGAGGTCAAAAGGTAAAAGACGTAGAAGT
>Ga0190310_1000322_pt1 | contig 16550 bp, 17 predicted proteins | sample 48700778_MG_FD_165059 | JGI IMG/M metagenome (GOLD analysis project Ga0190310, IMG submission 165059) | Hydrothermal vent sediment bacterial communities from Southern Trench, Guaymas Basin, Mexico - 4870-07-7-8_MG | ecosystem: Environmental > Aquatic > Marine > Hydrothermal vents > Sediment ... | reverse complement strand
CCGAAAGCGGATCAAACTTCATCGCCATACGCGGACCAGAAATCCTAAGTAAATGGGTTGGTGAAAGCGAAAAAATGGTACGTGAAATTTTCAGAAAGGCACGTATGTACGCCCCAGCGATAATATTCTTTGACGAGATAGATGCTATAGCTCCAGCCCGTGGATATGCTTTTGACTCCCGCGTTACTGAGAGAATAGTTAGTCAGTTAATTACCGAGATGGATGGTATCGCTAGTCTTGAGAATGTAGTGGTTATAGCAGCAACTAATAGGCCTGACATGATTGATCCAGCTCTACTTAGGCCCGGCCGCTTTGACAAGTTAATATATGTACCACCACCAGACAAAAAGGCTAGACTTGAAATTCTAAAGATACATACACGTAACATGCCCTTAGCAGAGGATGTTGACTTGGAAGAGATTGCTGGAAAAACCGAAGGCTATAGCGGTGCTGATCTAGAGGCTTTAGTTAGAGAAGCCGCTTTACAGGCATTAAAGGAGAACATTAAGATTGATAAGGTACATATGAAGCATTTCCTAATGGCCCTTGACATAGTTAAGCCATCTATATCACGTGATATGGAACGCATGTACAAGGAATGGAGTGAAAAGTTTAGACAAAAACTACCTAGATCACATATCAAGCCCAGCCTATATACATAAATAGTGTTTCATCATATATTTACTACTGTATACTTATACTATGGTAGTTTCTAAATATACGGCATAGCTTTAGAGGCGATCTGAATGGTAATGTTTAGTGAACTATGGAGAAATAGACCATTATTCAAAATAATTATTGATGAATTAGCTAGGCATGGAGGAACCATAACTGATTCAGAACTATATCAAAGTATAAAATCGAACTATGGATTTGAAATTTCTAGGACCGAGTTATTAAAAGCTCTTCTAACTCTAGAAGTTAGAGGTTATATAGTTGTAAATAAAATTAGGAAGGAATATCACATATCATTTAGTAGATCATTTGTATCCGGGAAAATATGAATAGATCTTGGATAAGAGATATTTCCCTTTAAATACCATATATTTAACGGTGTAGTGAATGGGTGTTAATCTAAAGGATCTTATACCAGATGATGTTAAGACGATAATTGATGATCTCAGGAGTTTAAGGGGAAAAGTAATATCAATAGATGCATATAATGCATTATATCAATTTCTAACAGCTATTAGACAGCCGGATGGCACACCATTAATGGATAGCCGTGGAAGAATAACTAGTCATCTAAATGGACTATTTTATCGAACCATAAACTTTGTTGAGGCAGGAATAAAGCTAGTCTATGTATTTGATGGCCAGCCACCGGAGATCAAATATATGGAGATAGAGCGTAGGAGAAAAATTAAGGAAGAAGCTGTAAAGAAATATGAAGAAGCCTTAAAGAAAGGAGATCTTGAAGCCGCTAAAAGATATGCACAAATGAGTGCTAGGCTTACAGAGGATATGGTTGCTGATGCTAAGAAACTCTTAGATGCAATGGGTATTCCATGGGTACAAGCACCAGCAGAAGGTGAGGCCCAAGCCGCATATATGACTGCTAAGGGTGATTGTTGGGCTACTGGTAGCCAAGATTACGATTCCCTACTCTTCGGCTCTCCAAGGCTTATCCGAAACCTAACGATCTCTGGTAGAAGAAAGCTTCCACGAAAGGATATCTATATAGAGATCAAGCCTGAAGTTATAGAGCTAGCAAAGCTTTTGAAAAAACTAAGTCTTACCAGAGAGCAACTTATAGCTATCGGTATACTTGTTGGTACAGACTACAATCCTGATGGCGTTAAGGGTATTGGGCCTAAGAAGGCTTTACAGCTGGTTAGAACCTATAGAGATATTGATAAGTTGTTTAAGGCAATACCACGCCGTGAATTCCCTGTTGATCCATTAAAGATCTTTAAATACTTTATGAACCCGCCTCATACCGATGATTATAAGCTTGAATGGAGAGAACCTGATGAAAAAGCTGTTATAGAAATACTTGTTGAAGAACATGACTTTTCTATACAACGTGTTAAGAACGCCCTTGAGAGATATAAGAAGGCATATAGAGAACACATAAAGGGTGTTCAGAAAGGACTAGATCTTTGGTTTACCTAGTAATAATAGTCCTTCCAGCCATATTCGCCAATCAACGGTACAAATAAACACCATGTATCTTCCTTGATATTTAACTTTCCATTCAAGGACTTATGAACTATTAGTAGTCTTTGAAGTCCTAGATCACCTACCGGTATAATCATTATTCCTCCGGGCCTTAATTGTTCAATTAGAGGTTTAGGTATTGTCGGAGCTGCAGCTGTAACTATTATCCTATCATACGGTGATTTTTCAGGGTATCCCTTTGTGCCATCGCCGACAATAACAGTTACATAATCACTATATCCGGTTCTCTTGAGATTATCCATTGCAAACTTTGCCAGTTCAGGTATTCTCTCAATAGTATATACATGGCCTTTCTTCATAGGATCTTGTTTACTAACAATTTCTGCTAATACAGCTGCTTGATAACCAGAGCCCGTGCCTATCTCTAACACTATATGCCCAGGTTCGGGATTAAGTAATTCAGTCATTATTGCCACCATATGAGGAGCACTAATTGTTTGTCCATGCCCTATAGGCAATGGATGATCTACATATGCCCATCTTTTTTGATGAGGTGGTACAAACTCTTCTCTAGGTACATTAAGCATTGCATTTTTTACTTTCTCACTTCTTATAATTCCTTCCATGATTAATTTCTCCACCAAGCGTTTTCTTCCAAGAGAGTAGTCAATCAATATACTCCCCTGCTAGTTAATATTATATGTAGAGATGGTAATTAAAGAGGTGGTTATAGTGAGTAAAACCAATGCTTTCATAGTATCATATGAAAAAATTATTGCAAAAGGACATGAAAACATACAAGGACTGCATTGTACAACTATAGAAATTACTAAGGAAAAAACCTTAACACCAAGAGGCGACTGTATCATCGGAATCATGGCAGACAAGGCTGTAAATGATCTTTCACCCTCATTTAAGAAGTTATTAAAAGATAAAGGTACTGTACTAATAAGTCAATTCTATATTAATAATAAGCTCTATGATACAGTTATTGGACACGGTGATCCCAGTTTAATTTTAACTAATAATAAAAAAATTATATTTAGAAAAAGTACTTATGTAGATGATTCAACAATATCTATAAGAACTAATAAGGCTGCACGAGATCTAAATAGAGATATGATAGAACTACTTAAAAAACCAGGGACAATACTTACAATAATCTTGATAGCCTTAAAGCCTCTTGAGATCGATCCTAAAGATATATGTATAGGGAGAATAATCAAGTACTCTCCTATATCCAATAAATAACCATTTATTCTCTATTAAATCCCTGATCTTATTCAATACTGATTCAATATCATTGCCCACTATGTACAAATATAATATCGTATCTTTATGAGATAAGTAATTATATGTTTCAAAAAATTCTATACTTTTATGTGGTAGATTAGCAATTATACGATCTGCTACCGAACTCTTAAAATATTTAGGAATATCTCTTGCATCAAATACTGACGCGATAATCTTACCTCTTAGTTTCCTCTTATTTAATACAATACTTTTTAACAAACAATAGATCGCGTGTGGATTAATATCATTAGCATAAATAAGCGCTTTTTTAAGATGGGCAATATGTATGGAGAATCCTCCAAACCCTGAAAAAAGGTCAAAAATTATTTCTCCATTTTTAACATTTTCAGCTAATAATCTATGTTCTGTAGATAATCTTGGGTTAAAGTATACTCTATACAAGTCTATGAAGAACTCTAAGCCATATTCTTTATAAACAATATATTTGACTTCTCTGCCCCATATCAATCGTAATCTACTTAACCTATAGTCATGTTCAGTACCATGTTTAACATATATTGCTTCAATCCATGGATATACTGATCTAAGGACTTTAGTAATCCTAGATTCTCCATACTCCCTAACAACTTTCTCCCTCACAATGACTATTTTACCTACAATATCATGAGAAGGAATTCTATACTTAGTCATTCTTGTAATCTTCTTTTGCGGTAGATTGCATTCAACTATCTCAAATTCTATACTATGCTTCCTTAGAAGATCTTCGCACTTAACCTGATCAATTATAGGTAAGAGTAAATATTCATTTAGAAGTAGTACTTTGTAGTCTCTATCCATTAAATCATGTTTAATCAATAACTTTCTTACTTTCTCTCCATATTTCTTATGTATTTTGATGCATTTCGTCAATAGCCTATTGCCTCCAAACTGGAGCTAGACTATATATTTCTAAAGATATATTCTATACTTGAGGTTAATGAAAGATATCAGTACGTGATTGGTGTTGATGAAGTTGATGCCGATAAGAAAGATAGTGATAGTATACAAGCCTGCCAAGAAATGTAGTGATTTAATAAAAGATTATGTATATGAATTTGAAAGAAGAAACGTTAGAGTTGATACGGTGTGGGTTGATGAGGTTAGGAAAGGTGATCTCGAAAATTATGACCTAATTTTAGCCATGGGCGGTGATGGTACATTATTGAGGATTTCTTGGAGTTTATATGAGAGACTTCCACTTATATTACCTATTCCCTGCGGCAGAAGGACAGTTTTATATGAGGATCTAAACAATATTGCTGCCAGTGAAATCATTGATCGAGTCTTATCGGGCAGATTCTATATTGAGCGAGTACATCGAGTAAAGGCTGTTTATGCAGGAAACCAGGAATATGCATTAAACGAAGTAGCTATAATAACTCATGATTTCGGTAGAGCACTACTCATAGATGTTGATATTATAACGCCGTATAATAATACATCATTTGTTTTAGAGGGTGATGGAGTAATCATTGCATCGCCTACTGGTTCATCAGCATATGCGTTATCAGCTAATGGACCAATTGTTGAACCAGGAGTTACCGGAATGCTCTTTATACCATTAAACCCCATAACGCTTAACATAACACCGATACTTATTCATCCATTTTCTACAATTATGATAAGGCCCAAGGATTATAGCGATCTATATATTGATGGTATGCGTCTGGAAACATTATCACCTAATTCAAAGGTTATCATTAAGATGGACAATAATGAACTACGTATAATTAGAATTAATGAAAAGCGTAATTTGGTGAAAAGAGTTCTTGAAGGAAGAACAACTAGGTTCACGTAAGAAGACATATATCATACTAGATACAACTGCGTTTCTAGCAAAATATCCACTCCAACACTATAGTTCACATGAATTACTAACAACGGTCCATGTAATTTCTGAACTCAGAGATCGTGAGAGCAGAGAAGCCTTTGAAATAGCATTAAATATTGGCAGGATAAAGGTTGTTCAACCCGATAAAAAATTTATTGATAAAGCTATCAATATATCCAAGTCTATTGGTGAACATACTTCCCTGTCTAAAACTGATCTTAGTATTTTAGCTTTAGCTCTTCAATATAGTCTATATGGTCAAGTTATTGTTATTACTGATGACTATGCTTTACAAAATACATTATTATATGCAGGAATACCGTTCAAACCACTACGTACAACAGGCATTAAACGACTTAGAAGGTACTTAGTAGTATGTCCTACATGCGGTTATGTATCAACCAATATTGGAGAAAATATTTGTCCACTATGTAATAGCAAACTCATTAAGAAGAAATTTTCTTAAAAACCGCTATAAAATAACCATTCATATCATGGTTAAGGGGAGAGAACCTATAGAATACCATATTGTCCAAATAAACCTTATCAGCGTATGGAACCTCTAAATCTACCGTTTCAAAGCCAAGATCTCTTATATAAAGACAATTACCTTCGTTCTCATGGAACGTTATCGTACAAGTACTATAAACTAGGATGCCATTAACCTTTAGAATATTATATGCTGGTTTAAAGAATTGTCTTTGATAAGCTACACTATTTAATAAATCTTTATATGTTTTAGTGAATGATAGCTTAGGTCTAATACCTAGAGCTGTACATGGAGGGTCTATGAGTATTTTATCAGCTTTAATCATTGAAAGATCGCTATCTAAGTATCTAGAATCACCAAGATAAAGGAAATAGTTCTTAGGCAACCTAAGTCTTGTAATAGTTTCAATGATCTTATTGATCTTTGGAATTGATCTATCTATACTTATCAATCTTACTAATCCCCGGCTATATTGTATAATGTGACTAGTCTTGCCTCCAGGTGCAGCACAACAATCAATAATAGTTTCACCAGCTTCTGGGCTAAGTATATGAGTGACAGCTATTGATGGAAGACTTTGGGGATAGAATAGGCCAGCCTTATATTCGAGCATTTCTCTAATAGGAGGCAATCTATACTTAGAGACTATGTTTTTTGCCACCAACCCCTTACGGATCTGCTTAACTTTCTTAGAATCCATAGTAGTCTTGGCTAAAGCTACTACAAACCCATTAGGAGTGATTATATTAACTTCTTCCCCAGGCCTAAATGTATCAAATTTTATAATTCCAGGCCTATAGACAGGAGCCCCAAGCATTATGCTTTCCGCCGCAATATAATCAACAACTATTTTTTTATCAACAACAGGTATTTTATAAGGGCCTTTAACAATAATATAGACCGCATCATCGTAATATGGATCGGGATTAAATGTATATTCAGTATACTTACTGCGTAATAGATCAAGTAATTCTCCACGATCAATAATCATAGTATTTACACGAAGATAATGTCTACTACAAGGTATCATAAGTTTATCTAGAATGGGTTTAGTTAAGCTACCGAAAACTATTGAAATACTTTTAAATAATTCTGTCTCTATTTGCACGTCCTCATAGTCACCTTTATAAGACTACATCTATCAGGGGCTTTGAATATAGTATCTACTAGTTTATAATTAATTCAGTAATTCAATATAATACTTTAATACTGTTTAAACAAGTGTTATAAAATGATCGATCTAGTTTGCTTAGATCGTGCACATGTACATCATAATTATACTTTGACTGTCAATCTCAGTTTAATAAGATAATAATCATATAGTTACTAATTACTAAATAACTTTATAGAAAACTTTAATAAGTTTGCAATTCACATTATCACTGTACATAAAGTGAAAAGGGGCTATGATTGGATAGTAGGATCGTTTTTAATAAGATCATATTATCTCTAGTTCTCATATTATTATTTACATCATCATAGCTATAATAATCCTTATACCAGTAGTTATCATTATATTAGCAGTATCGAAGAAATAAACTGTAAATAGTTTTTCTCATTAAATAAAACATTAATTTATTAGATAGAAATAACTTGGAGAAAAGCAATTATAAATGTGCGGGCCCGCGGGGATTTGAACCCCGGACTACCGGCTTAGGAGGCCGGCGCCCTATCCTGGCTAGGCCACGGGCCCAGGCCTCGTAATATTTTGGTTGTTTATGCTGGTCAATAAATCTTTTTCCCATGTATTACTCGGACTGGTGTGTAGGGGAATGCATGGGTTTCTGGTTCTATACCTATTTGTTTTAATGTATTGTATATCCTTGATACTATTGCTGGTTTTCTCCCCGCAAATACTGCTATTGAGCCTCCCGGCTCTAGTAGTTTTACTAGTTTTTCTAGAAATTCTCTTGTGTATAGCCGCGGGTTTTTACTTGGATTCGGGCCCCCATCATGTATTATGTGATTAAACTTCATACCTATTCTATGAAGTATGTTTATTATTTCGACGGCGTCACCATGTATGATATTTACTCTATGATCCCATAGTCTATTTTGGAAGAATGGATATGGGTTTCTATATAGCGCAATTGACAGTATCTCTGATGATACGTCTATCGTCAATATACTTAATGGATTAGTAGATTCTAATACGCAATATATTGTTCTCCCAAGGCCAGTACCTATTTCTAATACCTTGTCACCATCATCTATTGCTTCAGGCCATGCAATTATACAACCAGCCATTATTACTCGGACAAAATCCTTGTCTTCTCTTGTATATCCTAGTCCACCAGTCACCCTATCAATTAAGTTCCATAATTCTTCTATTGAGAGCCTTGATGTATAGTTAATATATGTTCTTAAAGCTATTGAACGAGATATACGATCAACTCTCGATAAATCCTTACTTAAAAGATTTGCTATTATACAAGGTGAAGTATAGTTTTTAGGTTCCACGTGTACGTACAATAAGCCTCCTACCTAATACAACCCAGTACTCTACTTCAACACCAGGCTTTAGCTTCTCTGCAAGATCCGGCTCACTTGGTTTCTCAACCTCAAATGTTTCAAAAGTCTCCATATCCATTAATTGAACTAAGTCGCCCATATCAGCTATTACTTGTGCAATCCTCTTATCGATAATAGGTACCTCGACCCTCTGGTCAACTGGTGCTACAAGTGTCTTTTTAGAACCAGTAAATAAGCTAATAGCCACTACATGCGCCTTAGCACTACCATGCTTACCAGTCTTAGCTCTACTCATTTCAACAATCTTACAAGGCTCGCCTCCAATGATAATGAAATTACCAGGTTTTAGTTCCCCAAGAGTAGCATATGTCTTACTCATATCCTCTATCACCCCATATAATTCTCTAGTAAAGGGAATATACATGAAATAGAATATATAGTTTCCTCATAAAACATGATCCAAGGGATCAAGTATTACTATGACATGTATTTTAGGGGTTAATGATTAGGGAAAAAGACTCTATTTTATACTATTTTCTCCTTAAATACACAATAAGTATCGATAGGATTATAATAATTAGTACTATGGCTGTAGGAATAATCCAGGTATTAGCACTATTAACATTATCTTCTCCATCAATCCCTATATCATTACTCATTTGCGTAGTTAGTGTGTTATTTATCGCTGGTGTTGAAGAAATACTTTCAATACTATCGTTAGTAGTGATCGTAGATGTCGAGCTACCCGTTAACATTTGTTCTTCTACACTATTATTTATCTTATCAATCTCTTCAAACTTAACGTCTTCAAAGAGTAGAGTAAACGGAGTACTATCATCAACTAACTCCTCACGTAAATAATCAATTAATTGCTCAACAGGTATAGCTAGTTTCCCATGTACTGAAATTAAGGCTGTAAAACTCCATCCAAGACTCAGACTACAATTGCCTAGTCTCTCACCATATTTCTCCTTAACAGCTTTCATAGCATGCCATAGCTTACTCATAAATTCATCAGAACCAGAATAATAATTAAAAGGTAGAACATACAGTATGATCCTTACATTCTTAATCCCACTTCTATTAATAACTTCTTTAATCTCATTAACTAGATCAACTGTTATATTACGTTCTCTATAAATACCGATGTAAATAATTCCATTACTATGTACAAATACCTGGTCGACTTTAAAACCATGTCTTTGCAAGACTTGCTTTATATTCTCTATCAGTAGAAGCTGTGTACTATTTGGCTGAACTATGGTCTTCGGACCTATTGAAAGCATTCTATCAACTGCTTCTAATTCTTTATAGGCAGTAAGCAATGCATCGGAATAATCACTAAAATTCATTACTAACACATTCCTATATATGTAGTGACACCTAATCCAAAACACGTTCTCAATCACTATAACACTTCCATAATCTCTAACTCTGATCAACTCGAATTCTCCAAAGCTATCACTACTGCCATTGACCAAGACTACCTGAAAACAAATCAGAGTCAATATTAAGACTAATAATGCGTATTTAACGTACATAGTCGGATCATCCAAAGTAGCGATGATACACATGTTTCCTACTATCACCTTCATCTATAACTATTTTAGTAAACATATATTTTTCGCTTGTAACATTAAATTCAATTAATTATCAGTTAAAAATTATTAAGATCAATATAACCTTTCATAATATTCTATCCTGTTTTCACCCATGGTTTAATAAATATCATATATAGGGATAGTTCGTTGGAGATAGTTTTATGTCGCCTTATAAATTACTTGATCTACTTAAAGACAGAAATTAGTAAGAGATGAAATAGCTTAAGCAAATTCCACATAGAAACAGTTACATAACCTCATATAATTTCTATATGTAAAGAGAGTATATGAATAGAATATATAGCTTCCTCATAAACCGTGTATCATTGTGGCTTGTACCTATAGATTGTTGTGACGAACATTCTAAAATTTATTCTTTTAAATACAGTTTAATAATATGTTAGGGAAATCATTTACTTAATTTAGATCTTCTTATAGTATTTAGGATTAATGAGATTATGATTACTAATAAAGGTATTAAAGCCAAAGTAACTACGAAAATATTCTGAGACTTGAATTGATTGTTGAAATTATCTAGATTATTCATTTCTACTACGTTATTTGATACGTTGGAAGTTATTGTATTATCAATATCATCAACTATGGGATTAGATGTAAAATCGCTAAATATTTCTTTCCACTCTACATCTCGCAACAATACGATAAAAGGTGTCTTGGTATCATTAAGCTCCTCTCTAATAAAATCAATTAATTTCTTAATAGAAACCCTAGGCGTGCCCCTAACAATAACTGTTGCTGTTTCAAACATACCCATAATAAGCTTAGCATCGCCAAGCTCTTTCTCATATTTATTTCTAATAATTCTAATGGCAGAATCGAGCTTAACAGCAAAAGGTCCTGAAGAATATGAGTCAAAGGGCAGTACTCTTATAATAATTCTTAAATTCTTATATTCGTTTTCATTTAAGATATTCCTGATCTCATTAATGAGGCCCTGGGTAATATTATTATCTCTATGTAAAACTATTTTTATGACATTATTAAACCCTGTAATACTAACCTCTTTAAACCCATAATTGTTAAGGAGATTCTTTATTTCTTGAGTAATATTTGTATAGATAGTGTTATTCTGAACAATGTTTCCCAGATCAATATTCATTTCATTAAGGATTTTTTCTAACTCCCTATAACAGCTAATAGAGTAATTGACAAGATAATCGCTTTCATTAAAAATAAGGACGTTCCTATACTTATATGGCCATTTTTCCCATAGAGTATCTTCAATAACTATAATGCTTCCATACTCCCTTACTCTCAACCATTTATAACCAATATAATTATCAGATAAAGTAATTTGAAAACCTATAACTAGCAATAACACCATGCAAGTAATCATTTTAAACATATATCTATATCTCATATACATCACAAATCATGCTAATAATGTATCAGTCAATCTCAATCTCTTCACTATTTCTTTTTCAAAAATATTTTATATCTTTTTTCTTTGATACACTGATTTAGTTAGGCTATCAGTTAAGAATATAAAGATCTATATTTCGTTTTATGAGTTTCTTTATATATTTTTATTAAGTATTAAAAACTAAGGTATTTGATGGAGGTGGTTCTTATGTTATCTAAAAACCCATTAGATCTGCCTAGAGATCGAAAGTTTTCAAAACAGGAGATAGCACAGGCACTTAGATGGGCTATCATGGCCGAGTTAGACGCTATTAACTTCTACATACAATTCGCCAATGCCATCGATGATGAAGGGATAAAGAGAGTATTCCTAGACATAGCTAAAGAAGAAAAAACCCATGTAGGTGAATTCCTAGCCCTACTTGAAAAACTAGATCCGGAACAAGTAGAAGAACTAAAAGCAGGTAAAGAAGAAGTAGAAGAATTAACAGGAATGAGATAACCATTTAAACCTTACAATAAAAGATCCTATCCAACAATATTTTCACCATAAACACTATTCCACATGAAAACCAACAATATAGCTAACAATATAGTAATTAAGGAAAAACCCTTATATCACCCTACAACAAAAACACATTAACTAGATGAGAAGCTGGTGGGCCCGTAGCTCAGCCAGGCAGAGCGGCGGACAAAGCCCTCCATAGAGGAGGGCTAGGCCGAAGCTCCAGACCACACTATGGGTCATATGACCCGGCAAGGGGATGAAATAGGTCTGGAAAAACGATACCCGGGAGCGACCCGTAGGTCGGGGGTTCAAATCCCCCCGGGCCCACCATTTTATTTCTGGTTTTCTAATTGGTTTTTATTGTAGGTTTTCTTTTTAGTTTTCTTCTGGGAGTATTAGTTGTAGGTTTGGTATTAGTTCTTCTAGTCCTAGTTGTTTTAGTTCTCTTTTTGCCTCTATTTCGTAAATGTCTTTCATGCATTGTACCTCATATGTGTGTAGTTCGCATTCCCATCCATTGTTGATTAGTTTCTCTATGCTATCAGCTACTTTTGTGTAGCGAATCATAGATGTCATATGCGTATTCTCGTATTGCTTGTGGTAGGGGTTTGCTAGTATCTATTTCATCAACAGGTTTAAGATGATGTATTATTGTAAGAGACATAGTCATATAGATACACTATATATTGTGAAGACTTAAACACATATAAGCCTGTGGGAAGTAGTGAAAGACTATTGGATGTATTAAATCCTTGACTACATATCATGGTGTAAGAAATATATTATAAAAATTGTTATTTACATAATATGCTTAATTGTTGGGTGTATCTAAATCTTTAAATTATTTAGACCATTTTCTGTCGAAGTATATGTTTTTGCCTTTAGCACTAAGTGGTATTCCTATGACTATATCTGCTTCTATCATTCCTAGTGTTTGTGCTGCTAGTCCTGCTGTATACATGATTCTATTGTCTATGTTTAGGATTGACGCAGTCTTTACAGCTGATCCTATTGCTATTCCCATGTTCAATACGCTTAAGACAAGATTTAGATCATACTTCATCTCTTCTGGTTTACGTATTCCTATATCAATTACTTTACATCCTATTAGTAGGACTGCATCTGAATTTCTAATGTTATTAGCGTCTCTTGCAAAGAATTTGCCATATAGTGGTGCTAGTTCCTCCATTTTATCAGCTAATTTGAGTAATTCCTCTCTCTTATTAAGTATTTTTACAACAATATTATCAATACCACGTGCCTTAGGAGCTGTTATAGCACTTATAGCCATAAGTTTAGCTGCATTAATAATAGTCTCCCTAATAAGATCCCCTCTTTCAATCATAATATCATCCTCGATAATAATATTTCATAATATTTTATAAATAGTTATAATAAGGATTCTATGGAAAACATGTGGAAAATCATATTGGGAACAGTCTTCTACCATAAACTCGTGCACTATATGGCTCTAAACATTCTTTATAATTCTTTGTTAGAACAATTTCTCTATTACTCAATAGTTCAATGTATTTACCATAGTTATAATCTATGTTGCAGCAAATACTGCGATCCGAGGTATTTGCTAAAATAATTATCTCCTCATCATCTATCCATCTCTTTATCAATATTAATTCACTACATATCTTACGTAAGGATAAGTATCCGTATCTTAGGGCCTTCCATTCCCTGTATATCTTTATCATTTTCTTAACATGTTCAAGAACTGTTTTGTCCCACCTCTTAATATCCCATATCATTGGCCTACGATTATCTGGATCTCTGCCTCCCTCCATACCTATTTCATCCCCATAATATATTGCCGGTGATCCTGGTAATGTAAAGAGTAGTATGTAAAGTAGTTTTAACTTACGAATATCACCCTTAACTATAGTCTTAATTCTTGGAGTATCATGTGTACCTAGTGAATGATATAATGATATTGACTGATAATGTGGTAACTCTGCATAGAGTTTATTCAAGGACTCTATAAACTGATCAATAGTGATCTTATTATCAACTATCTTCTCTAAAACAATTTTTCTCCAATAATAATCCATCATTGAGTCAAAATATTCGCTATAGTAGACTGGATAATCATTTAATTCTCCAAGTAGTAGGAATTCTTCATCAATATTCTTTACAGTCAAATAATATGCTTTAAGCCAAGAGTAAAGTATGCCTAGGCCAACATCTATACGAAAACCATCAATACCCCTACTAATCCAATACTTTGTGACTTCTACGAAGTAGTCAAGAGTCTCTATATTATCATGGTTTATCTTAGGCATACTCCATATAGTAAAGAAGCTTTCATAAAATGGCTTACGCCCTTTACTTAAAAACTCCTTATTCATATCATCACTCCTGCATTCAGGCATAAGGTATTTAAGCATCTCTTCTAAAATCCCCTTGGAAGGCTCTTCCAAGAAGCAGAACCAATCCCAGAAACGTGATTGCTTACCTTTTCTAATAGCATCAATAAACAACGGATGGCAAGGACTTACATGATGCAGCGGGATATCAAGTACAAGCTTCATACCATGCCTATGAATAATGTTTACAAGCTCTTCAAGATCTTTCATTGTACCAAGATACTTATCAATACCCTTGTAATCATATACATCATATCTATGATAGGATGATGAAGGAAATATTGGAGTTAAATAAAGTGTTTCAACGCCAAGAGATCGAATATACTCTATTCTATTAATGATACCCCTAAGGTCCCCTCCATAATATCCTCTTTCCCTAGGTTCTAAAACTCTAATCTTCTTAGGAGGAACATTTAATGGATCGCCATTTTCAAAGCTATCAACAAATATTTGATAGTAGATGGTGCCCATGTACCATTTAACTCTTGAAGGACCATGAATATTGTTCGCATCTACTATTATATAGGATACATTAGTACCTACTCCTTCATCGCCATAGAATAATTCTTCACCATCATAAGTAAATCTAAACTTGTATCTAAGTATTGTATCCATGGAATATGGTATATGATATTCATATACAATTACATCGTCAAAAATATACTTACTAACATACTCTATCTTCCTATTATCTAGTATAAGTACTGGATTAGCAATGGTTTTTAGAGTTCTAAATCTAATAATTACATTTTTCCCAAATCTATGAAGAAACGATGGATCTTGTTCATTATGTAGTATTTCCTCTAATGGATTATCCGATCTCTTAACTATTGATTTAGATAAATGCTTGCCAATATCCCATTCATAGAATGGCCTAACATATATAGTATCAGGATTTTCAGGGTCAAGTCTTATTTCAAGATCATTATCCACTATAAACCCATAAGCGTATACTCCAGGCCATAGTCTTACATAAGCATATCCACGGTCACCTCTTTTCCTAAGCCTTATATGTCCTGGAAACCATCCTGAGAACACTCCTATTAAGTAAATTCTTTTTGCCTTAGAAGGCCATGGAATACTATATTCAATAATATATCTACCCTTCCTACCTCTACCAATGAATTCTCTACTAATAACTCTATACATTCCCCATCACATACTAAGCCTTATATAAATAATTAGGAAAGATTTAGGTAAAAATGAATATTGACTATTTTTCCTCAGACAGTTACTTATTATTGTCAGTGCCTAGCCTCCTGGTGCTCCATGCCATGGACTATCTCTCCATACAGCATCCCATATTTCTTCCTCAGTATAGGCTTCTTTCAACAACATTTTTCAATAGATCAACTAATACTCCATGATGTTTTAATTCATCATAGTATATTGCCATAATGATCATTTTTAAGTCTTGGATCAACTGCTTTTTCAGCAAGCTCCTTTGTCGATCTAATCATTCTATTTTCCATCTCAATATGCTTCCTAATACCTTCTCTAATAATCCTTAACTCTTCTTCTGTGAGCACTGGAGTTCTTTCAGACCAAAGCTTTACAATAGAATTATAGAATAGACTATGCTTTTCAGAATCAAGAGATATACCGAGAATAAGTGCTTGAAGTACTGGGTCTAAACTTGTTAGTAAGCTCCTTAAGCTCTAAAGCGTAGCGCTTTTCTTCATCAACCATATTTCTAGCGGTCTCAAGAATATCTTTAATAGACAAGGTCCATATAACACCTAGTACAAGTTCTAAGTATATATCTGGATCAAGGATAATAGGTTATAGAGAATATGTATACCCAGACATAGAAGCTAGAAATTCTAAATAAGACTTATAAAACCTCTATATATTATTAGTGAAATTAGTGTAGAGGGCCCGTCGTCTAGCCTGGTTAGGACGCCGCCCTGACGATCAGGCTTTGATCGGTGAGGCGGAGGTCCGGGGTTCAAATCCCCGCGGGCCCACCATTATCCATTGTATTATCAGTAATAATCACATAGTTGGCGTTCTGGCCTTGGATCACTCACTTATATATTCAACTAGTATATCGTCTCATAAAGCATATTGTATGGGTTTTTAATATAGTAGTTTATGAGGGACACTGTATGAGAGATAATGTATCTTATTGTAAAATTGTGGAGAGTGAAAAACTGATTTACTGTAATGATTTAAGTTGGCGTGAATATATTTTTAGAGATCGTATTGATGGTGGATTAGGCCTAGCTAGTCTAATTAAGGACTTAGATATAATCACCGAAAATACTTTGATCTTTGGATTAGTGGCTGGCGGTGTACCTGTAGCCTATGCCACTTCTAAGGAGCTTAACATACCATTCGATATAGTTATTGTTAAGAAGATATTATTTCCATGGACTACTGAGGCAGGCTTTGGAGCTGTAGCACCTGATGGTAGTTTTATGTATGATGAATATATTGCACACGATTACCTTGGATATAGCGGGGATTTAGTCCA
>Ga0190310_1000320_pt1 | contig 16560 bp, 18 predicted proteins | sample 48700778_MG_FD_165059 | JGI IMG/M metagenome (GOLD analysis project Ga0190310, IMG submission 165059) | Hydrothermal vent sediment bacterial communities from Southern Trench, Guaymas Basin, Mexico - 4870-07-7-8_MG | ecosystem: Environmental > Aquatic > Marine > Hydrothermal vents > Sediment ... | reverse complement strand
ACCTAACCCAGATCCAGAGGGCATTCCCCGAGACCGAGTATAAGCCAGCCCAGTTCCCGGGACTCGTATTCAGGCTCGCGAAACCCAAGACGGCGACCCTAATCTTCTCATCCGGAAAAATGGTCTGCACCGGAGCCAAAAGCGAACAAGAATCGATAAAAGCCGTACAAACAGTCGTCAAACTCCTAAAAAGAGAGGGATTCCTCATAAAACACGAACCGGAAATCGAGATCCAGAACATAGTAGCATCCGTAGATCTACACGCAAAGATAGACCTGGAGACGGCTGCGGAGAAGCTGGAAAATACCATGTATGAACCTGAGCAGTTTCCCGGCTTAATCTATAGGATGACTGAGCCGAAAGTTGTGATTTTGATGTTTGCGAGCGGAAAGCTCGTCTGCACCGGCGCGAAGACTGAGAGGGAGGTCTACGAAGCCGTCTACAAGCTGAAAGGAACACTTGAAGAGAACAAGCTAATAACGTACATTCCTACCTAGCGCTCCAACTCCTCGGACACTCGCCAGATACACTCCACCACTTGAAGCTAAAGGAGGCGGCGCAACTCTAGTCAACCTTTCCCATGAGTAAGGATCGACTATCCCGTTCCTCAGCCTCCATCATTTGAGTCCTTGATACAGGGCAATCTCCCGGAGCTATCTGAGTTGAGGTGGGCTTCTCTAGCGCCCCTTCTTACTATATAGCTGGAATGGTAGGGTGAAGATCCTGACGGCTCCCGTCGAGTCTCTCTGATCGAATCCAGCCGCCTTCAAGCTCCTTATCTCCGGCGCGAATAACGCGTCTTCAGACCTTCTCTCAATTATCTCGAAGAACCCTTTTTGAAGTCTTATCGTCACCTCTCCGTTAACCCATTTCTGGGTTGAGTCTATGAATGCGTCCAGATCCCTTCTCAGCGGATGGAGCCAGAGGCCGTGGTAAACCATGTCGGCCCAAAGCCTATCTAGATCCCGCTTCAGCCTAAGCTGCTCCTTCGTAAGGGTTAGTTGCTCTAGATCCTTATGCACGGTTAGGAGGATCGTGGCCGCCGGAGCCTCGTAGATCTCCCTGGACTTGAAGCCTATAATCCCATCTTCTAAGATGTCTATCTTCCCGATCCCATACTCTCCTCCGATCAGGTTGAGCTTCGTGATCATCTCCACCGGATCTCTTATCCCATCGATCTCGACCGGGACCCCTTTCTCGAACCTTATCGTCAATTCTTTAGGCTCGTCCGGAGCCTCTCTCAGAGGCTTAACCCAATAGTACTCCTCTTCCGGGCATGGAGTCTTTAGATCCTCGAACTGTCCGCTCCCTATCGAATGCGACCAGAGGTTGACATCCCCGCCTATCCTCCCCCTAGCCCTCTTAACCTCGATCCCATATTTTCTAAGCATCTCCTCCTCCTGGGTTCTTGTGAGGTTGAGCTCCCTGACAGGGGCGATTATCCTCAGATGCGGCCCGGCATACTTGAAGGCGACCTCAAGCCTGAACTGGTCATTTCCCTTCCCGGTCGCCCCATGGGCTACAGCGTCTATCCCCTCCCTGATAGCGACCTCCGCGGTCTTGAGCCCTATCAAGATCCTGCTCATCGAGGTTCCGACCGGATACCCCTCATAGCTTCCATTGGCCTTGATGCATTTATGGACGTAGTCTTTCACGAACTCCTCCTTCGCGTCGATAAACCTGAGATCTATTCCAAGCCTCTCCGCCCTCTCCTTGGCGAGCCTTATCTCCTCATCTCCCTGCCCGACATCGACTAAGACCCCGACGACCTCCTTGAAGCCGTAGCGCTCCCTCAGAAGTATGGCTATAAGGGTTGAGTCGAGTCCCCCGGAGTAGGCTAAGGCGACCTTATCCGACAATCCATTATCAGCTCTCTCGTCTTAAATAAATACTTTGCATGCATAGACGGTGACGCGAAAGGAGTTTAATCGGGAACTCCGATAAATGCCGCTAGGAGCCTCGTTGATTTTGAAAGATTTATTTTCCGGCGGGTCTCTGAGTCTTCTACGTTGGTGGCCATTAATGCTTAGAGATAGATTGGAGATCGATGTCAAAGCCCTACATGAAATTAATAACTTCCTCTTAGACTCCGACAACCCGCTCATAAACGATCTACTTGAGATAATCGATAGATATGGAGGGGTTGAAGAGATCAACAAGAGGGCATCGGAGTCCAGAGACTTCGACTCGATTCTCGAGCGGTTGAAGAAGGTTAATCCAGACTATGTCGAGGACCTTGAGTGGCTCATGAGGAAGCGGGATGCGGGAGGATTTGTGGAGTTAAGACGATATTGTGAGGACCTACTGGGCGAAGAATTCGAGTTAATGGACTTTGATAAGGCTCCGAAGGTCACCCTAGAGATCAGCGCCTGCAACTTCTTTAAGTGGCTCATCAAGGAGGCGGAGAGAGCGATTGAGAAAGGGGATCTCATGCCAGCCAGATACATCACGACGAGATCCATGAAGGAATTAGTCGAGGACGGGGACTTGCCAGCGCTCATCGCCGCAACCCAGATCATGGGAGCAACCCACGTGGTGACCCTAGATACTAGGGGAACGATGCCCGGGCCGGATGGCCAGCCGATAAACGTCCATCTCGGCGGATGCGAAGCCATTACGGGATACTTTGGGGGGATCGGAGTTCCGAATAGATATGTCTTGAGCTGGGTTGAGGAACTCCTCCACTACTATGTCAGCTATGGGGTAAGAGAGGTTCTGAACATAAACTTTGGAACAGTCCTCTTGGGATTCATCTTGTATAGGCTTGGAGTGGATATCAAGTTTAAGATCTCGGTTTATCTGGGTCACGATAATCCATACTGCTGTCTCTGGACAATCATGATGGCCAAGCTATTCAGCAGACAGGATGGAACCACCGCACTCTCGGGACTAAACCTCTCAAACTCCGTCGACGTCTACACGATCGAGCTAACGGCGTATATCAGGGAGAAGCTGGGATTTCGGGACGAGATCAGGATAGAGCATCACATAACCGAGTCGTATAAGGGTATCGTGAGGCAGCCATATGATCGGCTGGAACAGCTGCTTGAAGTCGCCGGCCACGTCCATAACTTGAGCGCGAAACATGAAGGCGCGCCTCCGGAGGTCGAGGAGAGGCGGGAGCATCCATCGAACATATTGGAATACTTCATTCCGAAGGAGGAGATCCTCAGTAAGGGCTTGATGAACTATCTGCTACAAAACTATCTCGATAAACATGACGCGGTAAACAGGACCGCCAGAGCCTTGGTCAAGAATGGATTAGGAGTCATAGCGGCCGAGAACCTGCACGGGAGGCTATGACTTAAAGCCCAGTTAATCGACCTCTATCCGTGAGCAACGTCGGGGAATTAAGGGATAGGTTGGCGAGGATCCGGATAACGTTGAAGATAAGCGGTGAGAGGGCTGAGAGCTTACTAAGAGAGATTTTGGACGCCGGGAGGTCTGTCGGACTGAGCCCTGAGAGTAGGGCTGAGGGGTTCGCCTTAACCCCTTCCCATGAGGCGGCTGTGATCGGCCTCCCACACCTCAGAGTGGCTAGGATAAGCGATCTCTTAATGATCTGGGTCAGAGCCCCATATGCTCTGGATCGGGAGAGATGTAGATCTATTGGGCTGGATGCCGATGAACTATATGATATGCTCTCAACCGCGGCTGAGAGGATAGCAGAGATCCTCAGAAGATGTTCGGAGAAGGCCGAATATCTCGAGGTCTCCCTCCCATAGGGGGCCGCCTTAAAGCAAGACCCCTGGAAAATTAAAAATCTGAAGACTTTGATTTTTAGATAGATATGTGCAGGATGCTTGGGATAATCAGCGTTAAACCCCTCACTCCACTTAAGCATCTAATTCAAGCCGATTGCTCGCTCTTAAGGCAGGCTGAGCTTGGGAAGCAGGGTGATGGATGGGGTGTAAGCTATTATCTGGATGGTTCTCCGAGATTGTTTAGGAGCGAGAGGCCGGTCTATTCCGAACGTGATCTCTTTAGGAGGGTGGCGGCCTCCATCTCATCGAGGATCATAGTAGCTCACGTTAGGAAGGCGAGCAACCCGAGGGGATTGCCCAGAGACGAGTTGATAGGTGTTGAGAACTCCCAGCCCTTCAAATACCATAATAGGATATTTGCGCATAATGGGGTGATCAGGGCAGTGGATGAGGCGATGGAGTTCTTAGGCGAATACGGGTCTATCGTAAAGGGAAATAACGATAGCGAGGTCTACTTCGCGCTCTTAATGAAGGGATGGGATCTGGAGGAAGATGTATATGGGGCGTTGAGGTGGGTTGAGGGGATGCTCTTAAAGGCCATGAGGTCGTCCGGCAAGGGTTACAAGAATCCGTTCACGAGCTTAAACGCCATATTCTCGGATGGGGAGAAGCTCTACGCATATAACAGGTATCTCGAGGGAGAAAACTTGAAGTCTATATGCTATAAGGATTCGCCATACTACACCCTAACGTTTCTAGATGAGGGAGATGTGCTCGTTATAGCCTCGGAAAAACTTTGGAGGGATGACGGCTGGGTAAGTTTGGGTAATGGGGATCTATTGACCGCTTGGATCGAGGGGGAGGAGGTCAGATACGATATTAGGCATGTTTTGGACTAAAATCCATTGTAGTGTACGATCTCCTCGAGCCTCTTCTTGCTGGGCATCTCGGGCTCCTCATCCGGATATCCTAGGGTGATCATGGCGACAACCTTTAGATTATTCGGGATGTTCAGCAGCCTTTTGACCTTTCCCTCGTCGAAGTCTCCTATCCAGCATGATCCAATCCCCTGAGCCGCCGCTGCTATAACCATGTTCTCCAGGGCTATCGCTACATCCACCGTTGACCATTTACTCCTCTTATCCCCGCATCCGACGATGACTACCGGGGCATCCTTGATGAACCTATTCCATATCCCACTTATCAGCCCCTCCTTAAGCTTTTGATCGGTTACGACTATGAAGTGCCACGGCTGGAGATTATTAGCGGATGGAGCCAGCCTGCCAGCCTCCAGAATATTCTTCAAGACATCGTCTGGAATTGGCTGTCTCTTATATCTGCGGATACTCCTACGCTTAAAGATGACCTCTAGAAGTGACATGCCGTCCTCCATACAGATCTGATGATTTATTAAGTTTATGGGATCGGGTCGCGCCTAAGCCTCCAGCAGAAGATCTTAGTCGGTTGGAACCGCCGTTTAGGGTCATGGTTTAAGAAAAGGTGGAAAGGTATATGGGTTAAGGATCATTAGCATCGATCGGGAGGGGGAGGGGTTGAGGAAGAAGATACCCTTCGTTCCCTCTCCGCACAACGTTGTCGAGAAGATGCTCTCAATAGCGGACCCAAAGCCCGATGAACTCCTGATAGACCTGGGATCCGGCGATGGGAGAATAGTGATCTCGGCGGCCAGAGACTATGGGTGTAGGTCTCTTGGAGTCGAGATCGATGACGTGCTGATAGATTACTCTAGGAGGAGGATTGAGAGGCTTGGGCTTGAGAACGCCGAGATCGTTAAGGCGGATCTACATCGATTCGATTTATCGAACGCCGATGTCGTCACCCTATACCTACTTCCCGAAACCCTTAAGGTCTTAAAGCCTAGGCTCCTCAATCTTAAGAGGGGTGCGAGGATAATCTCCCACGACTACGGGATACCTGGATTAAAGCCCGATGAGGTCTATATCGTTAGAGCCGGGAAACCCGAGAGGAGCCACCTGATCTACCTCTATGAGATCGACTAATAATAGGCTATCCTCTTGATCCTAGACCAGCTTAAAGCATACTTCAACAGAGAGGGATCCATACTGAGCACCTTCAGGATCGTTTTCCCAATACTGGAGCCCGAGCGATACGCTGCCGCAACGGATTTGATTATCTTTTGACCTTTCTCGGATTCTAGTAGATTCCTGATCTCCATCGCGAGGATGTAGTTTCTCCCGACGAGATCCCACCATCTATCCTCATACTCCCTTAGCTGACGAGCTGATGTATCGCCCTTCTTCAACGCCTTTGCAGCGACTTTTCCGGCGATTCTCCCACACGCGATAGAAGATAGACATCCCATTCCAAACAGTGGGTTCACCTGCCCAGCAGCCTCTCCCACAGCCATGTATCCATCCGTGTAGCTTGGGGTCATAGGCCCGCCGACGGACACGATTCCGGCCATCTTCCGAATAATCTTATACTCTTGAAATCTCTCTTTCAACAGTTTTTTAAGGTAGTAGCTCGGAGACCTCCTAGACCTCCTAACCCCAAGTCCAACTCTCAGCATCTCCTCACCTATTGGGACTATCCAAGCGTATCCGCCGGGAGCTTTATCCGATCCAAAGATGCATTCGATGACGTTTTGATCGACTGGATGAGGAACTTCGATCTCATACTGTAGGCAGACGGCGTCGTCTCTCGGCCTGTCTAAGCCTACCCATTCAACGCTCAAAACCTTGAAACCTTCAGCTCCTATGACGAGCTTAGATTCGTGTTCGCCGTCCCCCGAAACTGAGACGATCCACTCATCGTTTCTCCTCTTAATCCCTCTAACCCTGGAGCCTGTTTTTAGGAGCGCTCCGGCCTCAACCGCCTTCTCAGCCAGATATCCATCAAACCTGCTCCTATCCACGACGTAGACCTTGAAGGGAAACTCTAAGGAGTAGTTCTTGTAGGATATTCTTATCTTCTGAGGTCTTGATTGAATAACGTGGTCGGGTACCTCGATCTTCAGCAATTGGCAGCCTCTAACGCTCAGCATCCCGGTGCAGTGTTGGGGGACCCCAACCGCCTTATGTTCCTCAAACAATCCAACCTTAAATCCGGCTGATGCTATCTCCCTCGCGGCCGAGGAGCCCGCCGGCCCCGCTCCTATGACTATCGCGTCGAAGCCCACGCAAAATCTCCTTCAAAGACTCGTTATATATGTTTAAAAGTCTCGTTGGGATGAGAGGATTGTGTTGCCTGTTGAGGAGAGGCTTGATAGATTCCTCGTAAGCCCTCCACTAAGACCTGAAGAATTTTAGAGGGCTTCTTCGATCATCGAGGCTTGTTAAAGAAAGTTTAAATATTTCAGGTGTTACGTATAGGTTGCCATGGTGTCACCCCACGGGCTCAAGAGGCTACTCCCAGCTCTTTTAACCCTTCTACTATTGGCCTCAACGATGGTATATGTATCGGCGGGGGAAAAGCCCGTGGTCGTCGCGACAACATCCGTGATCGGGAGCGTGGTTAAGGATCTCGCGGGAGATAGGGTTGATCTCTACATAATCGTGAGCCCGGCTATATGTCCAGCCCACCACGACGTTAAGCCCAGCGACGTTTACACATTCTCGAAGGCGAGTCTCATACTCTATCATGGATTCGAGCCATGGGTTAAGGACCTGTATAAGGCTTCTGGATCCAAGGCTAAGCTCGTCAAGATCTCTGGGCCATGGAATACGCCCGATGGGATCAAGTCGTATTATGAGAAAGTTGCATCCACGCTTAAGGAAGAGCTTGGAATAGATGTCTCAGATAGGTTGGATGAGGTTCTGCCGAAGATAGACTCCCTCGCCGAGAAACTCAAGTCCGAGGCTGAGAAAGTTGGGGTATCGAGGGTTAAGGTCATAGCTATGAAGTGGGTTGAGGGGTTCGTGAAGTGGCTTGGATTTGAGGTTGTCGCGGACTTCGGCCCCCCGGAGAAGCTCTCATCCGCAGACGTGGAGAAGCTCGTTAAGACCGGAAAGAGCGAGGGTGTCATGCTCGTTATAAGCAACCTCCAGAGCGGGGTCAAATTCGGTGAATCCCTCGCAGGCGAGATAGGCGCAAGCCACATAATCTTAACAAACTTCCCGTGGACAGATCCAGACTTGAAGACGTTAATGGACGTGTTGGAGAGGAATGCCGAGAGATTGATGAAGGGAGTGGAGCTATATCAGGTGAAGTCGATCACCACTAGATTGGAGGGCGAACTAAACCTATACAGGGTTCTCAGCTACTGCCTGATAGCCGTCGCCGCGGTAGAGGCGATATTCTTGGCCTATACTCTCAGAAGGAGAGTTGAGCATTGAACCTCGAGGAGCGCTCACTTAGGCTTGAGCTTCGCGAGGCGTATGCGGTCGAACTCGTAGATGTCTCGACATATTATTATGGTGAGAGAAGGCCCGCGATAACGGGCATTAACCTGAAGATTCCCGCGAACACTCTCTCATTGGTAGTCGGGCCTAATGGGGCTGGGAAGACCACCCTGCTTGAGACGATCTTAGGTCTCTTAAAGCCGAGGCGTGGAATGGTTAAGGTCTTCGGACATGACATGGCCAAGAGGGCGCATTTCGTCAGAAAGATGTGCAGCTATCTGCCACAGGATTTCATGAAGGACTCGGATGAGCCTTTCTTGGTCAAGGATGTTGTGGCCATGGGGATAGCGTCGAACAGAGATCTCGGGAGGCTTAGGGAGGAGGATTGGAGAATGGTCTATAAGGTCTTGGAGCTCGTCGGGATGCTCGAGTTCTCTGAAAGACCCATTGGAAAGCTTAGTGGAGGCCAACAACAGAAGGTGATGCTCGCTAGAGCGTTGGTTAGGAGGCCGAAGCTACTCCTACTCGATGAGCCATTCAGCTCCCTCGATAGAGATTCTCGAAGATCTATCTCCGAGAATCTTCTGCCAAGTCTGGTGGAGGGTGGATGCACGGTGATCATGGTCAGCCATGATCTAACGTTTAGGCCGGCTGTATGCGATCTGGTGGTTAGGATGGAGTCGGGGAGGATAGTTGAGGTGGCGGAGGCTTGATCTCAACCCTGCTCCTAAACTCCCTCATAGCGGGGGTGATCGCCGGATCTTTATGCGGATGCACCGGAACGATTTGCGGAAGGATGAGGCTCAGCACCATAGCCTTCACCATGGCCCACGCGGCTCTAGCAGGCTCAGCCCTCTCACTACTCCTAGGGTTGGATTATCTGATCACTGGGATGCTGTTCGCGGTCTTCACGGCGATAGTCCTAGGCCCCCTCTCGGACATCCTGAGAATATCTCTCGACACCACATCCATGACCCTATTCTCGATCTATAACGCCCTAACCTTCATCTTCCTGATAATGTCCCCTGGCCCGACCCTCTCAAGCGAGAAGGTAGGCGGGATTCTCTGGGGGAGCATCTTGGCGATAACCCCAACCTATCTAACGATCTTGATAACAATCTCGATAATCTACGTCATGGTTCTCCGGATATTCTGGGGCAGGATCTCCTCGATATTATTCGATCCTAGGCTCGCCGAGGCCGAGGGCGTGAACGTCAAGTTCTACACATATATTTTATTGGTCTTGGCTGGTATGATAATAGTCTTCACCCTGAAGATCACCGGGGGATTCCTCGTATTCTCCTTGCTCTTCATACCATCCGCCACATCGATTCAAATATCGAGAAGCCTGAAGGGAATGATCCTCAAATCATCCATCATAGGTGGGCTCTCATCGACTATCGGAATCCTGATAAGCTTCGCACTCAACCTGCCTGTAGGATCATGCATAGTCATAGGCGCCGCCACAATATTCGCGGCCACATCTATGGCATCATCGATTATCAATTGGAGGCGAGGAGATTGAGATCGGAGGCTGAAGAGGGCTCTCCGAAGATACGTGATGAAATGCTGAGATGGGCGATAAGGTTTCACGGACATCTTGGCCCATTCCTAATTCTTGGCCTCAGAGCGGGGCTCAGAGCCGTGGAATTGTTTGGACATAATCCCTTCAAGCTTAAGGCAATAGTAACGCTTAAAAGAGCGATACCCTATACATGCTTCCTCGATGGGATTCAGTTCTCAACCGGATGCACGCTGGGGAAGGGGAATATAGAGGTCCTGGAGGGACATGGGATAGTGGTTAGATTCATCCATGAAGGTAGAGAGTTGACGCTCAGAGTTAGGGATGAGATCTTGGAGAAGGCATTGAACGCTGAGGACATGGAGGGGGAGGCGTTAAAGCTCTTAAGGCTGCCATTAGATGAGCTGTTTGTGGAAAGACATTAAGCCAGCCGACACCAATGTTCTTCTGATGGGGAGGATAATTAGGGCTGGGGTATCATTCCCAGAGGAGCTCCTAAAATCGTTCGATGAGATAGTTGAGGAGCTAAATCTGGGGTCGAGATCTAGGGGGATCCAGGAGGCCATGAGAACCTTCATATCCCTAAACGCTTGGAGGCTCCCGGGAAACCAAGAACTTGCCGGAGCGATATTGATCCACTACTCACATGAGGAACGCGGATTAGATGAGAGGCTAATAGATGTTCAACACGAATTCCTAGACATAATTCCATCTATGATGCATATACATCTAAGCGAGGACTCCTGCCTCCAGATAATCGTGGTTAGGGGGAAGGCGTCTAGGGTGAGGGAGCTGATCAAGGAGCTTAGACGCGTCGGCAAACTCAAGCAACTAAACCATCTACTGATCCCAACATATTGAGCGAAAACTTTACGATGTGCTTATCGCCGAGTTTAAGAACCTCATCAAGATGTCCGGATAGATCCCAAGTATTAGCGAGATTATAGCTAAGATTAGTAGGGGTATGGTCATTATGTACGGAGCTCTCTCGACATTCCTCAACTCGTCTGGTAGTGGGCCGAAGAATATCCTCTTAATGGGCCAGAAAGTGTAGATCAGCGTCAGGAATGTTGCGAAGATCCCTATCAAGGCTATTAGGAGACCTATTGTGGAGCCGTGGAATCCCTGCCTGAATATCCCGAGAAACATCACCCACTCGGCCTGAAATCCGCTCAAAGGTGGTATCGCCGAGAGTATCATGGAGCCCATCACGGTTAAAGCGGCGGTCAACGGCATAACCCTCGCGAAACCCCCCATCTTATTCATATCTCTAAGCCCAGTTTGATGTAATATTATCCCAGCTATGCATAGGAGTATCATTTTGCCCAACACATGACTTATGAAGTAAAAGATGCCGCCTACTATGCCGAGAACCGTACAACTAGCGATTCCTAGGAGTGAATAGGCGTTTTGACTTATCGTTGAGCATGCGTAAAGTCTTTTGGTGTCATCCTGCGCCAAGGTTAGGAATGCGCCGTAGACCATTGTTACCAAGGCCCATATCATTAATGGCATGCTGAACATCCTAAAGACATCCGGAAGGTTAATGGCTAAGAGTCTCACCAACAGATAATTGCTCATACCAGCCAGGGTCGCGATTATCCCAGCTATATGGGCTAAATGCTCGCCATGGACATGCGGCAACCATACGTGGAATCCAAAGACACCCATTTTGATTAAAAGTCCAATTATTATGAAAAAGGTTACCAATAACGCTATAGGCTTTCCAGAGAGGTCTGAAATGGCGGATATGCTGAAGCTCCCGGTCTTGATGTAAGCCAATACCAATCCTATGAGGAGTAAGCCGGCCCCAACATGGCTCCAGATGAAATACATAATCGCTATCCTATGTCTGTCTCCGTATCCAAAGAAATCCATCAATAGATATGCGGCGATCATCGCCAGCTCCAAGAACAGGTATAGGAGAATCGTGTTCGTTGAGAGAGCTATACCGATTAACCCAGCTATCAAAAACATGTGGTTTAGATAGTAGATACCATACATACCTCCTTGATCCTCCGGATATAGTTCGCGTATTCTCTTCTCCATGTATGGAATGGAGTAGATGGTTATGCTCACGCCCATCAAAGCCATCGTTATCGCGATCGGTATGCTTAAACCGTCGGCTATGAAGCTAAATGTGAGCTTTATCAAACCGCTCCAAAGATAGTCTTCGCAAAGCGGTGTCAGAGTCTCTATGAACTCGAGACCGACCAATAACAGGAGTATTGTGGAGTATAGGAGGATCGCAAGCGCTATCCAGCCGGATTTCTTACCAAGCCTCTTACCGAATATGCCGATAGGTATTGCTATAAGAACTGGGAGGAGAATTGATTGGAGGAGGGGTTTGGGGATCAACATGTCAACTCACCAGCAAAACTATTATGGCTATTGAGGTGAGAAAGATCAGAACATAAAGTAAGTTTATCGACGCAACACCAGTTTGAATTTTTCTAAGTCCGTTAAAAGCTATCGCGAAGAGTTTTGGAATACCTCTGTTAAGAGAAGTGTCGATTGCATTCTCGACGTACCTCTGAACCATAGGTCTTGATCGATGAAATCCTCTCACAAATGTTATCATGTAGAATTTATCGATGTACCACCTATTCCAGAGGATCTTATGAAGCAGTCTTAAAGCCGTGTTCCCGCTCACGATCTTCCACGAATCCGCCTTATGGCTTATATAGAAGGTGTATGCTGGGGCTCCGGCCATCAGGAGAATAATTATCGATAGGGATGGGGTCATCAGTTGGGTGAGAGATGCGGGTGTGTGAGCCGAGGTCGTTAAGGGGATTCTCAACACGTTTGTGAAATATTCCTTAAAGATGTTGTGGAGAACTTCCCCAAACCAATACCCCATCAGTCCGATAATCAACGTCAGCGACGACAATATTCCGAATGGAATCCACATGAGCTTCGACTCTTCATGGACTTCCTCAACTTCACCAGATCTTGAGTGAAAGATGTATCCCATCATCCTTATCGAGTAGAAGCACGTTATCCCAGCCGTTAAGAGGGCGGCTAAGAACAATCCATATTGCCCGGCATCTATACACGCTATCAGGATCTCATCTTTGCTCCAGAATCCGGAGAACGGTGGAACGCCAGCGAGAGATAGTGCGGAGAACCACATGAAGATCCAAGTCATCGGCAGATACTTTCTATTCAAGCCTTTCTCGTGAATATAGATCGACCCGGTCACATGTATCACCAGTCCCGCGCATAGGAATAGGGCTGCCTTAAACAATGCGTGACTCAATAGATGATATAATCCTCCAACATATCCTGTTATCGTTGCGTTGATGCTCATTCCAGCCGCTCCTAAGGCAAGCATCATATACCCTATCTGACTCATGGTTGAGTATGCTAGGATCTTCTTCAGCTCTAGGGAGACCATGGCATCCGTCGCCGTGATGAAGGCCGTCAAAGCACCTAAGACCGCTATGATTGGGAAGAAGTTGAATGCCTCAGAGAAGCCGTTGACCCAATATCCGTTGAAGAATATCGGGAAAAGTCTGGCAACTATGTATACTCCCGCTTTAACCATCGTGGCGGCGTGGATCAGCGCTGAGACTGGGGCTGGGCCCGCCATGGCCTCTGGAAGCCAGACGTGGAGGGGGAATTGAGCCGATTTCGCTATTGGTCCGCCTAGGAGCAGGATTGTTGTTAGGGTGATTATTCCAGGATTCGCCGCCATCTTAGCCATCCAGATACTCGTCGTCGAGAATAGGGTTGGGAAGTTGAAGGTTCCAGCGTACAGGTAGATTATCAGGATTCCGGCGAGCATCGCGACGTCTCCGAAGGTCGTTAGGATTAAGGCTTTGAGACCGCATGTCGACGGCTTCTCGAATGGATGTGGCGGCGGACCCCCAATCCAATACTTCTTCTCATCTCTATAGTAGTGGCCTATTAGGGCGTAGCTGCAGAATCCGACTATCTTCCAGCCTATGAAGAAGAGGATGAAGTTGTCCGCTAAGACTAGTAGGAGCATTCCGCCGACGAAGAGAGACATTAGACACCAGTATCTCGCTTGCCCATACTCGCCCTCCATATACTTTATCGAGTAGATTAGAACTAGGAGGCTTATGAAGGAGACTATATTTGCGAGGATTATGCTCAGGGGATCTAGGAGGACTCCGGCTTTAACAGGCTCTCCATAGGGAAGAGTTATCCACCCAACCCAGTTATCCCTCAATCTAGGCTTAAAGATGTCTGGGAGCATGAGCAAGGCCATGATCCATGAGATTCCGGTGAAAATAGATGCTATGATTCCCTTGAGCTTGACATCCTCCTCCCCTCCGATGAATAGGGATAGGATTGATCCTATGAAGGGGGAGATCCAGCATATCCAAGGAGCATAAAACATTCTGAAAGCTTCAAGCATATCTCCCAACCTCCATAAGCCATGAGGAAGACTCCTCGGCGAACCTCAAGATAGGATCGGGCCAGATCCCCAGCAAGATCACCAAGAACGCCAAACAGCATATCGGTATCAAGATTGGGATCGGCGCCTCTTTCACATCATTCAATCTCTCATTTTGAGGCGTGGCGATCAAAGCCTTAAGTATCCTGATATAGTATCCGGTTGAGACCGCGCTGAAGGCTATTAGGAGTATTCCAAGCCAAAGCATTCCAGAATCTAAGCATGACATGAATAGTAGAAGCTTGCTTATGAACCCGTTTAGCGGGGGCATCCCGATCAGACCTAAGACAGCTATCGCAAAGGCCGTTGACGTTATCGGCATCTTCCGCCCGATTCCAGCCATATCTTCAAGATTCCTCGATCCAATTCTGTATATTATCGCCCCGATGCATAGAAATGCTAACGCCTTCATCAATCCATGATTGAATATGTGGAGTAGGGACGCCGTTAAGCCCAGCTTGGTCCCCGCCGCAATCCCTATGAAGATGTATCCTATGTGGGCAACGCTCGAATACGCGAGCATCCGCTTCACATCGTTTTGAAGTAATCCAACGATGTTTCCAAGCATCATATTTAAGACTGCGAATGCTGAGAAGAACTCCATCCAACTAACCTTAATGACTGGGAAGATAAAGAATAGGAGCTTACATATCACGAAGACGGCGAGCTCGGTTGAAGCTCCAGCTATTATTGCGGAGATTGGAGATGGGGCGGCGGCGTAAGCATCTGGAACCCACACATGTAACGGGACTATCGCCGCCTTTATCCCGAACCCCGTTATCAGCATTCCTAGAGAAACGTAGAGCCACGGACCACCTCCCGCCTTTAGTGATAATGCTATCCGAGGTAGGTTTAGGGTTCCGGTCAGGCCGTAGAGGAGAGACATCCCAAACAGTATCGTCGCCGACCCAACCCCGCTCATCAACATGTATTTTATCGTCGCCTCGACAGATTCCCTAACATTCTTCCTGAACCCGACCAAGACGTATGACGTTATGCACATAAGCTCCCAGAAGATGAATAGGGTGAAGAGGTCTCCCGAGTATGATGCTCCGACGATTCCGGTTATCATGGCGAGGAGGAGGGAGTAATATAGCGGCGTCCCAGAATCCCTCTCCATGAATCTCATCGAATATATGGTTGCGAGTAACCCCAATGCCAATGCTAAGAGACTCATCAAAGATCCAGGAACATCTATTATGATGCTTGTGTGAACAGGGGATGCTTCCATCGGAATTCTTATAGGATTTTCAAGGATTTGCGGAAGAAGATGTAGGAGATAGGCCATGGATATGATGTAGCCTCCGGCCGATATAGCTCCGCAGATTAAGCACGAGTTCTTCCTTGGGGTGAAGAATCCTACTATCGGCGTGATTATTGAGAAGATGAGTAGGGAGTCTATTATTGGGGTGAACACGCCTCATCCCCTCAACTCCCTCATCCTCCTAACATCCAGAGTTCCATAATGTCTATAGGCATAAACCGTGAAGGATAGTAAAACAGCCCCCAAGCACCCCGCCAAACCCATCGATATAATGACCACCGACCTCGCCAACGGATCTATGAATCCCGGAACCCAATACGCCGAGAGGGCTATGAAGTTTATGTGAGCGGCATTGATAAGAATCTCTAACCCCATAACCAATCTAATCAGGTTCCTCTTCGTCACCAGACAGTATAATCCTATGATATAGAGTATTATCGCACATGCGAGATAGGCTGAGAAGCTAGGCATCTCTCCTTCACCACCTCTCAGCTCTAAATAACGCAACACATCCAATCGCAGATGCAAGCAACACAAATGCTTGAATTATGAGGTCGAGGGATCGATTCTTCCAAAGGAATACTCCAGACCTCTCGCCAACATCCTCCCCAACATTGATCAATGCTCTGGACTCTGCATACTTGAAGAGCGGGAAGCCCCGCTCAGTTATGATCGTTAAGGCGGCCACCACCGCGGCCACGGCGAAGATTATGCCGATGACTTGGAGATAATCAACCCTCACTTCATCTCACGCTCCTTTCCAACCGTTAGAGTAACCGTGGCTAGGAGTAATGCGACGACCGCCCCTGCGTAGATTGCTAGCTGGAAGACGGCTAGGTAGGGAGCGTTAAGTATCCAGAATATGGCTCCAATCGAGATGCACATTAGGGCGAAGAAGATCACGGCATGGAAGAGATTCTTTACCTCGATCGATAAAATAGCAAAAGCTATCGTCGATGCGATCAGAGCAAATTGAGCGACATCGGCGAGCATATACATCCACCTTATCGACTTTCAAATCGTTACAGAATCAATTTTTAAGGTTTTTAAAAAGCCTTTCGCGTCATACCCATCTCCAAGCTACTCGATTTTAAGCCTCGAGAAGATCCGTTTTGAGCCAAAGCATTTTAACCTTTTAGATCTATCTCTATCGTAACCCTACTAGCCTCCTCTAATCTGATGTCTCTCAGCTTTAGGGATCTGATGAATCCCAAAATTATCTCCCTCAACATAATCTGAGGCCACTTACTCAGGGGAATCAACCTATCATCGACGGCTACCTTTGATATGGACGTTGAGATGACGACGCACTCATCCAAGGAGGC
>Ga0190310_1000319_pt1 | contig 16590 bp, 15 predicted proteins | sample 48700778_MG_FD_165059 | JGI IMG/M metagenome (GOLD analysis project Ga0190310, IMG submission 165059) | Hydrothermal vent sediment bacterial communities from Southern Trench, Guaymas Basin, Mexico - 4870-07-7-8_MG | ecosystem: Environmental > Aquatic > Marine > Hydrothermal vents > Sediment ... | reverse complement strand
AGAGGATAGGCGATGAGGTTAAGGGTAAGCCCTTCAAACCTCTGCCCTTGCCAAAGCTTCTGTCGAGGCGGCCGATCTTCCCCTAGCAGGCAACATCTATTTTACCATCTGAGCTGAGTTATAGTGCATGGACGGAGGAGTGGATATAGGCTTCCTCTTCTGGCTCTTCCTGATCCTGGCGATCTTCCTATGGCCTCAATACAGGATGAAAGCTCTCCAAGGCGCTAGGCTGAGCTTGATCAGGAAGCTTGAGAGGAGGATCAAGGGAAGGGTTGTGACGATGATCCATAGGCAGGAGAGGATAGGGTTATTCGGGATACCATTCTACAGGTATATCGACATCGAGGACTCCGAGCAGGTCTTGAGGGCAATCAGGATGACGCCCCCGGAGATGCCGCTAGCTATAGTGATCCACACTCCTGGAGGATTGGTCTTGGCCGCCGCCCAGATAGCCCTAGCGTTAAAGGATCATAAGGCCAAGACGATAGCGATAATCCCGCACTACGCGATGAGCGGTGGAACCCTGATAGCCTTGGCGGCCGATGAGATCTGGATGGATCCGCACGCGGTTCTGGGCCCGGTGGACCCGCAGATAAGCGACCCACATAGAGGAGGTATCCCGGCGGTATCGATCATCAAGGCCATCAAGGAGAAGGGTAGGGATAAGGTCAAGGAGGAGTATCTGGTCTTGGCGGATATAGCCGAGAAGGCCGTGAAGCAGATGGAGGATCTCGTCTACACCCTGACCAAGGATAAGCTTGGAGATGAGAAGGCCAGGGAGCTCGCTAGGATAATGGTTGAGGGTAGGTGGACACACGACTACCCGATAACGTGCGATCAGGCGATGAAGCTTGGACTGAATATTAAGACCGAGATACCCAATGAGATCTACAAGCTCATGGACCTATATCCTCAGCCCCCGTCGATAAGGCCCAGCGTCGAGTTCATCCCAGCCCCATACATGCCTCCGACACCGACTAGGAGAACCCAAGAGACTAGATGAAGCCGGAAACACTTGATTGCGATAAGAGATGAGGAGGGCTCGGAGATGGTTAAGGTCGTTAAGCGCGATGGGAGAGAAGAGGGGTTCATTTCAGAGAAGGTTGTGGTGAGTTGCTTAAAGGCGGGGCAACTCCTGAGGCCGCCAGAAGGATAGCGAGGATAATTGAGTGAACGTGGATTGAGCGATAAGCATAGAACAGTTTATCTAAGGGCGAGTCCACCTTAACTCGGACAAGATGGTTGAAATCGTCTTCGGACCCGTTCCATCGAGGAGGCTTGGAAAGTCCCTTGGAATAAATAACATCCCGCCTCCGAAGAGGTGCTCATATTCATGCATATACTGTCAGCTCGGCGCGACTAAGGTTCTCACGATTGAGAGGAGGCGATTCTACGATACAGAGATCTTGAGGAGGGAGTTGAGCGAGAAGCTCTCGGAAATAGATGAAGATGAATTGGATTACATCACCTTCGTCCCAGATGGTGAGCCGACTCTCGACGAATCCCTAAGCAAGCACGTGGAGGCCGTCAAGGAGCTTTCGGATAAGCCGATAGCGATCCTGACAAACTCCACCCTAATCTCCAATGAAGATGTTAAAAGAGATCTAATGAGGTTCGATCTCGTGTCGATAAAGCTCGACGCAGCCTCCGAGGGCGTCTGGAAGAGGATAAACAGACCTCATCCATCCCTGAGCCTGAGGGAGATTCTTGATGGGATGAGGGTCTTTAGGAGGGATTTTCCGGGAAAGCTCATATCCGAGACCATGCTGATAGATGGGGTGAACTCGGAGAGGTCTGAGATCGAGCGGATCGCCGACGAGCTTTCAAGGATAGAGCCTGATAAGGCATATATAGCCATACCAACCCGCCCACCGGCCGAGAGCTGGGTCAAGCCGGCGGATGAGGAGAAGCTCGTGGAATCCTATGAGATATTCTCCGAATCCTTGGGCAGGGATAGGGTTGAGCTCCTGATAGGGTATGAGGGGGCGGGATTCAGGATTGGGGGAGATTTCATTAAGGATCTTCTAAGTATAGCATCCATCCACCCCATAAGACTCGATTACGTTCATCAAATGCTCTCAAAATTCGTCCATAACCCAGATGAGCTCATCGAGAGGCTGATAGATTTGGGCGAGATCAGGTTGATTGAGTATCGTGGGAGAGCATTCCTCGTTAGGAGGCGTGAAATACGTGAGGACTAAGCTTAAATTCCTCATAGTAGCAGTTATCTTGATAAGCTTGTCAGCCGGAGCACTCATGCTTGGTGGTCAGAGAGGAGAGGTTAAGACTGAGGCTAAAACTATTCAAATAGGATCTGTGGAGGAGGTTAAGCTGATAGTCGTAGTCGACAATTATCCAGATAGCGGGCTCAAGACGGCATGGGGGCTGAGCATCTTAGCGAAGACCCCTAAGAACACAATACTATTCGACACCGGCCCGGATCCAAATGTTCTCAGAGATAACCTCAAGAAGCTTAAGGTGGATCCCAGTGAGATAGATTTCGTCGTGATCTCGCACGAGCACTGGGATCACGTCGGCGGACTCTCATACATCGCAAAGGTCAGACCCGGATTAAAGGTGTATGTTCCGAAGGGCGCCGCGGGGAGGATTGGAGTCCATGGACTAGACATCGAGGAGGTCGGCGAGACGATGAAGGTGGCCGAGGGGGTAGCTGTGATAGGATGGCTCTATGGCCCGCCGGCCGAGGAGGCCTTAGCAATAAACGTCGAGGGTAGGGGGCTCGTCATCCTCGTCGGATGTAGCCATCCAGGTGTTGCCAACATAGTCGCCAAGGCGAAAAATGACTTAGGAGTCAAGCCCTACCTAGTCTTAGGGGGATTCCACATGAGGGGGGCGTCGGAGTTAACGTGTAGGGAGACGGTTAAGCGCTTAATAGAGCTTGGAATTGAGAGGATAGCGCCGATCCACTGCAGCGGCGATATGATAAGATCCATCCTAGAGAGGGAGTATTCCCGAAACTGGCTTAAATGTCATGTCGGGAGCGTGATAAACGTCTCAGCGAGCGCTCCATAAAAAGATCTGACCGCAAGATTTTTCCTCCACGAAGACGGGGGTTAAACCGAATGAGGAGCGGCGTGAAGATCCTAGGCATACTTATGATGATGTTGCTCCTCCAGTCAACGATGATCACATGCTTAGCTGAGCAGCATCCCCCCAAGATCCCAGTGAGGGTTGAGGGTCCAACGGCATCCGGAGATGTTAGGCTTAGAATCTACCCGGGTGGGTGGATCAGGGTCTCCGGATACATCTCGATTTCGGAGAGGCCTGCTGAAGAGCCCGCGGCGGCCATCCCCCACCACACCTCCTACGAATGTAGATATGAGCCGATATCGGGGGATATGGTTTTGATGAGATGCCGTGGGGAGATCGGACCGGAGCCCGGGGGTCTAGAAGATCTGCCCGAAGAGTTTAGGGGTAGGCTTGGTGAGCTGAAGCTCTCGATAGGTTATGTCGAGAAGTTCACTAGGAGCGGGCCGGCATATGATGGAGTGTTCACGATATTCGTTCCAGAGACTCTTCACATAAATGGATCATTTAAGGCGCTCGATGGCATAGGACCTATGGAGTCGAGCTTAAGGCTTCACGCAAACATAACATTATGGTACTCCGAGCTTAACATGACCAGAGCCGACGTTGAGCAGCTGGTTAAACAGTTTCCATCCGTCAAGGGGTTCGTGGTGGCGCTTATCGAGAAGCTCACCGAGGGTGAGGTGAGGATCTCAGACCTAGCCCTAAAGCCCGTCGAGATAGGCGATGAGAGGGCCGAGCTAAAACTCCTCTTCGAATCTAGGGGAGACTTCTATGAGGGGCTCGCCAGATTCGTGGAAAAATTACCCGAATTCCTTAAGTATACGAAGCCTCCAATAGAGGGAGGATTTAAGCCCGAGATACCTCCAGAGGTCGTCGAGGCATTCAGGGGGATCGCCAAATATGTGAGGGAGCTGAGAGATGTCAGATATGAGTATGCGGTTCCGATGAGCGGGAACTTCTCCGCATCTTGGAATGGAGTCGACACGATTTTCAGAATTAATTCGTCAACGATCTATAAGGGGGATCTAGACAAGCAGTTCACGGAGATCCTCAGAATAGAGTGTAGGATGTTGGAAGAGGTTCTGAGGCTCATGAGCAGGGAGGTGGGGGAGGAGCAAGCCGAGACCATGGAGAAGATATTAGATCTGGCAATTAAGTCGGAGTATAGGTTTAGCGAGTCGGGCTTCAAGGTCTCGACGAAGATGAATGAGCTCGGTGAAACTGTGACGGAGCTGAGGTTCCGAGATCTATGGGTTAAGCCCGAGGATCTCAAGGAGCTATTTTGGATGATCGAATACATCTCTAGGGTGAGTCCTCAAGAAGACTTACATCTAACGATGGAGTCTGGAGCGACTCAGGATAAGCTCACGCTAATAAAAATATCCCCGGAGATACTTTCGGCCGCAAAGCCTATCAGGGAGACTAGATACTCATCGACTTGGAAGCTCTTCAACCTACCATTCCGTAAACTGGAGGTCGAGGTCTCGGAGAATCCATGGAGGGTGGCAGACCTAAACTACACCGAATATCGGGCCGAGTTTAAGGGTGTCGAGCACGTGATTGAGGTAGCGTCGAACTCGACGATAGCCTCCATCAAGCCGCTCACGAATGGGTTGGAGATCTTGGTCTCGGGCAGGGCTGGAAGACTTGGGGCCATGAACTTAACGATACCGAAGAACGCGGTGGATGGAGCGATCGTGGCGGCCATGGATGGCAGGCCACTGAAAGCGAGGATGGGGATGTCGGAGGACAGATATTGGATATATTTGACGTATATCCATAGCCTGAGGAAGATAAGGATCTTGTGGGCTAAACCCGAAATCACGATCATGGTTGCAGAGCGGGGAAAACCAGCTTCTCAGCTGGAGGGGCCGAAGGTATGTCATGGAGCGAGCATCGCGGAGCTTACGATAAGGGCTGGAGAGGAGGTGGAGGTGCTCGGATGGATAACAGTCCTCGGAAGACCCTTAGAAGGCGTTAAGGTGGACATCCTATTGGATGGGGTTCCCGTGAAGTCTATCACGACCTCGGCCAATGGATCATTTAGGATGCCCATAAAGCTTGAGGGGGAAAAGACCTATGAGATTAACGCTCGATGCAAGTTCTTGGATAGGGAGTTCTATGGGGAGCCGGTGAAAGTCAGGACCTACATCCCGATCTATCAGAAACCATTGCTCGTCATGATGATCGCGGTGGTGGCTGTAGTAGCGATGATCGCGGTGTTAATCATCTGGAGGACGAGGCGGATTCTCAGCCAGATCAAAGCCTAAGATTGACGCCGTCAACCAACCCAAGAAGCCCATATAGCAAGATAGCTCGGAAACGGTTCATGGAGATCGAGGGGGAGTTTCGCCGAACCTATGGCTGATGATCGCCTCCATTACAAAACTCTTTGCGGCTCAATCCTTATTTCCCCATAGTAAATCATTTAATGGACATGGAAATCCTTGAAGAGATCTTCAGGGTGATGAAGCCGATAATAGGAATGATCCACCTAAAGCCCCTCCCCGGAACCCCTGGCTCGACGAGCTTGGAAGATGTCTTAGAATCGGCTTTGGAGGATGCAGAGAATCTCGTTAGAGGAGGGGTTGACGGTCTATTAATAGAGAACTTCTTCGACTTCCCATTCTATCCAGACAGGGTTCCACCTCACATAATCTCCTCGATGACCGTGATCGCATGGGAGATTAAGAAGAGATACGATCTGCCGATCGGAGTCAACGTCTTGAGGAACGATTCTGAGGCATCGCTGGCGATAGCGTCGGCGATCGGAGCGAGTTTCATCCGAGTAAACGTCCACATAGGATGCGTTGTAACCGATCAGGGGCTTATTCAGGGGAGGGCGCATCAAATGATCAGGTATAGGGAGCTTATAGGAAGCGATGTGAAGATATTCGCGGACGTCAACGTTAAGCATGGATACACGCTCTATAGAGTCCCCCTACCACAGGCGTCGAGGGATACGTATTATAGGGGGAGAGCCGATGCCTTAATCCTAACTGGGCCGGAGACGGGCGCTGAGGCCAGCGTGGATGATTTGAGGATCGTTAGAGAGGCTCTACCAGATGCTCCTATCCTCGTAGGGAGTGGGGTGAACCCGGATAACGTGAAGACCATGCTCAGATACGCCGATGGAGCGATAGTCGGAACATACTTCAAGAGAGATGGAGTGATAAGCAATCCAGTCGACCCAACGCGGGTTAGGAAGCTTATGGAGATCGTGAAGGAGATTCGCCGAGACCACGGCCGATGAGTGCCTCAACAACCCTTATTGCGTCGAGTGCCTCAGCGACATCGTGAACCCTAATCCCATGCGCTCCAAGGATGACTGCCATCGCCTCGGCCGCTATCGAGGACGCGAGCCTCTCCTCGGGCTTATCCTTGCCCGTGATCGCGCCTAGGAAGGACTTTCTAGACACTCCGACCATTATCGGCTTCCCTAAAACCCTCAGCCTCCTCAAGCCCCTTAAGAGGCTTAGGTCGATCTCGAACCACGGGAGCCCGGTTGAGCGGTGGAAGCCTATCCCAGGATCTATTATGATTCGATTCGGCTCGACTCCGCCCTTCACCGCCACCTGAATCGATTCCCTGAGAGACTTGATCGCGGCCATGGGCGCCTCACTCGAACTCCCTAAACCGCCTAGGTTGGAGGCGCAGACTATCAGCGAGAGACCATGCTCCGCCACGAGCCTAGCGATCCTAGGGTGAACCCTCAATCCCGTCACATCATTTATTACATCGGCTCCAGCCCTTATCGCGGCCATCGCAGGCTTAAGCCTGCTCGTATCGGCGGAGACCGGGATCTTGACCGCCGACTTGGCCGCCTCGACCGCCCACGAGATCCTCTCCGCCTCAAGATCCTCGCTGACGAAGGTCCTTAGATACGGCGCCGTCGACATCCCCCCAACATCTATTATATCCGCTCCATCCCGCTCCATCTTCCTCGCCTCCTCCGCCACGTCCTCATAGCTTAGCTTGACCGATCTCTTATAGAATGATTCGGGGCTTACGTTGATCACACCCATTATCCTCGTAGGATAGTCGTCTCCGATCCATAGATCTCCGAGCAAACCCCTGACCCCCTTCACAATCTCCACCCAGCTCAATCCTTATGGTAAAAAGGGAGATATTTATCCTGAAGACGGGTTGACGCGCTGCGGTAGATGCGGGGAGGATGTGGAGGAGGCCGTATACGTGGATTATATGGGGAGATGGCTCTGCAGAGACTGCTTCATCGAGTTTTATGAGAAGAAGCTCAGGAACACGATTCTCAAGTATGGGATGTTCGGTTCAAGGGATTCGATCGGGGTGGCTGTTTCGGGTGGGAAGGATAGCATGGCCATGCTCATGGCCCTCAGCAGGACATTCCCAGACCTCGGGATCAAGGCGATCCACATAAATCTCGGAATAGGCGACTATTCGAGAGACTCCGAGGAGGCCGTTAGAAGGCTCTGCGATAGGCTTGGAGTCGAGGCGATTATATACGACCTCAAGGAACGTGAGGGATTCACCCTCCCAGACCTCATGGAGACCTCGTATAGGAGGAGGATATGCGGGGCATGCGGGATAATCAGGAGATATCTGCTAAACAGGATCGCTTGGGAGAATGGTTTGAGGATCCTCGCAACCGGCCACACCCTAGACGACGTAGTTGAGCTCCTCTTCGAACTATATCTGAACGGGAGAATAGAGGAGATTGTTAGGGTTAAGCCCGTGCTTGAGGGCGGGGATAAGCTCGTGAAGAGGGTTAAACCCTTGATAGAGTTGACGGATCAGGAGAACAAGTATTATGCCGACTTCATGGAGACGCCTTATAGCAGGCTCGAGTGCCCGCTTGTGAGGGGATCGAGGATGCTTAGGAGGAAGGAGCTCATCTCGAGGATAGAGGAGAAGATTCCAGGATTTAGGCACACATTCTACAAGTCTCACGTCAAGAGATTCCTCCCAAAGCTTGAGAGTCTCGTCGAGAGACCTAAACTCAGGGCTTGTAAGGTCTGCGGGATGCCGACGATAGGAGATGTTTGCAGCTACTGCAAGCTCTCATCGAGGGTTCTCGAGGTGATTGGGAAATGAGTCGTAGGAGGATGGAGGAAGAGGTATTCGAGAAAATAACTTCGAGGATGGTCGAGTTCCTCTCAGATCACGGAATAAGTCCCATGAGCTTAACGATCTCGGCGTTCGCGGCCGCAATAATCTCCTCGATCCTATACCTTTATGCTTCTTCAAATCGACTACTCTATTTTCCAGCGGCCATAACCTTAGCGCTCTCCGGATTTCTAGACGCGGTTGACGGAGCTGTCGCTAGAAGGATGAATAGGGTCAGCAAGCTTGGGGCATTCTTGGACTCGGTCTTCGATAAGCTCGGCGAATGCTTCATCCTGATCGCCATAATCTGCTCGGGAGCTGTTGACGTTCTATGGGGATCCATCGCCTTAGCCTCATCCATTCTCGTAAGCTATGTTAGGCATAGAGCCGAACCCTTTGGGGTGAATCTTAAGGGAGTTGGGGTCACGGAGAGGGCTGAGAGGATAATCTTGTTGATAATTGTATCGCTCCTCACGCCATTCGCGAGAGATGCCCTAAACTATGGAATCATCTTGATAGCGGTCCTAGCATCGGTAACCGTTGCCTGGAGAATAATCTACGTGGTCTATAGGCTGAAGGGCTAATCGTACGCCCTCTTGAATCTGATCATCCCATCCTTGAACTCAAGCTCATAGACCTCATTAACATCGAGCTTAACTCCTAGAAGCTCATACTCCTCCTCCGTGAGGAATATGGTCATCTTTGGCCTCAATCCACCCACGCCTGGAAGGAATCCCATGGACTGAAATTGATAGAGTAGGTCTTGAATCATCCTCTGGGCCATCACCGATTCCTCGGGAGCTCCAACGATCCTCACAGGCTGCCTTGAGATCCTCCTCTCCTCAACTAGCTCTATCAGCTTGCCGAACCTGCCGGTCTCCGGATCTCTTATACTCGAGACCCTGTGAACCCTGACCAGAACCATTCCAACTTCACGCTATCCCCTTTCCTCAATATCCTCCAGGTATTTACGGTATTCGTCCGGCTCCATCAAGTCCTCAAATTCCCTCTCCTCCTCAAGCTCGATCTTAGCTATCCAACCATCTCCGTATGGATCATCATTAACGAGCTCAGGTGAGTCGACGAGCTTCGAGTTAACCTCAATAACCTTCCCACTCGCGGGAGTATAAACCTCAGCCGAGGCCTTCACGGATTCGAGGGTTGCGATGGCCTCTCCTTCCTCAACCCTCTGACCTATGGTTGGGAGCTCGACATAAACCACCTCTCTAAGCTTCTTCTGACCATAATCCGTGACTCCTATCGTGATCACGTTTCCCTCAACCTTGATCCACTCATGATCTCTTGTGTAAAGGAGCCCCTCCCGAACCTCATATTCCTCCGCCATGAGCCAACCTCCGACACTATGCGAGCCATTCCCCTATCTATAAATGTTAGCCCCTCATCTGAGCAGATCTCGGATGCTCTTATACTCGCCCTTCCTATAATAGAGGATCTTGGTCTCAAGCCTTACACGCATTCCAAGATACTCGAATAGCTGCATCAGCATCTCGCCGGAGATCTTCCCGGAGAACTCCCCTCTCATAATCTTCGAAGCTATGAACATGACGACCCTCCTCGCGGCCTGGGGATACTGTTCTAGAGCCGCATCCAACACTTCCTCACCCCTATTGACCAGATGTTTCTTGACGAGCTTGTATGCATCCTTGAAGTTTAACCTCATCTCCTTCTCCTTCCTCTGCCTCTCACGCGATTTCATAAGCTCTCTTAGCTTCTTGAGCCTCAGCATCTTCAGCTCCAAATCGTCCTCCATATCTAGCTGAAACTGGAATTTTCTTCAATTTTAAGCTGTTGGAGATCCTTTATATCATCGCCTAACCCCAAGCCTAATCCCCCTAAGCCTCACCGATGGGCCGCCGAACCAGACCGGAACGCTCTGAAGCGGGTCTCCTTTCCCACAGTAGCCTGCGGAGAATTTGAGGTCCTTTCCGACGGCGTCTATCGACGAGTAGAATCCCCTAGTTGTGAGTTCTAGAACCGGATTCCTCACAGGCTCGCAGACCTTCCCGTTCCTGATCCTATATGCCTCCACCCCAACGTACCTTTGATTCCACCTCCTATCATCGATATTCCACTCCTGATAGCTCTTGATGTAGACCCCATCCCTAACATCTTCAATCAACTCGTCAAGGCTGTGGTCTCCAGGCTTCATATACGTGTTCGCCATCCTTATGATGGGCTCGGAATCATAGCTATCGGCCCGCGCGGATCCATTGCTCCCGACTTGGAAGGTCGCCGCCGTCTCCCTGTTATGGAGGAGTTCCTTCAGGACGCCGTTCTCGATCAGCCTCCTCTCCCTAGCCTCCACCCCCTCATCATCATAGAGATAGTAGCCGAACGAGTTTCTCAGGGTTGGGTCGTCGACCACCGTGACCACATCCGACCCGATCCGCGTCCCGAGGATCTCCGGCTTAATGTAGCTCTCCCCGCCTTGAGCAGCCTCCCTCCCGAGAACTCGATCCGCCTCTCCGGGATGGCCCGCCGACTCATGGCACGCCAAGCCCACTATCTCCGATCCGACGACCACATCGACCGGATCTCTCGGAGGCTCAACCCCCTCCAGGAGGATCCTTGAGATCGCCTCAGCTTCCCGCTCCAACCTCTCCGGGAGCCTCCAGGCCTCGATCGCCTCCCATCCCCTAGACTCTCCAAGCTCCTCAAATCTCTGGATAGTCCCATGTTGCGGGCTGTGAGCGGTTATCAAGTATTCCGCCGTGACCCTCGGAATCCTATGATAAACGTCTGTTCCATCGCTCGTGATCAGATGCTTCTCGGTATCCAATCTACCAACCTCAAATAACCTTGAGGGAAGCTTCACCCCGAGCCTCTCACAAGCCTCGACGGCGTATCCATCGACCTCCTTAAGGAAATCTATCTTCGCATCCACATCGACCGCCTCAAACCTTATCCTAGGCTTCACCTCAACCCTGGCCCTCGACGGCTTCTCCTCGCTCATCGAGATCCCTCCACTCAACCTAGAGGACGTCCTCGCGATCGAGACGGCCGCTCTAACGGCTCTTCTAATAGAGTCTTTCGTCAAGCTGCTGGTCGAGGAGAATCCTAGGGAGCCGTTAACCAGCACCCTAACCCCAATCCCCCTACTGACACTCCTCGCCGAGATCTCAGGAGATCCATTTTTCAAGATGACGCTCTCGGTCAGATCCTTCTGAAACCTCGCCTCAGCATAATCGGCCCCAAGCCTCCCAGCATAATCGACCGCGAGCTCAAGTAAGTCCTCAAACATCGAAGCTCGACAGAGAAGAGATTAGGGATGATGAAATTAAACCTTCTCTCCCAAGAGCTTGAATAAGATTTCCACGATGAAGTGATCCCAACCAGGCATCGTATAATAAAGATGTAGCGGGGCCTGGATTTGAACCAGGGATCTCCGGGTTATGAGCCCGGCGGGTTAACCTGGCTACCCTACCCCGCTTTTCCGGCTCCATCTTGTATTATCTTCCAGCTCTTAATATACCTTAGACTCTCCCCATATTATTCGGTTTTCCGCGAATATTTTTCATTTTTCTCCCCCCTTTCTGCAAAGCTTCCTTCACAGAGCGATCTGCACGATGTTTAATGCTTTATCCACACCCGCGCCATGCTGAATCCTTTGAGGCGATGGCGGAGGAGCGAGGCGAATGTGATTTTTCGTTGAATATATTTCAGAGTAGCCTTATCCTCGACGCCGCCGACCCATAATCATTACGATTCTACAGAGTGTATGATGGCTGCTCTTCTGGCGGCTTCTCCTCCTCAGCAGGCTTCTCTTCCTCGACCTCCTCCACGGCCTCAACCTCTTCGGCGGGCTTCTCGACGACTTCCTCAACCCTCTCCTCGACCTCCACTCCTGGAGGGGTCTCCGGCCTCTCCTCGCATAGCTTGTCTAGGTCCTGCTTGACGAGAATCGCCGCTATTAGGGTGAGCATGGATCCCGTTCTCATCCTCGCGGGTATCGCTGGAGCTAGCGCTTGGGCTAAGTTCGCTATCAGCCTCCTCCCGGCGAACTTCTCCTTATTCTCGGGCCACCATCTACAAGCTCTCGTCAAGACCTTATTCCAGCACCTTTTGAGGAACTCCTCCCCGCTCTTTCTCAGGGGCTCCGCTGCTAAGGTTATGCTCTGGGTGAAGAAGGCTGTTTTATCGACCCTTCTGGGAACCTTCGCCCTAGCGAGCTTAGCGACATCCTGAATCTCTTTAACCTGCGCACCTAGGATCGAGTAGAGTTCTCCTAGATCGAGTTCGGTGAGTGCTTCGGCCCTCCTAGCCTCCCTCGCGACAGCCTTTCCAAGGAGATCGACCTTAGGCTTAGCCGCTCTTTTCACACGCTTAACCTTTCTCCGCCTCATAACGGATAAAATTACTCATGATAGGTATATATTATTTTTCGCCTCCCGCTCCCGGAGCTCAAATCCATCTTCCAAGTAGTTGGTTTATAAGTTTGGATCTTAAGCCGATTCATAGATGATCCTTTGGATAGGATTGGACGATACGGACTCGAAGAAGGGCGGATGCACAACCTACATCGGAGCCCTACTCATTCGAAGGCTTAAGAGGCTTGGCCTGAGATTAGCCGGCTTCCCCAGATTGATCAGGCTGAACCCAAATTGCCCATTCAAGACTAGGGGGAACGCGGCAATAGCCCTCAAGCTTAGAGGAGAATACTCCCCTAAGGTGGAGGAACTCGTGGCCGAGGTCATCGAGGAATACGCCGAACTTGGAGAAGAGGGAACCGAGCCGGCCGCGGTCTTCCTCGAGGGAGAGCCTCCGGAGGAGCTGAAGAGATTCTATTGGCGCGCTGTCTGGGAGATTGTACCGCTTGAGGACGCGTTTAAGCTCGCTGAGAGGATTGGGGCAAAATCGCTCTACTATAAGGATGGGAGGGGGGTTGTTGGGGCCTTGGCCGCGATCGGGGCGGACCTCGAGGCAGGCAAGACCTATGAGCTCATAGCCCATAGGAGGAGGGATTATTGGGGGACCATCAGGCACATAGACCCGAGGTCGGTCTTTGAGATGGATAGGGCCACGAGACCCTACACCTTCGATAACGTAGACTATGAGGCTGGGGAGATCAGGATAGCGCCGCACACCCCCTGTCCAGTCCTCTTGGGGATTAGAGGGGTGGATCCGGAGGTCTTGAGGAGAGCGTTTAGGATGCTGAGGATAGGCGAGCCCGTCGAGATGGTGACGATCTTCGAGACCAATCAGGGGACCGACGTCCATCTAAGACCTGCGAGAATAGCTCAGCTGAGGGATGGGATGAGCGCCATAGTCACGGGAAAAGTGTTGGAGAAGCCTAGATTCGAGGTAGGCGGCCACGTCTTCTTCAAGCTAGGCGATGGGACGGGAGAACTGACCTGTGCGGCCTACGAGCCCACCAAAGGCTTTAGGAACATGGTAGCCAAGCTCCTCCCCGGCGATGAGGTAACCGTCTATGGAGCGGTCAAGCTCAAGCCCCAGGGCCTGACCCTGAACCTGGAGAAGATCCATGTGAGGAGGCTCGTGGAGGCGGTTGTTAAGAGACCTCCAAGATGTCCTAGATGCGGTAGGAGGATGGAGAGCGCGGGGGCTGGCAAAGGATATAGGTGTAGAAAATGTAAGGTGAGACTTGGACCCGAGGCGGTGGAGATCATCAAGCTCCCCAGGGAGGTTGCTACCGGATTCTATGAAGTTCCACCATCGGCGAGGAGGCATCTGGCCAAGCCGTTAAGCCTTGGAATCTAGGTCTCCTTCGATACCACGAGCATGGTCAGGGTACTCCTAACCTTATCCAGCCTCCGTCTGAGGGCGTCCCGGGTAATATCAGGACGCTATCCTCCAGGAGATCACCTCTTTAAGCTTGTTCATGCTCTCCGCTTCAACCTTCGCAACGATGTCGTAGAGCCCATAGACGACGTACGCCTCCTTAACGTTCGGCACCTTCTTCAACTCGTCCAAGATCTCCTCCTCAGCACCTATCTCAGTATTGATCAATACGAACGCGGTTGGCATGGTTAATATATTGGTGGATCTCGTAATAAGCATTCTGATAAGGGATTTAAGGAGATGATTTGGTATTGAGCGTGTGGATAGGGCTGGGACGATGGTTGCGAGGGCGATTTACAGCTTCGCCTGTATAAATTGCGGTGGAGAGATACTCGATGAAAGGTTGCTCAAGCTGGGGTTATGTGAGAGGTGTCTGCCGGATGTTGGAGACATAGATCTCCAGCAAGCCATAGAGATCTTGAAGTCGGGTGGAAGATTAAAGAGGTTGAAGGAGCTCTCAAACCTCTATACAAGTTATCTGGAGTTTAGGGAATTCTTCAGGAAGGCAGTCGGATTCGAGCCATGGGCCCTCCAGGAGGTTTGGGCCAAGCGCATACTCTCGGGGGAGAGCTTCGCGATAATCGCCCCAACCGGAATAGGTAAGACAGTCCTCGGGTTGGTCATGGCCTTATATCTCGCCTCAAAGGGTAAGAGATGCTACGTTATAGTTCCGAGTAGCATCCTAGCTCAACAACTCTACGAGAAGGCCGAGAGATTTGCCGAGGGGGCTGGGGCCGGATCCGTTGAGATAATAGCTTATCACGCGGGCTTGAGTAAGGGTGAGAAGGAGGAGGCGTTAAAGAAGATCTCCAAACCCAGAAGCATCCTCCTAATAACAACCGATAGATTTCTAGTAGATCGTTTTGAAAGCCTTAAGGAAAGCGTGTTCGACTACGTCTTCGTCGACGACGTTGACTCGTTCTTGAAGTCTCCGAAGAACATCGATAGGGCTGTAAGCCTCCTCGGATTCGATCCGGAGGTAGTGGATCACGCCCTGAAGCTTATCGAGCTCAGGAGGAGAATCGCCAAAGGATTCGACAAGAATCTCGCAAAGGAGTATGAGAGGGTGCGGAAGATCGTCGAGAGGGAGAAGAGGAAGAGGAGGGGATTGCTGGTTGTTTCGGGGGCGACTCTTAGGGGTAAGCGGACCAAGAGGCTCATGATCTTCAGGGAGCTCCTCGGATTCGAGGTTGGAAGACTTCCGGAATTCGTCCGAAACATAGCAGACCTATACATCGAGCCTGAAAAGGGGAATTTGATCGACGAGGCGATAAGCCTGGTTAAGAAGCATGGACCTGGATGCCTGATATTCATTCCACAAGCCCTTGGAAGGGATTTCGCGGCCAAGGTCGCGGAGATGTTTGAGAGGGCTGGGATAAAGGTTCACCTGTATGAGAAGATGGAGGCGGACATACTCCAGAGGTTCTGCGACGGGAAGATCGACGCCATGGTTGGGATAGCTAGTCTCAGAAGCCCCTTAGCTAGGGGCATAGACCTGCCTGAGAGGATAAGATATGCGATCTTCATAGGAGTCCCGAGGAGGGAGATGATCATATCGAGGGACGAGTATAATCCGACGAAGATCCTAACCTTACTCTACAACATAATGCCGATCCTTGAGAAACGGCTGAAGGATGAGGCAGAGGCCGTCGCCGCTAAGCTCTCAAAGATAGTTCCATTAAACAAGGATCTCATGGAGAGGATTAGGGAGGCCATCGAGAGGGGTGAGAGGCTTGAGGGATTCGAGGGATACGCCGAGGACGCGATAATCGCCGGTAGGGAGTTCTTGAGGAAGGTGTTGACGGATGAGTTCATAGAGAGGATTAGGAGGGAGCTCGACATCTCGATAAAGCCCATCAAAGAAGGGTTCTCGCTGATAATCCCAGACGCGTCCGGCTACATTCAAGCCTCCGGAAGAACCTCGAGGCTTTACGCATACGGGGTTACTAAGGGGATGAGCATAGTCTTGGTGGACGATCCGAAGGCGTTCAAGGGATTAACATCTAGACTTAGGGTTATGTTGGAGGAGCTCGAGTTCGCTCCATACGATGAGAAGGAAGCCGAGTTGGTTTTCAGGGAGATAGACTCCGAGAGGAAGATAATTAGGGAGCTTAGGCTCGGCACCGCGAAGATAAGGGTTAAGGACGTGATAAGATCCGCCTTGATGCTCGTCGAATCCCCAACGAAGGCCAGAACGATAGCATACCTATTCGGGAGACCCTTCAGGAGGGAGGTTCAGGGGCTAACCGTTTACGAGACGAGCATAGGCGGGGTCATAGTCGGGGTGGCGGCGACCAAGGGGCATCTGACAGACCTCATCGTCGGGAGAGGGATACATGGCGTTGAGGTGATGGATGGCAGGTTCATCCCAATCTATGGATCGATTAAGAGGTGTCTTAAGTGCGGAGAGCAGTGGGCCAACGGAGAATCATGTCCATCATGCGGGTCAAAGGAGTTTATTGATAAGGCTCAGATAGTCGAGGCGGTCAGGAAGCTCGCAACCCAATACAACGACATCTACCTCGCAACCGATCCAGACGCCGAGGGAGAAAAAATCGCATACGACCTAATGTGCTTAATTAAGCCATATAATCCTAGGATCTACAGGCTTGAGTTCCACGAGGTCACGAGGAG
>Ga0190310_1000317_pt1 | contig 16605 bp, 20 predicted proteins | sample 48700778_MG_FD_165059 | JGI IMG/M metagenome (GOLD analysis project Ga0190310, IMG submission 165059) | Hydrothermal vent sediment bacterial communities from Southern Trench, Guaymas Basin, Mexico - 4870-07-7-8_MG | ecosystem: Environmental > Aquatic > Marine > Hydrothermal vents > Sediment ... | reverse complement strand
AAACATCTGGACTTGCAGTAAATGCAGAAAGAGAGTATGCGTAGGCTCTATTAATGAGCTTAGGAAAATGTCAATAACACCATTAGAAAAAGTAGAACTTCATAGACCATGGATTGACATGGTAAAGCTAAGGTGTCCATGGTGTGGAGGTGAAATGCTGCGCGAACCCCACGTTTTGGATTGCTGGCTTGACTCCGGCGTGGCACATGCTGCCAGCGTTAACTTCTTAAGAGATCAAACAATTTTCAGGAAGGTATTTCCTTACGATTTCATAACAGAAGCCGTAGATCAAACAAGAGGATGGTTCTTCTCTCTCATATTTACAAGCGTCATGCTATTCGGCAAAGCACCTTACAAGAGTGTGTTATGTCAGGGACATGTGCTTGACAAACTAGGTCAGAAAATGTCAAAGAGTAAAGGCAATGTTATATGGGCTCTTGATGTCATGGAAAGTGAAGGTGTTGATCCTCTACGTCTATATTTGGTTACGAAGGCTGCACCATGGGAAGCGTTGAATTTTGACCGCGACGAACTAAAGATCGTAAAAAGAACACTAAACACTATATTCAATATCTTCAAATTTGCAAGCACCTACATGGAGCTTGACAATTTCAATATTGAGAAATACCCTCTAAAAAAATTCATTGATAGGTTAAACATAGAGGATCAATGGATTCTTTCAAAGACGCAAAGTGTAATTGATCGTGTGACTTTAAATCTTGAATCATTAAATGTCCATGAAGCAGCAAAAACAATAATAAACTTCCTTGTTGAAGATGTTAGCCATAGCTATATAAGATTTATTAGAAGGAGAGTATGGCTTGAAGAGGAAAACGTTGAGAAAATAACTGCTTACAGCGTTCTTTATTACGTTCTTGATAGAGCTTTAAGGCTTTTAGCCCCATTTGTTCCTTATTTTGCTGAATGGCTTTATCAAAACTTTATCAAGAGGTTTGGTAACTTAAAAGCTGAAAGCATTTTCATGCTTGACTGGCCTACTAAGGATCATAAATTCATTAAACAAGAATTAGAAGAAGGCGCAGAATACTTGATGATTGCTTTAACTCTCATAGCCAATGCCCGTCAAAAAGCTAAACTTAAAAGCAGATGGCCGATATCACGAGTAATAATAGTCATATTTAAAGATGATCTTATAGAGAAGCTGAAGTCTTTTCATAAGGTGTTATCTGAGCAGGCTAATGCACGAAACGTTGAAATTGTTAATCACATACCAGATGAAATCCATGTACAGATAAGAGTTCAAGAAGGCAAAGTAAGAAGGCGCTTGAAAGATAGAGCGCCAAAGGTGCTAGAAGTACTAAAAGAGAAGGATCCTAAAGAGGTCTTGCAAGGTCTATGTCTTTACGGTAGGATTAAAGTTAACATAGATGAAGTAGAGGCAGAAATATTAAGTGACGAAGTGGAGGTAATTGAAGATAAAGAGGCTACCAAATGGGTCTTTACTTTTAGCAAGTTTATGGTCGTCTGTGTAGATACAACCAGAGATGAAGAGCTGGAAGCTGAAGCCATTACTAGAGAAATTGTTCGAAGAGCTCAGTACATGCGCAAAGAAATGGACTTAAAAATTGAAGATTACGTGGATTTAATAATTGAGGTAAAAGAAGGTTCTCTTGGCATTTTAACTTCAAAGAACTTAGACTACATAAAGAGCGAAGTAAGAGCAAAGGAATTAAAAATTGTTGACAAGGTAGTTATAGAGAAAGAAAAAGAAGGTTGGTACTCAAAAGAGTGGGAGATAGATGGGTTAAAAATGTTGATATACTTGCGAAGAAGAAGTAAGGGCTAGAGTGAAGAAATAAAGTTTTTAGTCAGGTAATAGAGCTGAAGTATCTAGGCCGGGATGGCCGAGTGGACCAAGGCGCCAGCCTTGAGAGCTGGTGTCCCTTTGGGACGCGCGGGTTCGAATCCCGCTCCCGGCGCCATCGCCATACAAATTTTTATAAAATCTCTCAGGTATTTCAAGGTGAAGGATTATGAGCATAAAGTTTCTTGATCATCCATCTGATGTTTACATTGAGGTCAAGGCTGAGAGCTTAGAAGAAGCATTCGCTTTATGTGGCAAAGCGCTTTATGATGTTATGACTGACATAGACGCTATAAAGGCACAAGAGAAAGTAGAAGTTGTTGTAGAAGGTTTTGATTTATATTCTCTACTTTACAGCTGGCTTGAGGAACTTCTCTATCTCTTTGATGCTAAAGGATTTTTGGGTTCAGATGTGAAAGTTGAGGAGATTGTTAAGGCAAATGAGAACTTCAAACTTAAGGCCATAATATTAGGTGAAAAATATGATCCACAACGACATACATCAAAGACAGCTGTGAAAGCAGCCACCTATCATTTAATGGAGATAAAAGAAGAAAACGGTAATTACACCATAAGGTTTGTATTGGATATTTAATGCATGCTCTTATGGTCGTTCTCCAAGATATTTTTCTCTCTTTCTTAAAAACTCATTAATGTGACCAAAAGGCCTTGCTGGTATACCTTTAACCATTATTCCTTCCGGTACATCTTTAGTAACAATGCTTCCTGCTGCAACAAATGAGTTAGCACCTACCTCGACCCCCGCTATAATTATAGCATTAGCAGCTATGATAGCTCCTCTGCATATCCTAGTTGTTATGACCTTTCCACTTGGAGGATACTTATCATTCGTTATAACTACGTTGGGTCCTAAGAAAACATCGTCTTCTATGACCGTGCCTTTCGGTATAAAAACGTTTGATTGCACAATAACATGGCAACCCAGATCACATTCTCCTTCTATAATGGTGTAAGAACCAATAACTGAGTTAGCACCTATCTTTGTATCTTCACGTACAACAACGTAATGACCAAATTGAACATTATCGCCTACATCGACTCTTTCATAGATCACACAGCCATAGCGTATTACACACCTCTTACCTACTTCACAACCCTCACTCACTTCATCGAGTAATAGGTCAAAGTTTTGTTGTGATTTTTGCATGTCTAACGTCTTGACTAAGTTCTCACGCCTAGGATATCCCAGTATAACCATGTTATCAATTACCGTGTCTTCGCCTACTACAGTATTGCCATATACCCTAATCAATGATCCTAAAAGCGAGGTCTTTATTAGAGCTTTACTTGATACAAAACGTGACAATTTCATCACCTTATTTGTGGCCTCAGATCATGAATGGTCTTTCATGCTTACTCAACACTCGGCAAGCTCTTCATCGGCCGTTAAACTACTTGTAGTAGTGAAATTTATCTTTTAAGGTAGGAGGTAAGAACATGAAAATAACTATAGCACTACCATCATCATTGGTTGCAGAAGCTAACTCTCTACTAGAAAAGACTTTAAAAATAGGGTTCATAGCACGAGTACTTTCAATCTTTAAAGTTGAAAAAGCAGTGATATACGTCGATAAAAGTGCAGATCTTGATGAAAGGGGCCTAATAGATAAACTCTTTAATTACATACTTTGCCCTCAATACTTAAGGAAGAAAGTCTTTCCATTAGACCCCGATTTAAGATATGTGGGGTTAATGCCCCCTCTAAACACCCCTAATCATCCATTGGAGAAGCATGTTGATGAAATACCAAAGATCTCATATCGAGAGGGCTTAATTATAGGACAAAAAGGGCAAAATCGTTATATTGTTGATGTAGGACTTGAAAAACCTGTTATTATTCATGAAAAGAAAGCTTTACAGCACGAAGAAAGAGTGTTATTAAAGCTCATTAAGAAAAATGGTGATATTGAAGCTTACTTAGTAGAAAAGAAAGACATTCCATATTACTTTGGGTTTGACGTAGCAGTAACGGATATGAGCCTTAAAGAAGTCATAGCTTCATTTAAGAATAAAATGTTGATTATAGCAACTTCAAAATATGGCGAGGAAATACAAAAGGAAGTAAGAAATTTGATGAAAAAGATGAAGTCGTACAGTAATAAGGTGCTACTCTTATTTGGCTCACCATTCAAAGGTTTATATGAAATTGCAAAGGTTGAAGGGTTTAATTTGGATGAAGAAGTTGATTTCATTCTGAACTTCATTCCTGAACAGGGCACAAAAACCATTAGAATAGAAGAAGCACTATGCTCTGTACTAGCGATATTGAACTTCTTGTATAGAGCCTACAGTAGGACAGGTTAAGACCATTTTAAAGAAAGAGATAAAGATTAAATAGGGAGTAGATATTTTACTCTCCAAAACAACGTCAAGCCCAATAATTCGAGGGGTTCAAATTGGGACGAGGGGTTCATGCGCCTCGTAGAGGATCGCTAGGCTTCTATCCTAGGGTAAGAGCTCGAAGGATAGTCGCTAGAATTAGAAGATGGCCTAGTATTGAAGCTGAAAAACCACAGCTATTAGGCTTCGCCGCATACAAAGCAGGCATGACCCATGCAGTCATAGTGGAGGATAGACCTACTAGTCCATTCTATGGTAGAGAGATAGTTAAAGCTGTAACCATATTGGATGCCCCGCCCTTGTTCATATTTGGAATTAGGCTTTATGCTTCAACTCCTTATGGTCTTAAAAGCATTTATGAAGTTCTTGCAGATAATTATCCTAAAGACCTTGGAAGAAGAGTGACCTTACCTAAGAACTACAATAAAGAAGAAGCCATAGCCCAAGCTCAACAACTGCTAGATAGAGTTGCTGAAATTAGGGTTTTAGCATGTACACAGCCAAGATTATCAGGGCTAAGGAAGAAAACCCCTGAGATCATGGAAATTAAAGTCACAGCAAAAAGCGTTCAGGACGCTTGGAATTACGCTTTGTCAATACTCGGAAAGGATGTTAAAGCGACTGATGTGTTTAAAGAAGGTCAATACGTAGATGTAATAGCTGTAACCAAGGGTAAGGGTTTCCAAGGAGTTATAAAACGTTATGGCGTTAAGATAATGCCTCGATGGCATAAACATCGTAAAGGTCACCGAAGGGTAGGAAGCGTTGGTCCTCAACACCCTGACATGTCATATGCCATCCCAAGACCTGGACAGCTAGGTTTCCATCAAAGAACAGAGTATAATAAGCGCATAATAAAGATGGGCGATGATGGCTTAAGCGTCACGGTGAAAGGTGGCTTTGTGGGTTATGGTGTTGTTAGGGGACAATACATAGTCCTATTGGGTTCTTTGCCAGGCTCCAAGGGTAGACTAATAAAATTGAGATATCCAATAAGACCTCCTAGAAATGTCCCTACAACGACCCCCAAAGTGATCGAGATAAACATCGAGTCCAAGCAAGGTGGTTAAGAATGAAAGATTCTATAAAGAAGGCTTCCATCTATGACCTTGAGGGTAATGAGGTAAGCAAGATAGAGCTTCCAAAAGTCTTCAGTTATGAAGTTAGAGAGGATGTAATCAAGCGGGCATATCTATCAGCGCTAACTGCAAGAATTCAGCCTCAAGGAAGAGATCCCATGGCTGGCAAAAGGACTACAGCAGAGAGTTGGGGTGTCGGTTATGGTATTGCTAGAGTGCCTAGAGTGAAAGGTGAGAGGTATCCTCGAGCTGCAAGTGCAGCCTTTGTAACTATGGCTGTTGGTGGTAGGAGGGCTCATGCCCCTACTGTTGAGAAGATTATTCGTGAGAGGATAAATAAGAAAGAAAGGCGACTTGCTATAAGGTCTGCCATAGCAGCTACAGCTAATAGAGAACTCATAGTAAAGAGAGGACATATAGTCCCTCAAAAATTGTCCTTGCCAGTAATAGTGAAAAAGGACATAGAAGATATAGAGACAACAAAACAGGCCAAGGAAGTTTTAATGAAGCTAGGACTATGGGATGACATAATGAGGGTATACAAGAGAATAAAGATAAGGGCAGGTAAAGGGAAAATGAGGGGAAGAAGATATAAGGAAGGCAAGAGCTTACTCGTAGTTCTCTCAGGAAAATGCAAAGCGCTAAAGGCTTTCAGAAACTTGCCTGGAGTTACAGTTGCCTATGTTAATAACCTGTCAGTTATACATTTAGCTCCTGGAGGAGTTCCGGGCCGCTTAACGCTATGGAGTGAGGAAGCAATTAAGATGCTAGCTAATATGGAGGCTTAATTGTATGAGTAAAGACAAGACATTAGAGTATTATGATATTGTCTTAAGGCCTGTGGTTTCTGAGAAAGCTCTATCACTAATAGAAAAGAACAATACGTTGACGTTCATTGTTGATATGAGAGTTAATAAGCCTCGTATAAAAGAGGCCATAGAAAGGCTATTTAACGTTAGAGTTGAAAAGGTCAACACCTTGATAACCCCTAGAGGCGAGAAGAAGGCTTATGTCAAACTAAGGTCAGAACATAAGGCTTCTGATATAGCTGTCAAGCTTGGCATATTATAGTGGAGGAGTAAGTTATGGGTAAACGCATACTTGCTCAGCGTAAAGGTCGTGGAGGATCAGTCTTCAGATCTCCTAGGTGGATACATAAAGGCCCAGCTAAGTATCCCAATCTCGGAAAGAGGGAAAGCGAAGGAGTCATAGAGGGGAAAGTCGAAGCTATAGTCCATGACCCTGGAAGAGGTGCTCCTCTGGCTCTCATCAGATTGCCTGATGGAACCAAATTTTATAATGTGGCTGCTGAGAGGCTTAAAGTAGGTCAGAGAATTCAGATAGGCGATAAGGCGGAGCTCGCTCCTGGCAATATTCTGCCATTAAGGAGCATACCTGATGGAACAAAGGTATTTAACATAGAGCTTACTTATGGTGATGGTGGGCGCTTAGTCCGAGGTTCAGGCTGCTATGCTATTGTGCTGGGTCATACAGCTAATGGTGTGTATGTAAGCTTGCCTTCAGGTAAAACCAAGTTTATAAGTGGGCTTGCAAGAGCTACAATAGGTGTTGTAGCTGGTGGAGGCAGGACGGAGAAACCATTTGTAAAGGCAGGAGCTAAATATCATCTATCTAAGGTTAAGGCATGGAAATACCCTGAAGTCAGAGGAAAAGCCATGGGTGCTTATGCTCATCCACATGGTGGAGGTGCTCATCCAAAGGGCGGCACACCAGTGAGTCATGGAACACCACCTGGAGCAAAGGTCGGCCATATCTCAAGTAAGAGAACAGGCAGAAGAGAATGAAAGAAGTCTCTATCTCTATATCTTTCAAATAAGAAACGAAAGTGAAGTCGAGAAATTTCTTGAAGTACTATTTGAGTGGAACGTACATTGAGCTTCGCGTTGCTCTTAGACCTGGCTCGCCATGTTCTACCTTTTTACATGTGATTGCGAACTCTCCTAAGTAGTGTCCTATCATTTCTTCTGTTATAGTTACTGGTATAAACTCCTTGCCATTATAAACGTGGACTGTTGCACCAACCATTTCTGGTAGTATTATCATGTCTCTAATATGAGTTCTAACTATAGATCTCTTGCCACTTTTAACTTCTCTAATCTTCTCTAGAAGCTTTCTCTTCTCCTCACTAAGTCCTCTCAGCAATGACCTCCTTTGCCTAGATGGAAGTAATTTTATGAATTCATCCATAGGCATTTCAAGCAGTTGCTCTAATGTGTAGCCTCTATACATAAACTTGCTTGACATGGCTTAACTCGCGTCTCTTTATCCTCCTCTTAGTTATAAGCGTTACTTTTGAGCGGAAAGCCTATAGGACTGTCTCTCACTTTTCAACCAGCTAAGCGTGGGGAAGAGCCATGCCAGAGTTTGGGTATTCACTTCAGAACTACGATCCAGATAAGATGGCGAAAGCTAGTGGCAGAGATCTAAGAATAAGTTGGAAGAAAGCAGTAGAAGTTTGCCGTTTTATAAAGGGTAAGAAGTTGAGCCAAGCCAAAGATTTGCTTGAAAAAGTTCTGAGAAAGGAAGTCATGATACCTTTTACCAAATTTAGAAGAAAGCGCGCTCATCATGGTAGTATAAATGGTTATGCAAGTGGAGGGTATCCAGTAAAAGTTGTAAAAGAAGTTCTGAAGATATTAAGAAATGTTGAGGCAAATGCTGAGAATAAAGGGCTTGACGTTGAAAGGCTAGTCATAGTGCATGCAGCAGCGCACAAAGGACCTGTTATAAGGAAGTACATACCGCGAGCGTTTGGTAGGTCAACACCATTCTTCCAACAATTAGTTCATATAGAGATTGCAGTTAAAGAGGCGTAGAAAAGCAACTCTAATATGTCACGAGAGATATCGCTAAGGGTAAAAGAGGTGGACGCATGCCAGATATAGAGAAAAGCTTCATAGCAAAGGCCTTGAAAAGGCTAGACGTTGATTCATTCCTTCAAAGAGAGCTGGCTAGAGCTGGTTATGTGAAAGTTGATCTGCAAAAGACACCGTTGGGCACTAATGTTACGATATATGCTGAGAGGCCTGGCATAGTGATAGGCAGGCATGGATCAACAGTTCATGAGTTAACGCAAAAATTAGAGAAGATATTCAGAATAGAGAGACCTCAAATAGGTGTTGCTCCTATAGAAATACCAGAGCTTAATGCAAAAATCATGGCCCAAAGAATCAAGAACGCTCTCGAAAGAGGCATACACTTCAGAAGAGCTGCCTATATCGCCCTAAACCAAATAATGGAGGCAGGCGCCTTAGGAGCTGAAATAAGGATTAAGGGGAAGCTGAGAACCGAGCGTGCAAGATACGAGAAATTACGATCAGGCATAGTTCTGAAAGCTGGCCAGATATCGCATGAACACGTAGATGTTGCAGTTAGCCATGCCTATTTAAAGCAAGGCAAAATAGGCATTAAAGTAAAGATCGTGCTGCCATCTGCCGTTAAAGCTATAGAAGAGCTCGATAAAGGCAAAGTACTGGTAAAAGCAGAGGGTGAAGAAAGTGGCCATACTGAAAGTCAATGATATAAGGAAGATGTCTAATGAAGAAAGATTAGCTAAACTACGAGAACTCAAAGCAGAGCTTATGAGGCTTAGGGCTCAGCAGGCTTCAGGAGCCCCATTAGATAATCCGGGTAAAATTAGAGCCATAAGAAAAACCATAGCGAGAATCCTCACGATAATAAATGAAGAAAAAGGGGCTAAACGCTCTTAAATCTATCTTTAAGCTTATCTAGTATCTTTGGCAGGGTAGTATACTCTAGCTCTTCAGGTCCGAGCCTTGCAGGCATGAATTCTCCCATTCTCCTTATGTAATCAGCTAACTGCATTACCACATTCCTGGCCATGTCGAAGGCTGGGTCGTCAAATAGATCTGCGGGTTCAGAGCTCGTTAAACCTATTAACTCTCCATTTGCTAGTTGGAAGCCTAAAGCTACGACTCTGGGTGGTCCATCGAAGAAGGTGCACTTAGCATTTCTTAAACTTACAGGCATGAGCGGACCATGATGTGATCCTCTCATCCATCCAGCTACAAAGTGCGGGTAGGCAAATGGCGCTAATATTTCTCCAACGGCTGGAAAACCATGCTGTGCCCTGACTATTAGCACGGGATCATCTTTGCCGACATATTTACCAGCTATTAGGTTTAGTCTTGTGGTGCTTGCTACTGCAGCTACGGCTCTATCGGATTTTCTGAAAATTCTCTCAACGACATACCTTCCGGGAGTGCCTAGTAAAGCCACTAAGCTATACAGCTCTTCAGGACAGCTTAGATCCACAACTTTACCTTCTACAACATCCATTACTCTAAATATGAAACCCTCGTGCATGCTAGGGTCTATTACTAGGCCAGCAGTATTGTCTGGTGAAGCAAATATTTTATATAATGGAAAATTCCATGCTCCGGGCTCTGTCTTATCTGCAGCAAAAACCACAATTGGCTCGCTTGGTCTTTCAACAATCTCCATCTCGGCGACTCCTGGCCCCATGCCTTTGACGTTGCCTGAAAATGTTTCAACGAGGAGATCTTGGCCTGCAGCATAGAGCTTTAAGGGCCTTGATACTTTCTCTGTGACCTCTTTGAAAGTGTTCCATGCTAGGCCATGGATATCTGGATTTCCTTCTCCCTTAGTGTGCGTCATTAGTAGTTCTAGGTCATCACCACAGTTAAAGACGTAGTAGTCTATTATGAGGCCGTTCTTTTTCGCTTCTTCTAGTCTTTTTCTTGCCACTTCAAGTTGTTTTGGGTGAACCACATGATGACCACAGAGTGAGCCCACATCGGCCTTTATCAAGCTAATCGTTATTTTTTCTGGCATTACTTCTCACCCAAGCATAAAAAGCTATGAAATTTAGGTCGTATAAATGTTTGTTAAGGCAAACTTTGATCTTTTTATTCCTTCTCTTCCTTCTCTGGTATGTAGTAATATTCTCCCAAGCTTTTCTGTTTTCTGTGTAAATATGAATCTGGCTTGTTTATTCGAACTCTTCCGCTATGAAGATCTCTTCTAAAAGTCACATCAAGATCCCTTAAGAAATTGTTAAAGCCTGTTCTTAAGTCCATAGGGCTTGAAGCCATGCCATGTTTGCCTGGCTCACCACTAAACACCATGATTGAGTCAGCTATTGCATCCATAACTAAGAGATCATGTTCAACCACGAAAGCCGCTGCTTTCCTCTCTTCTACAATTCTCCTGACAAGTTTTGCCATGACGAGTCGTTGCTCAACGTCAAGATAAGCTGATGGTTCATCTAATAAATATAAATCAGCTTCTTTAGCTAATGTACACGCTATACTAACTCGTTGAAGCTCACCACCACTCAGAGAAGTTAATTTTCGATCATAGAGAGGTTCTAGCATGAAAGGATAGGCAACTTCACTTTTAAACCACGAGGTTAACATTATATTCTTTAAGTTTCTAAATAGGTATTCGTAGACCGTTTCATCGCCTTCAGGTGCCAAGTATTGTGACTTATAACTTAACCTTATTTCCTTACCCTCAGCTTTTTGTTCATTTGATAACTTATGGACTAATGTCTTGACAAATGTTGTTTTGCCTATACCATTAGGCCCCAATATTCCTATGACCTCCCCCTCATGTATTGTTCCTTGATTGACATCTAATGTAAATGTGCCTACCTCAACTTTAAACGAGGACCATGAATATAGCTCATTAACAACAGAGGACTCTCTTGGTCTTGGCTTAACCCTAAACCTTATTTGCTCATCTCTAAACCTTATGTTCTCGCTTGGTATATAACCATCAAGATAAATGTTTATACCTACACGAACACCATAAGGTTGAGACGTAATTCCATAAGCTCCAGGTTTACCATACATTATGCAAACTTTATCTGATACATAATCTAAAATAGCGAGATCATGCTCAGCCACTACTACTGCCTTATCTTCTTGGGCTAAAGATCTTATGACCTTAGAGACCTTAAGCCTTTGCATGACGTCAAGGTAACTGGCTGGTTCATCGAAAATATAGACGTTGGCTTCACGGCAATAAGCAGCTATTATGGCTAATCGTTGAAGCTCGCCGCCACTTAAAGCTGTCAACTCCCTGTCAATTAGATCTATGAGATCCAGCTCTTTAGCGAGATCTCTCCATAACCCTCTTTCATCTATTTTACTTAAAACCTCTCCTACTGTGCCCTTAACGTATTTGGGTATCTTGTCTACATATTGAATTTTGTGCACCACACGAGTTTTTCCAGAGTATAGGTCTTTGAAGTAAGGTTGAAATTCTGTGCCTGCAAAGAATCGTATTACATCATCTTTAGATGGCTGAGAGCCTACGACTCCGAGATTAGGTATAAGCTCTCCTGCCAAAATTCGGAGTATCGTGGTTTTTCCTGTACCATTAGGTCCTATCAAGCCTAAGATTTGTCCCTTTCTTGGAGGTGGGAGTCTATATAGTCTAAAACCATTCATGCCATATTGATGTACGCATTCACGCTCTAATTCTTCAGGTAGGTTTACTATAGTTATAGCGGAGAAGGGGCATTTCTTTACACATATGCCACAACCTACGCATAAGTTCTCCTTTATTATCGGTCTTCCGGACTCTTCTTCAAATTCTATGACTTGAACTTTGTTTTTTATGAGGGGGCAGAAACGGGAACATTCTTTATTACAATCTCTTGGTTTACAAAGGTCTTTATCAATGACAGCTATGCGGGGCATCGATAGACCTCTCTGATCAATGAGGTCTTGAATTACCTAACTTTACTCTTCGGACTCCATTTGTTCCTGCTCTCTATTTAATAGATCCATTAAATCTCTAACTCTTTCTTGGCTTACTTCTCTTGCTTCTTCTCTTGCCCTCTCTTTTAGTTCTTCTTTTTCTTCAACAACACCTATAGTTCTATGCTTCGATTCCTCTATAACCCTCGTTGCAGAATAACTGGAAGATTGCTGATTTAAAGGCTTAGAAAATCCACAACGCTTGCACATTAAATATGTCTTGCCATTTTTCTTAATAGGTTTCAAAAGACCTTCACAATTAGGACAAAAATCCATCAGGTAATACCCCCTTTTCTAAAAATAATGAGAAGGTTATCACCACTCTTCCTCCCATTCTTCCTCTTCCCATTCCTCTTCCTCTTCCCATTCTTCCCATTCTTCCTCCATTATCTCTGGCCCCCGAGGTATTGTCTTAAAAAGGTTATGGTTTTATTTAAAGTTACCGATAGATTTGTGGAGAAGCTTTTAAGTCAGCCAATCTTTAACGACATGGTTAAGCGGTGATATGCTTGAAGTTTAATTTGTTAGTTTCAACGTACCGTAATAGAGAAGATGATTGCACGAGTGAATTATGGTATCTCTTCCGAGAGTTAGGAGACGACAGTATTGAAGTTCGCAGAGCTCTAGTACCAGGCCTACTATTAGTGAAAACAAAGCTTGACCCATTTGAAGCGGCAAAAAGAATTGGCGAAATAGCTAAAGAAAGGCCTTGGGATGTCAGATACACCTTAAAGCTAACTCCGATAGATGTGGTTACATCCGATAATGAAGAGGAAATACGAAAGGCTGCAGTTGACATAGCGATCAAAAAGATAGGTGAAAATGAAACGTTTAGAATCACAATTAATAAGAGGTTATCAAATCTTAGTAGTAAGAAATTAATAGAAGAAATAGCTAAGGAAATTAATAGAAAGGTGAATCTGAAGGATCCCGATAAAGTGTTACAAATAGAGATTATAGGCAAGGACGTAGGTATAGCTGTATTAAAGCCTGGTGACATAATTTCGATTGTCAAAATAACTACTTCCTAATATTTAGAAGGGACATTCGTGTTAAAATACTCTTCAATTTAGGACTTAAGGTTGACGATTGATAATTGGTCAAGGCAAGCTCTTCACTCCCTATTTTTAGCTCTACAAGAAGGTTATTTCCATAACAACAAGATGAGTTCACGGTCAACCCTTTGAAAAGTGGAGCTAACCTTGAAAGTAAAGCCTTCAACGCCGTAAAATTAGGGCTTATTGAATATAAGCAGAAGCTCTTAGTCTTTTTGCTTAGTCCAGCTATTTTTAGAGCTTCTGCTATTTGATCTTCACAAGTGAGACGAAGTAAGAACTCTATGTTGAATTTATTGCTTATGTTTTTATTTAATGCGAAGGCCTTTAAAGTTTGATAGAAAGCGTGTAGCACGTGAATATAGGTTATCGAAATTCCGGGCCGTGAGACGGCCCATAACAAGCCAAGATCTTTTGCAAAATATTCTATTGCATTAATTAGATCTTGTGAGACTACTTCTGAAGCTAATTTTACATGTGTTACGGCTATGTGTAGATCATTTTTTCCGCGGAGAAGTTTTTGCAACAACTCTATAGCCATTGCTGTAATGTTCGACATGTTATCCACCATGTACTGAGGGTATCAACGTTATTTCCTTAATGTTGCTTACAGCTGCATTAAGGCCTCCAACGATATTAACGTCAACTCCATCCACCATTACTATAATGTCGGCCTTTATGCTTTCCTTATTAAGTTTAAAAACTCTTTCAAGAAGCTCTTTATTTCCTTTACACGCAATATATATCACGTCCTTTATATTTATGTTAGAGTTTTCAGGCACTTCGACTTCAAGCGAAGAAGTTTTTGCCAAGGACTTCAAGACAGCCATAAAGTTCACTTTAACCTTCATGACCATAAACCTCGCGGAGAGGTCAGATGAGGTACATCTCTTCATCATTCAGTGCAGGTCAGCTTCTTCATCCCTCATTTTTCAAGGAATAACAAATGGTATATAAATCTTTATTCAGCTGTATATTGGGAATTATGATCGCCCTTTTCAGTAATCCCGTTACATTGAAGAATTATTTGTTGGACGTCGTTAGAAAGAAGCTTAAAAAGAAGGAACTCGATATTGCAAGGAATGATTGGCATGCTAAACGAAGGCCTATAGGATGTGGTTTAACAATTCATCCTGGTGTTGGATGTCCTTTGCAGTGTAGTTATTGTTACATCTACGATATGGGGTTTCACAAGTACGCTACTCAATACTCGCTTAGCGGCCTCCAATTAGTAGCTGCGTTACTGCATAACAAGTATTTCTATCCAACAATTTGGGGGACTTATCTTGCATTTGGCAGTGTGACAGAACCTTTTCTCCCAAACGTTACAGTCAAAACTTTGGAGTACTTAAAGGCTATAGCGGAATATCTAGGCAATCCCTGTCAAGTCTCGACCAAGATAGCTTTAAAAGATGAAGTAATCGATGAGCTTTCATCTATAAAAAACCTTAGGCTATCAGTACTCATAACTATCACAAGCCTTCGCCAGTATAGGAATTTAGAGCAAAGAGCTCCAGATCCCTATGATAGGCTTGACTCCATAAAAAGATTGAGGAAGAAAGGATTTAAGCCATTCATATTCCTCAGACCATTACTACCTGGTTTGAAAATGGAGGAAATTGACGATCTCATCGACCAAGCTAAAATTGCAGGCGCGTATGGTATGGTCCTAGGCAATCTAAGGCTATCAACTAACATAGCAAAGAAGCTTGTGGGACATGGTCTTGACATAAGGGGGTTAGAGAAAATCATTAACATTAATAATTTAAAGAGAGGCTTCATTGACGTTAGGGTTGATGGCGAACTTCTTTCTAGTATTAGAAAGAGAGTTCTGGAAAAAGGACTTATATTCCTGAAAAGAGCTTGTTGTGCAAATACTGTTACTCAATACTTATATGGGCTTAATGAGGCAATTTGCCCTACTTTATGTTTTTTATCTAAAGACGCGTGTGACCCTTCATGCCCTTCGCAATGCCGAGTTAAAGCTCTAGGTGAGCCTAAGCATTTGGATATGAGTAATACAATCAAAGCTTTGCTTGGATTTGATGAGTACAAAACAGAAATAGAGGGCTACACTGTGATCATTAAGCCTATGCGGAAGGTTAAGGATAATAAATTTATGTCTCTAGTTTTAAGCCACTTACTACGCAGAAAAGTTTTAATTAAAGATGAAAGTTAGCCTTGAGATTGTTGCGGTGAAGCTTCGATCTTCTTATATCTTTTAGCCAATCGAGTTAGATAGCCGCTAACCCTATTAAGTAAATGCTTTGCCTTTATTGTTGAAACTTCTAAGATAAGCTTCTTATTTTGAGCGTAATCCAAGCTAACTTTATCGTAGTACTGCTGAAGTATTTGATGAGCTAACCTCTTTACTATTGAAGGTCTGACTTTGCCCATATACCTTCAACCTACGCTTTTCTAGCTTTAGGCAGGCATTATTTAATCTTTTTCATTTAGTTTTACTTCGAAACACTAATAATAACGAGATTATTATAATGATAAGTCAGGTGATAGAGGTGGCCGAGCTCCCATTGGCCCCAATAGATAGGATTATTAGACGAGCTGGAGCAGAACGTGTGGGTGATGATGCTGTCAAAGCATTATGCAAAGTTCTTGAGGATGTAGCTCTTGACATCGCACGTGAGGCTGTAGAACTAGCTCGTCATGCAGGTAGGAAAACGGTTACAGCTGACGACATAAACCTTGCTGTTAAACATGTGTTGCGCTGGCTTAGTGCCAGCATATACAAGTAAGATTATCTAAAAGACATGTGTGAAGAAGTATTGCAAGGCTACGTTTTCATGAGAAAAAATTATATAGAAGCCTCTTCTCATAACTCTCCGAAGAACTTTCACAAGAGGTGGTTCTTCTATGGCAGCAACACTAGCTGGGCAAGTCGGTGGTATACCAGTTTTAATATTGAAAGAGGGTTCAACAAGGACTTTTGGTAGAGAAGCGCAGAGAGCCAACATAGCTGCAGCAAGGGCTATTGCTGAGACTTTACGAACAACGCTTGGACCTCGAGGAATGGATAAAATGCTTGTAGACAGTCTAGGGGATGTCACAATAACTAATGATGGTGCAACAGTTCTTGACGAAATGGATGTACAGCATCCAGCAGCTAAAATGTTAGTAGAGATAGCCAAGGCACAAGATGAGGAAGTTGGCGATGGAACTACTACCGTTGTTGTTCTAGCAGGCGAACTATTAAAGAAAGCCGAAGAGCTTATGGCTAAAAACATACATCCTACAGTAATAATTGATGGTTATAGCAAAGCTCTCGATTTTTGTCAGAAAGAGCTTGAGAAAATAAGCATGCCAGTAGGCCTTCAAGACGAAGAGCTCTTAAAGTTGATAGCTAAAACTGCAATGCATGCTAAGGTCATAAGTGCAGTAAGGGACTATCTAGCTGATTTGACCGTCAAAGCAATAAAGCAAATAGTTGAGGAAAGAAATGGTAGATTAGTTGCTGATGTCGACCAAGTGCAGCTAGTCAAAAGGCAAGGCGGTAGTGT
>Ga0190310_1000315_pt1 | contig 16724 bp, 17 predicted proteins | sample 48700778_MG_FD_165059 | JGI IMG/M metagenome (GOLD analysis project Ga0190310, IMG submission 165059) | Hydrothermal vent sediment bacterial communities from Southern Trench, Guaymas Basin, Mexico - 4870-07-7-8_MG | ecosystem: Environmental > Aquatic > Marine > Hydrothermal vents > Sediment ... | reverse complement strand
ATGGATAAACTTGGTGCCTTAGTGGAAATATGTCGTCTCTGTAAAACTCTTCGCGCCTCAAAGAAAGTTATTTGTGAAATACACAAACAAACTGGCGGGTTTCCTGAAATTTGCGACATATGTGACAAAATAACTAAATAAAACGTAAGTTTAAGAAAAACTGTGAGCTATTGTGTCCTTCCACTTAAGTTATTTTTCAGTAAACCTAGTCAAAAGAAATATTTAGAAAGTCAACAATTACAGTTAGGTGAAACACTTGTTCAAGTTAACTTGCGGTATTTCTTGGTATTAATGACTACTTTACTAACATAGGAGGATATAGATTGAGAAAAGGAGAAATTCATAACAAAGGCGAAATTTCACTACAAAGAATTATCGATGAAATCAAGAAAAATCCAAGAATAAACGAAGTTGGCGCAATTACGTGTTTTATAGGTATTGTTCGTGGAAAAGGGAAAAACGGTTCAAGAGTTAAAAAATTGGAGTTTGAAGCACATGAAGAGGAAGCTAACAAGGTTTTAAGCAAAATTTGCGAAGAAATCATAGAGAAGAACGGTGTGATAGATGTTCATATTCATCATAACGTTGGAACTTTAAATGTTGGAGAAGACATCGTATATGTGGTTGTTGCCGGAGAGCACAGAGAAGAAACTTTTCAAGCGCTAAGAGAAGCCGTAGAGAGATTTAAGAAGGAAGCCCCAATATGGAAAAAGGAACATACGGAAAAAGGTTCATACTGGGTGACAAATATATAAGAGATTATTTTATTTTCTAATTAGCTTTATAGAGACTTTCATCTTAATAATCTTGAGATTACATGGTGTTTGAATTGAAAGATAAGTTAAAGAAGATGGAAGATCTTATTAAGGAAATTGGAATAGATGGTGAAATAATTTATCATGAATTGAGTGGCAGGAAAACTGAAGATGCTGAAAAGGCTCTTAAGGTGCCTAGAAAGTATATTTTGAAGAGTCTCTTATTTAAATCTAAGGATAAATATGTTGCGGCAATAGTTACTGGGAACAAGCGAGTTAACGTGAGGAAACTTGAGAAAATTAGTGGGTTGAAAAAGCTTAGATTAGCTACTCCAGACGAAGTTAAGGCTTTTACTGGCTTCGAAATAGGTGGGGTACCTCCTTTTGTTTTCTATAAATTATGTCCCGCTTACGTTGATAAAGAAGTTATGGAAAGGGATTACGTAATTGGTGCCGCTGGATCAGAATACTGTGGAATTAAGTTTTCTCCTGAGATCTTCAAAAAAATTGGATATATAGTGGAGGAAATTGGAGAAGAAATGTAAATGTAGCTCTTAAGACATTTTATAAATAAAGCTGTCAAATTACCTCTTTAATTTCCAAATGGTTTTCTCTTTCGTATCTTCTAGGAATATACCTAGTTCTCTAAGTTTTTCTCTGATTTTATCAGCAGTTTCCCAATCCTTTTTTTTACGCGCTTCGCTTCTAATATCAACGATTAAAGCTATCAGTTTTTCAACTAAACCATATTCTTCTTTTTTCTCTGGTTTTACTTTAAATTTGTTGAAGAACCCAAAGATTTCACCTATATTCATGAAGAAGTTGAATGCCCTAGAGAGTAATGCCCCATTTGGTTTATCCGCGTTTCTAAGATAGTTATTCACATGACTGGAGAGCTCAAACAATGCGGATATAGCAGCGGGGGTGTTAAAGTCGTTATTCATAGCTTCGAAGAATTTTCTTTCATCGCTAATCAAATTGCGGTAGAAATCTAAATCCAAATCTTTTAACTTATAGGCGTAATTTATATCGCTTTCCCTAAGCGCAACTTCAATATTTTCAATAGTGTTATAGAGTCTTTCTAAGCTGTTATTTGCCTGTTCGATTCTCTCCCATGTAAAATCGATTGGACTTCTATAATGAGTAGACAAAACAAAAAGTCTTACAGCTTCTGCGTTGAATTTTTCAAGCAGTTCTTTAATTGTAACAAAGTTTCCGAGGGATTTGCCCATGCGTTCTCCTCTAACCATAACTAGTCCTGTATGCATCCAGTATTTTGCGAATGGTTTCTTGCCGGTGTATGCTTCAGATTGAGCAATTTCGTTTTCGTGGTGTGGAAATATGAGGTCTTGTCCACCGCCATGTATGTCTAATTGCTCTCCTAGATATTTCATGGACATTACAGAACATTCTATGTGCCATCCTGGGCGTCCGGGACCCCAGGGACTGTCCCATGAAGGTTCTCCTTCCTTGGATTTTTTCCACAGAGCAAAGTCGGCGGGATGTTTCTTTTTTTCGCTAACTTCAACTCTAGCTCCAGCTTTCAGATCTTCGAGAGATTGATGCGAGAGTTTACCGTAGTCGGGAAATTTTAGGACGTCAAAGTAGACGTCTCCGTCTGCAACGTATGCATAACCTTTGTCTATTAATCCTTGAACGACCTCGATGATGTCTTCAATATGCTCTGTGACTTTGGGGTTGATATCGGCTTTCTTAATCTGTAAAGCCTCTATGTCTTTGAAGTATTCTTTTGTGTATTCTTCAGCTAGTTCAAAGGGTGAAACACCTTTTTCTTGAGCTCTTTTAATAATTTTATCCTCAACGTCTGTAATATTTACAACATATATGACGGAGTAACCGAGAAACTCTAAATACCTTCTAACAACATCAAAAGCGATGTAGGTGCGGGCGTGGCCCAAATGGCTTAAATCGTATACGGTTGGCCCACATACATACATTTTTACGGTTGGAGGATTTAATGGTTCAAATATTTCCTCGTTTTTCGATAAAGTATTGTAAATTTTAAGTGGCAACCTAATCACCTTTCTAGAGCATTCAACTAGTAAAGCAATTTAATGATTTCGGCAAAAGTTACCACTTTAATCGCATATCCTTATGGGCACTGTATGATTTTTCTTGCCATAAACAGTCTGCACAGCTGGGAGAGTTTTCCCTAGCAGTCCATCAGGTTTTCTTTAACAAACCAGCAGAATTCTTGGAATTCGCAATCAGTACAGGAAGGAAAACTAAAGTTTTAACGGTGAATCCAAAATCTAACATATTTTGGAGCACGCGCAGCCGACGAGGTAGGTGTTTAATTAACTTTTTATTTATTTTATGGGAAAACTATTTTTATAGCATCCTCTGGGCAGGCTGCTTTACATAGTAGGCAATTTATACATTCTCTGTTTCTGATTTTTTGCCAAGGTTCTTCGAGAATTCTTATAGCCATTGGACAGGCTTTTTCGCAGAGTCTACATTTTTCTCCAAGGCATCTGGCTGGTTTTCTTCCAATGCCAAGTAAACTATATTTGCTGAAGATTGCTTGAAGAGCCCCGATGGGGCAAAACCATCTGCACCATGCTCTCGGTATGTAAATGGATGCAATTATTGCGAACACCAAGATACTTATTCTCAGCCAGAATAGTTGATTTAATGTAAATAGCTCCCATATGTGGTCGCCAAGCTCTATGAATTTTCTTTCAACAATCATTACTGGTATTAGCCCGAATAATGTGCTGGATGGACTTAAAGTTGTATATGGTGCTTTGCCAAAATCGCCTAGAACTTTTAATAGGTCTTTTATATCATAGATTTTTGCTAGGGCAAAGAGGGAAACTATAATGATAGTGAAGAGAAGCACGTAGTATTTTATTTTTGCTAGGGCTCTGTTTACTGGTTGAGAAACTCTAATTTTCTTTATTGGAAGTGCTCTGAGTAGGTCTTGTACGAATCCAAAAGGACATAGCCATCCGCATGCAGCTCGACCAAAGATTATGGAGATTAGTATGGTTAAACCTATTGTTAAGGCTGGGAACCAGAGAGTTGCAATCATAAGCTGCATAACGGTGAAGGCATTTGCAACATTTGCATATTGTGAATCAAAATCTATTGGTAGTGGGAAATTTCTTAAATCGATTTGTTTAAGAGCAGAAAGATAACCTCCAATATAAGGAATCAGTTCAAATAGATATATGTTGAATAATACGAAGAAGAAAATTTGAACGATATATCTGCTGGCTTTGATCGCAATCTCTCCCTTTCTCACAGTCGTTCCTCCTAAAACTATTGCAGTAAAGAAGGATTATTACAGCATTCAATAACATTTGCTTAACTGAGACTTTTAGAATTACCGTGAATTAATATTTAAAATTTCTGATTTGTTTGAAATAAATTAAACCCTTAAGCCCATATTTTATAATAGCTAAACGTCATTTAGGTTAAAGTAAAACTTGATGATTAGTCTTTAATAATAACTAACTCTCGCGGGATTAATCTATAGAATCATAGTAGAATAATTCGTGAAAAACAGCAACTTGACAACCAAATCTTTAAACGAGAACCAACTTAATGTATTCTTGTTCAATTAGTTTTGGGATGGAAGTTGCCATGGACTTAAGAATATGGAAGCACCCGATATTAGAATTTAAACGTGATAAACGGGTGCATATTTATCTCGAAGACAAAGAAATCGATGCATACGAAGGGGAAACTATAGCAGCAGCGCTTTATGCTTCCGGAATAAAAATATACTCTAAGAGTGTTAAATACCATAGGCCTAGAGGGTTTTTCTGCGGTATAGGAAAATGTTCTTCCTGCCTTATGCGTGTTAATGGAATACCACATGTTAGAACTTGCGTAACTCTCGTTAAAGATGGAATGAGAATTGAATATGAAAAGGGACGTGGAGACCCGCCTATTACAACTGAGATAGAAGTTGAAGAAGAAAAATTGGACACAGATCTTGTAGTTGTTGGAGGAGGCCCTGCAGGTTTATCAGCTGCGATTGCAGCCGCCAATTTAGGTGTTGACGTGTATCTTGTAGATGAAAATCCTAGAGCTGGAGGACAGTTGATAAAACAAACACATAAGTTTTTTGGCTCCAAGAATAATTATGCTGGTGTTAGAGGAGTTGAGATCGCTAAAATTCTTCTTAGGGAGCTTAAGAAGTCTAATGTGAAGTGGGTGCTTAATGCTAGCGTTATAGGGTACTATGAGAATAAAAGACCTGTATTAGCTATTGCTCAGGAGAATCGAAAACTCATTGAAGTAACTACTCGTAACGTAATTGTTGCAACTGGTGCTCAAGAAAACATGCTGCCTTTCCCTAATAACGATTTGCCAGGGGTTTATGGCGCTGGAGGAGTTCAAACACTTATGAACGTCTATGGTGTGAAGCCTGGTAATGATGCTTTAATTGTTGGTGCTGGTAATGTTGGTTTAATAGTTGGTTACCAACTTATTCAAGCTGGTGTAAATGTTAAAATGGTTGTTGAAGCAATGCCTAAAATTGGAGGCTATTTAGTCCATGCATCTAAACTTAGAAGGCTGGGAGTCCCCATATTAACAAGACATACTATCAGTGCTGCTAAAGGTAAAGACTATGTTGAAGGAGCAGTAATTGTAGAGTTAGATGAAAATTGGCAACCCGTAGAAGGAACAGAACAGGAAGTTGATGTAGATTTAATATGTTTAGCTGTGGGATTAACACCCTCTTCAGAACTTCTGTTTCAGGCTGGATGCGAAAAGGCATATATACCTGAGCTTGGTGGCCCAGTAGCGATACATAATGAAGACTTGGAAACAACTATCGATGGTATGTATCTTGCTGGTGATGTTTCAGGTATAGAAGAAGCAAGTACGGCAATGATGGAGGGAAGAATAGCGGGAGCAAATGTAGCAATAGAGTTTGGAAAAGAAAGAAGTAGAGCTGAAAAACTTAGAGAAGAATCCTTTAAACATCTGAACGCTTTAAGAAAAAGCCCGTTTAGTGAAAGGGTTTTAAAGGGTAAGGAAAGGGTTTGGAAAATGTGGAGGGAATTAAAGTGAGTAACTATGAAGCAACGGGAGTATTAACCCTTGAAGATTTAAAAGATCGCTTACCTCCCAAAGAAAGACTTGAAAAAGGCCCTGTTGCGATCATTGAATGTATTCAAAAGATCCCTTGTGATCCATGTGCTCATGTTTGCAGATTCGGCGCGATTAAAAAACCTTCTCTTGTCGAGCCACCAGAGGTAGATTACGATAAATGTACGGGTTGCGGGGAATGTGTAGCGGTTTGTCCGGGATTAGCCATTTTTGTGGTTAATCTCAAGTATAGAGAAGAAGAAGCTCTGGTGACTATTCCTTATGAACTTTTACCGATACCAGAAAAGGGAGAAATATTCGAAGCATTAGATCGTGAAGGTAAACCAGTAGGAAAAGCTAGAGTGGTTTCCGTGAGGAGAATGAAAGATAAGACAACCGTGGTGACAATTGCAGTAAAGAAAGATTTAGCTATGGTTGTTAGGAATATTGGGAGGAAAATTGAATGAATGATGAGGAAATAAGAAAGAAAAATACCATAATTTGTAGATGTGAAGACGTAACTTTAGAAGAAATTGAGAAAGTTATCGATGAGGGATATACTACTTTGGAGGAAATTAAACGTATACTTAGATGTGGAACAGGGGCTTGCCAAGGCAGAACATGTACAAGGCTTATATTGTCAATAATATCTAGGAAAACTGGAAAACCAGTAAATGAAATAGAACTTCCAAGAGTTCGTCCACCGATAAGACCAGTCCCAGTAGCTCTTTTCGCCGGAAATAAACACAAAGACAAACGATAGAACTTGAATACTCTAAATTTTACGCTTAGCAATGTGAATTAAGTACGTTATCCTATGACCATCGTTTCGTGAATTAGTTTTTCTTCTTTAAATCTTGTTGGCAAGTAAGGTTTCATAAGTTCATCTATTTCGTCGTATAGGAGATTTTTAGCCATAACTTCGCCGGCAAATGGGGCCATCATGAACCCATGTCCACTAAACCCTGTTGCAACATAAAGGTTTTCGGGCCATTCAGGGTCCCTACCCAAAATGTGACTGTGATCTGGAGTTACAACATAATAACCTGACCATGTTCTTAGAAACATTAAATGCTTAATCTGAGGTATAACTTCAACAGCGTTTTCAGACCATTTATGGATCCAATCAAGGGTCGTGTTAAAAGGTGTAAGTCCTTTAACAATCGGGTAGTCTATACTTCCTAGAACCTCTCCTCTCACCATTTGACCAACGTAAACACCACTTTTCAGACTTACTATGAAAGGTTTTATGAAATAGTTTATCGGTTCAGTTACACCTATTTCCTTTCTCTCAACTTCAATTGGTAGATCTATCCCAATACTTTTTAGAAGCTTTGTGCTCCATCCTCCAGCGGCAACTAAAACTTTTCCGCTTTCAATGACGCCTTTATTTGTTTGAACTCCCTTAACCTTGTTATTATCAACTATTATTTTTTCAACTCTTGTATAAGGTAAGAATTTGACCCCCATTTTCCTCGCTTCTTCATAATATCCAAAGATAACGGCATGAGGGTTAATTTTTCCATCTTGTGGACCATAAAAGCCGGCAATGACGCCTTCTAGGTTAACGTAGGGGAAAAGTTCAGAGATTTCTTCCGGTGTTAAAATTTTGCCGCTGACACCAAATTTGCTCCAAATTTCCCTGTTGCTCCTTTCATAGGCTTTGACGTGTTCCTCCTTGTATAGAAGCCATAAATATCCTCCTAAATCAATTTCCGCGTTCCACCTGATTTTGGGGGCAAAATCCAAAAGTCTTTTTCGGGCCTCAATGGCAAAACGGGTGTTTTCAGGGGCCCAGAAATGCACTCTAAAATGTCCAGCATTTCTAGTGCTAGAACCATAAGCAAGATATTTCTGTTCTACAACTATCACATCATTTTCTCCAAGTTTCGCAAGATTATATGCCGTAGTTAACCCCACAATCCCACTGCCAACAATTACCATTTTAGCTCTCAACTTAAGAATCACCTTTGATCTGTATTCTAATAATGAAAACGATGACATTTGCAATTTGTTTCAAAATCAAACCTATATATTTAGTTTCACTAATATAGTAGGACATCATACATTATAAAACATGTTAAGAACGTAACTATTGCGGCCACAATAGTCCCTAAGGTTATTTGCTGTATCGTATGAGCTTTAAGTTTAATTCTCGCCCATGCAACTGGTATAAGAATTAAATATAAAAAGGCGTATGATAGTCCTAAGAAAAATACGACATAAGTTACTGGGCCCGCTATTCCTGAAGCATGAGCACTAATTTTAGTTTTAAAATTTATTATCACTACCGACAGTGTAACAAAAAAGTAAGCTAAATGAATTATTGTTAGAATCTTTACTCCTAAAACATGTGAAATTAAAGCTCCCGCAAGATAGCTTAATATGGCATATGAGTAAAATTTTGGTCTTCTTCTCCTATCTGAAACAAATACGTCAACATTTCCCTTTAGCACATTTAAACTGAGTGGAGCAACTGGCAGTATTGTTAGAAAAACTCCACCGATTAAGATAGCTAAACATGCAGGTAAAGGGCTATAAGCTGCACTATTGGCAGCATAAATTATGATAAGTGAGTATAGAGCAAAAAGTGGTGCCGAAAGTGCGTGGGAAAGTACATCAGCTAGCTTAGTATTAACCAATTTACATCCTCCATCATTAAGGCACATTCAGAAAACAAAATTGTCCTTATATGCTTATCTCAGCCTTTACCATTAGTTAAAGTAAAGCACACATTTGAATTATATAGTTAAAATGAGACAATTTTACATTACTATTTAGAAGTATGGTGGGCCCGCCGGGATTTGAACCCGGGACCTCCGGCTTTCCACTAAGGTTTTAGGTTTATCCGAAGGCCGGCGCCATATCCTGCTAGGCTACGGGCCCATATTGTTTTTGAATTGATAGTTTCTTAAAGCTTCCCTTTTATTAATGAATTGTAAGGAAATGTTATTCTCTGAGGTTTTAACTTTTAAGGAGGGAAGCGCGCTTACTTATTTTTAGATCGAGAGTATTTGTAGACTATTGCGCACGTGCCTTCTCTACTAACCATGCATGGACCTATTGGGTGTAGTGGTGTGCACACCTTAGCAAAAAGTGGGCAGTCTTCGGGTTGTGCCAAGCCTCGGAGGATTTCTCCACATTTGCAGCCTGGATGTAAATCTTGCTTAAATTCTTCAAATGCAATTTCAAATTTTTTGCTGGCATCAAAATTTTCGAACTCCTTCTTAAGTTTAAATCCTGAGCAAGGTATAGTGCCTATACCTCTCCACCTTGCGTCAACCACGTCGAAAACTTTTTTCATTATTTCTTTAGCTTTAACATTGCCTTCAGGCCTGACGGCTCGCACATATTCATTTTCAACTTCAGTTCTACCCTCTCTTATCTGTTTCAATAACATGTAAATTCCAACAAGAACATCCAATGGTTCAAACCCTGTAACAACTTGAGGAATGTGCCATTTTTCTGAAATATACTTATAAGCGTTTGAGCCAATGATTGTGGAAACATGTCCTGGAAGAATAAATCCATCTAACTTAACCTCACCAAGGCTTAGTAGGAAATCTATTGCGGGTGGAATTAGCAAGTGATAGGTTAATACTGAGAAGTTTTCTGGTGGATTGTTGAGAAGAGTTGCTGCTGTTGATGGAGCTGTTGTTTCAAAACCTATGGCAAAATGAACAATTTGCTTATCCTTCCTTTTATTAGCTAGCTTAACGGCATCCATAATGCTGTAAACTATGTGGACATCTCCGCCTTTTGCTCTTGCTTGAACAAGGGAGCCTCTTGGGCTTGGGACATGCGCCATATCCCCGTAGGTTGTCAGAATAACGTTATCAAGCTTGGAAAGCTCAATTGCCGCAGAAATAACTTCAGGTGGTGTTACACATACAGGGCAACCAGGGCCCGCAATAACTTTAACGTTTTCAGGTAGTATTGACCTAAGTGCAAAACGTGAAATTGTATCTTCATGTGTTCCACAAACATGCATAAATTTGAAACTTTCCCCGCCTGCAGCTTCCCTTATCTTTTCTGCTACCTTTTCTACAAGTTTCCTATCCCGATACAAGGTAAAATTCTCTGGAGACTTCATATCCGATTCGCCAACCTCATAAGCTGAGTAATTATCTTTCGATCAGTGTAGCATTTATATATTTTTGATCTCAAAATCTCAACGTTATTTTGATGAAAATAATGTTTACTTCAAAATCTGACCAATGGTTGCTGGTCAGAAGAAAATTGAAGGAAGAAAGCTGAGAGAGTTAAATTTTGGGGAATTCGTATCCACAGTTAGGACACCTAATCAGACTGCATTTTGCTGCTAATGGACAATTTATACAATCTTTTGCTGATTTTTCGGTAAATTTAAAGCCACAAAGAGGACACCGATACGTTTTCTCTTTTGGCAAGAGTATATCACCCGCACATCGCATAAAATGGAAGTGTATATGAAGTGCAAAATTTTTCTAAATGGCGTTTATTTGATGTTTAGAGACGTGTAAGTATGAAATTGGTTATTCCTCCGATAGTTATTGCTAGGATGATTGTTGATATTGCTATTAGGATGGCGGTTTTCCAGCCTAGTTCTTTACCTAGGACTGCGAAAGTTGCGATGCATGGAAAGTAAAGTGTAACTACTACTGTAAAAACAATCATTTGAGTTGTGTTCATTATTGCTAGAAAATCCGTGGTTCCAAATAACACTATAAGCATTTCTAATGTCATTTCTTTCCTAAGAACCCCGAAAACTAGTGTTATTCCCGTTAGGGCTGGGAGACCAAGTATTCCAACAACTATCGGGCTCATTAAGGAAACAACGGGTTGAATGGCACCGGAATATTCGAAAGCACTAAGAACTAAGCTACCTAAAATAAGCAGTGGGAAGGCTATGTATACAAATTCTCTAAATCTAATCCAAGTTTTCTTTAAAACAGGTATTGGATGCGGAATACGGTAGGGTGGAAGCTCCATAACTAATCCGAATGTTTCACCTTTTATAATACGGTTTAAAAAGATGCCTGAAAAAGCAATAATACCTAAATTTAATGCATAGATGGAAAGAACAGCAAGTAGACCTATATACTGGCCTATCAAACCTAATATAACTACAGTTCTGGCAGAACAAGGAATTAAGGTTATGAGAAAAGCTGCTAAAACTCTTTCTCTTCGAGTTTCTAAGACCCTTGTACCCATGATGGCGGGAACATTACATCCATAGCCAGCTATGAGAGGGATTATAGCTCTTCCATGAAGACCAACTTTATGCATAAAATTGTCCATAAGATACGCCATGCGTGTAAGGTAACCGGTGTCTTCAAGAACTGCTAAAGCTATATAAAATAGGGTTACATAAGGCACAACAACAGCTAGTCCTGCCTCTAACCCTAGAATTAAACCTCTACTAACGATTTGATAAATGAAATCGTTAGGAATAATATAAGACAGTCCTCTTTCAATAAGTGGAGCAATATAACTTTCCCACCCGAAGACTATTAGTTCTTCTAAAAAACTTCCGCCGTAGAGTAAGAGAGAAAATAAACCTATCCACACGCAGACCATTATAGGAAAACCAGTATATATGTTCGTAGTTAAAGCATCGAGTTTATCTCTAAGTAAAATTTTCTTTTCATATCTAGTTGTTACGGCTTTAGCTATACTATGGGCGACGCCATATCTTTCCTTGGCAATTCTTAAGCTAGCAGGTTCACCATGTAATTCTTCAATTTTCTTAGCAAAATTCTTGGCGATTTCTATAACTTCTTCATCTATTTTACTTATTTCTTCTATAATCTCAGGATCTCCCTCCAATAGAAGAATTGAAATAGTTCTGGGACTTATATTCTTTGGAAATATTTTCAAACGCTTCTCTACAATTTTTTCGAGTTCATGAATTATAGCTTCAATATCACGTCCATATTGCACTTTCATGGGGCGAATTGTTAGTCTTCCATCAAAAACTTTTAAAGCGGCATCTACGACTTCTCTAATGCCTTCACCTCGTGTCGCAATCGTTGGAATGACAGGAACACCGAGAAGTTCAGAGAGTTTTTCGTGATCTATTTCGATGCCTCTTTTCCTAGCTTCATCAACCATGTTTAGTGCAACAACGACTGGAATTTGAAGTTCAAGGAGTTGCAGAGTTAAGTATAGGTTTCGTTCAAGGTTAGCAGCATCTACAATATTGATAACAACAACGGGTTTTTCTTCCAAGATAGCTGCTCTGGCAACTCTTTCATCCATGGAGCCAGCGCCAAGGGAATATGTGCCAGGAAGATCGATAACAGTAATTTCTCTACCATTAAATTTTGTTTTCCCCTCCATAAGTTCAACAGTGGTGCCAGGGTAATTTGAAACAATAACCCCTATGCCTGTAATTCTATTGAAAAACACAGATTTACCAGTATTAGGATTACCAGCCAATAATATTTTTACAGTATCACTACTCTCTTTTGGTTCTTTAAGATGTCTTGAAGAAGCCATGGCGATCCTCTCTTTCAACATTATATTTATTTGCGGCTTTTTGCTCCGTGACGCATACGACGTCTATGTCTGTGAGGAGCAGTACTTGTTTTCGCACATATTTTGGAAGCTACATCGTGACCCAATGCAACCTCATAGTCCCCTATTTTTAAAACAAGTGCTCCTCCAAGTGGAGATTTTTCTTTAACTGTAATTTTGACACCAGGCAAGATGCCAATTGCAATAAGTCGACGAAGTAAAGCTGGATTTTCATCTGTGATCCTGGTGATAATGGCTTCTTCTGCGGGTTGCAACTCTGAAAGAGGAGTATCTTCTTCAAAAATTATTTCTCCACTAGGGGTTGGAATAGGATTGCCATGGGGGCAAACAGTTGGACCGCCTAGTTTTTCATTTAATTTTTCTTCGACCTTGTCTGTAATGGCATGTTCAAGTTTGCATGCGTGTTCGTGAACCTCGCACCAGTCAAGACCGAGAATGTCGGTCAGGAATCTTTCAGACAATCTGTGTCTTCTAATAATTTTGATCGCTACCTTTCTTCCTTTATCTGTAAGTCTGACCCCCTTATACGGTTCATAATAAACTAAACCCATTTTAGAAAGTCTTTGAAGTAGCACAGTCATTGAAGAAAGGGGAGAACCTAGTTTTTTGGCTAATTCCGTTGTTTTTACACGTTTTTGGCTCTTTTCTAACCTAAATAGGATTTCCAGGCACTCCTCGATTTTTTCTCCTAAATCCTTGTCAATCAAAGTTGTTCCCTCGATATTTCAAAAATTGAAATTGAATTTCATATATTGAACACAAGGTTAACTATTTAAAGATTTAGGTAAACCTAATTTGTTTTTCGTCCCCTTAATCACACGTATTCCATTCAATTTTCTCTTCTCTTACCGCTCAAGACCCTCTCACAAGCTTTAATACTTGCCAATCAAAGTTGTTGACAGAACAGCCGAAAACGCCAGTAGGACAATTAATAGACCCCTGCAATAATGATATGACAAGACATGTTATAAATCATGCAGAAAGCATTTCTCAAGACCTTACAATTTATTATGTTGAGTGTTTTCAAGGTAATAGAAAGATTTATAGGGGATAACATGTAGTAAGCACAGCTCTGTGCGTGGTGAGAGGCTCGATATAGCTCTTTTTGGTATCCCCTCCTCCCCTCTCCCCTCAAATTGCAATGCCAAAATAAGTCGAGCCCACCAAGACGGCAGCCCTCTACAACAAAACCCCTTCTTTTAAAATACCTCACTCATTATGATAAACTACTTTAGAACAACCTATAAACCAATTTTACCATAATTTTTAAAGCCTCTTAAATATTTAATGTAATGGTGTCAAATATGTTTGCAGCCGCTTTTTACTGATCACCCTTGGGTTTTGCTATCTGATTAGCCCATTTTAAGGCTTTAAAAGCAATAAGGGAGGCTTCTAAATGAGCTTTTAGAACTAATGGATCTTAAAGAGAGAGCCAATGATAAGGTAGAGGACTATTCTTCGGGCATGAAGATGAAAGCTATTCTTGCGAAAGCGCTTATTCATGATCCACCAATCCTATTGCTGGACGAACCCACCTTAGGGTTGGATCCAAATTTTGCTAGAGAAATAAGGAAGTTCATAAAAGAGGAACTTAACGAAAAGGAAGGGAAAACGATCTTTTTAACCACACATTACATGGAAGAAGCAGATATGCTTTGTGACCGCATAGCCCTCATAGACAGAGGAAAAATAATTCACCTTATCATTGATACGTCGGATGAATTGAAACGTGAAATAAGTACACGGAATGTTTTAGTGTTAGAAACGCTGAGTACAGAACTAAAAAGGCTGGAGGAATTGGAAAATACTAAGGAGGCTCGTAGATGGAGTTTAAAGCGAGAAAAAAGAGAAAAGGGACGGTTCATAAGTTCTAAATACAGTTTCATAAAATGTTTTTATTCTCATTATTTATTTGTTTGAACAATATTTTTCATGTAGATATTCGAATATTTTCATTCTTTGCTCCCAAGGGAAATCGGGAGTTTCAAAGATGAATTCTTTTTCGAATTTGCTGTAGTCGTTTGTAACAAATCTGCCGTTTTTAAGAACCCAGTTCCAGAAATCGGTCCTAGGATAGGGGGTTGCAATACTAAGATGAACATAGTCCAAGTTTAGCTCGTCGATGAACTTTTCAGTTTCTTTTAATGTTTCTGTTGTTTCTCCGGGCCCTCCTATCATGAAGAAACCGCCGACTTCGATGCCAATTTCTTTGGTCCATTTGACGACGCGTCTAACTTGGTCGAGTTTGATGCCCTTTCTTAACATTTTTAGAACTTTTTCGGAACCGGATTCTATGCCGTAGTAAATTCTGTAGCATCCTGCTTCATGCATTTTTTCTAGAAGTTCTTTGTCGACTTTGTTTACTCTGGTTCCGTTTGTCAACTCCCATTCAATGTTAAGACCTCGATTAAGAATTTCATTACAGATTTCTATAACTCTTTTTCGATTTAATGTGAACATGTCGTCTAAGACACGGATTACATGGACGTTATATTTTTTGACTAGGTACTCTATTTCGTCTACAACGTTTTTGGGGCTTCTGGCTCTAAACTTTTTACCAAAAATTAGGTAAGAGTTGCAGAAAATGCAGTTGAATGGGCAGCCTCTACTAGTGAGAATTGCTCCTTTGTTATCATTATAAGCTTCCATATGTAGGAGGTCTCTAGCTGGGAACGGTAAATTATCAAGACATGTTATTAAGGGTCTAGGGCCTGTTTCAACAATTTTTCCGTCTTTCTTAAATAATAGTCCCTCGATGTTTGAGGGGTCTTCACCGTTTTCTAATGTTTTAACTAGTTCTAGCATTGTGTACTCTCCTTCACCGATAACAACGAAATCAGAATAATTTACGAACTCATGAGGCAATATACTGGCATGAGGCCCTCCTACAATCCTTATTGCAGAAGGAATTACATTTTTGATGCGTTTTAAAATGTTTATGCAAGTGTTGTAGGTTATTGTTGCTGAGCTTATTCCGACAATGTCAGGTTGCTCTTTTTCGCAAATTTTTTCCAGCTCTTCTAGATCCTTCGTCTCTACATTCATATCTATTATTCTAACTGAATGGTTATGGTTTCTTAAAATGGCTGCAATGTATGCTAATCCCAATGGTGGGAAGTATCCTTTCTTTTCTTCCTCTACGTGGCTAGTGTATGGCGGGTATAGTAGGAGAATCTTCATTGATTACACCAGTGATAAGAACATATATTGGGATAAAATTGTTATTGATTGTGGGGGTTAATTTGCAGTTTCAGGAAAGAAGTGTTTTGAAGAAGGTGGCTTGGCAGATAGTTAGAAATTGCTTAAGAGTTAGGGAGAATGACATGGTTACCTTAAATACCTGGCATCATACCATTGACTTAGCTGAGGAGATAGCTTTCGGGTACTACAAGGTTGGTACTGTACCGTTAGTTACGTTAATGACAAATAATCTTTGGTATAGAATAATGAATGAGCTGCCTGCCGAAAATTTGGCTGAAACACTTCTTCATGCTTAAAACCTTGATGAGAGATTGTTTTAAGAAAAATCTATCATGAAAGCTTAATCTTTAAGTTATTGTGTTCTTTTCTTCAATATTTTACTTCTTATAAATTCTAAGATCCGTTTTAAAGCTTCTAGAGGGTCTTTTGGCAGATAGCTAGGAGTGACCTTTTTCTCACTTCCGTCATGAAAGTGATTTGGAAACGTAGAAATGTTTTTCCAGTGCGGTGCGTTGTCATACCTATAAATGGTACCATTGATGTGTCTTCTTTCCCAGTGAAGGCTATACTTTCCTGAAGATCCCCATATAACATCAAGAAAACTTTCGTCCTTAAAGATGATGCGAATCTTTATAATCCGCATGCCGCGTGCCTTTTCGACACGTAAAGTTTTGACGATGTCTAAAAACTTAGAGTAGATCAGGATGAGCAGATCGTCATATACGTCGTTAAGACTTTTGGACAATAGCTAGTCCCTCTTCTAGTCTTTTTTTCGTCTCTATAAGCTCTTCTAATATTATTAGGTCTTCCCATGCTGGATGTTCTGGTACTTGCCCTTTCTTTATTTTCACCTCTAGCTCGCTTGGAGAGTTTACCTTATATTTAATTAAAAGCTCAGCTATTTCTGCATTTGTCTTGGCTAGTTCGTCCTCAAACCATTTTAGAAGACTTTCTCGTAGAAGTTTTTCTGGATCTATCTTAAGCTTTTTTGCTACCTCTTCTATAATCATTATAAATATCACCCTCTTGTGAATAAAGTTGCATAACAAACTAATAAATTTACTATTAAAACCTAATCTTTGGAGTTTCCCTTTTCACTTTAAGATATTATGTAAATAATTGTAAAATCAGACAATTATGAGTTGCATGTATCTCAACGTTAACATGTCTTCATAATAATTA
>Ga0190310_1000313_pt1 | contig 16841 bp, 15 predicted proteins | sample 48700778_MG_FD_165059 | JGI IMG/M metagenome (GOLD analysis project Ga0190310, IMG submission 165059) | Hydrothermal vent sediment bacterial communities from Southern Trench, Guaymas Basin, Mexico - 4870-07-7-8_MG | ecosystem: Environmental > Aquatic > Marine > Hydrothermal vents > Sediment ... | reverse complement strand
GCCTTCATGGCCACGAGAGCTCCGATGGCCATCTTCTCAGGATTCCTCAGCGACCTATTCGGGAGGAAGCGGATCATAGTCTTGGGAATGCTCCTATACCTCGCCTCAGCCATAGGATTCATCCTCGCCCAAGATGTCGCAACCCTGATAATCTTCAGGGCAGTTCAAGGACTCGCGTCTGGAATGGTTTGGCCGGTCGCAGAGGCATATATCGCAGACGTGACAAAGAGGTGGCAGAGGGGTAAAGCCCTCTCAGCCTACACCTCATCGATGCTGATCGCCGAGCTCATAGGCCCCGCAGTCGGCGTCATCGTCTACAAGGCTTGGTGCATCTTCTTCGGCCCATCAGATTATCTAATGGCGTTGAAGTCGCCGATAATCTTCCTCGCCTTAATGACCGCGGCCTCATTAACGACCCTAATCTTCCTCCCAACGATTAAGGGAAGATCCAGGTCGAGCAGAGTAAAAGCGGGGCTCGAGGAAGTCAAGCTCGCCCTAAGATCTCTCCCGAGAAGCGCTGCCCGGAGCCTAAAGACCATGTACTTCAATGGAGCCGTAAACGGCTTCGGGATGGGGATACTTCAAACCGCCCTAATCGTCTACGCTATAGAGCTCATAGTCAAGGATCCAGCCTACATAGGAATCTACTATATAATCTCCTCGGGCTCGGCTTTACCCGCCTCAATACTCTCAGGCTACATAACCGATAGATTGAAGCGGAGGAAGCCCGCGATAATCCTAGGCTACATAGTCGGGAGGGGAGTCTTCTTCCTAATCCCGCTCATAAGAGACCCCACGCTGCTCCTCCTGCTCGCAATCCCAGCCAGCATGACCTTCGGAGTATCGGTTCCAGCCATGCGAGCCCTCCAAGCAGACCTAACCCCGCGGGAGGTGAGGGGATCGATCTTCGGAGTTCAGCAGTTCTTCATGAACGGCGGAGTCTTTATAGGATCGCTCGTAGGAGGCTGGCTAACCCAGGTCGTCGCAACCCAAACCTACAGGATCGCGTACCAGGAGATCGAGGGAATAGTCCTCCCATTCTGGATAACCGGAATCCTAGGAATCATCACAACAATACTCTTCATCCTCTACGTCGAGGAGCCTAGATGAACGCAAGCTTCTGGAAGATATTGTTTCAGCCACGATGATTTTATGCTCTTATGATTAAGTCGTTAAATTTAGCATACGCTCACGCCAAAAACCGCTAAATACGACTTAAAGGGAAGCTCTATGCGGCGAATCGCTTGACCGATTTGGAGATGTTGGAAAAGGCGTTAGCTGACGGCTACCATATTATAGGGATTTTCTCAGTGGATAAAATTCAGCAGAATCATGAGGAATCTCTGAAAACGGGATTCGTTGCTGGAAGTGTTGACGCATTCATTGAGACGTCTAATCTCCGAATTGAGAAAAATGTTCTTTTAGATCCAAAGAACAAAGGCAAGTTCATAATAGTTCTAAGGAAAGAGCCTGCATCCTGTATTGGATTTTTAACCTCCGATCCTCAATGCCTTAACAGGGCTAAACAGCAACTCGCATTTCAGAACGAATCCATTGGACTCCATATTACTGTTCGTTTCTCCGTATCGGGTGGAAGCTCGGAGCCAAACCAGGTCTCTTATATCGATAAAATAATTGATCAATTGAATCAACTTTTGGGCTGGGACTTTAAGAAGATAAACGATACCTACTTTGAAGGTAATAAGGAACTGAGTTCAACCAATGAGGAGGATGCTGTAAAGGAGCTTGAAAAACTTCGAACTCTATTAACATACATAGCTATCTGTCGCAAAATCGGCATCCGAATTGAAAGTTATATGATCTCAAAGATCCCCCGGCTCGGACCTTACATCTGTTATACCGGGCCGCAGGAATTCATGGCACCGCCACTAACGGCAGATGAACTTAAAAGATTTGAGACATTCGTTTCAGCGTCCCCAGAAATTCGAAAACTCGCAGAGGGATTAAACGAGACTTATCTCCTGAAATCTCCTCAAAATCGCTTGATTATTTTATGGGCAATTACCGAGGCTATTTTTAATGATGAGCCTGAACCTCTGCTTTCTAAGGATGAAGTAGAAAGTATATTAGATTTTGCGGCGAAATTGCCGACACGTAGAGGAAGCAAAAGGCTTGAAGAGCTTCGAAGAGCTCTCAGCGATCCAAACAGGCTACCATCAAAAAGTCGAAACAGACATATCTCGGAAAACATGGCCAAAGAGCTGAATTTGGATGTGGAAGATGTGTATCGGAACATTCAGAAAACTTCTAGCGTCGTCGCCAAGTACAGGCACAGATTTGAAGCCGAGGTGGAAGAAGCTCGATCTGCGGAAAGGTTTTTGAGACCTCTGCTTGAAAGATATTTGGAAAAAAGGCTAGCCCCGTCTTCATCCAAGAATTAAGAAATCCCCCTTTAAAGTAACGATTTTATACTCTATGTCGAGGAGCCCAGCTAGGGCCAGATTTATATGGAAGTATGGGCGATGAGGGGATCAAGAGGCTCATGGAGAAGGTCAAGAAGATGAGAGTGAAGGAGGAGAGGAGAAATTTGGCGAAAGCCATCCTAATCACAGAGAGTATTAGGAAGAGGAGCGCCGGCGAGGCCAAGGCAGAGGAGATGATCAGGAGGTTCAGGGATGGCCACGTATACGTCATTGACAAGAAGCTTACTCGAGGGCTGAAACCAGAGCATTAAAGATATGTAAAGAACATCGAAGAGATTTAACTCGCGTAAAAACCAGCGTGCGTGATGGACTTAATCCTTAATCAAAAATGGTAATACTCCTCGCTATCTATTCATATTCTTCGCCGAGAAGCTGGGGTGAAATGCATAGACGGAATCCATAAATGAAGCCGACACCCATTATCTAATGGATATGTGTAATCATGAAAAATTGGAATATCTTGGTGGAGAGAAGACCGATGGAGGATTCAACCAATATTTCAGATGCCTTGAATGCGGTGCGGTGATAGTTGTGACCCCGAGTGGAGCCGCGTTCAAGGTAGGTGGGAGGACGGTGGAGGAGGCTAAGATCCTCGGAATGAGAGCAGTTCTCTAAACCCATTTTTTGAGTTCACACCTCAAGGTCTCAAGCTCTCTCCTAATCGCATGCTCATGGAAGTCCATAAACCAATCCATACCCCTCGATAATTTCCAAAGCCTCTCTATGAGCTCGATACTATTCTTCAAATGCTTTGGGATTCCACCAGCCTCATATCCAGTTCCAGTGAAGACCCTTACTTGGCGAGCCGACCAATCCCCAGGCTGATCAGCTCCTGGAATGAACTCCGGAGCATATCGCTCTAGGGTCGTGTAGTCGGCGATCCCGCCCAAGTTCCTAATCTCCCCGCGCTCGGCATAGTAGCTCTCATCAGGGCCATAGAGGGGCATATCATACATGTTATAGCAGAGGGCTGTTAGATTGCCTATCGCGAAAGCATAGATCTTCTTGAAACCAAGCTCCCTCGCAACCTCATAGACCGCCTTAAGCCCAGGCTCAGAGATGAACCCATAGATCATCAATTCCTCAAGCCTACACCCCTTCTCCTCAGCGAACCTCGCAAGCCTCTTAAGAGCTATCTCACCAGTCCTCCCACTCGCCTCCGTATCGGGCTTAACCACCATCAGATCCCGGTTCTCGGGGAGATTCGAGAAGTCCTCATAGACTATCACGAGCCTCTTAGCAGCCTCCTCATCATGATCCCTATAAGATGGTGTAACATATCTTGGCCTAACCCAAACCTCCCTAAAATCAAGACCAACATCCCTGAGAGCCTCGTGAAGCCTATAGCCTGGAGCAGCCCTCAAGACATGCTCAAAAACTATCGAGTCTCTCGCATATTCTCTCAGCGGAGTAAGTTCGAGGATCGCCTTAGCGGCGTCTAAAGCCATCTCAAGGCATAGTTTTGATAACTTATCTCCAACTATACTCGGATGACAGGCCACCTCCTTGCCCGCATCGGAGTCGACGATATAGACCTCGCAATCGCTCGGAAACCCCTTAACCCTGAAGATCCTGCAACTTTGGCCAGAGGCCATGACCTCCTCGGTTCGATCGACCCCTATTTTGAAGGTTTCAACAAGCCTATCCAAGATCGACGAGCTGATTAACCCGACCAGATGAGCCCTTCAAGAAAATGCGAAAACCAGCTAATAAAAATCTCTTTCTCAACGCTGGCGGATTATGAACTGGGAGAATACTCTTCGGAGGACGGGGACCTTAAAATTAATCTTTCAGCCATGAGAGAGGTGGTGGGCTTAACATCAGATTGGCCATAATCTTCATGTAATGAAGCCTCAAAGGCATTGATGAAAGATTTTAATTTAAGGCGATGATGTTAGCTCCGGTAAGCCGTAACTTGAAGCGAAATGGTGTCGAGCTTTGAGCAAGGTTAGGCTGAGGCTCAGCGGAGCCCTAATGTTCGCGGCGAACCTCATAGGCTACTTAACGGGATTCCTATTCACCGTATTCATCACTAGGAGGCTGAGCGAGGAGGAGTTCGGGGTCTGGGCACTAATCGGATCATACATAGCCTACAGCCTAACGCCCTTCAACCTCGTAAGCACTTGGATCTCGAGAGACGCGGCCAGAGGAAAGAAGATATTGTCTTCCGCAGCGGCCCTATACGCCCTACTAACCCCGATCTCCCTGATAATCTACTTCTCGATGGCTTTCGGGTCGGCGGCCGTCATAAACTATGATCCATGGACGATGGCCCTCGGAGTGATGATCTTAGTCCCCTATATCCTCCTAAGCCTGGGGACGGCGATACAATCTGGATACGCGCCGCAGAACTTGGGAATCGCTAGCATCCTTTTCGAGATCTCTAAGGTGATCATCGCGTTCTACCTAGTCGTCACCCTAAGAATGGGTTTGATCGGGGCCTTCATAAGCCTCTCAATAGCATACCTGATCCAGGCAGCCATCCTACTCCAAAGGTCGAAGCCCCTCCTCCAAAGACGGGTAAGTAGAGAATTAGTTATGAAGTGGGTGAAGGGAGCCCCGATAAACACGGTTCAGATAGTAAGTGACGTCCTTGGAGCGACAGACATCGTATTGATGAGCATGATAACAGGCCAAGCCATAATAGCTGGGTATTGGAGAGCTGCAGCAGCGGCCTCAGCCCTGGTGACCTCCTCCTCGGTTTTAATGACTGGTCTCGGGCCGCGGCTTATCTCGGGGGGAAGTCAGAGGGATCTAGATAAGGCGTTCGACTTCACGATGATGATTATGACTCCGATGCTATTTGGATTCATAGTCTTATCAAAAGACATACTCTGGATACTAAGGCCAGCCTACTCATCTGTCTGGACGGCGGCGTGCCTTTTAGCCTTGGCTGGCGTCATCGGAACCCTTGGAAACTTCGGGGCTGTGACCGTGTCTGGGACGGATAGATTCGATCAAGTGGATGAGGTCTCCATGAGACAGTATCTGAAGAGCAGGATATTCGCCTTAAACAAGCTGAACCTCGCGGTAACTGCCTTCTACGTGGCGGCGGTCGCGGTCTATCTACTCGTCTTCGGAAAAGCCTCCATAGTCGAGTTGATCACCGCGATTGCCGGAATAAACCTCTTATTCGCCATGATACGTGCCTCAATGAACTTGAAGTTAATGAGAAAATTCACGGGACTAAAATTGAACTTAAAGAACATGCTGCATTACCTCATGGCCTCGACAATAATGGTAATCACCGTTCATGCTGGTAGAGCGTTGCTTGATCCGCTTCCAAGTAGTGCCTCGAGGGCACTACCACCTATATTAGCGCTAGTGGCATTAGGCGCGGCCGTTTACGGGGGGGTCCTTTACGCATTTAGCAAGAATTTCCGAGAATTCGTCAGAGAAATAATGGATTTCCTTCTCTCGATTTTAATGTGAAATCTTTTAAACCGATCACGAAGATTAATAAATCAAGTCATCAGAAAATCATGTAAGTAGGATTTTTAGCTCATGCAAATTCAATATCCTATTCCACTCTTAGATTTTTAGTCTTGAGCGAATATAACGACCTCGACGCTTAGTCCAAATTATCTTAGACTCGGGACAACAACTCACTTTTAAGCACGTGACTGACAATCATAGCTTTCATTAGAAGGGGCTTATCATTAAGATGGCGTTTAACTCACTTACCAAGGTCTCGAGTTATTCCAACATATATTTTCTTCGACACATTTTCCCAACTAAAATTCCTCAATGCGTACTCTCTGCTATAACTGCTCAATCTTTCCAGACGATGATTATCCCTTAATAGCGAGATAATCGTTTTTGAAAATGCTTCTACCGTGTTACAGAAGTATGCTGATTTGGCGTTAAAGTACAGTTGCTTGTATGCGGGGAGTGGATATGCTACTATCACTAATCCTGCGGCCATGGCCTCAGCTATAGCTATTCCGGCTCCTTCCATCTTAGATGGAAATACGAAAATTTTAGCCCTGTAGTATGTTTTTAGGAGCTCTCCCCTTTCAACTTCTCCGAGGTGAAATACATTTCTCTCTAATCTAAGTTCCTTTAGAAGCTTGATCCACTTATCATAATACGGCCGAATGATCTTACCCACTACAGCAAGCTTAGCATTCGGGATGGCGTCCACGACTCTTCTCCAGATAAATAATAGATCATATATTCCCTTCTCGGGAGCCATTCTACCAACAAATAATCCATCCCAAATCCTCTCCCAACTTTTTAAAGGCTCTCTCTTAAATTCTTCCAAATCAATACCGATCCCCGTAAGTATTATAGGTCTCCTTCTACCCAATTTCTTAAGCTGATCTAATCCGAAACTCGTCCCGGTAAAAACCACATCCGCAAATCTTAACTGTGAAAATAACACAAGATAGTCCATCAGTTTAAAGAATGGGAAGCGGTTAGTTCTCTTAATCTCTCTACACATTCTCGTTAACGCTGGTAAGTCGAATATGTTCTTCGGGTATATAGGCTTTCCTCCAGGTAGTGCATAGTGATGAAAATATGATGCGACTTTTAATCCGGTAAGTTTTGCGATAAATGCGAGCCAATCATTATGCCACCCCACGCCTGGATTGTAAATTACATGCGGTTTATGTTGTAAGACAATCCTCCATAAGTTTATAATAAGCCGTATCAGATACTTATAAAACCCTAATCTGAGGGGTTTAACATAATCTTGTTTAACAGAATACGTTATCCTATGCTTGAAGACTGGTGGATGTGATGTAAGCCCTATTGTTAAAACTTTTCTATTCAAGTGTTCTAAAACTTTTTGATGGAGTCGGAGACCGCCAAGCACTATCGGAACCTCTTCGTCCTTCCTCTCTCTCCAAAGGATATCTAATACCAAAACTCTAAGCGACGGTCCCATAGTACTCCCCTGTCTCATCTGATATTAACATATGGTCAAGAGTTTAAGCTTTTAATTTGATCTATAGTGCGAGCTAAATGTTTAAATATCGTTGAGGGAGGCTAGGTTTGGCTTGAAGATCGCGTTCGTAATATTGACCAAGAATTCTGGGAGAACATTGAATAAATGCTTAGAGGCAGTGTCAAAGCTAAAAGGCGGGATAGATCCCGAGGTAGTCATAGTCGATGGAGGGTCAACGGACAATACTTTAGAGATAGTTAAGGAGTACAGTAAGATATTAAAGGTCAAAGTGCTGAGCGATCATAGCAGGGGTTTAGGATATGCCAGAGACATCGGCTGGCGCTCAACATCAGCTGAATATATTGTCATGCTAGATAGCGATGTTATATTGAATAGAGAATTCTTGATGAATGCGATTGAGCTTCTGGAGAAGGATCAAAAGCTCGGAGCCGTAGCTGCCAAGTTAAGACCCATTTCGCTGGATGAAGGGTGGCTTGCCAGATTTCAGGAAAAAAATCTTGCAATACACTTACATCATCTGGATCCACCTTATCCTGCAGAGGCTATAGCATTGCATACCGCATGTACGGTATTTAGGAGGAAGGTGCTGGAGGAAGTCGGCGGATTTGATGAATTCTTCAATCTAGCAAAAGAAGACAGCGACATAAGTTATAGGATAAGGAAAGCGGGCTATAAGCTCTCCTACTTAAATTACTATGTTTTACATCTAGAAAGGGCTAGGGTCATAAAGACGAATTTTAGATACGGAAGGAGTTACGTATTAATCTCGAAAAAACACCCTGACATGGAAAAGCTGTGGAGATTGAAGAACGTTGTGCTCACATTAAGTCTGATAGCACCACCTCTACAGCTCCTATTATATCTCTACTATTTGAACAGATACATGGAGGTCCCAAATCTTAAGTTACGCGAAGGGCTGCTCCTACCGTTCATAGAGTTGGTAAGGCAAGATGTGAGGACTATCGGAATGCTCTACCAATTATTGATAGATAAGATTTCTAAGCAGACTTCCTAACCAAACTTAAGTTAAAGTTCATCTGCACTCACCAATTGCGCACTAGATGGCGAGTATTAAGTAGTGGTTTAATCCTCATGATCGACCCTGAAATGCGTTAGGATGTCAGCAGGCTTGGTCGAGAAGTCTACGATAAAGTTCAAGATACATCCTTGAAACTATCCTCGCATCGAACATTTTCTCGACGATCGATCGACATCTCGCAACAAGGCTCTCAAATCCCTCCTCAAGCAGATCTTTTATCATTAAAAGGAAGTTCTCCGGATCATAGTTATCAACCACTTGTACGACCTGACCCAGAACTTCGTTTAGCTTAATTATCGAGGGTATTGGAGCGCTTATAATTGGGCATCCTGAAGCCCATGCCTCTAAGACTATTGTGGGAAAACCCTCAACCTTGCTCGTGATCACTAGGGCATAGGCTCTCTTCATGTAAGAGATAACCTTATCCCACGAAACTCTTTCATACCTAATCCAATCATATTCCCGATATCTCCCCCGAGGTATTCCAAGAGCCAGGCTCTTGACCCCGAACTTCTCATAAGCACGTTTCGCTATTTCTCGGAAAAGGTCATGATTCTTTACGGGATCATCCCTACCCACCCAGAGAAGTCTAGGCTCTTCATCCGCCTCCGGGATCTCATCAATCGAGGCTACATCGATCATGTTAGGGATCCACATCCAACCTGTCTTTTCGGCAGTGTATGGATCGACGCACGTGATTGCATTCGCCTTCCTTAAGCCTCTCCCTATATACCAAAGGACAGGCTTCACTAAAAATCCATATTGGAAGACCATCTCTTCCTGATATGATCCGTGGACGGTTAGGATATTCACCTTATCATCTCTGAACACACCTACTAACTTCGAGTTGTGGATATGTATGAGATCGATGTCGTCCGGGATTCTCTTAAGCCTGCATCTAAGATAGAAGGAGATTGTCCTTAGCTTTCTAATATCTATATATCCCACGGTTCTCCCCGTCCAGAGTTCAAAGTCCACCTCATCCTTTAACGCCTTATAAAGAAGCTCCACATGCCTTCCGGATCCACTAACTCCGCCGAAGGTCGGATTAACAAGGAGAACCCTCATCCAAGAACAATTTAAACGGCAGAAATATTAAGCATTCCCCCTAAAGAATTAAAGAGGCATTATTTTAAAGCCTCCAATGGATAGAGGGCGCGATCTGGAATACGAATACATTGACCGGAGCATTTACAGGAATCGTACAAGTAGGTCATGGACATCGGTAACTAACCATTAAAATTCATAGCACTTGAAGTATGCTCCTGGGCTATAGTAACAATTATAAGCCAGCCATGGCCAGATTACTTATCAGAATGGTCAAAGTTTCCTTTATCACGTTTACCAAGAATTCGGCTCATAGGCTTAAAGGACTGCTTGAGCACGTAAAAGACGTCGTTGATGAAATTATCGTAGTGGATGGTTATAGTACTGATGAAACTTTGGATATCGCTAAAAGCTATGGCGCCAAAGTATATCAGAGAAAGCCATGGGGATATCCCGATCCAGATCGCATGTTCGCATTAAAACGGGCATCTTATGATTGGATACTTATGCTAGATGATGATGAGAGACTTTGTAATATGTTGAGGAACAGTTTGAGAGAAATAATTGAAAGTTGTCAGCAAAGAGATTTTGTAGCAATAGATTTACTTAGAGTGAATCTTTCAAGAAATGGTAAAGTAATACCTGCACCATATTTTCCAGATAGAGTGTTGAAGATATTTAGGAAAGATCGTGTAGTTTTTACGGGGAGAGTTCATGAAGGCCCAAAAGTCTTTGGCCCAACATATCATTTATCCAGTAAGTACTATTTGATTCATTTACCTTACCACGAGAATAATTGGGTTAAAAAGGCTGTTGGTTATGCTTACTACCAAAGCATACAGTATTCATCCATAATTGGCGGGAACATGTTTCGACGAGCGTTGCTCAGACTGCTTCCATTAACCACAATCCCATATTATCTCTATTTGATGTCTGCGTTAATTAAAAGAAATTTCCCCGTAAACTCTCTGTCTTTGAAGTATTGTTTCAGAAGAGCTTTATGTGATGGCGTCCTTCAAACACTAATGAATTTCAGGAACAATAAGAGGAAAAGACTGGCAGAGAAAATCTCGAAAAACGGTTTCTCTCAGTTTCTCGGTATAGAATAGATACGCTTAAGAACATTCCTTTTTCTTGAAGCGAAAAATTAAAATTACTATTTAGCACGTAATCATTAATGATGTATGAGACGGAGGCTAATTTAGCAACCGAGAAAGAACTAAAAATGTTAGTTATAGGAAATCCTTTCTATTTTATTGGTGGAGCTCCGAGAAGGACTTACGAAGTTGTAAAGGCTTATTCGGAGCTTGGAGTTAAAGTGAAAATGTATATCCCATATGGACAGCTATTTCTAACAAAACTCCTTCAAATAATTCACAACATTAAGGATCATGAAGTATATTCTGTTCTGAAGAGTCTCGAAAAATATGATATAGGAATCTCTCCTGAAGTATACATACAGCTAGAAGCTATGGAAGGAGAGGTTTGGAAGTATTATAGTATAATGAAGAAGGGCGGAATAAGATGGATCTTAGAAAATTTTAAGAGGTTATTGCTTTTGAAAAATAAGAGGATCCTAGAAGATGCTCAGGCTTTTATAAAAGAAAACTTTGCCAAAAGAAAGGAATCAGATGTTGATCTGATCTATGTGATGGATGCCACTTTTCTAGATATGATATATGCTGGCTACTTTATTTCTGAGGCTCTTAGAAGAAAATTTTTCCTTCTTTTTCAAAATATACCTCTTACTTCCTTGAGAAAGCTCATTGCTGAAGAATTTTGGTATGCGAAATACTTTTTCGAGAAAAATATTTTTAAAAATATCCTTAGAACGCTTATCTTAACTGCGGAGAAAACAATTTTTAAACACGAAACATTTCAGACCTTTAATTATTGTGCTAAAAATCTGGCAGGTTTGCTTTCAGTATCAGACGCGCCTATAAAAGTTGCTAAGCTGGATGAGTGGGCGTATAGGAGGGGGATTCCCATAAGAATTCTTAGGCCAGGTAACGCAGTGAATGTGGAAATTCAAAAATATTTTAAGGAAAGAGAAAGGTTTCTTCGCAATAAAGAAGATTATGCGATTTTTTATGCTAGGCTAGACGTAGTGAAGGGAATCTTAGAAATACCTTTTATCGCAAAATATCTTCAGCAAAATGGTTACACAATGTTACTAGCAGGAAGGTTTGATAATCCAAGTGTGAAAGAGAAATTTGAGACGCTATGTAGAGTATTAAACGTTGAAAATATTCAGTATTTAGGCTATTTGCCTGACAAAAGCCTGTGGCAAGTGGTGGCAAAGAGTAAAGTATTGATTTATCCATCCCATTGCGACGTTTTTCCTTTGGTAGCCTTGGAATCATTATTTCTAGGAAATTCGATTGTAGCCTATAATATTCCAGCGATCAGTAGCATTTATGGTGATCTTAGGGTAGCTAGGATTGTGGAAGAATATAACTGGAGGAAAATGGCTGAGGAGGCCATAAAAATATTAAAGACAGATTTGGAAAAATTTATTAAAGAGCACAAAGATCGAAACCTCATTAAATTCTTAGAATTACATTCCTCATGGAAAAACGTTGCAAGAGCGGAGATATACTCGATGTGCGACATTATGAGAAATAAAGCTTAATGAAAAGTCTATGATGAATATAAATTATATTTTTATTTAAAAAGAAATGTTTATATCCCTTAAAAGACCTCGTTTTCAATTAAATTTATTTTCCAGAACACACTACTTATCTTAAAGATAATGTGTTTAACAACGAGTGTGATCATTACATCGTATAAACGGGGATGGGCGTTGCGATATTCTTTATCTAGCCTTGTTAACCAAAGCGTTCATCCGAATGAAGTGATTATAGTGTTGAGGCCTTCAGGGGATGAAAGTGAGCGAGTAATAAAAGAGTTTGAGAAGAAATTACCAATTAGACTCTTAATTCGGGAGAAAAGTTTTGTAGATGCAGTAGAAGAAGGTATTAAGAACGCTACCAGTGACGTAATTCTTTTCATAGATGATGATGCAATTGCTGAAAAAGAGTGGATAAAGAAGTATTTGACTCTATTTAAAAGAATAAATGACGCGGGCGGAATTGCTGGACCGATACTTGGGGTCTCCTTAAAAGATGTAAGAAAAAATCTGGAAAGTACGCTAAATGGAAAAGTTTTTTCTAGAGCTCCTTGCAGGCTTTCAAAATTCACCAATATCTATGGAAAACCTATGAAAGTTTACAAGGGATACACTAATTATATTTCAAAATCGGGTTTCTTAATACGTGGGCAAACAAACACAAGACATGGAGACAAGGCCATTTTGGATGCGATTTTTATAGGGGCTAACATGGGTTTTCGCAGAGAGGCTATAGAAGATTGTCCACTCGGAAGATTCTTTAAAAGAAGCAAGAAAGGATATTCTAATGAAAGTTTCTTAGTTTACTGGGCAAGGCGTAAGGGATTCAATACTTATACCGTCTGGAATTCGCGTATTGCTCCTATTGTCTGGCATATTTCACATAATATACGTCTCACGTCTTTGAACAATTTTTATGACAGATTTTGGTTTAGTTATGATGCATTAATGAATTACTTTAGATATCGGTTGGCAGGCGCCGATACATCCTTCCTAAGTTATATTATTGCAGCCATAGCTTTTATTAGGAAAGACTTACCGCCGAGGTTAGCATCCCTGCTCTATATACTGTTAACTTTACCAAAATATTTGAAAGAAATACGTTCTTGTTAAGTTTAGCAAAACCCATAGTTTATTTTGTTCGGAATATATCCACAAACCAGAAAATGCAATATGTTGAAGATTGGACACTAAATAGCCTTTATTTTTCCCCATATACTACAAATTTTCTAAAATTATTCTGAAAAATGTCGAAAATACCGGAAATCGATAGTTAGATCTACTTTAGCCTAGAACTAGAAGAACAAAGAATGCGTTCGGCAGGAGTAGCGTTAAATTTGTTAAATACTTTGAAAGTCTCTGAATGCATTGTAAATACCAAGTTTTATAATTTTTGAGGCCGTATCCGAATAAAGTAAGTGTGATTGTTGGTCTTTCTCCTTTCGAAAAAGTTTCTCAAGTGGTATATCTTTTAGTATCTATTAGTACGTTTCTTTTTCCGGTGAGAGGGAGCATGGAAAATTTTTCGAAAGTTATGGTAACCGGTGGCGCAGGCTCCATGGAAGATCTAAAGAAACATATTGGAAAAACATATTTTTCCTTCATTAAATCGGATTTAAAACAGCCTAATGATGTGTGGAAGGAAGGCTTCAATAACACTGACATGGTTTACCACCTAGCAGCAAATCCAGAAGTGAGGTTTTCGGTGATTAATCCGAAAATGCGTTTCAACGAAAATGTGGTCACCACTTTTAATGTTCTGGAAGGATGTAGGAAGAGTGATATAAAATATCTCGTCTTCGCTGGTAGTAGTACCGTTTATGGCGATGCGCAGAGAGCTCCAACCCCAGAAGATTATTATCCTCTACAGCCCATAAGTGTTGATGGAGCATGTAAGCTCGCATGTGAAAACCTCATACTAGCTTATTCAAAGCTTTATGGAATTAGAACCCTAATCTTAAGATATGCGAATATTATATGTCCGCGAAGCGGTCACGTCATTATTGTCGACTTCATTAATAAGCTAAGAAACAATCCATGGGAGCTTGAAATACTCGGTGATAGGACTCAAAAGAAAAGCTATCTTCATATAGACGACGCAATTGCCGCGACCATCCATTTTTTAAAAAATTTGTAAATGATGGCAAAGGGTATGACATCCATAATGTTGGAAATGATGACTGGGTCATCGTCAAAGAGATAGCGGATGTAGTGGCTGAGGAGATGGGTCTAGGGAAGATGTCTAATGTATTTAAGCTTTGGACCGAGGATAGCCTAGGCATGTGAAATTCATGTTGCTCGATATATCAAAGCTCGAAAACACTAATCGGAAACCTCGATGGAATTCAAAAGAAGCCATAAGAAAACTGTTAAACAAATCCTAGCTAAGAACTATTGAGATCACTTCGCCTTCTTAGGAGGAGTTTTCTACCTTTCACAAGCATTCTCGGATAAAAAAGATTCAGAGTAGTGAGGGCAAGGAACTTAATGAGGGATGGAAGTTCATCTAAACAATGCCAAAAACACATTCTAGCAAGCTTTTCGGTTGAAGAGGCGCAGTTCTCCACCATTGACTTTCAGCTAAAAGCAAAGCAGATCTTTTAACTAAGATCTTAGTTAAATGTTAATAATTATACGGATCTTAGGAATTACTTTGATCCTAAATTAACATCGGCTAGACGAGCTCTCTTTAGATGGCCATATCGACGTCATTACATTTCTCAACTTTGAGGTGATTATGGTTTTCCGAGATATTTCTCTACGTGGGCTATCGAATTTTCCTTTCTCCTCTTATATGTGTCGTGAAATTCGACTATAATCCCTTCCCTTACAAGCGATTATCTCGTCTAAAATCTAATGCTCGCACCCTTCACAGTCTATCTTTATCACATCAGGATCATATTTATCCACAAGCTCAATCAGCCTGTATTGTGGAACATCGATCCAGCTGGAGACATTCTCGATGCTTTCATGTAACTGTAACAGTCCGCATTCGCAGCAGCCTTTCTGAGCCTATTAGCTGGGATTCTTGGAACTCTGCATCCCACAGACCCCAACACCGGAACTATAGGCAATCCCCTCAACGGCCGACTACTGCTCAATTGCCTTGGTAAACTTTTATTACAAGATTGTATACGTTTATTACGGTATGAGCGAGGTGATAAGCTTCCGAGTGAGGAGGGAGCTGAAGAAGAAGATGGAGAGGCTTCGGCACATAAATTGGAGCGAGGTTGTCAGGAGGGCGATAGAGGAGACCGTCAAACGAGAGGAGTCTAGGCTTGGGGAGAGGGATCGAGCTAGGATGAAGGCAGCCGCGCTACGAACAGATCAGCTACGCAGGAGAATTCCGGGCTGGAGCGGTGTGGAGGAGATTAGGCGTTGGAGGGAGGCAAGATAGTAGTCGATGCCACGGTGGTCGTTAAGTGGTTCGCCGAGGAGAGGTATAGTGGGGAGGCGCTGACTATAAGAGACTCCTTCATCGAGGGGCTTATAGATATAGCCGTTCCATCAATCCTATACTTCGAGGTTCTCAACGCCCTAAAGTATTCAGGGGCATTCGGGGAAGATGAGTTGAAGAGGATAGCCCGCATACTTCAAGACTATCAATTCACCGCCTATGAGTTAGAGGGTGCCTATGCCGAGAAGACCGTCGAGGTGGCGATGAGAAAGGGTATAACGATCTATGACGCGTCATATGTGGCCTTAGCGCTGATCGAGGAGGCGGATCTATACACCGCCGATGAGAAATTGCTGATGAAGACGCGAGACCTGAAAATTGTGAAGCATCTCAAGGACTTTGAGATTTGAGAGCCTCAAATGCTCGTGATAAATCGCTCCTCAGCGAACTTCTCAGCAATTAGATTGGAAGCCGGATAACTCAAAATTTAAATACGGAACTCATTTAGGGGTCATTGAATTGACTTCTGAAAGCGTTCTCGTGATAGGGTTGGGAGAGGTTGGGAGGCCTCTCTACAAGATCCTCTCGGAGAACTTCGCGAGCGTCTATGGATATGATTCAGACGAATCTAAGACGATTCACGAGCTTGGAGTGATCCCAAAATCCATCGAAGTCGTGCACGTAGCCTATCCATACATCGATGATAGGTTCATAGACTCGACTATCGACTACATAGCATTGTTCAATCCTAGGCTCGTGATAATCCACTCATCGGTCCCACCTGGAACCACGCGGCTGATCCAGTCGAAGGTAGATTCGATAATCGCGTACTCTCCCGTGAGAGGTAAGCATCCAAACCTCTACGAGCATCTAAGGTTTTGGACGAAGTGGGTGTCTGCGGCGAATCGGGCTGGAGTGGAGCTGGCGAAGAGGCATCTAGAGGAGGCTGGATTCAAGGTTAGGGTGGCGAGGGATCCGGAATCCCTGGAGCTGGCGAAGCTCTGGGAGACGGTTTACAGGGCGGCCATGATAGCATGCTGGCAAGAGATCCATAGAATCTCCAGGAAGCTCGGCGCGGACATAAGAGTGGTAGCGGAATTCGTCAAGGAGGTTCACGAGGTTTTAGGGGATAGGCCGCTCTACTATCCAGATGTTATCGGAGGCCACTGCCTAATCCCGAATACAAAGATCTTGGCAAATGTCGTGAATTCAGATTTACTCACGTTCATCCTGAGATCGAATGAGCTTAGATCGAGAGAGGTTAAAGATCCTGAGATCGTGGAGGAGGTTAATGCGTTGAAGGAGATCTGGAAGAAGCTTATACCGAGATCATATTATCGTCTCTGAGTTGGCATTTCGGATGAATGGTGTGG
>Ga0190310_1000311_pt1 | contig 16849 bp, 22 predicted proteins | sample 48700778_MG_FD_165059 | JGI IMG/M metagenome (GOLD analysis project Ga0190310, IMG submission 165059) | Hydrothermal vent sediment bacterial communities from Southern Trench, Guaymas Basin, Mexico - 4870-07-7-8_MG | ecosystem: Environmental > Aquatic > Marine > Hydrothermal vents > Sediment ... | reverse complement strand
ATAAGATGTATGTCCAGATGATGCATATCGCCGTGAAAAGCAATATTCCAAGAGGTCTATTCGTTGGATAATTGTATCCGAAGAGGATTATTAGGGGGGCGTGCCAGAGAGACCAAACAACCCCGATAATGGTTGAGGTTGTTGGGAGGCCGAACCTCTTTCTAAGCTCTTCGAGCATCAGCCCCCTCCACCCAATCTCCTCACCTATTGCGAAGAGCGTGTTGAGCGAGATTCCCCAGATAAAGGCCGAGATCAAGCTGAGGGCGAGCAGAGTCGATGGGCTTAGAAGCTGTTTAACCTCTTTAGGCAACGCCGGATAAATCTTCTCAACAGGATTCATTACCGGGAACCCTATCAGATATCCATACGCGATCCCCACGATGTAGATGAGGTATGGTATCGATGCTCCGAGCAGGAGGAGTTGTGGAAATCTTTTCCCAATTCTAAGCCCATACATCTTTAATCCATCCTTAACTCCAGCCTTCGTGATCAATAATGATAGGATTACGCCCAGCATGGGAAAATACATCCGACCCGCCACCAAAGATTGGTAGAATGGATTCGCCAGCGCCCTCTCAGAGCCTACCAAATAGATGATAAGATCCATCAGATATGCTGGAGCGTATGCGGCGATGAGGAAGATCGAGATCCTACGGTAGTCAACGCCATCGCTCAATTCGCATCAAAACGATTTCAGAGACTTTATTTTTAGGATTCCTTTATGGCCTGCTTGAGGGCGGCCGCCACGCTCTCAGCTCTCAAGATTATATCGACTATCACGTCTCTCGCCGGGATCTCCGCCTCTATCGCCAACGCCCTCGCCTGAGCCTCTGCCTTGACTAGGAGCGGGATTATCGTCTCCCTAACCGCGTATCCTATCTCGGTTGCGAGCTTCACGGCGTCCATGTAGGCCGTTTGAAGATCCTCCTTAACCTTCTCGAGATCTATCGTCAGATCCTCCTTCGTCAAGATCACTCCATCGGCGTAAGCCCTCTCGATCTCAACGCCCTTCAAGACCGCCTTAATATCAAGTCTGGCTAGGAGCGATGCTAGAAGCGGAGAGATGACATCGCCCTTCTTCGCGACCAAAGTATCCTTGGCGATCCAGATCTGCCCACCCTCAATCTTCGTCGGGATCTTGAGCTTCCCAAAGTCTCCGAGGATGGGGCCCGGCGGCAGACCCGTGTTCATCTCAGGGATTATCACATCCATATCTGCCTTCTCACCGGCTTTAGCGTGCATAGGTATCCTATTTTTGTCCAAGATCAGCTTGAGTTTGAATGCATCTATCTTGGAGAAGATGAATCCGATGGGCTCCTTTACATCTTCCAATAATCGCTTAAGCTCAGGTCTTCCAGCCTTTTCGGCCGCCTTGCAGAACAAGGTCTTCTTAGCAATCCTTAGGATCGCCTTACCCCTCAAAACCCTCCTGATCTCGTGGAGTAGGTTCGCCCTGAGCCCGACGAGCTTAAAGATCGCCACAACCGGGTAGTCTTGGATAAGCTTAGCTAGCTCATCGACCTCTTCAAGCTTCCATCTCGCGATCTTCCTAGCAGACCTCGCGATCGCTTGGGCGGTCAAATCTGCTCAGCTTAGAGGATCTGTCCTAGAATTTAACCCCTTTGATCCTACTCCTTAAACTGGACCTCTACGGGCTTGCCCATGCTCTTCTTAACATAGATCGACTTAACGTTCCTGAACCTCCTCTCAAGCCTATCGACAACCTTCGAAATCACTGCCGCCGCGTTCTCCGCGAGCTGCCTCGAATCCATGTCCTCCGTCCCCACGATGCACATGGCCTGAGGATTCTTCCTGACGCTGACGGTGACGCTCTGCTTGATGTTCTTCACGAGCTCGGCCAGATTCGTCCCGGGGGTTATGGGCTGAGGCCTCTTCCCCCTCCCCCCTAAGGCAGCTCCGAGGGCTCTTGCCGTCAGCCCCATCAGCTGAGGCTCGACCAGAAAATAATCGTATTCGGAGGCGAGCTTCTTGGCCAGCCTCTTATTGCCTATCAGGGCCTCGATCTCCTCTCGGCCGATGACCCTGTCGACTCCCTCAATCTTCTTGGCCTCGGAGGCTAGGGCCGGCCCAGCTATAACGCAGACCTTTCTAGCCTTCTCTCCAAGGCCATGGGGTAATTGGATTACCTCGACGAACCTGTTCTCGGGCTTCCTAAGATCTACATCCCTGATGTTTATGACGAGTTCGATCGACTGCTTGAAGTTCCTCTTCTTACCCTCCCTCTTCGCCCTCTCAATCGCCTCGACGAGGTTCTCGGTCAAAGATCTAAGCATCCTATCGCCCGCCTCCGGAGTCAGCGCCGGGAATTTAAATCTTCCGCAAGCCTACTCCTTGAGCATCTCATCATAGGCTCCGGAATCAACCTCCTTAATGACCTCCTTCGGGCTCTTTCCATCGACCGTCACCCCCATGCTCAGACAGGTTCCCAGAACCTGCTTGACCGCGGCCTTAAGCGTCTTGGCCCTCATGTCAGGCCACTTCATCCTAGCGATCTTAACTACCTGCTCGAAGCTCAGGTTTCCGACAGGGTTTCTGCCGGGCTCACTAGACCCCTTCTCGATTCCACTCTCCTTTACTATGAGGGCGGCGGTGGTCGGGGTTCCAACCCTGATCTTAAACTCCTTCGTCTCCGTGTCGACCGTGACCTCGACCGGAACCCTCATACCCTTGAACTCCTCCGTCTGCCTATTGATCTCCTCAACTATCTGGAGGACGTTGACCCCAAGCGGCCCGAGGGCTGGGCCTATCGGGGGCCCCGCGGTCGCCTCACCTCCCTGAACCAGGAACCTCATGGTCTTCTCAGGCATATCTACCTCACCTCCCCAGACTTTGTCACCCTAACCTGATCCGCTGGAACAGAGATAGGTAGGGGGAATGCGGCGTCGGAGGGCTCTATCGTTATCTCATTCTTAGGCTTATCAACTCTCACAACCTTCCCGCTGATCCCCTGAAGGGGGCCTGAGATTATCTCGACTATATCTCCGAGCGAGATCGTCTCGATGACGGGCTTCTCGATTAGGTGGGGCATCAGCTCATCCTTCTTCACGACCATTATCGGCCTACCCTTAACGTGCCTAATCCCCTGAGTTATCATAGACACCTTCTCCTTACTCTCAGCCTCGATGAAGATATAGCCCCTGATATCTGGGAGGACTAGGATCGCGTAGATCCCCTTAAAATCCGGGGTTATCCTGCCATCGACTATCCTCGCGACATTCCTCTCTTGCCCAACCGTCACCTTCACAGCGAAAAATCTGGGGCCTGACGCGCTCATACCATTCTAAGCCCCCTGGATCGCTATCGCCACAAATCTTATAATGAATGTTATGGCCCCTATCGCAGCAACCCCTATCAAGGTGATCCTAAGCGCTAGGAGAAACTCCCTCCTATTAGGTTTTCGCGCGAGCTTGAACGTGACCCAGGCCGACTTGAAGAACTCCCTAAGCCCCATTCCCACTAAAAGCCCAGACGATCACCATTTATACATTTAATGAGGTGAGGATTGTTCAGACCTCCTCGAAACGGGCCTGATGGGTAATACGAAGACTTTTACTGAAAAACAGATATGACTTTAGGTCGGGATGAGCGGCGAACCTAAGGATAAGTCATCTATGGAGATGGTCCTCGACTCCATCTCCTCCCCGCTCAGGCTTCAAATCCTGAGGAATCTCTCAAAGAAGGATATGAGTTATTCGGAGCTCATGGAGGCGCTGGGGCTTGAAAGGGATAGGGACGCGGGGAAGTTCTCCTATCACCTAAAGAAGCTCCTGACCGCCGAGTTGATAGAAGCGGATCGGAGGAGCAGGAAGTATAGTCTCTCAAGGAAGGGCGAGATAATTCTAGAGTATCTCGGAAAGCTGGAGAGAGATCTTGGCGAGAGGAGGATGATGATAGTTAGGAGAAGCGACCAGCTGATAGAGCCATTCGACAAGTCGAAGATAACTAAGGCCCTGATCAGGGAGGCGAAGCTAACCCCCAAGATCGCCGCAGAGATCGCATCAATAGCCGAGCGGAAGCTCCTAGACTTAAAGATAGATTATCTCACGGCGCCGCTGATCAGGGAGCTTGTGAACTCCATCCTCCTCGATAGGGGATTGGAGAGATACAGGCATATGCTGACCAGGGTTGGGATGCCCGTCTACGACGTATCAAGGATCTTGAAGAGGTTCTTGGAGTTGAAGGACTATAGGTTCTTCCTAGAGAGGTCGTCTGGATCGATAATAAGAGAGTACACGATCCTGAACATGCTTCCAAGGGATGTCGCTGAAGAGCATCTATCGGGGAGGATAGACATCTATCCCATATCATCTTGGCTTATAGGGCTCTTCGCAAGGAGATACGAATTTCGGTACGATGAGGCGGTTAAACGACTCGCTGAGATGCTCTGCAACTCACTATCCATTAGGAGGGAGGTCATGGTAGAATTCCACGCAGATGATAAGCCGGACACGCTCGTAAGGATCTTATCGGCCGCGGCATCGAATCTCCCGATGGGTAGGATCTTATCGATAAGGTTGGGAAATCATAACCTCGACAAGCTCATCCAGGGAATTCAAACATCTTTAAGGAAGAGCCTCGGGCTTATCATAGATCTAAGCGAGGTTTCATCCAGGAGGTTTAGGGATCTTGAGGAGAGGGTCCATAGGCTTGGAATATCCCACATATACACCTTCGATGGGGGCATCTTCCTAAGCGGATACAGGGTTTGGAATAGATCCCCATTAATCCACTCGATAGGAACCGTGAACCTGCTTGGAGCGGCCCTAGAATCTAGGAGGAATTTGGATGAAATGCTTGAGAGGGTTGATGAGCGCGTGACCAATCTAGCGTCGGCCCTACTAAGCGGATTAAAGCTCATGGAGGAGGTTTATGGGAGGAATAGGGTGCGTTCGATCATATCCTTCTCAGGGCTCATGGAGGCCTCAAGGTATATCGCCGGATCCGCCTCAACCATCTCGGAAGACGTTATCTCGATTGCTAAGGCCATATTAAAGAGGTTGGAGGAATGCGTGAATAAGGTTGGCGATGGAAAGATAGGCGTCGCCGGGAGATGTCCAAGATCGGCCGCCAAGAGGTTTCTAAGAATAGATTCCTACAGGTTTGGGAAAGACTTGTTGATGAAGCTCGCCGGATCGGAGACCTACAGTTATCTTCCGCTGTCTGGGAGGGAGCGGTTTAAGAGTATTGGAGATAGGTTTGAGGCGGATCTGGAGCTAGCGCCGCTGATGAGATCAGGATATATAGTCTCGTTGAGCTTTAGGAGGGGGCTCAGGATCTATAGGGAGCTCCTCAGCCACCTTGAGAGACTTGCGAAGGTGAATCCGAGCACAGGCCTAATCCTAACCTAGGATCTCTTAGACTTCAATAATAGTATGGCCTTCGCGAGATCGCCCCTAACCTCCTTCAAAGCCTCTCTCGCTAAATTTTCATCGACGCCGGCTTGGGCGGCGACTAGGGCCACATCCTCCTCCGGAGGCACGTATTCTTCTTCGATTAGCTCCTCGGCTTCCTTCTCCTCAACCTCCCCCCCGATGAGCTGAAATACCCTCTCACCCTCAAGATTCACCTGAATGACACTCGCCCCTCTTATGAGGAGCTGTTTATCGGGAAATTTTATCAAGACTTCATCGGCTGCTCCAAGCTCCTTTAGGTCTAGGCCGAGCCCGCTCAGCATCCTCGCCTGCATCCTCCTAAGCCTTCTCGGAGAGATCTTCCTCAATCCACGCACCCACCCATAATAGCCGTCTTCAGATAGATATAGGTTTGTCTAACGTTCTTTGCGGATTTTCCTAAGCTTTACTACTGCTCCTGAGGCCAGATCCTTCATCAAGGATCCCGAGACCATGGCCCTCCCAACCCCGATGAGCTCGCCTCTAAAGTCCTCGACCAAGACCTCCTCGCCCGGAATTATCTTCTCATCGGCATCCAATACGTCTCCGGCAGTCGGATTCATCCCCTTCAGAATCTTCTCCAATGCCTTGGGCCTTATCACAACCCTGAATCTGGGTCTTGGGAGGATCTTCGAGAGTTTCTCGGCACCTTTGAGCGTTAGGGCGAGGAGGTTGTCGGGATACCTGACCGTGGCCAAGATCTCATCCCCCTCATAGACGTACTTAGGCCTGCCCGTCTTCTTGGAGATCTTGATAACGCATCCATCGTCGAATAATTTTTCGCCGACTCCTCCTCCAAACTGGTAATCAGCTATCGTCCTAACGATCTTCAAGAGATCTCTATCCGAGGATCTTGAAGCTCCCGCCAACCGCATACCTCCTGAGCTTCTCGGCCAGGTAGATCGGTGTCTCGGCCTTAAGCTTGATGGACTTGTCGTCGAAGTCGACGTTAAAGATCTTCGACTTATCGTAGACTTCTTCGAGAATCTTAATTCCGTGCCCATCATATGGTAGGGATGCCTCAACCCTTATGAATCCGCCGAGCATCTCGGAGACGATCCTCTCAAGATCCTTCAGCCCATATCCGTATTTGGCCGAGGTCAGCGCGTATGGTAGCTCTAGGTCGAGCATATCAATCTTCCTCGAAGCCTCCTCGGGATCCACCAAATCCAGCTTATTCAAGACTATCAGGGTTGGGACGTTGTGGGCCCCAATCTTACTCAGGATCTCGAGAGATGTATCTATCTTCTCCCTAAGCTCGTCTATTGGGTCAGATAGGTCTGCGACGAGGAGGATCATGTCTGAGAGAACTATCTCTCGGAGGGTCGCGTAGAACGCCTCGACCAAGAGGGTTGGGAGATTCCTGATGAATCCCACCGTGTCCGAGATGAAGACGGGCTTACCATCCATCTTGGTAATCCTCGTCGTCGGAGTCAGGGTTGTGAAGAGCTGCTCGCTTATCTTAACATTCTCGGATGTCAAGGCCTTGAATAGGGTGGATTTGCCCGCGTTCGTGTATCCGGCGAGGGAGATGAGCGGAAGCCCATACTTCCTCCTCTTCATCCTCAATAAATCCATGTGCCTCTTAATCGACTCAAGCTTCCTATTGATCGAGACTATCCTCCTATTGATCTCATCGTAGTAGACGTCCGCCTCATACGCCCCAAGCCCATGGAACCCGGGTTGCTCACCCCTCTTCGCCAACCTAACCTTCTCCTTGGCCCTAGGAAGCTCATACTTGAGCTCGGCCAGCTTTATCTGGAGCTTTGCCTCGATGTTGCTCGCGTGCATGCTGAAGATCTCCAAGATCAATTGGGTTCTCGTGATTATCGGGACCTTTAGGGCCTTAGCGAGATTATACTCTTGAACTGGTTTGAGATCGTTCTCGAACACGACCTTCTCTATCTTAAGCCTCTTAACGATCTCTCGGAGCTCCTCGACCTTGCCCGGCCCAATGTTATACCTTGGATGTGGAGGTCTTTCCTGCCTGAGCTGATAGACCACCTCGTAGCCAGCGGTCTTACAGAGCTCCCTAAGCTCCGCTAGATTATCCCGCTCTCCCCTCAGCACCCTATGAACTATCGCGACTCTCAACCTTCGACACCAAGTTAGCCGAACCTGCTTAAAACCTTACCTAGACTCCTCTTCTCTCCCCCTCAGCAACTCCCCTAAGCTCACTCCCTTAAGCCCGCGTTTACCTGAGGGCTTAACAAGTTCGATGGATTCCTCCTCCACCGGGACGAGCAACCGGATCTTAAGGAACTTCTCAAGTTTTCTAGCGAGCTGGATCGAGGGTCTAAACTGTCCAGCCTCAATCTTCTTTATCACCGTGAGCTTCTCGTTAAGCTGGGCTGCTAGATCCTGCTGGGTTAGGCCGAGCTTTATCCTAGCCCTCTTAACGAGCTCCCCAAAATCCTCGACGAGCTCTAGATCCTCTCCAGGTAGCTCCAATCTCCTCCTACCCCTAGTTCGCGGCATTCGCCAATTCTTGAGCTGGCTAGCATATTAATCTTCAATTTCTAGATGATTCGCGGTGCCGTTCTAAAAGCTAGTATGATAAGGAGGGGTAAACCAGTTAACGGCGAGATGAGGGGCGGAAAGCTCATCCCAACAATCTTAATCATGATCCTAACCATGATGGTGGCCGCGGGCTACTTTCCCCAAGTAACGGCCGATAAGTGCGTGATCCCAGGATCTGAGGCCGACATCTATAACCCTGGCCAAAAGGTCGTCGTGGCCTGGAATGGAACCATTGAGAAGCTCATCCTGTCAACGGACCTATACTCATCGAAGGGGACCAAGGTTCTCGAGATAATTCCATTGCCTTCTAAGCCCTCCGTCCAGAAGGGAAGCCACAAGATCTTCACGGAGATCCAGAGGATGATCTATCGACACGCCCCGCTGGCCGCGGTCGAGAAGGGTGGGGGGCGGGGGCCTGAGATAGTCTTCCATGAGAGGATTGGGGCGCACGACATCATGGTCGTTAAGGCTCATGAGGTTGAGGAACTCGTAAGCTTCCTAAGGGATTATGCGTCGAGGGAGGGGCTTAAGAGCCTGAGGATAACCGAGAGGATTAGGGAGATTGTCGAAGATTATCTCCAAAGGGGTTTCAACTACTGGGTCTTGGATCTGGTCGAGGTCGGCGAGAAGGTTAGGAGCGTGGAGCCGATAATCTATACCTTTAGATCAGATGAACTATACTACCCGCTCAAGGTTTCGAGGGCGGCTAAGGGCGAGACCAGGATAATAGTCTACGCCATAACGAGACATGGGATCAGCGGGGAGAGCCTACCTGCAGGGTTCAAGATCGCGGAGTATAGGAGGATCGGCGCTCGCCTAAGCTTTCCACTAACGGGTAAGGATCTTGAGAAAATAGATTCAGGAATAGCCGGGATGTTCGATGGCTGGGCATGGTTCACCGCGGCCATCTATGAGGGGAATCTCGAGGACTTGGAAGAGGATATCGAGGTAAAGGGTAGAGGATGTAGGTTCATCGAGGTCTCGACCGATAGGTTGAGCTACAATCTTGGCGAGCCTGTCAAGATAACAGTCCACTTCGTCCACCTAGCTCCTGGATGCTATGAGATACAGGTTGTCCACCACCATGAGATTCGGCTGGAGGTCTTCAGAGACGGCGAGTTCGTGAAAGGTTGGAATTGGAGGGCGAATGAGGATCTGACGAAAACTGTTTACTGGACTCCGGATAAGCCTGGAATCTATAGGATCAGGGCGAGCTCGTGGTTTAACGGGAAGAGGCTTGAGGCCGAGGCAGAATGCGTGATGAGCGTGGATGGGGGCGGCTCTGCCCACATAATCGAACACCCATTCGAGTCGATCGTCTACGGCGTGGTCCTAGGCGCGGCGCTGGTCATCCTAGGGATTGGGGTGGGGTATCTTCTCGCAAGGCGCGGCGCTAGAGGATCCTCTCAAGAGCCTTGACATCGAACCAGGTGTTTGCGCAACCATTCTTTAGGAGTGGGAGGCCTTGGGCCGGGATCCCAAACTGCTTTGTAATCTGATAGCCCAGCATGAGCTCCATTCCACACGCCACGCCCACAACCGCCTCATAACGTCTCGAGGCCAAGATCTTTGGGACGCAGGACCCGCCTGGAATCACATAGACATCGTAGCCCCGCTCCTCGGCCAGGGTTACGGCTTGATTTATCAGGCAGTCGGGAGAGCAGTGTTGGCAGATGTAGGTTGGGATCGATGGATCGAAGATGGCCTTACACCTATTATCCATGTATTTCCTCGCGCAGTGGGGTAGGAGGAGGACCTTTCTCCCACCCTCCTTAGCTCCATTAAACCTCTCCCTATTCATCACGTTCAGCGCTTGAATCTCTAGAAAGTCTTCGAGCAAGGATATTGCCTCATTCAAGTTCAGCCCAGTAAACTCCTAGATCCTGAACTTCTTGACCAGGGTGCGCGCGATATCGCCGAACCTTCTATGAAGCCTTGAGTCGTAGGCGGCCCTCATAAGCTCCTCGAAGAACTCCCTCGGAAGCCTCCTCAAGTCGAACGTGAACCTGTAAGGCATCGAGATCTAAATCGTGGCCCCCAATCTTTAAGCTTAGGGGAGGAACCCTTAAAATGCGGGATTAAATCCGAGTAGTAGGGCGGCTATGAGGCTCGAGGACCTATTCCTCGAATTCGAGGACGAAGAGGAGGAGTGGGAGGAGTTCGAAGAGGAAGAGGAGGAGTGGGAAGAGGAGGAAGAGTTCTAGAGCCGCTAAACTAAAAACCAAAAATATTTTTCATTCTTTGACGCATTTTACCGCCAACAGCTCCTCGAAGAAGAGCTTGGCCTTATCCACGACCTTTATCGAGAAGCCCTCTCCCCTCAGCTTTTCGAGGATGGATTCAAGGTTGGATGTCAGGCTCGATACCACGATCAGGAGAACTCCTCCGCGCTCAATCCTCTTGGAAGCATCCTCCACCAGCCTGTCGACGAGCCTCCAGCCACCCTCTATCGCCCGATCACCGACCTCCGGTTCGAGGTAAGGTGGGTTCGACACTATTAGGTCGAATAGCTTCGAGCTTCTATAAGCAGTCAAGAGATCTCCGCATACGGGATGCGCCCTACCCCATACCCCACTTCTCTTCAATAGATCCCTAGTCCTCCTGATGGCGTTAAGCGAGATATCCACGGCGTGGACCTCATCCGAGAGTTCGCCGAGCCTCGCCGAGATCAGTCCGGAGCCAGATCCTATCTCAACAGCCCTCTTAAACCGTTTCCCAAGACCTTCAATCGCTCTCAGGAGTAGTAGCGTATCTTCCGAGGGCCCGTAAACCTCATCGCTCATGGATACACTCTCGCCGGAGTCCTCGGGAAGAGGCATGCATCCCTTATATGCGGGAGCTTTAGGAGCCACCGGAGCATCCTCTCGATCCCTAGGCCGAATCCGCTGTGGGGGATCGAGCCATACTTCCTAAGATCTAGATACCATCGATAATCCTCCGGGTTTAGGCCGTTTTCCTTAAGCCTCTCGATGAGCTGGTCGTAGTCGTGGATTCTCTGACCCCCTCCAACCACCTCACCATATCCCTCAGGGGCCAGGAGGTCCGCGTTCCTACAAACCCTTGGATCGGCCGGATCTGGGAGATGGTAGAACGCCTTGGCCTCCCTAGGCCAGTGGGTTACGAAGAAGGGCTTCTCAAACTCCTTCGACAGCTCCCTCTCCTCGTCCGCCCCGAAGTCGTCCCCCCACTTAATATCGAATCCCTTGCTCAGTAAGATGTCTAGGGCCTCAGAGTATCTTATCTTTGGGTAGGGTGGCTCGGCGACCTTTGGATCGAGCTTGACCCCCAAGAATTCAAGCTCCTTCCTACCCTTCTCATAGACCCCTAGGACCATCGAGTAGAATAGTTCTTCGATTATCTCCATTATGTCCTCTAGCTCCGCATGGGCGACCTCCACCTCGAGATGCCAAAACTCGGTTAGATGCTTTCTAGTCCTGCTGAGCTCTGCCCTGAAGCTCGGTTGGAGGCTATACACCTTTTCGAGCCCATAGATCGCGGCCTCCTGATAGAGCTGGACGCTCTGGGTTAGGTAGACGGTTCGATCGAAGTAGTCGACCTTGAAGAGGGTTGCCCCACCCTCGACCGCCGCCGTTATGAAGCTCGGGCAGTGGATCTCGATGAACCCGTGATCCTTCAACCAACTCCTGGCCGAGTCAACTAAGATCGCCCTCAGCTTCATCACCGCCGCGATCCTAGGGCTTCGGATGTGGAGATGGCGATGATCAAGTAGGAACCTTAGGCCCGCATCCTTCCTTATCGGAAACTCGTCCAGGCTCGGGCCTAGAATCTCCAAGCTCTTGCATCTAAGCTCAACTCCATTCGGCGCCCTTAGATCATGTTTTATAATACCCTTAACTCTTATCGCGGACTCCAGCTTAAGCTCCTCGGCGGCTCTGAAGCTCTCTTCATCGGCTATACCCTTCTTCAACGCGACCTGGATGACTCCCGTGGAGTCTCTGAGATCTAGGAATATGAGACCTCCGTGGATCCTCTTATTCCTGACCCAGCCGACCAGCTCTACCTCATCATCCTCTTCGGCCCTAAGCGCGTCCTCGACGAAGAACTTCTTCAGCATCCGTTACCGACCCATTGATCCCTAATCTAGCCTCCATTTTTCCTTTATCATCGATTCTAGAGGACCTTCGATCCCACCGGGACATCCTTCTCGGGCTTTATCGGAACCACCTCCTCCTCGCTCGGAACCGCCGCTAAGATCATGCACTCCGAGACCACCCCCCTTATCTTCCTAGGCTTTAGGTTCACAACGAAGACGTACTGCTTTCCGATGAAGTGCTCTGGGTCGTAGATATGGCCAAGCCCTGCCACGGATTGCCTCCTGAACTCTCCGAAGTCGACCGTGAATTTCAGGAGCTTTGTCGCCCCCGGAACCCTTTCCGCCGAGACCACCTTCCCAACTCTAATGTCGAGCCTTTGAAACTCGGAAAACTCGATCTCAACCACACCGCACCACCAACACGAAATGTAGTGAGACCCGCTCATTATTATTCGTTCCGAAAATCTTTCGCATGGATTGATGTGTAATTTTTTCCGAAAATTTTTTATATAACTTAAAACATGTAAAAAATGCTGGTGAAAGAAGAAAATGCCGCGTAAGAAGACCGCGAGAAAGAGGAAGACTGCGAGGAAGAAGACCACGAGGAAGAGGAAGACGACTAAGAGAAAGGCTAGAAAGAAGAAGGCAGCTAGGAAGAAGAAAACCACAAGGAAGAAGACCACGAGGAAGAAGAAGGGAAGGGCGAGGGCTAAGAGGGCTAAGCCAAAGGCCGCGCCTGCTCCTGCGCCTGAGGAAAAAGTTGAGGTGGTCTAAGGGAGCCTACTTACCCAAAATCCCCATTTTTCTATTTTGATTACCGTGACTAGATATAGTAATCCTCATCTATGCTCGTCTCGGTCCTTACAGGTCTCCTCTTGAGCTGGGCTATCTGGGCGGTTAAGATCGCCAATCCCGTTGGTATGGTGAAGAGCGAGAGAATATCTATCGGTCTAGAGAGTAAGTCGGATGTCAACAGATCGACCTCGACGAGCCATGAGTTTAGATCTGGCCAAGTTGGGGCTGATAGGAAGACCGACGCTATCCAGAGAAGTAAGATTATCGAAGCCGACGCGAACATGGCCTTACCGCTCTTCTCCGGATCTCTGAGAGCGATCCCGGTCGCGATGGCGGTTGCCAGCCATATTAGGATGGGGATTATTCCCTGCGGCCCTCCACCTCCAACCATCCTCACCCCGGCCGCCGAGGAGATTGGGGTTAAGAGGGGTGTGTAAGTCGCTAAGATCGCCCTGAAGATATTGTATTGGCTTGGGGTTTGAGGGCTTAGAGTATATGGGGTGATTAAGGCTCCTCCGAGAGTCAGGATCCCGAGCCCGATCATCAGGCCTATTGCTACGTTCCGCATCCTAGGATCAGTTTTCAACCTCATGGGATAAGGGTTTCCATTCCGGGGAGATGTCATCTTAACATAAGATTCTCGGCTAATTACCCTGATAATCCCCTTTAATGGTAATAAGTTGGAGGCAGGTTCAAGCCTTAATGGGGTCTGAGAATGCTCAGGGGATTCATAACCTCAAGGAGATATAAGACGAGCGGGAGAAATAAGGCTGTGAGGGAATACATCGTATCATTTCCGGGGATAGATAGCCTTGACAAGGCGAAGCTGCTGATCGGGAAGCAGGTCGAGTACAGAGATGAGGACCTCAGGGTTAAGGGTAGCATCGTAGCGACTCACGGCGTTCGGGGGAGGGTTAGGGTCAGATTCAGAAAGGGTCTACCGGGTGAGCTCGATCCAACCAAAGTATTCCTAAAGCTTAACGGCGACCTGATAAGAGGTCTTCGGTTAGAGACCCCTTCCTCCTAAACTGTTTAAGATATAGTTCTCGGATCTTGTCGATTGTGTCGGCCTCCCTAGGGCTCTTATCAGATCTAATCCTGGTTATCCTGGCGAACCTTAGAGCATAGCCTGAACGATATTTCGGGCTCCTCTGAATCTCGTTATAGGCGACCTCGACCACTATTTCCGGCTTAACCCTGACCGTGTATCCGTCGTCGCTGAGCTTGAGCTGGAGAAGCTTCTTAGTCATAAGCTCGAACTCCTCGTCAGTCAACCCCTTAAACGTCTTACCGACAACCTCGAAGCCGTCGGTTCTGGGGTTGTAGGCTGCGAGATGATAGTTGCTCAGCCATCCAGTCCTCCTCCCATAACCCCAGTCGGCGGCCACTATAACTAGGTCCAGGTTCTCAGCAGGCTTTATCTTGAGCCAAAGCCTCTCCCTCCTCCCAGGCCTGTATGGGGAGTCCAGCCTCTTCGCCATCAGACCCTCATGGCCTTCCTCGATAGCCTTTTCGAGGAAGTCCTTAACCACCTTTGGATCCGATGTTATTATCCGGGGAGCCAGTAGCCTCGAATCGACCTTCTCGCTCAGGATCCTCCACCTCTCCTCATATGGTTTATCGAGCAGCTCGACCCCATCCAAGTATAGGATGTCGAAGACTTGGAGCTTTAGGGGGATCTCCTCGATCTTTTCGTAAACCCCCCTAACCCTCCTAAATCTCCGCAGGAGTTCTTGGAATGGTAGGGGTCTTCCGCCCCTATCGACCGCTATAACCTCTCCATCCAAGACGATCTCCTTAACTTCCTTGACCCCCTCTCTCACCTGCCTGACCACGTCTGGGATGCTCTCGGTCACCTCGTTCAATCTCCTCGAATAGACCTTGACCACCCCATCCCTCATGTGTATCTGAACCCTCGCCCCATCGAACTTGTATTCGAAGGCCATTGGCCTGCCGATGGACTTCAAGAGCTCGTCGACATCGTTGCAGATCTCGGCGAGCATGGGTCTCAGCGGGTTGAAGATCTTGAGCCTAACCTCCTCGATCGCCTTCCTCCCACCCTCCATGGCTATCCTAACCAATTCGTCGAGCCTGCCTAGGAGCATGTAGGCCCTCTGGACGAAATTTAGATCCGCTCCGGTGAGCTCCGCCAAAGCCTCCAACAGGATACCCTCATTAACCCCGTGCTGCATCTCGCCGATTATCTGCTTAAATAGCCACTTCCGCTCAAGCTCGCTCATCCTCGTGATCAGAGACCTGAGTAAGGCGACCTTCCTATTCCTCGAACCCGGCCCACTTATCTCGGCTATCCTCCTAAGGGTTGAGGAGACCTCGAGTATCGTCGGAGGCTCCTCGCCGCCCAACAGGGATTGGCCGGACTCTTCGAGTAGATCCATTATGGTCGCGAAGTTCACCTCAAGCTTCCTCTCACTACCCTCGGGCAAAGCTCTACCTATTAGAAGGAGCGCGGCCGCCGGAGCCTCCACGGAGTCCAATCTCCTTAGGAATCTCGCGACCTGTGAGACCTTATCCTTTCTACCGCTTAAGATCGTGAGCTTCTCGCAGACCCCCGCGAGCTCCCTGAACCTAGTCCTAGCCATATCACTCTACTTTAACCGCAACTCCCTTGGGCTTCTGAACAGGTATCCTCACCACCAAGACTCCGTCCCTGAAGGCGGCCTTAGCCCTCTCCGCGTCAACGTCCTTTGGAAGTGGTACCACCGCCCTATAACCCCTGCTCTTGAATAGGGAGTACTTTGGGACGGTCTTCTTGAGCTCTTCGGAGAAGCCCGCATCGACCTCGACCTCCCTCTCCCTAACCCTAAGATCTATTGACTCCTTTGACGCCGCCGGGAGCTCCATCACGACCACAACCTCATCTCCATCGACGTAGGTCTCGCTTACAGGCCTCCTATACCCGCTTGGGGTTATGTAGGTTGCGAGCCTTATCGGCGACGCGGCCGACTCAACGAGCTTCGAGATCTCCTCCGAGACCTCCCTAGTGATTCTATCCACGAGCCTCTCTATACTCCTATCCCAATCTCTAAAGGTTCCGCTCATGACTCATCAATTGCCTCCGCTCCATTTAACCATTCCATATGCTTAAATCTAGCCCCAGAAGATTAAATTTTAAAGGCTTGAATAAAGGATCTTGACGGAGGGCTTGGCTTGACTAAGTGCGAGGTCTGTGGAAAGGAGGTCCTGATGCCATTTAAATGCCCATACTGCGGAGGATACTTCTGCGCGGAGCACAGGCTTCCAGAGAAACATAACTGTCCAGGACTCTACGCAGCGGCCTCACCCTATGAGAAGGAGTGGAAGGAGAGGAGGAGGATGATTAGATTGGAGGAGGAGCGGAGGATATTGGCCAAGAGGAGGGTGGCGAGGAGGGAGGCCCTACACCTAACGGCCGGAGCCCTAATAGTGATTCTCGCGGGTCTATCCCTCATAAACTTCAACCTACGCCTGAGGTGGTATATTCTATTGAGCTTCATCCTAGGATTCTTGGCCTCCTTCCTGATCCACGAGCTCGCCCACCGATACTCGGCTAGAAGCCACGGACTTTCGGCCGGATTCAGGCTCGATCCGATGGGATCGATCTTGACGATCATAACCTCGATACCCTACATACCATTCAAGATAATCGCCCCCGGAGCCGTCGTGATCTCGGGCATCGCTCCCATACCGGTCATGGGCTCGATAGCCCTCGCAGGCCCCCTCTCGAACATAATCCTCTCAGCGGTCTTCTACATCGGCTCCCACATCTTCCTCAAGGCGATCTGGATTGGATGGCTCCATTACGTTCTAAGAATACTGGCATCCCTAAACGCTTTCATAGCCTTCTTCAACCTCCTACCCTTCGGAGCCCTAGATGGGAGGAAGATAATCGCATGGAGTCCGGCGAGGTGGGCCACGGCCTTCGCTGTAAGCATAATACTCCTAATCATCGGATACATGGCATAGCTGTTCTGGGGGTGGTGGGGCCGCTGGGATTCGAACCCAGGACTTCTGTCCACGGGTTTGACCCGCGGTCTCCAGCGGTCCGGGCATCTGGATGCTCCCCAGGCTG
>Ga0190310_1000310_pt1 | contig 16910 bp, 11 predicted proteins | sample 48700778_MG_FD_165059 | JGI IMG/M metagenome (GOLD analysis project Ga0190310, IMG submission 165059) | Hydrothermal vent sediment bacterial communities from Southern Trench, Guaymas Basin, Mexico - 4870-07-7-8_MG | ecosystem: Environmental > Aquatic > Marine > Hydrothermal vents > Sediment ... | reverse complement strand
ATAGTACGCCGTGGTAGGGTATGTTCTTCAGCGGGGGTATGGGCACAGTTACGGCCGCTGCCGTTATGCTGAGAGATGAGAATGTTAGTGTTGAAAATCCCACGATTATAACAGATATTAGTGTTAATATTGTTCTCAGTGGTCTACGGTTCATATGCCCGAGGCTTAAGTTTACAGCTGCGCCTATCGCACTTGTTCTCTCAAACTCTGCAAAATGGATCCCGATCCTCTCTCTTCTAAGCTCTCTTAGCTGACCGTAACCTTTTGATAATACCATAACTACTGTTATTAAGCCTAGGGTCATTGCTATATAGCCTGCTAAAACCATGAACATGTTTGTAGCTAGCATTGTTGTAGGATGAATTACTATGAATATGAGGTATAATATTAAGGAAGTAGCAAAGAAGAGAAGAGCTTTTTTCTTAGTGCTTGCACGTTCTCTGAAGACTAGGTTTACTAGTAGCCAGGAGAATGGGAGGACTATTAGAAAGTATATTACGGCCATCTGTAGTACATCCATTAAGAAAGCCTTTGTTGCATCATATGCATTTATGGCATACAATTCGGCTAAGAGAGAATGAATTATGGCTTTACTGTATGTTTTATTCCTTAGGTGGGATCTTGCCAGAGATATTTCCTCTTCAGCTAAGTTGTGGAAGAATAACGCCATAGCTTGAGCAGAAACATTAGCCCATTCGACAGGTGCTAGTCTATACTGGTTTAAGTAGTAGGTTTCCGTGGCTAACCTTAATGGGAAGTAGTGTAACGTTAACTTCTCTCCAGGCTTTAGCGTGAAACCGGGTCCTTCCTGAGCTGGTTTATTTATTCCAGCTATTATTCCGTGTGCCTGTATAGTTGCCGCAGAAATTCTCCCTAAGGGACCAGTAAAAGCGATTATTCTTAGAATTATTAGCTCGACGGGAGTGTTAGATTGGACATAAACTACCTCGTCATACATATCGCTTACATGAGTAAAGGAGTAGGGTTTAATAAGGTAGTGGCTACGTGAATCAAGGGGATAAAGGACGTTTAGTATACCATAGCTTGCGGTAGTTATTCTGAAGCATGGTATAATTATCCGGCTAACGTTATATGTTAATGTTTGAAGTACTTCCATGTCGGTGCTGTATATAATGTTTGTGGCTCTAGTTTCCCCTGGGCCTGAGTATGGGCTATATCCTATTATGTTTCCTCTTTCATCTAAGGAGAATGCTTCAATAAATATCCTGTCATTATATCTTAGACCCACGAATTCTACTGTTCCATTTTCATCTGTTATACCATAGGGTAGGTAGGGGAAGAATATTCTCACAGACTCTGGTGATGGAGAAGATAGCATAATCCATACTATAGCGTTTTTGACGGGATAGTATTTAGCAGTCTTTATATCATAGTAGTATATTCTTACTTTTAGTCTGCAAAATCCTAGGTCTGGCTGTATAACTCTCCTATAACTTGGTGTAGCTAAGGGATTCCATCGCTTAATAGATAGCAACTTTGAAATAATAGCCTCAAATACCATTAGCTGTGGACGTAGGTTGACGTAGTCTAGTTTATTATAGGTATCGAGTGGCGTAGTTAGGTATGAATAGTATGACCATGAGGTTCTAAACGCTATTCCAAGACCTCCAGCCATAGTCCAAGGTTCCATGTCAAACATTGCAGGGAAAATATCTCCAGTCGAGGAGAGGAGAGTTAGCAAGGCTAGCCTCAATCCCTGTCCCGGTGGTGCGGCAATTAGGGCGTTTACGAAATTGAACTTTAACCCTGTTTTGCTTGATAATTCTCTTACGGCTTCATCGGCCGTGCTTTTTATCCAGCTATATTTTACAAGCATACCCGACATTGTATCGATGTACCAGTATCCGCATCCAAAGTTTCTTAGAGATAGAGCATTGCCTGCTGTAGATATATCTATGCATATTGCTAGCTTTATCTTTTTCATTATGCCCTTTCCATTCTCGAGTTCTCTGAGCCTATACTCGGTAAAGTACCTGGCTCCAGCAAGGTACTGCCAGTGTCCTCCCAGTGCAACTATGACAACCGACCTAGGCGGAGGGTTTTCGGATAATACTCTAGCTAATTCCAGAAGTATACCTATACTTATAGTATCACTTGCTCCAGGAGCAACAGCTGGTACGACCGAAAATGTGTCGTAGTGTGCAAAGAAGGCTATATATTCATTTTTCAATCTAGGATCACTACCCTCAATTATTGTCCAGATATTATAGGCTTTTACCTTTTTCCATGCCATCTTGGCGTTTACTGTAGCGTTTAAGCCCTTTTTACACGCTTCAATTAACAACCGTGTCTCATTAAAGTCTGCATAAAGTCTAACATAGCCTGTGGGTATAGAAACTATCTTATATTCTGAGGCGATTCTCGGTATTAGGCCCTCTCCCTTTCCTGTATTAACGAAAATTACGGCTTTAGCTCCGAGCATCGGTAATAGACGCCAATTCCATGAGCTGAAATAATCTATTAATACTATGCTCCCGTTAATCTCCTTTCCATCAAGCTCCTCTAATTCTCCTTTCCCCACATATACAAGCTTGCCAGTGACGTTAAACGCGTTTCCCGTGTCAATGCCTGTTGGAAATAGCATATGTAAGGTTAGTTTAGTTTTATTTTCGTCGGAAAGAGTTAAGTAGGCATATTCCTCTATTGGTACGACGACTTCGTATTCCTCAATCTTTACGTTTAGACCCAACGATACTAGATAGTTGTATATATATTGCGTGGCATTATAGTACCCTGAATATCCTGTAAATCTTGATCTCAAGCTGGAAAGATAACTTACATGTTTATCTATAGCGTTAATGTTGAGCGAGGGTATATACCAGCTGGACTGGGGTTCTGCCAACAAGAAAGGAGCATATACCGTAAGTATTATAACCGTGGCTATGAGTATAAGGGATAACTTAGCCAATTTTACCACCATATAGGACTATTTTATAAATATTATCTTCTAATGTAATCACGTCATAGGAAAACATTAGAACGTAAACTGATAGTGATAATAATGTTAAGATGATAATTAATGATAAAAATGCTTTTTTCTCTAAAATCAACCCTTTTCACCCGTATTCCATGATCACCCTCTATATGCCCTTAACATAAATATAAACATTTTTTATCATTAATTATATAATTAGTAATAAAAAAATAGGAAAAATGTTTAGGGTAATTGAATACCGTACCATCTTAAGCATAGGTACGTTCTTCTGAATACTGATGCAAATGTGAAGCCAGAGAGGAAGCCGACACATATTGGTACTACGTATTTCTCGTAGGGTGTTGAGCCGTAGACTTTTAGTATTATGTACTTAATTAACCATGCTACAAGTACTGGGAATGCTCCGCCAGTTGCTGATTCTATTATTCCGAAAGATGTACCTACTACCACTCCTACTGGATTTATGAATGCTAATACTGGTACGAAGGTTCTTATTAGAAGTAGCACAGCCACTAATACTATTCCGATACCCCATCTTAATGCCTGCTGCTCAACGGGTATTCTATATAGCATCCATCCTTGTGGGTCGACTATTCTTGGGTCATCTATACCCCAGTCAACAATGAACCACTTTACGTAGCTTGGTATGTTATTGAAGCCTACGGAGAAGACTAGATTTATCATGTAAAGGAAGACTACTATCACTACTACGATTGTTGATATGAAGCCCACAATGAATATGCCCTTTGAATCGGTCTTTGTATCTGCTCCAACTCTATACGCCATCATTGCATTTAGTAATGTTTGCGATGTATTGCCGTTGCATCCCCATGTTTCTATTGTTGCATATGACATGAACATCGTCGTGAAACAGTTAGGGTCTACTGAGCCTAGGTCTGTTACATAGAAGAGGTTTGCAGCTGTCCATGGAATTACTAATGCATCGTATTCACCGTGCATTGAAAAGATTCCGAACTCTGCGTATATCCTAGCGTATCCTAAGAACCATATGATGACTATTATTGGTAATATAAATGCTGACCATGGATTTGCTCCCATAGCTACGAATAATCCGAATAGCATTATGAAGCCCAGTAATGCTAGTATGTATGCTAGCGTATAGCTTAATGGCTCAGATGGTTCTCTTGGAGCCCTCTTAAGAGCCGAGTTTATGGTACTTCTAATATACTTCCATGACAATATTAGTGGTATTATTCCGAGTCCTATTACTTCTCCAAAGTATACGTTTCTTAGCGATAACTCTGAGCTCCATACAATCCAGCCCATTGCGTTATGCATTGTCCCTGGATCGGTAGGTAACATGCCTGTATAGTAGAGTATTATTGGTAGAATGAAGTAGATGATGTACCATACTACCCATATTGAGAAAAGTACGTCTAGTGGTAAAATCAGGAATAGTGTTATCCAGTTTGGTGATATGCTTATTAGCGGATAGCTTCCAGGTAATACTTGATCTAAGCCGAGGTTTGCCTTAAAGTCTGTTCTTACGTAGTTATGAAGCATATTCCAGTCTATCCATCCATACCAAATAGTGAGTATATGTGGCAGTCTCCATAGTATTCCGGCTATAAAGCCTATAAATAGCATCTTTAGTAGAGTCCTATTCTCAGGCTTTGATCCGGAGGATACCGTTATGAGTGTTGTGTAAAGTGTTGCCTCGGGGAAGGGTAGTCTCTCGATTTCTATCCATTGTTTCCTTAGAATAGCTGAAATACCCATAAACATTACGAATAGGCCTATGTAGAAGGTAAGCCACATTGATATGGGTCCGGAAATCGCACCCCACGGCGTGGGAGCTCCATCAGCAGCCATGGAATAGATCTCTGGGCTTGGCATCCACCATATACTTGGTCTTAGATGAGCAAGAGCATCGTATCCTCCATGCGATAAAGCAAAGAATAAACCTACGCTCGGCCAATAGAAGAACCATCCCCACGCTGTACTGAGTATAACGGCGGAGAAGAGCATGGCGAATTCCTTTTCATTTAGATATATTCTTCTACCTATTTTTACTGATATGAATCTTAGTAGAAGGTTTATGACCGCGAGTATAAATACGGCTGGCAGTACTCTTATGACTCTTGGAATTAGAGTTGTCCATCCCCATCCTGCACCTGTATAATCTATTGACCCTAGCCATCCAGTTACGCTTGCAAGGTAGGGTGCATAGGTACCCCATATATTGAAGAAGTTAATTGCTAACGAGACTATTATTGCTATAATAGTCATTGTTACAATGGTAAATTTGGATATTGCCACTTCTGCCTTCTCCTCGGCCACTAGAACTCACCTCAAATAACTTAGAGATTTCAAATTATTTAAGCTTTTAGGAAAACCTTATATATTAGAAAGAGAAAAAGTGCTACTTCAATATGTATTAAATGAGTTATGTGCATCCTTTAGAATAATTGTGCAATTATAATGCTTAGCTGAGATACCATTAATTAAAACTTTTGATATTATTGTATATATTCTTTACATACACCAAATGGCTTATAGGATTTACTAGCTAGCTCTCTTATTGCTTTAACACATGCTCTTTGAAGCTGCCTTGCCCTTTCCTCGGGTAGAGCGTCGTAGGTAAATGTTCCAGCACCCCACTCTATTCCAGCCGCGTATTTTACTTTCTCTTTATCTCTGTTTGGGGGATAGAATTCTATATGCATATGATAGAATGAATAATCTTTTCCATCGGTTGGTTTTTGATGTATTGCCATTATGTAGGGTAAACTCATGTCAAATAGCGTGTTGTAAGTTTTGGTGGCGACTTTAAGTACGTCTGCCAAAGCATATCTTTCCTCATCTGATAACATATTCAGGCTTTGAACGTGCCTTTTGGGATAAATGTGGGTTTCATAAGGCCACATTGCAAAGAAGGGTAGGAATTGTATGAAATGATCGTTTTCGTATATTATTCTTTTTCCAAAGTCCTTTTCAAGCTTGATTATGTGACAAAATAAACATATTCCTCTCTTGCTCCAGAATTTTTTCGCATTTTTTAGTTCTCTTTTAATCCGCGGAGGTATGAAAGGTAATGCATATATTTGAGAGTGGGGGTGATGGAGGGATACTCCTATTGCAGCTCCCTTATTTCTGAATTCAAATACGTATTTTATTTTAGGGTCTGAGCCAAGCTTGACGAATCTCTCCGCTAGTACGTCGATGAATTCCTTAAGGTTATTAATCTCAATATCGCAGAGATCCCCTTCATGCATTGGTGTTTCAACTATTACCTCGCAGTAACCGTAGGCTGGCTTAACCACATATATACCGTGGCTTTCGATAGATGTTTGGGCATCCGTCCTTAAAGCGGGGAACCTATTAGGCAAAACTTTAATCTTCCATCCATATCCTGTTTCCTCAGATCCTGGGCAGAACGGGCAGGTTTTTGGCCTCCATGGACGCGTTTCTCTCTTTGAAGCAACTATTATCCACTCTCCCAGTATAGGATTCCATCTTAGTTCATTTGCCATTTACTTCACCCCAAGCTCTTTCACTAAAGCTCTTGCAGTTAATTCTACTGCTTGTCTACTGTTATATCTCGGCCTCCATCCGGTGTTCTTAAGCTTCTCTATGCTTAACTGCATAAACTTAACATCGCCCTTCCATCCCCTTCCGCCATTCACTCCACCAGTTGTATAGAATTTAACGTTCGACAGTCCCATCGCCTCCACTACTATTTTAGCTATTTCGAGAACTGTGATGCTATCGTCCGATCCTATGTTAAAAGCATCAAAGCCTTTTTTATGTTTACGCCATATATGCAGTGTTGCGTCAACAGCGTCATCTATGTATAGATACGATTTCCTTTGAGTTCCATCTCCTAGTATTTCAAGTACACGCGGGTTTTTCTTTAGTTTGTTAATGAAATCGTAGATTACACCATGTCTTAGTCTTGGACCTACAATATTAGCGTACCTTAATGCTAATCCTTTAAAGCCATATATATGGGCATATGCTGATATTAGGGCTTCACACGAAAGCTTTGATGCTCCGTATACTGATATAGGCTTAAGTGGAGCATAATCCTCGGGCGTAGGTATTACTGTTGCATCCCCGTAAACTGTAGAGGAGGAGGCGAATACTATGTCCTTAATGTCCAATTTTCTCATAACTTCAAGGACATTAAATGTTCCAAGAATATTATTCTCAAAGTGCTCTCTAGGTATTCCCAGCCTAACTTCGGGATTAGCTGCAAAGTGGAAAATGGCCTCGCATTCTGCTGCTGCTTTAAGAATATCTCCACTTCTTTTTATATCCCCCTTTATAAATTTGAAAACCCTGCTTTTTAAGGCGCTACTAAGATTTTCCATTGTGCCAGCCGATAGGTTGTCTAAGCATACAACCTCGTATCCTTCAGCTAGGAATCTATCGACTAGATGACTTCCTATGAATCCTGCTCCGCCTGTGACAAGTATCTTCACGAGATCGCCTCTTTAAACTTTATTGTGGGATTAATCCACAATGCATGGTCATAGTGCGGTGTTTTAAGAGAATCCACCATTAACCCTAACTTAATTCTTCGGCCAGAAAATTGAGTTAATTCTACAGATATTTCATCCACTTTTCCTGAGTAATGCTTAATTTTCTCTAAAAGTTTTATGGTTTCCTCTCCATCCTTAATTAATACTATAAACTTTACTCCATCCGATTCGCTCATTCCATGTTTAAATCCGACCTTGGAGGAAAAGATTGCTTTGTAGCCTTCAGGAATTGTTACTTCAAACCATCCAACAATAAAGCCATTGTTTATAGCCTTAGGATGCATATAGAGGCATGTATAGGTGTGGTCATCCTCTGCGCGTTCTATGGATTTTATGTTAATTCCTATTCTCCAGTCGGTTGAGCCATACTCTATTGCTCCATCGTTATTTTCCCATGAAGCATTTTCAACATAATCTAGCAGATTAATATATCCGATCTTGAATTTAACGTGCCAGTCTATGCTCTCGGCTTTATCAGGTTTTATCTTTAATTTTATAATGTTATCTTCGTGCTTTTCTATGGGATGTGACGACGTTGTGGCTATGTATCCTGGTGGCACATATATGCTTAATACTATATTCTTCTTCTTCAGATTCCTTATGCTTCCTTTAAGAATCAACTTGCCTTCGTTCCATTCCTCGCGTAGTATGTCAACTAAACCTTGTAGCACGTGGGTATTTACAGATATTACGTATGGTCTAGCTTGGTATTTTCTTATATGGAAGACCTTGCATGATGTAGGCTCTACTTTAGCTAGTAAGGTGCCTTGCTCTAAGAAAAACAGCTTATCCTCCCAAAACTCGTGTGTTAGGTATTTACCGCCTCTTAAGCCTATGGATGGGATATCTATGAAATAGTGTTTCTCGCTATCTGCCCAATTGATGAGTGCTATAATCATGCGCTCCTCGTTAATCTTAATAGTCCATATTTCGGGTACATCCTTTTCAAATAAGTCTAGTGGTATAGCCGCTATATTCGACGATGGAAAAGCCTTTTCCAGAATTTCTATACGCTCTGGAGGCAACTTATAATTTATGTCGCTATGTATAGCTAACCCTCCACTTAGCGCCACGATTGTAGTCCATACTTTAGCTTGATTTAAGGTTAATGGTTCACGAACTACTATGCAGTCTGGATCGTTGTGCCAGTATTTGCCGTGCATATAGAATCTTCTCGCAACGTATTTAGTGCATAGCTTTATCCAGTTCCAGTCCGTTGTTATATCCGCTCCTATTCTCATTCCATCCACATAGCCTATGCTTATGTTAATTGGTGCACCGCATCCAAGTATATATACGTCGTTTCCTACAGTATCCCTTATACACTTTAGTGCCTTCCTATATGCCTCATAAGACGATATGCTATTGTCGTATCTTACTCCATCTACGGTTGCGTAATGCAGGAAATCTATCTTTATATACTTATAGCCCCATTCGTTTGAAATTCTATAGAAAGTCTCTTTTATCCATTTAATGACTTCTGGATTAGTTAGATCGAGAGCATAAATTTCCTTTCCGCTCCATCCCCTAAATATTACCTTAGGTTCTCCTCGTTTATCGTCCTTTATGAACCAGTCTCTATGTTCCTTAAAGAGATCAGAGGTAGAGCTGGCTATGAACGGCGCTATCCATATGCCAGGCGTCATTCCCTCAGACCTTATTCTATCGGCAAGCCACTTCATACCTCTTGGAAACTTTTCGTTGGGATACCAGTCTCCTATATCCCTCTCCCATCCATCGTCGATCTGAAATACTGTGCTACCTAGCTCCTTTGCTACCTTCAGATTTTTCAACACCTCTTCCTCGCTTACAGTGAGATAGTATTCATACCATGAACACCATCCTAACGGCACCTTCTTTCTAATGTTTACTTGTGCTTGGCTAGCAACTATTTCCGCGTACCTACTTAGTACATTGCTCCACTTTTCACCATATAATAATGCGAGAACTTCGCTATAGGGCATATTCCCATTTTCCCAGTCCCTGGTTAAAGTAGCCTTTAAGCTAGGTTCGTCGCTGTTCCACTGCAGTAATAGGTTAGTTCTCCACTTCCTCGGTATTAGATAGCCTGCAACTAAACAATCTCCTACATTAACATTACACATAGCTATATTCCATTTAGACGCTAATTTTACACCTCTTTTTAATTCCGTTCTTAGAGGCAGTTCCCACGAATGATAGCCATCGGCTAATGCATACTTTTGCCCAGGGCCTAGAGCATACCATGGAGTAAATTCTGTCTCTACAATTTTAAACTTCTGTTGCACGTTTTCCGTAAAGTGTAGTGAGTACAATATTGTATCCAGCTGTCTATAAGCTTTGAGTACCTGGTTAAACAGTTTATGCTTTATTCTTACCTCTATACCCTCTCCGATAGCATCGGAGAAATATCTGCTGTAGATATTTATGCACCTGTCTAATGTGATGTTAAAATTGTCTCTTAACAATCGAACATCTTGTAGATGTAAAATATTTTTCCCGTCATATCTCCTTAAAATCCATTTTCCAGTGTCTTCATTCACTTCAATTATTAACTTATCTAAATGGATCTTCATATATTTCTACCTGGTTTTTTCCGCATTACTATTCTAAAAAAGAGTTTAAGTATTTATAGTTTATTCCTAGACTTTTACTTCTATTTCTAAGTTACTATAATACATGTTATATTCTCTTTTCATGGCTGTTAATACATCCTCTTTTATAGCGGCATATACCTCGAATAGCCAGCTATACGTACCTGGCTGTATAACTAGGCCTCCACTTCTCCAGGGATCTGACTGCTGTCCTGAGTAGCATAGCATGTATTTATGCACCCCAGCTATGAAGATTAAATCCTTTGCGTATTCGTATCCGCCTATTTCAGATGTTGATGGGGTTGGTTTATCTCCTCCCCATATATGCCATGGAAACTTCTGCTTTGATATATGCCAATATCCTACTGGATTTTGGGGATCGTTTGCAAGTAATTGTATGAATACTCCTGTCTCGTGGTCTATACATGCGGCCATAGGTTGGTCCGCGTATATATCCATTCCGGGATAAAGCGGGGCATATATTTCTCCACCTAGTGTTAGGAAAAACGTGGCATTTTTTACTGCTAAATGGGCGATTGCGAAACTCCCCATGCCAGCTGGATTATAGATAGTATATTCGCCTTCTCCGGCTAGTGCTCCTAAACCCATGGGCTTCTCGATATCTACTAGGAAATTATAGAGGATGTATGTTCCATTCTCTGGAATAGCGTAGAAGTCGTATGCCATTCCTAAATCTCTTAGTTTCCATGTTCTCTTTACTACAGCAAATAGTGGTCCCTTAGATTCTACGGTTACGTCGGTCTTCATTATTATTGCAAACATTTTTCCGTTGGAGTCGAAGACACTATCCAAGAAGCCGTGGAAGAAGTATAGCTCTGATAAGGTTGCCTGAGGAGGCTTAAATATTTCCGCGAAATTTATCCCCTTATTTTGGCTTCCAAAGTAATCTATTGATCCGTGGAATCTATCCGTTAAATTGAACTTAACGGTAAGCTCACCGTTACTTACGAGTATAGAGTCGTTGTTTTCGAAAACGTTTATCTTATCGCTTACTCCTCTCACCTCCTTATCTACTGGAACAAGGTAGTATGTTTTTGAAGATTCTTTGGGTATGTGTGCAATGAAACTTATTACTGCATACCTGACGTACCCTGAATCATAGGTTAATATTCCCCACATCTGAGAAGTAGCTTTTACTCCATTTTCGTCTACTATTTCCAAGCAGTATGGTTTACACTCCCCATCAGAAAATTCAACCTCAAACGAAAGAATGCCGTGCCAATCTATCGTCCTCCTATTGTTTACGATAAAGCCTATTTTATCTAATGAAGGAGCAGCCTCTTCTACTTTAGCGGAGCCTGAATCCGATATTATCTCTATGGAGTATTTCCCACCGGATTTCCAGGGATAAAATACTAATATAGTGGCTGTTGAGCGGGGAGGAATATATCCGCCCCTTAAAATCCATAAGTGAACGTCCTTGTCATTAATCCTTACACTAGAAATTGTTAAATTAGCATCTCCCTTATTTTTAACTAGTAGTTCTATTGACCTACATAGTCTGTAGTTTTCTAGGCTTAGCTTAAAGTCTACATCTAGAATTTCTAGGTTACTTGCCCCCATAAGTTGATTCAGTACAAGATATAATGAAGCCACGGAGATTAGAGCTACAATAATGATTATGATTAGCCTCTTGCTCACATGTCCACACCAGATTAATTGAAGAAATATATGAGTTTTAAATCTCACGCGACCTATGTTTTAGAGAAAATATGGTTCTGCTATTAAGTTTACGTATAATAAAGTTGATTTGCTGATGGAACAGGCATTAAATAGAGTTGATTTTAGAGTAAACTCCTAGCGTGTAAATTCAATAATAAGCTTAACATTATTAGAAGAATACAGCGTTATTTAATTGGTGATTATAATGTCCAAGCTTGCTTACGGAATACTTGCCAGAGTAAAAGCTTCTTTCGATGATGTTGTTAATGCACTTGATAAGATCGATGTAGCATCAAACTTATATCTGGATAAACTAGCTACTTAGCCAAGAGTAGCTATAGCAATTGGAGAAGAATGCTTCTTTAGGGCTGGTAACGCTCTAGTGGCAACAACCATAGTAACTGAGGAAAACTTTAACAGCACACTAGTTAAAGTAGTTGCTAGCGGTGGAAGAGAAAGCATACTCTTTGACATTGAATGGAGTGCGTCAAAAGACTATACGCATATAATACTTGATGAAATAGCATATTCGCTAAGTACATCAACCGAGATTATTAGCGAAGTAAATTACTTAGATAAAGATAAAGCAAAGACTCTTCATACATAGAAATAAATCTTTAATGTGCCTATTAGAGGCAAAAACGTAATTACCGAAGCTCTTCTTCACACCTTAATGTCTTAGCTTAAAGTTTAAATATTGGAGTTATTACATATTTATTGTATATTTCTAAATAACAACTTATTAAATAATATAGGTGATGCTTATGTTCTGGGAGCAAATATTAGATAAACTATTGGAAGTTTTGGGAAAAATAATAGAGCTGATACCATTCGATAGGCGGCGCTCTCATCATCATAGGGATAGGCTACGCTATAGGTGAAGCTGCTGGACGAGCAGTAAACTATCTAATCGAGAAAACAGGCATAGAAAAGGGTTTTGATCAGACTGAGGCTGGTAAGTCCTTTAGAAAAGCAGGGCTTGACTTATCGTCCTTCGTTGCAGGACTTATCAAGGCATTTATAATAGTGCTGTCCGTTATAGTTGCACTTCAAGTGCTCAATATATCTGGACCTATCGGTGAATTCCTAATAGCTATTGCAAACTACCCACCAAGGCTTCTTGGCGGCATAATTATAATAGTATTCGGAACTATTCTAGTGGACTTCTTAACCACATTTATATCGAGGATTCTTAAGCCAGTGTTTCCTAAGGCGAAGAGTGAGGTAATTGATATGCTTAGAAAACTTCTGCTAGTGGGTTTAATTGCGGTAGTACTTTTCATGGCTCTAGACTTAATGCAGCTTGCAGGCGAAATGATCTATCCACTAATACTAGGCTTTGTAATAATAGGAGCAGGCATAGCGTTAACTGACGGTTTAATAAAGTCTATAACTGACGAACACAAGGAGTTTATTGCCGTCGCTGGGTATGCAAAGTTCATATTATACAGCGTATTTCTCATAGTAGGCATTGCTGCGATATTCTCAACGTTCCCTGGAGTATCCCAAGTCGTAGCTAACATTGCATGGGGCTTTGCTATAGCTATAGCATTGATGCTAGTTCCGGTTATGTACAGCCTAGCTAAGCAGTTGACGCTCGAAGCTACGAGGAAGTAAGCATTTAATTGACGTAAACTTTAAATTTAAGCTCCTCCATTTTCTTTACCATATGGCTAGGAGTATACATGTTGCATCTATAGCTATATTTTCAGGTTTAGGCGTTGCATTTAGGGTATTGAAAACATATCTTACTCCTGCTCAATTCATTAATATTCCATTAGTATTTTCCTTCGTTTCAGGCTACTTCTTTAATGCATTGACTGCTTTATTTGTTGGGCTTCTCACCTACTTAATCTCGGATATTCTAATTTTTCCGGGTCCTTGGACGTTAATTAATCCGTTTCTAGCAGGTATAGTGAGCTATCTGTGGACGTTAGCCTGTAGGAAACTTAATTCATTAACAGAGATTTTTATTGTCACATTTCTTTCAGTTCTTCTTTTTGATATTACGTCTTCAATGGCTTTTTACCTTATGTTCGGATTTAACTTGTTTAATGCAGCAATTATTAGTATTATAGGTCTTTTTCTCCCAGTTTTTGGCGGCTGGATGATAGGCGTTGGCCCTATTACCGAATTCTCGACAGCCTTATTAACATGCCTCCTTATAAAGAAAGGTTCGGTGGTGAAATGTATAGGAAAGATTTCCTACTAATAATCCTGCTTCTATGGGCTATTTTCTCGACGAGTTGTGCAGTTTACTTCTATACAGAAGCCGAGAAGTATAGGACTCTCTATGATAGTATCAAGGACTTGGTTATAGAAGTGAATATTGGAATCGACTACTCTAACGGCACCATACAATGGTTTAACCATACTAAGCTTCCCTTGGGATGTACCCTCTTTAATGCTACAGCAAGAATATGTGATGTTAAATACTACTATGGAGCTTACGGTGTTTATGTTACGTCGATAAATGGTGTTGAGGAAAAGATAATTGTGCCCGGAAAGGAGGGTATGTCGTGGGTTTGGTTTAAATATAATGCTACTTCGGGAAAATTAGAGTGGGGAACTGTGTCGGCAGATAAATATGTATTGAATAACGGCGAGACAATTGTGTGGAAGTATTATCACTGGAAATATCCGTAACTACCTATGCATTCTCCTTTGAAGAAAACTAGCTAGTATTAGCAGCACTATAAGCATGACAATTATTAAGCCGGGGAGTATTAACCTCGACCAAGAACTCTCTTTGGCTCGTCTAAATATCAGAGTTTCTTTACCTGATACGTATTCGATTAAATATTTATCCATAAATATTATCTCATAAGATATCTTCGTATTTTCGTTACCCAGTATATATGCAATATATTTGCCGTCATCGACCTTAAACATGCTTTTGAAGAACCTTCCTGAGCCATTTAAAGCGTATGACAATATTACGGATTTAGCTGTTCCTTCAATAGTAGCTTCTATTACTAGAAATGGTAGATCTATTCTCTTGTTTTTCTCCCTTATTCTCATGACTTCGAAGGTTTTACTAATTCTCTCGACAACGGGAATCTCTCCCTTCCTGTATTCGGGATCGCAGTTTACAAATAGATAGGCATAGAAGAGAGCTGGCCTGTATTCTTTGTTTCCCCGGAAATATAATGAGGCATTGTAAACTCCGGTTTCGAGATGAGGCACTCTGAACCTTGCCATACCGTTACTGTCTGTAATAGCGTTTCCTACGTTAATCCATGTTCCATTAACTTGCATGCTTAACGAAATGTTTAAGCTCCCTACTGGACATCCTCCTTCATCTACTATTCTTGTCCATACTTGGTTATCAACTACCTTCAGTATTCTACCTTCGAAATACAAGTTTTTCCCGGCAAATCTTAGTAGTGGATCACCGTAGATGACCACTCCTAGTCCCCAGCTATGCGTTAGTGAGTGTATGTAGAATCTCGATTGTTTAGTCCAGGGATCGTCTGTAAATCTATAGTTTAACCAGAAGAGGAATGAGTCTCCTACATCGTATCCCTCCCCAAGCTTCCAGAAGAAAGTCCATGATTCAAGTATCCCCTCGCTTTTAGTTGGTCCTATGGCAACTAGCGTTACTCCCTCACCTATTATGAAGCTTAATGCGTGGCAGTAGCTTTCGTTGTAGTTCGTGAATCCACACGTTGACATGAAGAATATTATGCTTCCAAGCTTAAGTTTACGGGATCCTTCGTGGTTCTTGCCTTCAAATACATCTCCTCCACCAGCTTCGAAGGAAAAACCGCCGTGAATCCAGCCTGCCGTTATTTCATATCCACTTTGAAGATAGTACATGAACTCCATGCCATGAATAGCATATTCTCCCTTTAATCCCCCCATTACAGTAATGTTATCGTAGCTTTTATATACTGTTAATACCTCATCCGCCAGGTTAGCGGTTGCCCCTCTCCAGCTGTGATCTACGGCTATTAATGCTCTTCTTTCAACCCTAAGTAGCCCCGTGTAGTACATATGTAGCTTATTGAAGTACCACCTTAGGGATTCTATTGGAAAAGCAGATGGAGGTCGGATTATAGCGACCCATATTTCTATGCCGTTTGTATTGTTCCACCACTCTATCCATCCATCCTCATTGAATTCAAAGTATCCATCGAGATCCTCGTAGTATCTGGTAGAATAGTATGCGTATGTTTTATTACCCATTATCGGGAAAGGCAGGTTTCCTACTAGTATCGCCCCTCTTATCGGATTTGAATTATTGAAATATAGCCTCCTTAGGAAGCCTCGAACTTCATGTATGTCTTTAAAGTCTCTAACATAGAGGGAGATGTTAACTCCATACTTAAAGTAGGCGTCTGTTATGTACGTGTGTATCCATTCCCTCAGACGCTGGTAGTCGCTGGGGTTTATAAGTAATGCACCCCTACCCTTTTTAATTACATTTTTCGGCATTTGCGAGAGCTTTATCTTCACATTTGGATTTTGAAGGTTAGCCATCCAATTATACCATTCGCCTTTCTCCAGTATCGTTACGTTGTAGGTTATTTCAATCCTGAACTTTTTACACCCACAACTATAGGGCCAATGGGCGAAAACAAGAGTGTAGTTTCCCGGAATCATTCTCCAAACTAACATTGGGTTTCTACCATGCTGGCTGCCTGCAATAAGAGGAGCATTTTTAACCCACCACTCTGTCTCATTCACCGATATGTATCCCGTCCATATTTCAACTGTCATGTCACAGTGACCATCAGTATCCGTTGTAATTACCACAACTTTACCAGCTAACTCTTTCGGTATATGCCACCATACAATTCCTAAGACTACATCGCCAACCTTGTTTATCGGTTTGGGGCCGACGATGCATTTATAGGTTCCATTATGCGGGATAACGGGAGATAAATGTCCGTTCGGCGCGGCCAGAGTGCTTGAACTTTTTTCTATGTTTTCCATCGAAGTTAGTGAAAGCATTAGGGTCAGGATAAGTAAAATAGTCTTTCGCCTCAAATTAATCACTTAGGAATTTTTCTTTAACTCAATTTTAATGCTTTCTTCTGGATTTATATGAACACACCTTAGTAGGTACTTTCCTTTACAGTCTTCCCCTGAGACTGACCCTAGATTTTCATCGTAATATTTAAGTATAATTCGTGAACTCTTTTTACCCCTATTCTCCAGGTATATTTCGATGATATTACTTCTTTTAGC
>Ga0190310_1000309_pt1 | contig 16959 bp, 14 predicted proteins | sample 48700778_MG_FD_165059 | JGI IMG/M metagenome (GOLD analysis project Ga0190310, IMG submission 165059) | Hydrothermal vent sediment bacterial communities from Southern Trench, Guaymas Basin, Mexico - 4870-07-7-8_MG | ecosystem: Environmental > Aquatic > Marine > Hydrothermal vents > Sediment ... | reverse complement strand
GCCCCAGCACGGGCACCCAAGGCACCCGCACCGCGGCAGGCTTCGGGTGAGAGCCGGTCGGGTGCGGCGGCGGGCAGTGAGTGCAAGGTCGAGGGACGTATTCACCGCGCGCTGATGACACGCGGTTACTACGCATTCCATGTTCGCGGCGGCGAGTTGCAGCCGCCGATCCCAACCACGAGCCGGTTTACCGATTACCTCCCCCTTTCGGGGTCGGCGCGGTCTGACCGGCCCCCTGTAGCCCGTGTGCAGCCCGGGGGATTCGGGGCACACTGACCTGCCGTCGTCCGCACCTTCCTCCGGCTTGTCGCCGGCAGTCCCCCTACTGTACCCCGGGTCCCCGAAGGGCCCGGAGGCAAGTAGGGGCACGGGTCTCGCTCGTTGCTGCACTTAAGCAGACGCCTCACAGCACGAGCTGACGACGGCCGTGCACCACCTCTCAGCTACTCCGGCACCGTATTTAGCGGGGCCCTCATTGAGCTGTCTCCCCCGGTGAGGTTCCGGGCGTTGAATCCAATTAAGCAACAGGCTCCACGCGTTGTAGTCGACCCCCGCCTAAACCTTTCAGTTTCAGCCTTGCGGCCGTACTCCCACGGCGGCCCGCTTAACGGCTTCCCTTCTGGCGCAGCGACGCCCCGTAGGCGTCGCCACACCTAGCGGGCATCGTTTACAGCCGGGACTACCCGGGTATCTAATCCGGTTCGCTCCCCCGGCTTTCGTCCCTCACCGTCGGAGCCGTTCTGGCCGGGCGCCTTCGCCACCGTTGGTCCTTCCGGGGTTAGGATTTCACCCCTAGCCCGGAAGTACCCCCGGCCTCTCCCGGTCCCTAGGCCCGCAGTAACCGTGGCAGTCCCGGCCTTAAGAGCCGGGCTTTCACCACGGTCACGCGGGCCCGGCTACGGACCCTTTAGGCCCAGCAATAACCGCGACACTCGGGGAGCTGGTTTTACCGCGGCGGCTGGCACCAGCCTTACCCTCCCCTTATTCCCCGACGTTCTTACGGTCGGGAAAAGCCTCCCTCTCGGGAGGCACGCGGGCTCACCTCGTCGCGGTTTCCCGCATTGCGAAGGGTTCCCGACTGCTGCAGCCCGTAGGCCTAGGCCCCTTGTCTCAGTGGCCTTCTCCGGGCCCCCGCTTACACGGCCCGTACCCGTCATCGGCTAGGCGGGCCGTTACCCCGCCTACAACCTGATGGGCCGCCGCCCCGTCCTCGGGCGGGACAGGGGCGCCCCCCTGTCCCCTTTCGGCACGGGGGGTTTCCACCGTTCCGTGCCTATGGGGGATTGAGCCCAGTTTCCCGGGGTTATCCCCCTCCCGAGGGTCGGTTGGCGACGTGTTACTGAGCCGTCCGCCACGCCGCGGGGTCGCGCGGCGTTCGGCTTGCATGTCTTAAGCTGAGCCCGCCAGCGTCGCGGTCCGGCAGGTTCAACCGGTATCTTTTTACCCGACGTGCCTCCCTTTGGGGTTGTGCCGCCGTGTTGTTTTTGGCGGGGGTTGGGTGTTGGGTGTGGTGTCCCTTTTCCGTGTTTTTTGTGGCGGCCCCTGGATTCCTTCCCCTTCATTGTTTTTCTGGGGGGTGTTTTGTTGGGGCTGCCGGTATATATTATATGGTGTTTGTTGGTTTTTTTGTGTTGTTGTATATGTGTTTGTTTTGTTTGGTTGATGCTGCTGTTTTTATTTTCTGTTTTTCGTCTATGTGTTGTTTTTATTGGGTATATATTTTTTTGTTTGGTCTTTTGTTTTCCTGAGAAATATGGTTGCTTAGATAGAGTTAGATTTGATAGTTCTGCTGTTAAGACAATTACTGTAAGCTTTGCATATGGCATTAGGAAAGATCGGCTTTAGAGGCGATATAAGTTGAGTTTATTGTGGCTACAGATGGATTAGCTAGACGGACTTCTGAGTATAGATAACCGATCGGCAAGGGGAACGGAAGCAATGTTGGGCTCTAGGGGACAGCCAAAAAGATGCCCTACGTAGCTTTGCTTGACCCATGCAATATTTTTTATGGGGTGTATTCATATCGCGAAGCGATACAGAGCGGTTTCTCTTTTTTCGATATCAGCTTGATCTCTCTAGTGTTTATTTTTGCGTGGTAGGAGCCACCAGAATCGGCCAACAAAAATAGTTTCGCGACGCTATATGTTGGCACAAAAAATGATCTCGGCTAGGAGAGCTAGATGGTATAAAACTGCAAGCAGTTGGCCCGACAGATCGCAAATTGTGACACTCTATGGTGGGTTTTAAACAAAATAATTCAAAATCTTTTTTCTAATGCTTTCTCTCTTAGGCGTTTTAAAGCTTCTATTGAATCAGCATTATGTAGCCTATACTTCTTATTAACGTGGAGTAGCAATCTAAAATAAAGGTGGGAGAGCAATCTCCTTTTATCCTTTGGTAGGATCACTAAAAACACACTTTCTCTCTATCATCTCAATTAGGAGTAATGTATTTAATGTTTACAGCAAAACCTTGATAATTGTGATCGATCCTAAAAGCACCGTGAATATGCCAACAGTCACCCTAAGCTTCCTAGTTCCTGTTTTCTTTACGGTATAGGCTGATAGCGGTACCGAAGGAACAACACCAACTATCAAGTATAGTGCTAGTGTCCAATCAACTATCCCCCCAATGAGTACATAGGCTACGACTCCAACAAAGCATGTTAGCCCCTCAGCCAACGATGTAATAGCTATAGCATTCTTTTCGTTGAGACCTGAGAGTATCTGGCCACATGTAACGATGGGCCCATACCCACCGCCACTCATACCTTTATTAAATGAGGCCACCATTCCTAGGAGCGTTAATTTTTTCCAAGAAAACCTATATTGCTTATTTCTCGTAGCCAATATTATTACTCCTGTTATCAAAACCAATATCCCTATATATATCCTAAGATAGAGCTTTGGCAGACTTACCGCCACAAACACAGCAATTAGAGAACCAATTATTCCACATAGAGCCAATATAATGGCAACTTTGAGGTGCAAGGGAATACCCCGCCTAAAGCTTTCAACAATGCCGATCTCCTTTACCTTCCTCATAATTACCTTCACATCCATGGTTTTCGGCTTAAAATCGACATTGCCTACAAAATGATGGAATAGACCCGCTAATATGCCGGCAATAAGCTGGGACAGTAAAACTGCTGGGATAGCTTGTAGTGGTTCGAAGCCGAGGATTATTAAGAGTGGGGTCAAAGCCGTTCCATAGCCCATGCCTAGTGTAGAATCAACATATTCTGCTAGAAATGCCATTATTATGATGGCTATCCCAATGCTAAACGCAAATTCGAATGACATTTCTGGATCACCACTTCTAATTATATTTAATTAAATTTCATTATAATAAATTGTAATTAATTAAAGCTCCCAATAAGAATAAACGCGGATAGAATGCATCAAACATGCATTGTTGGCGGGGGTATAAAGCTCGTCGACAAGTACTCAGAATAAGAGGAGAAATAGGAAGAATAATAGAGGCAGTAATGGGGCTGACAGAAGAAGAAGGAGAAGTATCCTATAGGGAAGAGTTACCAGTCTAAACCCCGAAACAAAAACATAGAACAACTCGAATGCATAGAATGCAAAGCGACACAAAATACATGCGATTTCTCGAATGTACAGAACGCACTGTGGGGGCAAGAAGTATCTAACGGCTCCTGCGAGAAACTATACAGAAAATGCACAACATCATACTGTTTTTGTTTGATTTAGCCCGCGTTGTTTTTTTGGTTTTGTCCTAGGAAAACTGCACAAAAACTGCACAGAAACTCCACATGTTTTTGGTGTTTTGTTGGCTGGAATGAGGATGGGTTCATCTGCTAGTTGTTTTTGTTTCTGTTTCTGTTTCTCTTTTTCCTCGACGCTGTCTGCCTATCCAATCTCTCTAGTGCTGATCGCCACGTGTTAGAAGCAACCAAAATTTGCTAGCGAAACTAGTTTTGCGACAATGTTGATTGTTTTAGGCCTGTCCCATATGGGACACCCACACGAAGCCTCAGGTGGAAAGCATTTCACATATATGACAAAAATTTCATTGCTGGAGGTTAGATGGAATAGGGACACTATCTTCGATATGTCTGCTTTTAATCATATGCTATGTTTAGTATGCGTTATTATCACCCGCTCGTTGTTTGGTGTTTCGTTGAATGGGACAGGTGGATAGTCGCGAGACAGACAGAACAAATAACATTGAAGCCTAAATTAGACAGGGACAGCCTTCATGAAAAATTAAATTTTCTATCTGACGCTTGTTGGTTTTTTTGTGTTGTTGTATATGTGTTTGTTTTGTTTGGTTGGTGTTGCTGTTTTTGTTTTTTGTTTTTTGTCTATGTGTTGTTTTTGCTGGGTATATATCTGGTTTTGCCAATTATGTTTTCTATAAGTTTAATAAACGTGATGGTTTGCTGATGTGATAATTATGTCATTGGTAATTATGGCTATGAAAATGTGCTGTGGGGCTGTCGCTGGGGGTTTTGGTGTGTGAGATGGGCCTAGTTGATGTGGTGGTTTTGTTGTGTATTGGTTTTCAGGATAGTGGCTCTTATGCGCTGTTGTTGGATATTTTGTTGTGTGGTATTTTTGGGGAGCATGAGATTGTTTATGTTGATTTTTCTTTTGGTTGTCTTGATGATGTTTTGAGTCTGAATTCGGGGCCTTTGGGGGGTGTTCTACTTTTCTCTGATCTTATCAGGGATGTTGGTGATTTTGATGATTATATTTCAGGGATTTTGACTAATTGTGGTTGCTTTACGCTTTTTTGAGCAATATTATTAGCCTCAGGAACCTGGGTAGGTATCTTCCTAGGAGAATTGCTGAGAGACTTCAGCCTGTTTATGGGGGTTTGTGGATTATTCCTTTTGAGTCTACTGCTGCTCCTTGATTCTCTCCGTCTGTACCTCTTGATACGATCTCTGATAATGCTCCGGTGCTTCTCGATAAGATTAGGAAGAGTATGTTGCTTAGTCTGTTTGCTTTAATTTTAGGCCAATTGGACAGCCATAATTATAATAATCTGTTAGGTATTCAGATTCCTTATTGAGGGCTGTAGAGTGGCTATTCAGCAGATATCTATGGGTGATATACAGAGTTCGTGGGCTTGTTGAGGCCTTGATTTCGAGGTTGACTCCCAATACGAATAGGATCTGATTCTCATCGCCACGTGGCTTATCGGGTAGAAACATTGCTGGGGGTTCCCGCAGAACATATTGTCTCTTGGATGTGTCTTGGATCGCTATATTAGGGAGACTGGGGGACTAACTATTGGTGGTGTTGTTCGGCTTGCTAGGGGGTCTTCGGAGGACGAAAGAGGGGCTTTTGACACCTTCTATCACATGTTGCTTTCCGTTTTGGGCTGGAGAAGCATCCTATCAACCATAGCTAAGGGATGCCCTCAAGCTGTTATTTTGGCTATTTTCTTTAGCACGTCGTCAACGCTGTTTCTTCAATCTATGTATTTCCCATGCTCCAAAATCCCTCTAAATGTTTGACTTGTAGTTGTCATCAGCGGGATCTCTATCGCTTTTAACCTAAGTAGTATTAGGCTGTGTGTGCATGGCTTATAGCAGTAGCTTTGAGGGCGGAGCTATCAAATCTAGCTTGGTCTGAGTGAACATATTTTTAGGGAAAAATAAAGACAGGAGACCAAAAAATGACGTATAGAAAAAAGGTAATTAGGACACACAAATCAACACTAGGAAAAGCTATCAGCACACAGTATCAGGGCAACACCGCCAGAAATAATACTCGCAGAGACTATGAGTGGCATACCAACGAAGAACATCAGATCGAAACTCAAACCTATTTGCACACCCACTACAAAGAGAACCACCACGATTAGTGGCTCTAGAAGAGCAACAGTCCCTAGAACCCGTGGCACCTTCGAATATACCCTCCTAGCGAGGTTTCGAATAGCCTTCCCGAAGAATGGCAAGCCAAAGACGAAGAAGGCTGTGAAGATTACCAGCGGTATTAGACCTACCATTTTCAAATCACTAGGAGACCCGCTGCCTTCGACAAGAATAGCATATGCGGATAGACCTACTCCGATGAGGCTCATCGAACCACCAGCACCAAACAGATTCGCGGCATACTTAAAGAAGTATTCATGATAGTTCTCCCGGATCCTATCAAGGAACACCGCTACAACGATGCTTACGATTGCAAGTATTAGAACTGTGACATTGAAGATGGTATAACTCTCCATTTTCATTGAAAGCATACACAGCACATAACTGACAAAAAAAAGAACACCAACCACGATCACAAGAAAACCACTTTTCCTCAGAATAGACATAGATGAACAGCACCTCAGCAAATGAATTAGTGTTTCCCATAGGAGAGACTCGCTAGCTATTTTTGATACAAAAAATACCAAGATATTCACTTTTAAGAGCGCGTAATTTGAATGTAGCACTCTGGGATTAGAAAACGGTGATCTTTATTGATACGACACACCAGTTATGGAAGACGGAGAGAGTTTTGTTGTGTCTGGGGGCTCCTGTTGCGTGGTCTGTGAGTTGTGGTCTCCGTGTGAAAATATGTGTGTCTTGGTGGGGTCTCTTGCTGATGCTTCATGAGAAACTATGTATCTTGGTAAGTATGGATTACTTGTGATTAGGCTTTTTCACACAGAGTCCTATTGTATTCCTACCGGAGAGATGCGTATTTTTTGTGCACCCCAGTACAGATATTGGAAGAGTGATAGATAAGCCTATTGTTGTCCCAAAGTTTCTCGAATGTATCACAAATGAAAGTACAAATATTTTTCGGGTTTCCAAAAAAGGAGAATGTTTGTACTAGCATATTTAGGCTCTAATTTTGCAAAACCTCGCTGGGCTACAGATACATTAGAGACCACAAATTGCAAATCTTCTAGCCAAGACTGAACCAAACTGGGGCGCCATAAAAGACAGATATAACAAGTAGTAATGATGAGCCACGGCAAACCAAAATGACCGCCACCCCTCCAAACAAACAAAAAAGTTCAACCGAAAAAACGAAAGCCTAGACCCAAGAAAACTCACAGAAAAAACAAAGCTAAACAAAATCCTCAGAGACGCAATCAACGAATACCAAGCCGAGAAATACGTCCAAAAACACAGTAGAGCAGAACTAGCCAAAGCACTAATACTCACAGCGATGATACAGCTCGAAAGAGGAGCCTACCAAGCAACCCTAGAAGCCATCTACAGAAAGATAATTTAGGCAGAACCACCAAGTCCAAGCACTATAAGCAGGACAATCCCGAATCTCCTAGACCCACTATGGAGGGTATTCAAGTACTATGCGGGGAAGCTCAGCAGAAACCTTGTTCCGAGAGAAGCCGCAAGGATCCTCGTGCTTGACACGAAAGGGATACCGACAAAGATCCGCATCGCAGCTTTAGGGTACATTAAGAATGCCGTCAGAAGAGGCGTTAAGCTCGGACTTCTAACCTCAAACGGCGTACCAATAGACTTTAGAGTCTCAAAAGGTGACAGCCATGATGTTAACTTTCTCGATTACTTAGAGGAAACAATAAAAGAGAATGGGCGTGGTGGCGTTCTGATTTTGGATTCTGGCTTTATTGATAAGGAAAAACTGAGAAGACTCATGGTGGCTGGCATAGACTTTGTCTGTAGGGCGAGATCCAACATGAGGGGTGATGTTCTCCTAGATGTGCGGGAGGTTAGGAGACTGCGAATTGAGGTGTGGGCAAAATATGTTGGTGAGGTCTCCATCCACCTGTTTGTTTACAATGATGGCAGGTCTACCTTTAAGTTGCTTTCGTCGCTGGGGGATCCTCTGCTGGTTCTTAGGCTTTATAGGGTCAGGTGGAGTATTGAGATTCTTTTTAGGTGTCTCTCTAATTTGGGCTTTAGGTTGTTTGGTTGGTCGCTTGGGGCTGTTGTTGTTAGTGTTTTGGTGTTTCTGTCGCAAAACTAGTTTCGCTAGCAAATTTTGGTTGCTTCTAACACGTGGCGATCAGCACTGGGGGGATCGGATGGGCATACAGCGTTGAGGATGAAGAGGAACAGAAACAAACAACAACTGAGAGATGAGTTCATCCTCATTCCAGCCAACAAAACACCGAAAAAAATGTGCAGTTTCTGTGCAGTTTTTCCTCAAAAATCGGCAAAAAATTCAAAGACTGCTATATTTGTATTCTTCTGTGAACTATTAGCATCATTGATGACTATGTCTGGGAAAGTGTTATTTGATTGCGACCCAACATTATATGGATTTAGGGACATAGATGATTCGCTCGCATTATTGTATCTTCTGTCGAAGCATAGAAGAGGGAAGATAGGGCTGGTTGGTGTAACGACAGTATTTGGTAATGACTCAGTGGAGAATACATATAGAACCGCAAGGAATATACTGGCTAGAGCCAAGCTTATACGCGAGATACCAGTTATTAAGGGGGCCTCATCACGTCATGACATACATAATGATTCATCAAGATTCATAATGCAAGCATTGAATTCTGGCAAAATCGAATATGTTCTTGCTACTGGTCCACTAACTAATATCGCATTAGCCATAAAAGATGTAGATAAGGACATACTGAGTAAGGTAACAATTATAATCATGGGGGGAGCGTTGGATACACTGGGAAACACACCCGTTCTAAAAGCAGAGTTCAATTTCTATAAAGACCCCATCGCCGCGGATATTGTCTTGAAAACTTCTTGGAGAAAAATCATTCTTGTTCCTCTCGATGTAACAAAACGAGCTAAAATACCATTCTTCTGGATAAGGAAACTTGAAGAGAAATGCAGAGATGAAACTGTCAGATATGTGTTGCGTGGAACTTTCAGATGGGCCCTAATAAACACTCTAGTCTTCGGAGGATTCAACCCCCACGATCTACTTACTGCATGGATCTTCATCAATATGGAATCGTTGAGATATTTCGAAGAGCAAATTATGGTTGATACATATAGAATCCCCGGAATGATATTGAGAAAAGACCGTGGATCAAGGATTCTAGTGCCAATAATCGATAAATTCGACAGATTCTATAGAGAAGTTATCAGAGAGCTCTCTCATGCATCAATTACCCAATTATGACCTCAACTATTGTTGGTTCTAGTTTTTAATGTTTTAAGTAGAACTCAAATATTATATATTGATGAGCAAAAAGCACCGATGACGGGAGCATCCCAGAGACCGCTGGGCCTGCGGGATGTGGCCCGTAGCGTGCGGGCCGAAGCCCCGATGAGCTAGGCACCAAAGGCGGAGCGTCTCCGCCGATGGGTGCCCGTGGGAGGGGATGATATGTGCGATGAGGGGGTAGGTATTCCTTGTCAAATATAACTAAATTTGGGAATATCTACCCAAAGTGAAACAAGAAGGTAGACACAGTAGCATTTCCTCTCCTAATCTCTATTCTTAGTCTTACTGCCACTCTCCTGCACCTTTATCCTTCCAACACGTGTCCTTGCTCTTGCTTTTATGCGGCCAATTTTTGTTCTCAACTAAGACCAATAAATAAATCTCAACAGTAGAGAATTAATAAAACGTAAGATTGGGACCTTGCAAGCTGATATAGAGTATAGCATATTTGTTCTGTCGAATGATCATATAGAGGACTTTGCCAATATTCGCAGAGCTATATATCATTTTGGATAGAAGGTAAAATAGATGTGTTGGCGCCCCCGGCGGGAATCGAACCCGCATCTCGGGCTTGACAGGCCCACATGCTAGCCACTACACCACGGGGGCAAACCCCAGTATTATCTGAGTAGCTATAGTATCTTAGGTTTAGTTATTTTTAAAGCATACTAATAGAAGTAGCTGTGAACATAAGTTTTTGACTATATGCTCATAAGTGACCTTCTACGAAACAGAAGTGTTGCTACATGCTGTGAAGTAGAAATGAGAATTGGGTTCCCAAAGTGGGTTATTGGGGAATGAATGAGTCATACTACATTAGTCATAATTCCGAATCTTATGGCTTTGTTGTTGGCAAGATTCTCGACGTCAATTTAATACCGCGATATGCTGAGGTTGTGGATCTAGTGAGATATTTGGGTAAAGATGGTTGGCTTCGTTTTTGTTCAAGGTTTTCGTTGTTTAATGTTGAGACTTTTGAGTTTGTTGTTGCTTTGTCTAGTGTTCTTAGGAAGCTTCCAGATCCAAAGGTTGAGGTTTGTGCTGGTCGTGGGAAGCTCTCTTTTTGGCTTAGGAAGTTTGGTGTGGATATTATTGCTACGGATGACTACTCGTGGCGGTTATGGGGAGAGAGGATTTGTGTGGAGAAAATGAGCATTGAGGAAGCTCTCGAGGTTTATGCTCCCTCAACGGTTATTGGTAGTTGGATCCCCGCAAATGAGGGATACGGAGTTAAAATTCTGCGTTTTCCTTTCGTCAGGTATTTTCTAGATATTGGGGAAGGCCCTAGTGCTGAGTCTTCTTGGATGCATGCTATCAATCTCACCGACTTGAGGGTTTTTGCTAGGAGGTATGGGTATACACCTATCTTCCTTCCTCTTGCTCGTTGGGCTATTGCTCAGACAGATGAGCCGACGCCATGGGGTATCTCAATGAAGACCAAGGTGATTTTGTTCGTTAGGTGGGATGAAGATCCTAGGTGCATTCTTAAGTTCTAGATGGATGGCTTTAAGTGCATAATATTGCTTATTATAAATTCTGATGATGATGTCTGACCTGCTCTGATTAGTGATGAACGTGCACCACTCTGACCTTTTGCTTATTTTTAGTGGTAATCTTTGGTTATTCTAAGGGATTTTAGGATGTTTCTAATATGCATTAGCTTCTAATCTCCCTTATACGAACCTCTAGGAGGTGTCTATACACCCCATACTTCTTCCTATTTATGTATATGATGGGCGGTTCGACGCTGTCTTTCTTGCTTAATACTATACACCATTGAGGGGTTCCTCCGAGATATTTTGGAATGTTATTGGGTTTTTCTGAAAACTTTTTTGCTTGGTCCAATACATGCTTATAGGTCAATATTATATCAACGTTTGGTGGATTTGCGACAAATGTTATTCTCGGCACATATAATACTTCCAACTGTGTAGTCGTTAGGAAGATGAAGTAGCTTATAGTATTGTTTTCCCTATCTATGGTAGGTGGGTTAAGAAAATATCCAAGTAAATTTTTTGTTAGGAAGACTGTTTCTTCTTCCCTGTATATTGATACTAGAGGGTGATAGAAGCTCTGTATGGGCGGCGCTATGACCCTATACATCTCACTAAGGTCAGATATGCTTAGATCCGATTCCTTTCCGCTCAGCATTATATTTACAGGTTTATGTACCTTATCCGTAAATTCAGCTATATTTTCTAGGTTGCGTGGGTCGAGGAATATGATGGCTTCTTTGAATTCCAAGATAAATTTTTTCTCAGGGGAAAGATATATTGCTAGGGGGTAGAACATATTCTTATCCCTCATTACTCTTTCCAGAATATTTTCACTTATCTTTAATCCTGTTAATCAACAATGCATTCTCAATGATATTAATTTCTTTTAGAGGTGTCTCAGCATGGCTAAGCGACGTAAGGTAGTGATTATGGGCGCTGCGGGTAGGGATTTCCATAACTTCAATGTCTTCTTTAGAGATAACCCAGATTTTGAAGTCGTTGCTTTCACACAGACTCAAATCCCAGAGATTTCGGATAGGATATACCCCCCAGAACTAGCAGGAAAACTGTATCCTCAAGGAATACCTTTAATTCCTGAAAAGGACCTTCCCAAAATTATTAGAGAGAAAGGAGCGGACCTAGTAGTATTCTCATACTCAGATATAAGCTTTGAGTATTTGATGGAGCGCGCATCGATAGCACTAGCGAATGGAGCGTCTTTTATGTTGCTAGGCCCAAAGGATACTATGCTAGAAAGTGAGAAACCTGTCATAGCAGTTACAGCTGTTAGGACAGGAGCAGGTAAATCTTCAGTCTCAAGGAAGCTTGCTAAGATATTCCGTAAGAAGGGAATAAAGATCGCAGCTATAAGACATCCCATGCCATATGCGAAGGATCTAAGTAAGAAGGTAGTGGAATGCTTCAAGACAATGGATGATGCATACAAAAAATTGGCAACAGGAGATCTTTCTATAGAAGAGTTAGAGGAGTTTGAGCATTACTTGCAGAATGGTTTCGAAGTGTGGTCTGGGATAGACTATGAGAAAATCCTCAGAGAGGCTGAGAAAAATGCCGATGTGATTCTTTGGGATGGAGGCAATAACGATTTTCCATTCATAAAGCCAGATTTGATGATAACTGTTGCCGATGCTCTTCGACCAGGCCACGAGTTAACATATTTTCCAGGTAGTGTAAACATAAGGATGTGTGATGTTGTACTAATAAATAAGATTGGGCCGGCGCCGTTCGACAATTGGAAAGCGATAATCAGGAATGTTCAAAGAGTGAATCCAAAAGCTAGAATAATACTTGCAGAATCACAGATACATGTTGAGGACCCATCAATGATACGCAATAAGAGGGTCTTAGTAATAGAGGATGGACCAACAGTAACCCATGGAGAAGCCGATCTAGCAGCAGGCCTACTTGCAGCGCGAATGTTTGGTGCGAAAGAAGTAGTTGATCCTCGTCCCTATGTACCTAAAGATTCTGTTTTGGAAGAGATTTACGGAAAATACCCCCACCTAGGTAAGATTCTACCTACAATAGGCTACAATAAGAAGCAGGTCAAAGTGCTTCTTGATGTAATAAATCATGTGAAGGCAGATGTGATTGTCTCGGGAACACCGGTGACGCTCAGTAGGATTTTTGAAGTATATGGCTTAAATGTGAATAAGCCTATTGTGCAGGTCAAGTATGATATTGTTGAAGTTTCTGGATATACACTAGAAAATGTTGTGGATGAATTTATAGAGAATTATCTGAGAGGATAAACTTGAGTGCGGAGGCATACAAAATTCTGTTTGCCGCTACCAAGGACTATGAAGACCTAGGAAAAATCTTCGCAATTGTTGGTGTGGAAGCAAAAATAATGGAGGATGATGCGGAGCTTCTAGCCGTATTAAGAGAAATTCTCGAGGCAAAACAAACCGAATACGCGATAATACTCATGCCAGAAAAATTCATTGATATAACAAAGCCTATTCGTGAGAAACTAAGAGAAGATGGGCGATACATCCCAGCTTTCCTATTTTTACCAGATATAGGGGAACCAAAGTTTCTTCAGTTGGAGGAACTCAATGAATTGCTCAAGAGAATACAGGGAGTAACCATAGAGCAAATAAGGGAGCAGTTCAAGGGGACAAAATAGAACGAAATTACCCCAACCCTGAAGGGATTTTCTTTAGAATTTTAACAATATTTTTTTCGAGGGTATCCAGAGGCACGTTTATTGATATCCTAGTTGAACGTCCTCGCTGATTTTTTCCACTTACTGTAACTTCAACAATACCACTAAGTTCGTATTCAATCTCTCTCAGGTAGCGCCATATCTGTGTTGTCTTTCTTGGTTCTTCGCCATATTCGGCACAGAGTTCTCGATAGTATTCCTGAACCATAGTTCTTGTGACATAGCTCCTATTACTGTTTTTTAGCGCCAATATTGTTGCTAGGAGCAGAATAAGTTTATGTCGTCCTAGCCCAATAAGCTTTTCCATGTCGAGTGCAGGTATTAATGCATACTCCTTTATGGCCAATCTGATGTGTTCTGGTCTAACAACATCCTCATTCTTATGCTCTGCTATCTCACCAGCAAGTCGCAAAAGGTCTATTGCCGTTCTTGCATTGCCCCATGCTTGATTAGCAACAAAGTTAGCTAAATATGACAGACTCTCTTCGCTAATAGTTCCATTTCTGAAGGCCAACTTGGCTCGATATCTTAGTATCTCAACAAGTTCCCCTGGACCGTATGCCTCAAGATGTTTTTTCTCGTGGATAAACGAGGCCCTAGTTGCTGGATCAAGCCAGCTAAATATGAATTCTTCGGTTCTGCTGATACTTATAGTTGCGACAAAAAAGTTGCTGAATGTTGTTTTTTCAAGATACCGCGATAGAGAATAAAGCATATCCGTAGCTTTTTCACCTTCATTTCCCCAAAATAGAGAGTCGATTTCATCTAATATTATGAGGAGTCTCTGCGCTCTTTCTTTTGTTGCAAGAAATATTAGCTCTAAAAACTCATCCTTAGACAGACCACGCTGGGGGAGGGAAGATGATATTTGCGACGCTATTTGTGCGAGTACGCGATAGACTCTCTTAGAAAACCTACAATTAACATAGCATATGATGAGATTCTCCCTAAACACCGTCTTTAAATCAGCAGCAACCCTACGTGATAAGACTGTTTTTCCAGAGCCAACACTTCCAGAGATATGGATGCCCTTAAATCCCTTCCCAGAGGACTGAGAAAAAAACTGTCGAATCTTTAAAAAAAGCTCAGATCGGATATTCTCTCGTGTCGGTAATTTCTCTGGAATGAATGAGTGATCTAATGTTTCTGGTGCTACAATAATTTTCCCCATAAACATCAGCGCACAAAAATCATTCCTCTATTCCATACAATTCTTTGAGTTCTTCAGTTAATACTTTCTTTATTTTGTCTGCATGTTCCGTTTTAAGCAGATGTTTAATATCACGAGAAGTCAGCTTGTTTACCATATCGGCACGCGTCTCATCTATGCCGTACCAAGGCCTAATAATGATTATATCATTAGGACGTACACGGATGGATCTCTTTGATCTAGGGATTCTAACCTTGCGTATTAGTCCATCACTACAATAAACCTCAATCCAGTCACCACCCAACATGCGCAAGAGAAGTCCTACTAAATCTCCCTCCTGCAAAGTTACGAATTTTTCTTCAGCTTTAGCCTTTTTCTTTCCCAAAATCATCACCTCATTAATGTCGATTGTTAATATATCTTGTTGCAATTCTGTCAAAAAATAGTAAAAATAAATTTTTGTGTTTGTTGGGATGTAATTTGTCTGGGGGGATAGGGGGAGTCTCAATAAGCACAGTTAGAACATGTAGACTTTCAGGAATAATAAGTGATATGGCACGGATAGCAAAAGTCCTGATACATATGGGGAGAGATGACCCCATATTCATATTCTCCCATATAGACGCAGATGGCATTTGCTCCGCAGCAATAATCATAGAGCTTCTTATCGAAATGAATAAGCCTTTTGTGTTAAACTTCTTTCCGCAGATATCTGTAGAAAGCTTTAGGGAGTTCTGGCAAGAAGTTGAACCTCGCTATGCCATATTTTTGGATCTAGGTACGGATGCCCCACTAGAATATATTGAGAAGACTCCTAGTGTATCTCTGGGAATAGTTATAGATCATCATGTATTTAGCATTCGCAATAGCTATTCGAAGTCATTAGTCATTAACCCAAGATTCTGGGGGCTCGACGGAGGAGTTGAAATAAGTTCAGCAGGGATGACTTTTCTGTTAGCAAATACTATTAGCAATTTCTTCGCAAACAATCCAATTTCTCTCTTCTGCGCGGTGGTTGGAGCTCTGGGTGACGCACAAGATATCGGTGCGAAGAGATCCTTACTGGGGCTAAATCGGTCAATTGTCGAGTATGGCAAGAGACATGGCATATTATGTAGTTATGAGGACTACATCCTAATCGGAAGGGGCTTTAAACCTCTATATAGACTTCTCGCTGAAATGTTTATTTTTGAAATTCCTGGAGTATCTGGAAGCTATGACGGAGCAATAGACTTCCTTATCAGAATCGGAATAATGAGTCACGATGATGATCCCGAAAAGATATTTTGGGAGAAACTTACTCCAGAGCAGAAAGATGTCTTACGAAGAAAGCTTCTTGAAGCATTAGTATTGAAATACTCTGGGAAATACTCCATAGAGGAGCTAAACAACATATTGCGGGGCTATGTATATGAATTTCTAGCTGATAAGGAGTTCTTCTGCCGATATGCTAGGGATATGTCAATACTTCTTAATGCTTGTGGTAAGATGAGGGCTCCAGAAATAGCGATAAAAGGTCTGCTTAATCCCTCAGACCAATCTGCGGTTCAGCGAATATTCCAGTTATATGAGAGATACCGAGCAATCCTGTCGTCAGTATTCTCGAATCTGGACACTAAAATCGACTTGATGGGAGAGGTGGCTATCTATGATGGTAGGGATGAGATTCATGAGGAGCTAACAAGCACGATATCGAGCATCTTAGCATCCTCACTAAAAGATAGAGTTAAGGTCGTAATTGCAATCGCTAGAAGCATTGAAGGTACTCTAAAGATCTCCTTAAGAAAGACGAACCTTCTCGAAAAAAGCCTAACAGACATACTTAAGAAAATCTCAGAGAAAATGCCAAACATTATTGGGGGTGGTCATGAATCAGCAGCAGGAGCATATATACCAGAGGAAAGTCTTGACCTATTCTTAAGTATTCTAAGCAAGGAGATCTTATCATGAATAGCAAATATAGCAATGCGTATATTATCCAAGAAATCAAAGCTACAGCAAAAATAAAAACAAAAGGTAGATGCACAAAGCTAATAAATCTAGCAGTTCTACCAGAGAGCTTAATAAAGTTCGAAGATATAGAAATAAAACAAGTTCTTAGTGGAGATATAATTACGCTAGACGTACGGGTAGAGAAAAGACCTGATGATAGGATACGCAGTATTTTGAGGACAATTGATGATTTTCTTGCGGCGATAGAATTTGTTTTGGGTATTCTCGAAGTAATCGATGAAATAGATTAGTTTTTCAATCTTATTGGGAGAAAAAGCTGATTTGTATACTGTTCATAATTCATAAATTGCATTCTTTTTTAAGTGATGTTATTGCATTATTCTTGTGTTAAATAGCATTACTGTTCTATTTAGGAGGTTATAAATAATGCCCAAAAAATTCGAAACAAAAAGGGTTACGCTTGAAGAATTCATTGAGAGAGTTAAGAAGTACCTAAAAATAATAGTGCAGGAATTGAAGGGACAAAAAGAGCATCTTGAGAGATTAGAGAAAAATGTAGAAACTTTGAAA